>Ga0187891_1000947_pt1 | contig 26604 bp, 14 predicted proteins | sample June2016WEW_21_4_FD_132990 | JGI IMG/M metagenome (GOLD analysis project Ga0187891, IMG submission 132990) | Peatland microbial communities from SPRUCE experiment site at the Marcell Experimental Forest, Minnesota, USA - June2016WEW_21_40 | ecosystem: Environmental > Terrestrial > Soil >... | reverse complement strand
TCGGTGGTTTCGGCAACGACGGCTCGCGCTTTCGAGACGAGTTTCCAATCGATGTGTCGTGGTCTTGACATGCCGCGATTGTATCATTTTTAGTCTCATCTTGAAAGCGAGCTAGAATAAGTCCTCGCGCCATACGCGTGTCAATAGGTGTTAACGTAAATTCTTCCTATCGCTGGCAAAACAATTCTAGAAGGGTGGATAAGTGTCGAAAGCTGATGGCCCATAACTGATAGCTGGCAGCCGACAGCTCAAAGCAGGCGCCGGCAGAGAGAATGATGGGCAAGCCCGAGGTCCAAAAAAAAACGGAAATTCAGGTATAGACTGAAATCCCGAGAAACCTCCATGTTGATGTTGTTTCGTCAACTCGTTTCGATCCTAGCCTTGCCCGGAGTGGTCGCGGTTGCGTTGCCGGTGTGGATAGCACGGAGAAACCATATAACTTTCATCCGCCCTCACGATCTGGCGAGCATGGCGGTTGTCCTGTGTGGACTGGCTGTACTCGCTGTCGGCGTTGTGCTGTTCGCAGCTTCCCTCTTCTACTTTTGGTCACGAGGGCACGCACGCTCGCACCGTGGGACCCGCCCCGCCACTTCGTCGCCGAGGGCCCGTATCGATTCGTTCGAAATCCGATGATCAGCGGGGTAATCTTTGTACTCCTCGCAGAAGCGTGCATCTTCCGCTCCTTGCCGCTCGCGGAGTGGGCGGGCTTGTTTGTACTGATCAACATGGTTTACATCCCCGTTCTCGAAGAACCCAAACTAGTGACACGTTTCGGAGAGCCTTACCTGCGTTACAAACAGGCCGTCAGGCGATTCCTGCCTCGCCTCCATCCTTGGACTCAAAACGAGCCTCAATAGAGCAGTGTCGTGCTCCATCATTCACCAATAGGACAAGGCTGGTGGAAGTAGGGGCGGCGAAAGATGACTCGCTCTTATCTTCTAATCAGAAATCCGCCATCTTGTCCGTCAGCCGACGGATAACCTGCTGCTCCCCAAGCGCCAAACATAACTATCTTTTGACTTGACAACTCAGTAATAATCTGGTAGGCTAAAAATGTGGCGAGGAGGCGTAGGCAATGGTGCGCAGCCGAGCGGCGGAATCCCGCCGCGGCGCGAGCGAAAGACTTGGGATTCGCGATACGAAACATGGGATTCGGGAATCGGGATTTGGGGCACGAAGTTTACTCTGGGTGCGAGGTGAAGACCCTCGAAAAACGTGCGCCTTTCCATTATGTACATGATAATAAAGGCAGTTAGCAAAATCCAGGGTGACGGGCACAATATTTCAAGTCATTGAAATTAAATCAGTTATATCATTCCTTCGTGGCCAGGGTAGAAAAACGCGGGGGGGGGGAAATGAAGGGAACCTCCATTATGTTATTGAAAACAAATGGAGGAAAAATGTCCGAAATTGGGCTTTCCATTATGTTGATGAAAACAAAAAACATAGAGGCGGCCTTCCATTATATTTATGAAAAGAAAGGAGATGCTTGAGACAGCAGACAGAAAACGGTAGACGGAAAACGGGAGAAAGCAGTCGGGAAACAGCAAGTTGAAGTATGAAGGATGAAGGAGAAAGGATGAAGGCCGAATGCTGATCCATGAGACAATTGGCGAGCGTCAGGGGAGGCGCGGCACCGCGCCCGCCCCTTTGACTTTTGCATTTTGCCTTTTGACTTGCTTTGGCGGAGCAACGCCACCTCTACAGCAAGGTTAAATGGCGGGATAAACCCGCCGCGACGCCTAAATCTAAATGGCGGCGCAAAGGAAAATGGCGGGATAAACCCGCCGCTACACTTAAACCCCTCAGTGCGTGATGCTCATGTCTCCGGAAGTTCCGCCCACCGCCGGCACGTAACACTGGAGCGTGTAGTCCATCACCATCCGGTCGGCATTGAATCGCCATCCGAGGGTGCGGATGGTGCGCTTCATACGTTTGATCCAGCCGTGCGGCAAGCCGTCGCGGTCGCGCTGGTAGTAAAGTGGGATGACTTCTTCCTTCAGCACGCGGTACAGGTCCTCGCTGTCCCGCGCATCGTGCAAACTCATGTTGGTATGGGTCCTGCCCGTGCCGATGGCGAAGCCGTTCAAGCCGTCATAAGCCTCCGCCCACCAGCCATCCAAAACGGAGAGATTGAGGCCGCCGTTCAAAACGACTTTTTGTCCGCTGGTCCCGGACGCCTCCAGCGGCCGTCGGGGGTTATTCAGCCACACGTCGACGCCCTGCACAAGGTGTCGTCCCACATTGATGTCGTAGTCCTCGACGAAAACGAATCGGTCGGCAAACTTCGGGTCGCGCATGAGCTGCGCGACTTGTTGGAGCATACGCTTGCCAGGTTCGTCGTGCGGATGGGCTTTCCCGGCGAATACAAACTGCACGGGCCGTTTGGGATCGTTGGCGAGGGAGGCCAGCATTTGTATATCGGTCAGGATCAGGTTGGCGCGCTTATAGGTGGCAAAGCGGCGGGCAAATCCGATGGTCAGGGCGTCCGGACTCAGAATGCGACCAAGGCGTTGCCGCATTTCGAGCGGTTCGCCCCGGTGCTCCGCCTGCTCGCTGGCGCGGGTACGAACAAATTCCAAAAGCCGCTGCTTCAGGCTGAGATGCGTTTCCCACAGCTCCCCGTCATCGACGTTTTCGATCCCTTCCCAGATGCGCGGCTCGCTGCTGTGCTCGTGCCATCCCGTCCCGAGGTGACGGTCGTACAGGCGGAACATCTGCGGGGCCAGCCAGGTGGGGACGTGCACACCATTGGTGATGTGGCCGATGGGGACGGTGTCTTCCGATTCGCCGGGAAACAGGCCTTTCCACATGGCGCGGGTCACGCGACCGTGGAGCGACGAAACGGCATTGGCGCGACGGGAGATCCTCAGGCCCAGCACGGTCAAACAGAAATCTTCATTCGCATTGGAGGGATTTTCCCGTCCAATCTGCATCAGGCGATCGAGCGAGAGTCCCAGACGATCGCGCAGCGGGCCCAGGTGCTCTTCCACCAATCCGGCGTTGAAGCGATCGTGGCCTGCCGGCACGGGAGTATGCGTGGTGAAAACCACTTCCCGGCAAACGAGCGGCAGGGTTTGTTCAAATGTCAGGCCCTCATCTTCCATGCGGGCACGGATGGCCTCGAGCAGGGCAAAGGCGCTGTGCCCCTCATTCAGATGAAGAACACCCGGGGTGATCCCCATGGCTTTCAGGGCCCGATAGCCCCCAACCCCCAGGAGCAATTCCTGGCGAATGCGCACGCGCCCGTCTCCACCATACAAGCGGGAGGTCAGTTCCCTGTCCTCGGGAGCATTGCCGGGCACGTTGGAGTCAAGCAGGAGCAGGACGCACCGGCCGACTTTGAGCCGCCAAACCTTGGCGCGGAGGGAACCACTGCGGGTTTCGATTTCCACAGTGACCGGTTCGCCGGTCTTGCCAATGGCCGCTTCCATGGGCAACTGGCTGACGTCGGTTTCGAAGTACTCTTCCCGCTGCCAGCCGTCCCAATCCAGCCGCTGGCGGAAGTATCCCTGGCTGTAAAACAGCCCCACTCCGACCAGCGGAATGTCGAGGTCAGAAGCGCTCTTGATGTGATCGCCGGCAAGAACTCCCAAGCCGCCCGAATAGATGGGGATCGATTCATGCAAACCGAACTCAGCGGAAAAGTAGGCGACGGGCCGCGGCCTCAATACTCCCGCGTTCTTTGCGCCCCAAGTCCGATCCTTATGCAGATATTCGCGCTGCCGGCGGTAAGCGTAGTTGATTCGCCCATGCAGCACCAGTTCGCGGGCGCGGCGCTCAATCCCCGCAAGCGGGAGCGGGGTGAGCACGGAAATGGGGTTGTGATTGAACTGCCGCCAACGCACCGGATCGAGGTCGAGAAACAAACCGCCGGAGTCATGGTCCCAACTCCACCAGAGATTGCGCGCCAGCGACCAAAGGCGCTCCTGGGCGGGAGCGATAAAGCGATCCAGAGTTCGAGCCTCGTTGACCACCGGAGCAACCTGCGCGGCGGCCTCAGTGAGCATGTGAATCTCTTCCACGTGGAAGACGCGGGGCACTATTCTCTGAACGGTGAGAACGCCTTGCAACAGACCTTGATCAATCAGGGGAACGCCGAGGAACGACCGGTAAGCGTCTTCACCCGCCTCGCTGAAGTACTTGAAGCGGGGATGGCTCTTCACTTCTTCCACCGCGACGGGACGCAACATCTCCGCCACCAGGCCCACCAGTCCTTCATGAGTGGCCATACGAAGAGTGCCGATGCATTGAGGACGGAGACCCAGGGTCGCCGCCAGCACCAAGTTGATCCGGTCCGGCTCCAACAAATACACGCAACAAACCTCGGTCCGGAACCGGCGCGCAATCAAGGCCACGACGTTCATAAGGGTTTCGGCAGGCTTGTCGCCCTCCTGCGCGAGATTCGCAATGTCTTCGATCGTCAGGACATGACTGGCTTCCACCGTGTCTTCAGTTTGGCCCATCCCTCTAAATCCCCCTGCCGCTCAATAACCTCAGCGGCTATGACCGTTCAACCCAAAGTTGCCCCAGCAAGGTCCCGCAGGCTCAATGCCGGAAATATCCCGGCAATCCGAGCAAACGCCCTGCCTGCGAGAGCTGCACCTTGGAATTCACGATGCAGAATCCCGGCTGCCCCCATATTCGGTGTTGAACTCGAACCAAGAAGCCGCTGGTTGGTGAGACTGAAATGATTCGAAGTCAATACAAAGACAATGAAAAACATACACGGGAGGCGGCAGGAAGTCAATTGGAAACCCAGCATTGGAAACCCAGCCACTTGCGTGGCGTTTGTTTGCTGTCGTCGAATCGTGAGATAATGCCGCCGGTTGGACCAACATGATTCGGGCCGAATAAATATTTAGGGAGGGTATTATGTCTAGAATTTCCAGGAGAGAGTTCTTCAAAAACGCGGCAACCAGTGCCGCCATGGCCGGGTTCCTGTCTGGAACCGTACAGGAGCTTTGCGCCAATCCGCTCGGCATGCCGATTGGATGTCAAACTTGGCCGGTAAGGGATATGATCGCCAAGGACTTTCCCGGCACCATCAAGATGCTTGCCGCAGCGGGATTTCAAAGGGTCGAGCTGTGCTCGCCTATTGGCTACTCAGATTCCGGGTTCTCCGGCCTCGCGAAATACAAAGGGGTCGAGTTGCGGAAAATCCTGGCCGATGCGGGCGTCAAGTGCATCAGCTCACACTTCGGCATCGACGAACTGAGGAAAGATCAGGCGGCCAGCATTGCCTGGGCAAAAGACGTCGGCTTGACGCAAATGATGGTGCCAAGCCTTGACGGGCCCAAGAATCCGACGATGGATGACGTGAAGAAGGCAGCAGACGAATACAACAAGATGGGTGAACAGGCCGCCAAGGCCGGCATTCAGCAAGGTCTCCACAATGAAGACTTCGAGCTCACGAAGGTCGACGGCCAGCGGACTTATGACGTGTTGTTTAAGCTTCTTGATCCCAAGCTGGTGAAATTCCAGTTCCAGGTTTCCACGATTAGCGCAGGTTACGACGCGGCCGAATACTTTACCAAGTATCCAGGTCGCTTCATTTCAATGCACGTGCAGGGGTGGTCCACAAAAACGAGGAAAGAAACAGCCGTGGGCCAGGATTCCCTCGACTGGAAGAAGATTTTTATGGCGGCAAAAACGGGCGGCATCAAGAATTACTTTGTTGAAATGAACCTGCCGCTGATGAAAGCCAGCGTGCCCTACCTTCGTAGTCTTCAGGTGTGAGGCATGCGCTTAATTCCGTCCGAGAGAAATCCACGAGTATGTGGTCGTCACACCGTGAGGAGGCCGGCCGTGTCTATTTGTAGCGGCGGTCTACGGCCAAGGCTGCCGAAATTAGTGCTCCCCAACGGGGAACGAAATTGATGCCTGCCCGTTTTGAGTAGGGGCACGCCACGGCGTGCCCCTTCCACAGCGCATCATCGGCGGTCTATTTCCCGATGCTCGTCATGTCAAAACTCTCTTCCAACGCCGCGATTTCGGTGAGCCACACTTTGTATTGGGAGAAAGAATAGGGCGGCACGCCTTGCAAGTAATGGTTCGCATACTTCTTGCCGTTCGATGTCCATTCGATGAGGAAGAGCCGCTTGCCCGAGTGAAAAACCGGAATTTGGCCGAGTTCCAGGTTTTCATTCGCTCTCACCGCGAAATCGCCTTCCAGCAAAGTTTCGCCCGAATCGGCGTCCCAGACGCGGTAGTGGCCGGTGGCATCTTCTCGCGAATCATCTCCAACGACGACCGGGCAGTGCCAGTCCCGGGGCTCATCCACCATGACACAGACCGGCTCCTGGACGCGCCGGATGTAATAATAGGCAAGCTTTTTGTTGAAGTAATAGTCGACAATGGCGTCGGAGAACTGCGGCCAACCATCCATGACATTCCACCAAATCAGTCCGGTGCTCCGCCATTTGTTGAGGCGAGTCATCTCCACGAAAAATTTCTTCGCCTCGGCCTGCGAAATCTGCGAAGTCAGGATGAAGTCCTCGATGTTGGGCGGCACGGCGCCAAAAAGCTCCTGCACCTGATTGAACATCAACTTGATCCGCCCGGGATTACCCGTCCAATCCGTGGAGTGAAGAACCCACTGCGGGTTGTCCGTCGCGGGCCAGACGTGCTCCGGGTCAATGAAACGTTTAATGGAGGAAAGGCTCGGGCAGCCGTGATAACCGATCTCACTTACAAAATGCGCCGTATGTTCGGTGTAGTAAGTACTTTTGAAATAGTCGCGCGGGCCCCACAAATGGTCCTCGGGCATGAGGCTGAGATTTCCAGTGGCAATCACTTCCGGCGACATGTAGGGAGAGCTGGGAAGATAAGGCCGATAAGGATCGGCCTGGAAAACCACTTGCGGCAGAATCTCGCGCGTGATTTTGTTGTGCGCAGGGTCCAGGCCCGCGCCATAGTAAGATTGGTCAACCTCATTGTCGCCGGACCAGAGGGCGAGTGAGGGGTGGTTCCGCAACTTTCTCACCACCGAGATGGCTTCGTTCCGCATGACCTCCAGGAACTCTGGCGTTTGCGGATAAATCGCACAGGCCATGGAGAAGTCCTGCCACACCATGATCCCGTTGCGGTCGCAGATGTCAAAGAACGCGTCGTCCTCGTAGACGTTTCCTCCCCAGCTTCGCAGAAAGTTGCACTTCAGATCGATGAATAACGCGAGGATCTTTTCATAGCGCGACGCGTCGCGGCTGTGAAAGGCATCCGCGGGCACCCAGTTGGAACCCTTGATCAAGATCGGTACTCCATTGACCTTGAAAAGAAACTGACCTGGTTTTTCCTGGCTTGTCGTCTCGGTCCGGATCAATTCGAGCTTGCGAACTCCCACGATGTCCTCGCGGGAGGCGATGACCTTTCCATCTTGCAAGAGTTGAGTTCTCACGTGGTACAGATTCGGGTCACCATAACCGCGTGGCCACCACAACTTGGGGTTCTCGACCTCCACCTCGAACCGCCCCGCTGTGAACTCCACTTTGTGGGTAAATGTAAATGTCGATTCGCCACAGTGGCTTTCCACCCTCAGCCGGAGTTGGGGAACCAGCGCGAGGTCCGTCGAGAGTTCGTACGAGACGGCCAGCCGGGCACGTCCCGCCTCGACAGAGAGGGTGCTGATGTACAGATCAGTGATTTCGTCTTTCGCATGAACGATAAGTTCCACCGGACGCCAGATGCCCGCCGTCACTGCCCGAGGCATGATGTCCCAACCATAGGAGTGTGCAGGCCGGCGGATCCAAATCGCCTCCTGGTTTGTCTTTCCGGCATTGATCGTATAGGCGGGGTCATACCGCTTCGTGGCCGCTGCGACAATGGGAGAGCTGAGCCGAACCGTCAGCAGGTTTGTCCCGGCGCCCTCCAACATTCCCGTAACATCAAAGGAGTGCTCCACCAACGCGTCGGCCGTTTCTCCCAGTTTCTTGCCATTCAGCCAATAGGTGGCGAGGCAGTCCACCGCGTGAAAGCGAAGTTCCACCCGCCGCCCTGCCGTGCCGGCGGGAGTTGGGAACTCACGTTGATACCACCACTCATAAAGTTCGTAGGGTTGCAGTTTCCTAAGGTTTTCGCCAAAGAACAGGTCCGGGGGCAGCACTCCCTGGCGCGACAAATCCAGGGCCGCCTCGCCCGGCACGGAAGCTTCAATGGGCGTTAACCCATGGGTCTTCAATTGGTCCGGGCTGGTAATTTGATACTTGCCCCGGGGAAAATAGAAAAACTTCCATGCGCCATTCAGGCTGACGTGAACCGATTCGGCAGATGCTTTCTCGCTGGTAACTCCGGGAGTCGCCTCTGCCGGCAACCACAACGAAACCCCCATCAAACATAAGAGCAATAAAAACGGTCGGGCTGGTTTCGCATCCATGTCTCCTCCATTACCTTGGGCCAAAGACCGGTTCGGCGCCGGAGTGGCACGGGCATCTTGCCTTTGTGAATTCATATCCAAGATGGCCATGCCACGCGGACTCTCTCCTTTTGACTTTTGACTATCTTTCACGGCTTCCCTAACCTACCGTCCTCCGTTCATCTCACGACGAATCCGCGCTGGGTCATCGAGCGGCTCGGAAGGAGGAAGCGGCTTCCCTTTAAGCAGGCTGTAAAGCGGGTCGCGCGCTTTGGCAGGATCAAAAATTACTGTGTCCGAGGGGAGTGCCACATAAGGTGAAACATCCGAGGTATCTGTGAAGCAATCAGAAAGGTCCGTGGCCGCAGCATCATATTGGTTGAGGGGTGGAAGGCCCAGAATGTGTTCGATGGTTTTGAGAATACTCAACATGCTGGTATGCACGTGGGAAACACCCCTGCGTGAAAAGGGGCTGACCACCAGCACGATACTGCGATGAGCATCCACATGGTCGTGCCCATTCTGTGCGTCATCCTCAGTAATAAAGATGGCCATCTCCGGCCAAAATTTGCTATGCGAGAGCAAGTCGATGATCTTGCCGAGCGCCAGGTCATTATCGGCGACATACGACGCGTGATAAGGATAGCCATCCTCCGGCCGTGGCTTTGCCGTATGGTCATTGGGCAACCAGATGTAAATGAATTGCGGCAGCGGCTGAAGCCCTCCCCCATAGCGTTGCTCAAACTCCTTCTGAAATTGCTCGAACCGGTACTGGTCCGGAATCGACGTGTTGAATGTGGGATAAGTCCGCGAAGTGTTATCGTAAAGCGGTCCGGACAGGGGAAGGTTGATTCCCAGTCGCAGCCCGGTGGGCTCGTAACCCTCATCTCCCTCCCCTGAAAGCCCTTCTCCGTAATTCCGGAAAGTCTTGTGATGGCGCGCGAGGTGTTCCCACAGCGAACCGGCTTCGAGGTAGTCCTCCGGGCGCAGGGAGGAAGATCCCCCCAGGCTCAGGCGGCCGGGAGCGTCGTTTTCGTAGTATAAATGCGAGTGTCCCCCGTAACCGGGAGCCCAAGTGGTCTCTACCCATTCATTGGGATAGCTATCCACCAGCCAGTGGTGCCCATCAAAGGAAACGTCCGAATCCACATAGTAGTTGTCGCTCAGGCCGAAGCGCTGAGCGAGCGCGTGATGATTGGGGGTGACGCGCACATGCTCTAAAGTTGGCTGGCCCTCGTCATGAACCTCGGCATCTAGTCCCCAGCGCGCCAATGTCGGATCACCGTTGACCTCCTCCCCGCCCATCGTGCGAATGTCGCCCAGGACCTCGTCATAAGTACGATTCTCTTTGACGATGAACACGACGTAGCGGAGGCTCTGGCTAGGTCCGCCGGCGGAAGGAATGGGAAAGTCTTTCGGTCTCGGCTTCTCCCCAGACGAGGGGAGGAAGCCGTTGTTGCTCACGACGCGGTGGGTCAGTTCCGCAAGCTTGCCGGGCGGCGGCACGGGGATGATCGAAATGGTGCCCTTCGTGATGTCCCCAATGTAATCTCCCTCCTGCCCTCGGTGAAAATCGGAGCCGCCATTGGGTCCGGCGCCGTACCCCTTGGCGTTGGCCACATAGAGCGTTCGCCCGTCTTTACTCAAGGCCACGCGCGCCGGAAACCAGCCTGTCGGGATATAACCTAGCACGGAGTTGCTTCGCGTATCGAACGCGGCCACGGCATTGATTCCCGCGCAGGCGATGTACAAACGCGATTCGTCCGGGCTCAAGGCGACGCCGAAGGGCAAAACCCCTCGCAATCCGCCCACGCCCGGAGCAGGCTCCAGCCTGATGGTGGCAATGAGACGGCTCCTTTCTGCGTCCAAAATACTGATGCTGTCCTGCGCGGAGTTCGAAACATAGACGCGAGTATGCCCCGCCACCACCGCGCCGGGACTCGACCCGCCCACGGACTTATTCCCGATCGCCAGGCCCGTGCGGACTCGGGCCAGAACTGTTGGGGGGGGGCCCTTTGCATCAAGGATGAAAACCGAATTTGACTCCGGCACGTTGGGGTCGCCCAAGCCGGGTATTTTTTTCCCGGCAATGAACGTGCCATTCTCCGCCTGCGGGGTCCCCGATGCGAAGGGCGCAAAATCCAGCCCTGTCTCCCCCGCCCGCGTCTCATCAAATCCCGGCACCACCGAATACTGAAACGTGCCGACGTTGGATACGTAGACCCGGTCGCCCTGCGGGCTCACGGCCACGGCGAAGGGCAGCCGCCCCACGCCGACCCGCCATACGATGCCCCCTCCTCGCGTTTCAATACCCACCAGTTCGAAGTGCGCAAGGTCCAGGGCATACAGTAGCTTGCCATCCGGAGATAGCGCTAACGCCCCGGAAAAGCTGTGGCGGTAGAGCTTCCCGTTAAACTCACTGTCCAATAGAATGACCTGCGACCGCTGGCCAATTTGCAGGTCGTAAACATCAATTTTTCCAGTATCACCTTCCGAGACATAAGCCGTCCGGTTATCCCCCGCGATGGCGAGACCCATGTAGACGCTGGAGGGTTCGACGTCGGAATGCTTTAATGGGTAGCCGTGAGGAATTTGTTGCACGTCGGGCGCAGGGGCGTCAAGCGCGCTGACGATCGAAATGGAGAATGGCCAGGTACCCGTGTTGGCCGTTACCAGCAGATTTCCGTCGGGGCTGAGCACCATCCCGTAAGGGTGGGGCTCAACGGTAACCTGTACCCCTTCCGGTGTAATCAATCGCCCGTTCGGCAAGACCGTTTCTCCAGATGGATTAATGTGAGTCGGACGGTCCCCCGCCGGCGCGGCCAACTCCAGGGGGTGATTGCCCCTTTCCGCGTTCGAAAACAAGGGTGGCTTGACGACCAGGAACAAACCCAAAATAATCAGCCCAATTAAAAGGATCACTCGCCGCATAATGCATCTCCCTAGAAGTGACACGGGCGTCCCGCCCTTGCGAAGTCATGGCCAGGATGGCCATGCCACATCACCGTTTACTTTTCCGGGCTCGCTTCCTTGAAAGCATCGGCCAGCGAAACAACTTTGAGGTTCGCCTTCAACGTGTCCAGCGTTTCGCGGCTCTTCACTACCACGTTTACCGGCTCACCCGGCAATAGATCGAAGTAGTTATCAGACAATTCCGGACTCGCGGCGCCGAAGGTCACATAGACGCTTCGCGCCAGCACAGGTGAAGAGAGTTTCAGATGGAACCCATCGGCCGCCTGGGCGAGTTCAGCGCTGATGTGCGCCTCGGTCAAATGCACCTGTTTGGTTGGTACCAGGTAGGTCAGGTTGCGAGATATTGTCTTCCCATCCACAACCAGCTCAGCTACCACGCATTCGCGAGCCGTGTCGGCGCCGCTCCCCGCACCTACGTCCGACAATGGCATCTTCAAATACACCTGGCTTGAGAGCCCCGGCACACTCACCGGCTGATCCGTCTGCTTCACCACCTTACCGTCGAAGTCGGTAATGCGCAGTTGCAATTCGCCCGACACCGGCTGCACCTTGTCGGAAACGATGTAGGTCTTGAGCATGCCGTCTTCAACATGTGGCGATACGAGCACCGAGGCATAAAAGCGACGCGCATAGTACTGCAGGGCCTTCCATCGTCCGTAATAGTCAATACTCGACCACGATGCCACGCCCCAGCAGTCATTCAGTTGCCAGAAGATGGAGCCCATCGTTTCCGGCCGGCTGCGCCGCATGTGCTCGGCCCCAATCTTGATGCCTTCGGCTTGCAGCACCTGGCTCACGTAAAGGAAGGAGGCAAAATCCTTTGGCTCGGGATAATCCTTGAGCAGATAATCGTGGATAATCGAATTGCCTTCATCGTTTCTTTGGTGGGCCAGCATTACGGGCGTAAAAATGCTCGTGCGATCCTCGGGCGCCGTGAAGGCTTCGATGGTCTTCATCTCCGGGAACGACTGGAACCCATATTCCGTCACAAAGCGCGCATGATGGTGTTCGTAAGTCGAGAACGGCACTCGTCCATGCCATACATCCCAGATGTGCGAGTCGCCCGTCTGGAAAGTGGGCGACGTTTCTTCGAAGTCAGCGCTCGGCGAACTTGGCCAGTACGGACGTTGCGGGTCCAGACTTTCCACCACCGCGGGAATTAGGCCGTTAAAGGTAGAAACATAGTCTTGCCACATCTGCTTGAGAACCTCCGCCGGAAGCTGCCCGCGACCCTTCCAGTAGAGCGCTTCTTCCGTTTCATTGTTCCCGCACCAGATGATGATGCTGGGATGGTCGCGCAGCCGCTTCACCTGGTCTCCAATCTCCGCCGCGACGTTCATCTTCCAGGCATACAATCCGGGTTGCCAGTCATTACCAAACATGAAGTCCTGCCACACCATGATGCCGAGTTCGTCGCAGATCCTGTAGAATGTCTCGCTCTCGTAATAGCCGCCGCCCCAGAGGCGGATCATGTTCATGTTGGCATCCTTCGCCGACTGGAGAATCCGGCGGTAATTGGCCTCTGTCACCCGGTTGGGAAAGCTGTCGAAAGGAATCACGTCCGCGCCTTTGCCGAACACGGGAATGCCGTTGACCACAAACTCGAACGATCGCCCCCATTGATCGAGGTCGCGCCGCAATACCACGGAGCGTAGACCTGTGGACACGTTGCGATCATCCTCAACGCGGCCTTGGGTTTTCACCTCCGCCGTAAATGTATATAGTGGCTGCGCGCCGTACCCCGACGGATACCAGAGATCAGGTTTGTCGATCTCAAGCGGCAAGTCGATGTGGTTCACCCCGGCGTGGAGACTCACGGTCCGTGTTGCCTCCGCCGGCTTGCCGGTAGGGGTATAATGAAGGCCCACCTCCGCGGTCGCATCTCCGCTCGCCGTCACCTCCACCTCGCCGTTCAAATGGGCTACCGCTGTGGTTATATCAAGCTGGCGGATATGCAGGTCGGAAATACGCGCCTCGTCCCAAGCCTCCAGATGCACCGACCGCCAGACGCCGCTGGTCACAAACGTGGGCCCCCAATCCCAACCATACTCATACGCGGCCTTGCGAACGTACGTCTTTTCTTCCACCTGCGATTTCAGGCGCCAGGGATCGGCCGACGCTGCCTGGGCCGCAGCTTTGTCGGGCGAAGGAAGCACCACGCGCAACTCGTTCGCCCCGGCGCGCAGGAAGGGCTTCGCATCGACGCGCCAGATGCGAAACATGTTATTCGCGGTGAGCACTTTGGAATTATTCAAGAACACTTCGGCGTATGCGTCCAGCCCCTCGAAGACCAGTTCCAGGTTCTGCCTCTTCAGGGTTTCTGGCGTGATTGTGAGCGTGGTCCGATACTCCCAGCTCGCGCCTTCAATCCACTGCAACTTCGCCTCATTGTCGCGATAGAAAGGGTCGGGAATCAGTTTGTTCCGCAGCAAGTCGAGATGCACGTCGCCCGGCACCTGGGCCGGCCGCCATTGGCCATCGATACTTTTCGGCGCGGGCGCCATTTGCCGGAATTCCCAACCCTGATTAATCTCGGTATCAGTCCGGGCCGCTGCCTGCTGCGCCGCCGCCAGGCGGGTACCCAAGCAAACCGTCATTACTATCAATAAAACTGCCAGTCTCTTGTGTCCCATTAATCTCTCCTCGATGAAATGAAGTATTCCGCAAATAAGATTGGTATCCTCGCCGTGATCCGCGACTGTCGATTCCACTTCCTCCAACCACCGCGAAGATCGGCATAGAGGCTTCGATCATACTCCTGCCTGAGTGCGACTAATCCGGATTTCTCACCAAGTGGTTGGAAGGGCGGGTTCAAACCTGTGGGAAGTCCCGCCTACACCCCGGTTACGGTCTTCATTTGCACCTTGGCAAAGCGCCAACGATAGAGGCCGTACAGAATCCCCAAGGCGAGCCAAATGCAACCCGCGAACTTCGCGGTCCATCGGAGATTCACCCAAGTGTAAAAGCAGACGATAAAGCCCCCGAGCGGCAGAACGAGGAAACTCCAGCCATGGCCGCGGCCTTTGACGAAGTAGTGGGCAATCGTGGCCGCGTTCACTCCCATAAAAGCCAGGAATGCGCCGAAATTCAGCAATTCCGCTCCTAGTTGGAAGCCCATGACAAGCGAACCGCCCAAAGCCAGAATGCCAATAAAGACAACGTTGTTGGCGGGTATCCCCCTTTTCGGATTGATGGCCCCGAAGAAACGCCGGGGCAGGGCGTTGTCCCGGCCCATCCCGTAGAGAAGGCGGGCCGCACCCAGTTGCGTGCCAATGCCCGAGCCCCTGGTGGCGATCAACAAGGTGGCATTTACCACGTTAAACAGGACCTTGCCGCCTGCTCTCCCGGCGACGAAGACATACGCGGTGTCGAGATCGGGGAAAGGGATCGAGTGCGGCCAGACAAGCTGTGCGGCATACACCTCCGTAGTGGCAAGAACCCCGGTTACAACGCAGGTCAGCACGGTCGCGAGCAGTATATTGCGCGTGGGGTTGATTGCTTCCTCGGAAAGGGTCGAAATGCTGTCAAACCCAATGTAGGTGAGAGCCGCGACCGAAGTCCCCGTCCAAAGGCTGCCCCACGTGAAAGTCGAGGGGTCATACAAGGGGCGACCGAAGTATCCCGCCTCATGCGGACCGGCATGAAGGATGTACCTGCACATACATATCAGCATCCCGGCGACGACCAAGCTCATCAGTCCCGCCAGCCAAAAGTTGGTGCGCGCGGAAGCTTCGATGCCGCGTAAATTCAGCATGGTAAATAGTAACGCGAAGGAGAGCGACCATAGCGGAATGGGGATCATGGGAAGAAAATTTGCTGCCGCCTTACTGCACCAGATCGTGCAAATGATGGGGTTCAGCAGGTAATCCAACAAAATCACCCATCCGGTGAGATAGCCGACGGTGTTGCCGAACTCGGCCGCAACGTAGGTATACGCCGAGCCGGCGCTGGGGTACACCCGAGCCATTCTGCCGTAGCTCGTCGCGGTCAGTAGCATGGCAACCATTGCCAGCAGGATGGGCAGTACGACGTGCCCGCGGCCTTCCAGAGAGATGACTCCGAAGATCGGCATCGGGGCGGTGGGTTGGATAATGACAATCCCGTACAGGATGAGGTCCGCGAGTCCAAGCCTGCGGCGCAACTGAGATATGCCGGGTGAGGAGGCCATAATATTCTTCGAAATCACTGGACCACCCGGCTTTGTCTTGGGCGGTTGGGGTGTTATCGTATGACATTCCGGAAGTGTGCGCAATCAGCAAGGATGGAAAGATTTTCTTACGCGGTTCTCTGCCCTAACCGCGAGGAGGTGAACCCATGAAGTGGAAAGCGGGTGCCCGAGGGTACGTGCGATTCACAACTTCCCTTCTCCGGCCCGCCCCGTGGCCGCGAGTCCCTAACCTCGCTGCACTCTTGCTCGTAACGGCGTCGTTATCCCCTCCCTGCCTGAGAAGTGAGCCAAGACCTCGAGTTCCGAAGCTGGAATCGCAAGTCGTGGTTAGTGCCGAAAGAGGCCATGTCCTGTCCATCGTGACGACCACCGCGAAGTTTGAGGTTCTGCCCCCAGGATACATTCAGTCGACACTCATCACCAACGGCTCCCGCCTGAGCCTGGACGATCCTCCGCCCGCGGCCTCGGCGGGAGGCGAGGAGATCATTGTGGATGGCCAGCCGGTTCGGGATTTTGTCCTCGACCTCGGCAATGCGGTCATTTCCAAGGCGCAATGGGGACTAGGTCCGACGGGAATTCGCGTGGAGATACCCGCCCATTCGCAGCAAGTTCCACACCTGGGGAAGACGTTGACCCTGGAGGTCTATGACGATCTCCCGAATCTTGTCTTATCCGCGGTCGAGTTTAGGAACCTCGGATCTACACCTCTGAAGCTCGGGCAAGTAACACAATTCCACCGGCTGGATGCCTCACGCGTCGATGCCAAGGCAGCCCCCTTTGAACTCTGGTCGTTTCAGGGAGCAACTTTTATTTGGGGACAGGATGAGATCTTAAAACTCACGCCGGGGTTTTCGCGGCCGAACGTGATGGGTGCAATGTCCCCGTCGGGCGCGGGTGGCGGCATTCCGGTGGCGGCATTTTGGACGGCGAAGGTCGGCCTCGCGATCGGTCATATCGAGACTCAACCCGTCATTCTCTCCATGCCCGTCCGGGTGGAGAACGACCGGCGAATCAGCGCATCCATTCTCAATGATCCTGCCCAAACCTTGCGTCCCGGCGAGGCCTACGGGACGCCACGCACTTTCACCGCCGTTTACGCAGGGGATTATTACGACGCATTGCGGCTCTACTCGCTCGTACTTCAACGCCAAGGCTGGCGGCCTGCCCAACCCAATCAAGGCGATTACGAAGCCAACTGGTGCGGGTGGGGCTATCGTGCCGACGTGACGCCGCAGGAGATGCTGGGCACCATCCCCAAGCTCCAGGAGATGAATATCCACTGGGCAACACTCGACTACCGATGGTTCAACAATTTTGGCGATTGGCAACCTCGCACCCAGACCTTTCCCGGCGACGCCCTTCAAAATCTGGTGAAGGATTTTCACCAGAAGGGAATCAAGCTGCAACTTTGGTGGCTGCCCTTGGCGGTGAGTGACGGCGAATTGTGGGAAGCCATAGGCGCGGAGGAGAAGACGCCGGAGGCGCGCGCCGAGCAGCGGCAGCCGGCAGAGGTCGTCCAGGAGCATCCGGAATGGCTGATCCTTGATGCGCAGGGCAAACGCGCGCGCGTGTTCCTGAACCGTGCCACCCTTTGTCCTGCCCTCCCCGAAGTGCAGGAGTATTACCGGCAAATCACCACGCGCGTGATCCACGATTGGGGATTCGATGGCAGCAAACTCGACATGTGCTTTACCGTTCCGGCCTGTTACAACCCCGCCCACCATCACCGTAGCCCGCAAGATTCCGTCTTAGCGATGGGCGAAATCTTCAAGATCATTCAAGAGACCTCGCGGCGGCTCAAGCCGGAGAGCGTCACTCAGATTTGTCCCTGTGGAACCGTGCCGAACCTGGCCTGGCTTGCCTACGAAGATCAGGCCGTCACCGCAGACCCGGTGGGCGCTGTCCAAGTGCGGCGGCGAATTAAAATGTACAAGGCGTTGCTGGGAGCGCAGGCGGCCGTTTACGGTGATCATGTCGAACTGACCAGGATGAAACGCACCGGCGAGGATTACCGCGAGTTTGGCCGAGACTTTGCTTCCACCGTGGGCACGGGAGGCGTGGTTGGAACCAAATTCATCTGGCCCGGCCGCGATGCTACATTCAAGGATGTGAACCTGACCCCCGAGAAAGATTCCTTTTGGAAAAAATGGATCGCCGTCTACCAGTCGCGAATGCTCTCAACGGGTACGTTCCTAAATCTTTATGTGTATGGTTATGATATCCCGGAAGGGTATGCGATCTCGAAGGATGACAAGATGTTCTACGCGTTTTTCGCTCCCAACCCTGGCCTGTCCTGGAAGGGCGAGGTCGAGTTGCGTGGACTGCCCGCCCGCAAATTCACGGTCCTCGATTATGAAAACGGGAAGACGCTTGGGACCGTCGAAGGTCAGAATCCCAAATTGCGCGTGGATTTCACAGAGCACCTGCTGATCGAGGTAAGCGCTCGGCCGTGATTCGTTCGGCCCCCCTTGGTGGAACGAACGAGATAAGTCTTGACACGTCGCGACATCAGAGATAAAAGTAAGTTTTCGAACAGAATTGAAAGCCTGTTTGTTGGATATTGCTCTTTCAGGGACGAACAACCAAGCTTGCCATATCTACGACCTGCCGAACCTTCACATCGGCGGCCCTGGGATATTTCTGGATAGTGAAGTTGGGAGCTTCAGGCTAGCTGTCTTGCACCCCCCCGAGAGGGGGGTCTGGAAATGCGTCGGGCAGAAAGGGAGACATATGCAGATCAGGATTTCCTTGCGGATACTTGCGGTAAGTTTGCTGCTCACGGTGGGGCAACTCTATGGCCAGGTTGATACTGGCGTAATTCTCGGGACCGTGAAGGATCAGAGCGGTGCTGTTGTCCCCGGCGCTAACGTCACATTACAGAATCAGGGCACAGGCCTTTCGGTTTCCCTCACCACGTCTGGCGACGGGAGTTACGTTTTCAGACCGGTCAAGATCGGCACCTACACTCTGGAGGCGCAATTCAAGGGCTTCGAGACGGTCAAGCACACCGACGTCACAGTAGATGTGCAGCAGCAGGTGGTGGTGAACTTCACCCTCCAGCCTGGGCAGGTCACGGAGTCGATTCAGGTCACAGGAGCTCCACCCGCACTCCAAACACAGGACGCCTCAGTGGGCCAGGTGGTAGGGTCGCGAACGATAAATGACCTGCCGCTAAACGGCCGCAATTACACCTTCCTGGCCCAACTCTCGGCGGGAATAACTCAGGATCAGCAGGATACTCGCGGTCTGGGAGCCAGCGGCAGTTTCGCCGCCAACGGTACGCGCCCAGCGCAGAACAACTACCTGCTGGATGGAATCGACGACAATGCCGACCTTGTGGATTTTCTCAATGGCACGGCGTATGTCGTGCGGCCTCCGGTGGACGCTATTCAGGAGTTCAAGGTTCAGACCAGCGACTACAGCGCTGAAATGGGACGCTCAGCAGGCGCCGTCGTGAATGCCGCCATCAAATCCGGGAGCAATCAGTTCCACGGAAATGCTTGGGAGTTTGTGCGCAACGACATCTTCGACGCCGCCAATTTCTTCGAGAACTCCCCGACGCCAACCCCCAAGGGTGAGTACCGGCAGAACCAGTTCGGCGCCACCATCGGCGGCCCGATCCGCAGAGACAAAACCTTCTTCTTTGGCGACTACGAAGGAACGCGCGTTCGCCAGGCCATTCCCAATGTCTCGACTGTGCCCACAGCGCTCCAGCGATCCAGCGGATACACCAACCTGAGCGAGTTGATCAGCGGACAGGCGGGTGGGACCCCCGAACTGGACTTGCTCAATCGCACCTTCCCTTTAGGCACGGTGTTTGACCCTGCCACGACTCGGGCGGTAACCTGTGGCGCAACGGATTCGGTGTCGGGCATAACGCCGGCAGGCGCGGTAAGTACTGACCCGTGTTTTGGGATGGCCGCCGGCACGCAGGTGGGGTACGCCCGCGATCCCATGTTTGCCACACCGCAGACCTTGACGGGCGTCAGTGACTTTACCACTGCCGCCTGGGCGGGACTTCTCAACCAACTTCCCGGCTCGCGCTTGGACCCGAATGCCATCAGTTTGCTCAATCTGTTCCCGTCACCCACTTCGTCGAGCCTTTACAACAACTACTCCAGCGACCCCGTCCTCCGCAACACGGTGAACCAGTTTGATGCCCGAGTGGACCAAAACTTCAGCGACAAGGATCAACTCTTTGGCCGGGTCAGCTTTTCCGACAACCGCGAATTTCTTCCCGGCCCCTTTACGGGAATCGCCGATGGTGGGTCTTTTTCCGAGGGCACGCAGACGGTGGTTTCCATCAATATGGTCCTGAGTGAGACGCACGCTTTTTCACCCACGTTAGTGAACGAAGCTCGTTTGGGCTTTTCGCGCATCGGGGCTTCGCGAGTGCAGCCCTACGCGACTACCCTCGGCATCCCTGCCAAGTACGGCATCCAGGGTGTTCCCCAGGTTACCGACAACGGCGGCCTGGGATCCATCTTTATCACCGGTCTCAACACGCTGGGCAGCAACGAGTTTCTTCCCTCCGTTGAATACAACTCCACGCTTCAATTCACTGACAACTTGACCAAGGTTCACGGAAAACAAACGCTCAAGGGAGGGATGGAGTTTCAGCACCTGAAGTTCTCGATTCTTCAACCCCCCGAGGGCCGCGGGGATTGGACTTTCTCGGGCGCTTTCACCAATGTCCCGGAGACGGGCGCGGGAAACACCGGGATGGCCCAGATGCTGATTCTCCCGGAGGACGGCACGGTGACCGGCGCCTACAATATGGTGGGAGGGGCAGACGACATGGGTGCCTCCAATTACGCCAACACGGATATGGGGCGCAACTATTATGGCTACTATTTCCAAGATGATTGGAAGGCCACTAGCAAACTCACGCTGAACCTTGGAGTGCGCTACGAGTGTTTTGGCCAGATTCAAGAGAATTACGGAGCGCAGTCCGAATTCATTCCCTCGGGCGGGAGCGGGCCGTCACAATTCATTCTTACCAAGCATCGGTGCAACACCCCCTTGTCCGCTGACTTTCTGGCGGCCGCGCAGACAGACAACATCGATATCTCTTGTTCGTCTCAGCCCGGACTCGGGTATTCGCAGTTGGGCAACTTCTCGCCCCGCGTGGGATTCGCATATCAGATAACGCCCAGGCTGGTGGCTCGCGGTGGGTTCGGTCTGTTCTATGGAGGGTTTGAGAACTCGGTGGTGGAGACCTATGTCGATTTTCCCTTCCAGTTCAGCTTGGGCTACCCATCGCTGACGACCGCGCAACCTATCACCTTTTCCAATGGCACCTTCGGAACTCTGGAAACCGGCCTCTCGGCCATCGTCCCGCTAACATCAGCGGCGGCTGAACCGAGTGGCGTGTCCTTCACCGGCGAAGACCACCACATGAAGACCGCCTATACCGAAGGCTACAACCTGGCACTCCAGTACGAAGTCACCACTAACCAGACCTTCCAGGTCAATTACGTGGGGAATACTGTGCGGCATCTCGGCGTCTACATCAACCCGAATAGCCCCAGTGAGATACTTCCGCCCGGGCTCAACTCCTACGCCTATTCCCCCTATCCCGACTTCCAAAATGGTATCACTTACACTTCCATGGCCGGCGACAGCTACTACAACTCGTTACAAGCCACTTTCGAGCGCCGCTTCAATGCGGGCCTCGATCTCCTCGCCAATTTCACTTACTCGGCATGTCGCACCGATGCGGTGGACGTTCTCAATGCGACGGCGATCGCTTCCTTCCGCGCGGCCGAGCTTCCCCACTTCGGCGTCCAAGGCGACTATGGCCGGTGTGACTTTGACATTCCCAAGGTTGTGCACGTGAGCGGCAGCTACGAATTGCCTGTGGGCAAGGGCAAGCGCTTCCTTACAAATGGTGGGCGACTCGCCGACGGCGTGCTGGGCGGCTGGAAGACCAATGGGATATTAACCCTTCAGGATGGCATGCCGGGGACCATTGGCTGTGTGAATAGCACAACTTCCGGCTACGGCTGCAACGCCTTGCTGGTTCCTGGGCAAAGCATTATCGCTGGCCCCCACAACGTCAATGACTGGCTGAACGCCGCCGCCTTTACCAGCCCACCGGTAGCCACAACCATCGGGCAATCCGACTACTCTCCTTTGGGTGGCGCTCCTGGCCAGTTCTACGGCCCCGGGTACCACCGCATCGATTTCTCGCTCTTCAAGAATTTCAGTACCTCGGACAAAACCCGCCTCGAATTCCGGGCAGAGATATTCAATTTGATCAATCACCCGAATTTCTCCCCGCCGGGATTTGGCGGAAATGGGGTTGTGGCCGCGCCAGGCTCGACCGACTACACCTCGCCTTCAACCTTCGGCACGATCAGTTCCACGCGTGACGGCCAGAATGACCAAAGAGAAATTCAGTTTGCGCTGAAATTTTATTTCTAAGGTTTGACCGAACCGGTTAAAGCTGTGAAAAAATCGCCATAAGGGCAGGCCTTGTGCCTGCCCTTTGCTCGTTGGGGCTGGGCTTGCCATGCCCGAGAGCACGACTTGTCGTGCCCCTACGATCAGTTCCTCGAAGGGCAACAATATCATTTCGCAGGCAGTTGGGATTATGTTATGGCTGAGCCGGGGTCAAATCGGCAATTCCGGATCATGACTTAACCCCCCTGCGGTAGTTCAGAGGTGTCTGGATGGCGGCCACGCCCGGATTCCTGATTATTGACGCCAGAACGGACGGCTTGCCGGATGCACCGGCTTATTATCGAGCCTTCCCCTTGGAGCAATCGCCTCTCGGGGAAATATCGCTGAGCGGCAGTCGCACCACCGCGATGATGAATAGCTCGCTCGATACTGCCCTGGCTGAGATGCTGAAAGCCGGCGCCAAGGGCGTTGTGGTGTTAGTGTGCCACGCGTATTCCGGCGGCTTGTTATTGCCGATCGCGACAGGCGGACAGACCGCATTTGCGGTGAAGGGCAATCTCGATATCATCGACAAGGTCATCGCGGCCGCGGCTGACGTGGCTCAGATCGGCAATTTGCCTTCGACAACCCCGCCCGAGCAGAAGATCGTACTCGACCGCTGGACAAAGCTGCTGAACGACCTTCCCGGCGCCGTACAAGGCCAGTTCACGCCCCAGCAAGCGCAGACGTTCTATGCCAAATGGCTGGACATGGTGGCAAGTAAAATGGAGTTCCCTAACCGCGCCGCCCTGCTGAGGCTTACGGGCAACGTGCTGAAAGTCCGCAATCTCAAGCTGTCGCGGCTGGAGCTAGGGCGTGCAATATCGGAAAGGCTGACGATACGATGGCGTCCGTGCGCAAGTTTTTCGGCGCGGACCACCTGACGGCGCCTACCGTGGGCACGTTCTACATGAGCCCGATTCCCGTTTCCACCATGGCCGTGCGGGTCGCGCCCAGGGGAGGGTCGCCCTGCTTGGGAGTGGGCGAACCGGGGGTGGGGCGGGGGCCGGAGTACGCGGAACGGCGAGGCCCCCGGGCCCTCTGGGCACGACTCAAGGCATTGAAGTCATCGTCGCCGATGGGGGACCGACTCTCGTCATTTCGACAATCCCCAGTAACATCGACATCGTCTCCGAATGGGCGATCATGGCGCAGACGAACCACACGACCCGGGGATTTTTCCAAAGAAGCTTCATGTTTTTTGGCCGTCCAATGATGGGTGTTCACTTCTCGACGTTTCACATGTTCACGCTCACCGTTGACGAAACCTCAGCGTTCCATTACCGAGCGTCTGCTTCCGTCTTCAGCACCGGGGATGGCGTAACGCCGGACTGGGGGAAGGTTAGGGAGTTTGTGCAGGGGTGGATCATGCCTGACGCCTCGTACCGTAGCGGCCCGTTCCACCTCGCGGGGTTGTGGACGCCGGATATCCAAGACGTTCCATTCGTGCTGCCTTACGAGACGATGTGCATCGGACTGATGGCAGAATCGCCGTCCTGAATCTGGCTTGGCAGCGGCGTAGCGCGGACCTGCTCCGAAAATACGACTAAGCCCTTTGTTTTCAGAGACGGCTTAGTATTATCAGACGTCTTTTCGGAGCAGGTCTGCTACGCATCTGGGCAGTCGTGAAACCCCCAGTTTTCCGCGCACGTGGGGACCGAGCTGTATGCCGTCTACTGTCTACCGTATACCGTCTCTAGTTTTCCGCCCGCGCCGGGACAAGTTCCTGAAGAGTCTCGACTCTCTCGACTTCGCGCTCGATCTTTTTCACAACGTCGCGGGAATAGGGAATAAAGTGGTGTCCGGAGATCATGATGGTGGCGGCCATCCAGATTTTCGGTGGGTTCAGTGCGTAGTGGCGGACAATCCTCAGCGCGTATTTCCAATAGGCTTTTCGATAATTTGATTTGATGCCCTGTTGCCAAATCGAGCGCAAGACGATGGCCGCGATGCCGAGGGCGTTCGGTTGCCTGGCGGCCCGCTGATTCTTCTTAGTCTTCCAACTTTCCATCGACCGCCATGCGCGTTCGTAAAACGCCGTCGGTTCATAAATGGCCGCGAGCGTTTTCGCCTGCCCCCGCAGCAAAACCGCCGGCGCCAACTTGGTGCGAAAGTTCGGAGGATTGGTGTCACCGCTCGAATGCGGGGACTCCGTCAGCAGACGGCCTTCTTTTTGCATGCGTTCGTAGAGGGCGGTGCGCGGCATGGCGTGCAGGGAATTCAGCAGTGCCCAGGGAATGGCGGTGCGTTCGATAAATTCAATCTGGCGATCAAAGATGTCTTCCGTATCGGAGTCGAAGCCGACGATGAAACCACCCGTCACCCACAACCCCTTCTCGTGAAGAAGGTCGATACAACTCACCGGATCCACAGCCAGATTCTGGAACTTATGGGTTTCCTGCAAGGATTCTTTGGAGGGGCTTTCAATGCCGAGGAAAACGTAGAAGAAATTGGCCTTCACCATGGCATCGACCAGGGCGGTTTTTCGGGCCAGGTCCATGGAAGCTTCGGTGTAGAACATCACCGGAAATCCATGCGCCTGCTGCCATTTTTCCAGCTCCACGCACAACTCCAGCGCGCGTTGGTGATTGCCAATGAAGTTATCATCGACCATGAAGACCTGCTTCATCCATCCCAAGCTCAGAAGCGCGTCCAGCTCTGCCGTGACCTGCTGCGGATGTTTGGTGCGAGGCTTCCGTCCGTAAAGAATAATGATGTCGCAAAACTCACATTGAAACGGACACCCTCGGGAAAATTGAACCGACATGGAGGCGTAACTCGCGAGCTTCAGCAGGTCGAATCTCGGAATCGGGGTGCGGGTGACATCCGGTTTCTCGGTGATTTCGTAATGCCTTTTCGCCGTGCCCGCTTCCAGGGCGGCGGCGATTTCGGCAAACACCTCGTCAGGCTCGCCCACCACCACATGATCGGCGATCGCCAGCATGCGCTCCGGTTTGCTGCTCGCGTAGGGCCCGCCGACGATCGTCCGCCGGCCCAAGCGGCGAGCGCGCGCCAAAACCTCGTGCATCCCCGCTTTCTGAACTTCCATCCCCCCCACCATGACCAGGTCGGCCCAGTGCAGGTCGAGGTCCGTCAGTTCCTCCACTGCCTCATCCACCAGGCGCAGCGTCCACTCGGGAGGACAAAGCGCCCCCACCGTGATGAGTCCCAAGGGCGGCATCACAACTTTTTCGGGAAGCAATTCGAGCATCCCGCCGAATGCCCAGAAAGAATCGGGGATTTTGGGCCAGACCAGCAGAGCTTTGATTTTTTTGCCCAGAGGAGCAAAGGGCTGCGTCGAGTCCGCCGAATGCGCGGCCGTGGGGATCATGCAGGATCCTTTCATGTGGACTTCCCTTCCGGGCATCCGTCGAGCGGAAAATGCAAGCGATAGGTCATTCCCTATCACCGTGCCACTGCCCTTTGGGAAGAAAACCACTTTGGCCGGTCCGCACGTGGAGCATCTTCGGAGTGAGACTCACACCGTGATCTTTGTAGGCTCGAAATGGAGCGATTGGTGCGTAAGCTGCGATATACAGCTTAGTCTTCAGGCCGGCCATGACTATACACGCGTTCGGGTCTATAGACAAGAAAATGATCTGCAACAGATTCTTGCCCCCCTGACCCAATCCTCACCGCCGAGGCGCGGAGGCGCGGAGAAAAACGGGTGCCAGGTATCAGGTGAGTATTGCACATGAGAAAAGCGCACGGTCAGGACCGCACTGACCCGCTCGCGCGACAAAATCGTCCAAATAAAAAAGGCGCACGGGCCCGTTGCCGCCACATCTGAGCAAACGCACGGCAGGCCCTACCCTTAGCCCCTCGTCACACTTCCCTTTTGAGGGCGATTTGCCCATTGTCAGGCTTTGAGGAGTGTCTCAGGGCGCCCGCTCCGTTCAATTCTATTTCTTGTCATCGTCACCGATGGCTTGCCGAAGCCAAGGGGTGAAAAGAATGTCGGATCCGCTGGTTGTTGTGCAACCGGGGCCGCCAGGGCCAGCAGGACATCCCCAATAGTTCTCGGTTGTGTCGATACTGCCGGTGCACACCGCGGCGCCGTCGAAAGCGCAGACATCGGCGACGCCAATTTTGCCACCCAGCAGATCGTTGAGATGAATGTCGACCTGGGCGGGAGTGTTGACTGCTATGTCGACGTCCTCATCGCGGATCACGTTCTGGGAAATGATGGTGCCATAAACCGGGGATCCGCCACCGCCGCTATTGATGTTGATTCCCACGCTGCCGGGCGTGGCCGTGTCGGCCTGGTCGGCGAGGTTTCGGGCAATGAAGTTGCCGATGACCATGTTCCCGTCCATGTTGTCCGCGGGAGCGCCAAAAGCCGGGCCCACGTGCGTGTGGAGAGCCACACCCCCAAGTCCGTTGCCGGTCAGCGTGTTCCGGATGATCACGTTCTCCGAGTTTCGGCCGGGGCCAATGCCATCGGAAAAAATACCCACTCCCGAGCCTCCGATTTGCACGCCGTTGTCCGTAGAAACATTCTCGGCCACGGTATTGTGGTGAACCCCAAAGTGGGCAGACCCAATCGCGCCCATGGGCGGATGCGAGGCAAGAACGATGCCGCACTCCAGCGGGTTGTCCTTTATGGTGTTGTGGATCAGCAGATTGTCGCGGCTTTCCCCGGTCTCGTCGCTGATGAGGACGCCATCGG
>Ga0187891_1000943_pt1 | contig 26692 bp, 22 predicted proteins | sample June2016WEW_21_4_FD_132990 | JGI IMG/M metagenome (GOLD analysis project Ga0187891, IMG submission 132990) | Peatland microbial communities from SPRUCE experiment site at the Marcell Experimental Forest, Minnesota, USA - June2016WEW_21_40 | ecosystem: Environmental > Terrestrial > Soil >... | reverse complement strand
TTGGGGTAGACACACCATTTTAAGCGCTACCCATTTAGCAGAAGACAAAGGCTTGGTGATTATTTACGGCGACACCGACAGCCTCTTCTTAACCCACGACGAAAAGAAACTCCGTGAGCTCAAAGCAGAGATTAAAGATAAACTGGGTTTAGAAGTGGAAGTCGGCGAAGTCTACAAACGCATTTTCTTCACGGAAGCAAAAAAACGGTATGCAGGCCTGCGGCTTGACGACACCTTAGACATTGTCGGTTTAGAAGTGATTCGTGGAGATTGGGCTGAGGTCGCTAAAAAAGTGCAAGAGCACGTTTTAGAAATCATTCTGAAAGAGCAGTCACCTGAGAAGGCAATTGAATATGTACGCACCATAATAGAAGAGCTGAGGCAGAGGAAAATTCCGTTCCATGACCTGATAATTTGGAAAACACTTACAAAACCGCCGGAAAAATACGCCATTAAAACACCGCATGTGGAGGCGGCAAAAATGCTAAGAGAAAAGGGCTGGCGCCTGACAGGCGGCGACAAAGTAGGCTTCGTCATACTGGCAGGTAAAGGACGATTTTATAGCCGCGTGAAACCCTACGTTTTCGCCAAGTACGATGAAGTAGACGTTGACTACTACGTAACCAATCAGGTTGTTCCCGCCGCGGCAAGAATACTGAGTTTTTTCGCAGTAACGGAAAAAGAATTGATAAGTGAAAAGAAAGAAAACGGAGAGGGCAGAAGCCTGACGGATTATCTTTAGGCTTGAGGGATTGCGTCTTGGAAAGTTACCAATTCAACGTTTAGAACTGGCTTTACTGCTTCTGAAACTCGCGATGCAACTATGCGTCTGATGTTTTTCTCGCCTGCGATGTCAACGATTCTCTGTGTGATGATGCCGTCGAAAACCACTGTGTCAACCCCGGTTACTTGCTGTAGTTTTTCTGCCAGTTGGCTTACGGGTAAACGCTCAATCAACTCAAACTTGTCAGTTAGCAAGACCGCTTCAAGCGTGCCCAGCAATGCCTTTGCGGCGTTGCCTACAGGCTCTGGAACTTCAACCGTGATGCGCGGCGGTGGCTGAGGTGGCTCAGGCTTTTTAGCGGGCGGTTTGCTTGAGGCTTCACATATCGGAACTTTATTTTCGATGGCTTCAGCGATTTCTTTGCAGTTGCATTCCTCGATTTCTTTGCCTCTTGGAGCACGCCCAACAAACTTGACGCTTGTAACCTGCTGCAGCTCTTTCAGTATCAGGTCGCCGCCTCGGTCGCCGTCAAGCAGGGCAGTTGCCGGTTTCTCTTTAGTTAGCTTCTTTATTGATTCAGGAACTTTGGCGCCTTCGAGGGCAACGGTGTTGAAAATTCCGCAGCGCATTAAGTTGATGATGTCGGCGCGTCCTTCTACGACGAAGATTTCTTTGGCAGCGTCTAATCCTGGACCAGCCGGCAAGTCTTCTGGACCGTACTTTTCGACTTTGCCGATTTTCATTGTGTCAGAGATTTCTTTGTAAACTTCATCTATGCTGGGCATTGACTCAATAGTCCATTTATGCAGGATTTCTTTTGCTCGGTCGATGATTATTTTTCTGCGTGCTTCGCGGATGTCATCGATTTTGTCTAAGCTAACTTTGGCTGAGCATGGACCGACACGGTTGATGCTTTCTATACTTGCAGCTATCAGCGCCGTTGAAACCCTGTCTAAACTGGTGGGAATAGTTATTGATCCGGTGGTTTTGTCGTTTTTTGAGTGCAGGTCGATTTCGATTCTTCCGATGCGGCCTGTTTTCTGGAGTTCTCTTAAGTCAAGTTCAGGTCCAAAAAGCCCTTCTGTTTGACCGAAAACTGCGCCTATCACATCGGGTTTTTCTACTACACCTTCAATTTCAAATCGGGCGGATATAACGTACTTTATCGTAAATGTTTGGGATGTTCCCGTAAGCATGCACTTCCTATTTGTAAATTATACTATTTGACTAATGTAAATCACATAAAGCGAGTGTTTCTCGCAATGATGAGATTTTTAATTATTTATTATTTGATAAAAATTAGGTGCATACTATTTAATAATACTTGTGGTTTACCACTCTACGGCTCTAAACGTAGATAAAAAGTTATAAAAATAACAAACGAACAATCTTCAAAATTACTGCTTTGAAAAGCTGGGTTTGGCGAACCAACCAGTTAACCAAACGCGTGAAAAAAGAATCCGTTTAGTAACATCAAGGAGAAAAGAAAAATGCCGCATTTTGGTTAACGGATGATTCGCCAAACGAACTGCGCGGATTTTTCCACATAAATACAATCTCAAATAGAAAATAAAAGTGTTTGTTGTTGCATCGCCTAGCCAACTTTATTCAACTTTGCTTAACAGAATATTCATCAAAACTCTGAGAATTGAGCTAAATGAAATAAGCTTCAAGCTAAATCGCATCCACCCGGCTTGAACCCGGTTTTAAACGGTTTTTCTTCACCTAAAAAGTGCGCCTTCTCCCGGGAGGCTTAACCCTTCACCTTAAATAATAATTCAACTAAAAGGATAGTCCAGACAACGGCGATGGACATGAGTTTACGGTTAAATCCAGAATACGAAAGATTGCTGCCGAAAATGTCTGAAGAAGAATTCGCTGAGCTCAAAGCATCCATACAAGCAGAGGGGCAACATTACCCGATAATAGTTAACGAGGACTTAGAAGTTTTAGACGGTCACCACAGGTACCGCGCATGCATTGAGCTGGGCATTGAACCTGATTTTGAAGTCCGCAAGTTTGAAGATAAACTCGTAGAGAAAAAATTCGTTATCGAAGCAAACCTCAGGCGTCGCCACCTCAACAATTTTCAGCTCGTAGAGTTGGCTGTGCCGCTGCTTGAAATTGAGAAAGCACTTGCGAAGAAACGGCAGGCAAAGGGCGGCAAAAACGGGCGAAATCAGCAGTTGGGGTTAGCGCCAGATGACGCTGAGCCCGAGTTTAAAGCTAAAGCAACCGAATTAGTTGCCAAGAAAGCCGGCGTTTCCACACGAACTTTTGAGAGAGGAAAAAAAATCCTCGAGAAAGCAAGCGAGGACGATAAGCAGAGACTGCGTGAAGGCAAAGCAAGCATCGCCAGAGTTTACCAGGAAATCGCATCAAGCGAAAACACGCAGACAAAAAAAGACGCTGTTGAGCAGCCCGTTTTGAAGCAAGATAGCCCTCGTGAATTGCAGAATAAGGCAGAATTGTTAGCGCTTTTGGATCGTATGCTTAAGCAAGAATTGTTTTGTCCGTCATGTGGGAACTCAATGTTCGAATGCTGCAGATGCCATAAAACGCTGCAAAAATTATTGCAGCCTAAGAACGCCGAGAACGCTTCAGGTTAAGATTAAGAGGCAAAAATACAGCTATCGATAGAGAAAATGGTTTAAAGATAAAGCTTAAGCTGAAACTTTTTTCACGTAAAAAGGTTATCTCTTATTTGTTTTTTGCTTTTAGCGGCAAACAGAGGGGGTCGCTTCACCTTATGCACAAGGTTATTTAAATTGAGTTATTCATTATCACACGCCTAAAGCACGAGGGCTTAGGGAACGATGTACTCAAATGCGAACTAGCTCAGGTGTCACAGGCAAATTGAAACTGGAAAACAGATTTGGGGGAAATAAACGAAAAATAATTCTCGATTTTTAGAATTGATTATCGTTATTTCCTGCATTTTTGTTCTTGCCGGCTGCTTCTGTTCAGAGGTGCATGCACAGCCATCAAATACACCTGATTTTCGGCACATGCAAAGTACCATGTTGCCTGTGGAAACGGGGTTAACGATGCCGTTATCTCCGCTGCCTGTCGCAAGCTATGATGAGCAACTTGGAATCACATTTACTCAAAGTTTCACAAACCTATCTTACAACGTTACAGCGGTGCCTCAAATCGACTCTAACGGCTATGGACCAGCGTATCTTCTGTCCGGGTTATCAAACGATGGTTACTGGTATCAAGCGGGATTATCGTATAACTGGCCATACGCAAATGTCGGAGGATACAATTCGGGTTTTGACTTTAACTACGAGGTTTTTAATACGGCGCAAAAATCCGTTTACCCGCTTAACAGCGGTGGATTAACAGCATTCTCAGGACCAGTCAATTCAGGTGATTTAGTTCTTCTTAACCTTTACATCAGTGACGGTTTTGTTTACATGTCTGCCAAAGACTGGAATACCGGAGCAAGTGCGCAAGAAAGTTATTCCGATCATCAAACTAGCTCTTTTATTGGTCTTTCATCCCAAAGTAATAGCAACGGATATTTCACTGGGCTTATGACTGAATGGTACCACGCAACCCCCTATAGTGGAGACGAGACAAAAGTCACTTATTCCAATTATGCTTCTAGTCTTTCATCCGCCTATATGTGGATTGATGAATGGGACCCAAACAACATTAATTGGGCTGGAAAATGGAGTGATTCAATTCAGGTAACTTTCTCAAACCCAACTCAACTTCAACCTCTATCTTCAAATGGAGCCACTGAATTTAGCGACGCCAACCAGTTTATAACAGGCTCAATTGTCCAGCAAATGACATCTATAACGTTGCTTCCCGCTGGTGGGTCGACCCCTCTTTCAGCCACGAACGAGTTTGCGGTTTCGTACACTTTAGACAGCCAACCGCAGGTTCTTTACGCCCAAGATGGTACGTTAACGCTTGCAGCTGATAGCGGCACCGACGTGATTTTGTCTGGGGTTTCGACCGGCTCCTCTTCAACTGAAGAATGGGTGATGAATTCGCAAGGTGCTAATGTGACTGTTCCCGCGGGTTCAACTATAACTTTCTATTACTATGATATTCTAAGCCAACAGGTCGCCTATGCAATATCTGGCGGCGGAAACACTTTTAATCCAACATTGACGTACAATACGGCTCCTTCTGCCGCATCAGCGCAATTCAACCAAACAATTAACACTATTTCCTTAGCCTCTAGTCAACAAGCAATAATGGTTCTGAAAGGTACGTCAGTCTCCGTTGAAACTTCTGTCTTAGGTGCCGCACAAGAACAATGGGCTACTTCAACATCATCTTGGAGCATATCGCAGGCGAATCAACTTCCTGGTCTTATAATTTACTACCACCAGTATCAAGTCACAGCGAGATATTCAACTTCGGATGGTTCAGTACCGTCATCTAACATAGTACTGTCAGGAACACAATATGGATCCCTTTACCAACTGCCTCTTACCACCACGAATCAGGCAATCTGGCTTGATGCAAACACGCTTTGGTCCGCCCCAACCAACGCGATGTCTGCGTCGGGAACAGAACGGTGGAGTCCATCTTCAGGTACTTCAGGAAGTGTAACAGGGGCAATAACGATAAACCCAACCTACGTTCACCAGTATTATTTAACGGTTAATTCCACTTACGGTACGCCCTCTGGCAGCGGCTGGTACAATAGCGGGGCTACTGCTTACGCCGCTCTTTCCTCCGGGATTATTTCCGGCGGAACGGGAACTCAATACGTGTTTAACAGTTGGACTGATGCCGCTTCCGGCAGCAACTACACGCAAAGCAACGGCATAACCATGAGAGCGCCCGTAACAGCAACAGCAACATGGATTACGCAGTATTATTTAATGGTTAATTCCTTGTACGGGTCGCCTTCTGGCAGCGGCTGGTATAACGCGGGGGCAACCACCACATTATCAGCAAGCCCGCCTGTACCAGAATCCATTATTACACAGCATGTGTGTACAAGTTGGACTGGGACAGGAAGCGTTCCTGCAAATGGAACTAGCACAAGTTTAGATTTCACGATAAACCAGCCTTCAAGCATCACTTGGAACTGGCAAAGCCAATTTATATCCTCAACAGTTACTATAATAATGGGCGTTCCCCTGTTAACGGCGATAATCGGGTTATCAATATATCTGATGCTTAGGAATAATCAAAAGTTCAAGAAGCCGAAAGTCGCTTAAAACTTATTTTTTGGTTACGTGGCGGTAAGCTAAAAGCACAGCGTTTTTCATTGTTTATAAGCACAAATAATATAGCACTAAACATAGCAACAGTACTTGTGTGAAGCAACATATGCAAAGGTCTTATTCACGATTACTCGGGGTTGTTGGAAAACCGAACACGGGAAAATCCACGTTCTTCAGCGCAGCAACCTTGGCTGCGGCGGAAATAGCCAATTATCCTTTCACCACAATTAAGCCTAACAGGGGAGTCGGCTACGTGCGCACGCCCTGCGTTCATGAAGAATTCAAGGTGAAGGATAACCCTAGAAACTCGCTGTGCCTGGATGGTGTAAGGCTGGTTCCCGTGGAATTAATCGACATCGCAGGCATCGTTCCGGGGGCTTGGGAAGGACGCGGCTTAGGAAACCAGTTTCTAGACGAAATACGCAGAGCAGATGCGCTTATCCATGTGGTTGACGCTTCAGGCGGAACAGACTGCGAAGGAAAAACCTGCAAACTAGGCGAACATGACCCTTTAGAAGATGTGAAGTTTTTAGAACGCGAAATAACAATGTGGATGGTAGCTATCCTTAAGAAAGATTGGGCGAAAATCTCCAGGGGCGCGGAAGCGGATAAAAAAGGCATTGCAATACCGCTTGAAGACCGTTTAACAGGATTAGGCATTAAAAAGCAATATGTTGCTGAAGCTATCCGGAGTGCATACTTGAATGTTGACAAACCCGCCACATGGACCGACGAAGACTTCTACCGATTTGTGGACAATTTAAGGCGATTATCAAAACCCATGCTGATAGTGGCGAACAAAATTGATTTGCCGACAGCTGAGGCAAACGTGGAACGCATGAAAAAGCTTGATTACATGGTTATTCCATGCTCCGCCGAAGCTGAACTTGCACTTAGGCGCGCCGCCGAAAAACAGTTAATCGACTATAAACCAGGCGACCATGATTTTAAGATAACGCATCCGGAAAAGCTTTCCCCCGGGCAGATTAAGGCGCTGGAGACGATACGTGAAAAAGTTCTGCAGAAAAATGGGTCAACAGGCATCCAGGAAGCCATGAACATGGCTTACTTTAAGCTGCTTAACATGATAACGGTGTATCCCGTGGAGGATTTAGAGCACCTCTCGGATCACAACGGCAGAGTATTGCCGGACGCTTACCTAATTCCTAAAGGAACAACCGCGCATCAATTCGCCTACTTGATACACACGGAACTCGGAGAAAGCTTCATCTACGCCGTCGATGCCCGAGACAAAAGAAGAATCGGCGAAGACGCCATCCTCAAAGACAGAGACGTCATAAGCATAGTTAGCGCCAAAAAACGAGCCTAAAGTTGCCTATTAGGCGCATCTAGACGCTCCAAATATGCAACCTAAAGCATTTTCCGGCAGTTCCGCCAAGGAGGCACCTAAAAATTTTCGTTTTTTAAGCTTCAATCAAAAAAAGCAACCCAAAACAAGCCCTAACCAAAACTGGCTACCTCGAGAGAGGATCTAGTATTTACATCAAAAAACCGCCACAAATATGGCATGCAAAAGCTGGAAAATCGGCAAAGCCTCCCCACTATTAACAACCAAAACAGCATAGTAAATTGCGGTTTATTTTCCGAAGCGGCGTTTGCGGTACTGAAAGGTTCTGATGGCACGTAACAAGTCAATTCTGCGAAAGTCAGGCCAGTAAACATCCAAAAACAGGAGCTCACTGTAAGCTGCTTGCCAAAGCAAGAATCCGCTTAACCGTTCTTCACCTGAAGTGCGTATAATCATGTCAGGATCCTGCCTATCCATATGTGACGTGTAGAGGTACTTTTCAAAAGTGCTCTCAGTCACTTCATCTACGTTTAACGCGCCGCTCTTGACTTCCCGAGCAATCTTTTTAGTGGCATCCACGATTTCGGCTCTGCCACCATATGCAAACGCGAAATTCCAGAAGTAAGCGTCATAGTTCGCCGTCGCCGCTTCCAGCTCAGCGATAGTTTCCTGTAAACTTTCAGGCAGAAGGTTAGTTCTGCCGATAACTTTCACGTGAATCTTATCCCGATGTAAACGTTCATCATGTAGCAGTTTGCGGAATCTTTCTTCGGCAACCTGCATGATTTTCCCTACTTCGTCTGAATGCCTAGAAAAGTTCTCAGTGGAAAACGTGTAAAGAGTGACATACTTGACATCTAACATATGGGTCCAATCTAAAAGCTGCTCAACCGTGTCGGCGCCGTTCTGATGCCCCCACTTGTCCTGCAGCAAAAAAGGATGACTTTCCTGTTCGTTCGCCCATCGCCTGTTGCCGTCTAAAATTATGGCGATGTGCTCAGGCCGAACTCCATCCTTAACCTGCAGCCAAAGCCATTTCTCATATATCTTGTATGCGCCAATGGCTTTGAGCATTTTTTGAAGTACCACTAAATGTGACCTCGCATGTTAAATGTTCTTAACGGTTTTTTCTTTTAAACTCCGCTTTATAGTTAGAACCTTGACTGTTTCAATTAAATCTTGCCCTAAATCCAGTTTAAAATGTCCAGAAAAATTTTACTCTGATATTTGGTCCTTGTCGTGTTTTTTAAAGAAGTCTTTAGTTGACCTGTTGACAATAATCATCAACAAAACAGAGGCAATGCCGATTAGAATACCCACTATTATTGTGAAGAGAAAACTTGAAAAAATCGGGTCATTAAGACCCACTCCAGTTGAGCTATATGGGTTATAGATTATGTTTGCTGTCGCATCAAGAATCCATCGAGACCATGCAACTGAAACTATCAAAGCGACATTGCGCAGTAATCTTGAGTCCCTTTCAAAGTATAAACGTAAACATCTTCCAAAAAGAACAATACTTATGCCTACAACCAGAAGATCCATTAGACCTTCGATAAAGAAAGTGGTTATTTTTGGGACGACGGCTAGCCACGCGGCGGTACCGCTGGGAAAAGGCGCGACATTGACATTGACGTTTGCCACACCAAGGTAAACGCTGACGGCGATGCATAAAATTCCAGCGAAAATCGTGTAATTTGAGATTTGCATCGGCATAGGCGGGGGAGAATATTCTTTTATCCATTTATAGGCGTCTTTAGCTGACCTGTCAACGCCAAAGCCCTTGATAAGTAAGAAACCGCCTAGCACAATTACAAAGGCGATTCCGTAGTAGTAAATGGCGCCTGGGTAAACGAAATTGTTGATGGCCCAGAGAACACCGAAGATTAAAACTAGTAATCCAGGCAAACCTAAAGCCATTCGCGCGTACCTTGGATTGTTTACTAGTAATTTAATGTATTTTGTGAATACCGCAGCGGTCTCCTCGATTGATTCGCTATGCTTTATTACTATCCGTCTTACTGACGAAACCGGTACCCTGGATTCGACAAGAGGCAAAACTGCTTCGTCAGAGTAACCATCACTAACCAAAATAACTTCGTTCGCACTAAAAGTATCAAGTAAATTATTTAATTCAACAACCAATTTTCTATCAGCGCTAACGCCGCCCAACTCAGAACCCGAGATTGTGGCAACCTCAAAAATTTCCTGCGGCTGCTTCTCGTTTTGTAACCTGTCATAGAGACGCACAGCTTCGAACATGGCGTTTGCGTCTGGCTCTTCAGGGTCTTTTAGGGCTAAAGCGACTGCGCCGTCTAAGTTTGAGGTTCTTCCAAGAAGAGGCGTTTTTACTCCTGCTTTTACCTCTATATCGCCATCTCTATCGACGCAAAGAATTAGGATACGCTTTTGTGCTGGTTCCTGCGTTTCCCTTTTAGCCATCTACATCTCTATTCCCTTTATACAGCCACTTCACTTTAATCTTGTGTTTTAGAATCGTCCTCTTCGTCCTCACCCATAACGAGTTGAAACTCGTTCCAACTTAGTTTTTCGCCCTTCTGCAGCTTATTCCTCGCCTCAGCCTCAAGTTTTTCTCTAATAGCCTGCTCTTTTTCTTTATTTGAGTGCTGCGTTTCTTTATCAGCTTCTTCTTTTTCTTTAGAAGCCTGTTGAGCCGCCAAGTGAGCCGCCATTCTCCTTGCTTTTTCTTCTTCCCACATGGAAGCTTTCAAACCTTGTATTTGCCCAGTCAACTCCGCGATTTTCACTTGAAAAAGAAGAATGTCCTCTTTCGCTTTGAGGTAAGCTTGATGTAAGCTATCAGCTTGAGCTCTGCCTACGTACGCAGCATTCACTTTTTCAACCATTCGTAAATGAATTTCTTGGCTTTTTTTGACTAAATCAGTTAATTCATTATGAATAACGTCAGCTTGGGCTTCAATGGTTTGGCGTTGAATCAGCAAATCCTTCATTTTTTTGTATCGTAGGTCTATTTTTTTGTAACTGCTCAATAGAATTTCAAGTTCCTTAACGTTCTCAATTAACCCTTTTTCCTCTTGCAAATCAAGAGAAGTTGTCTGAATCTTCCATTCGATTGCGTCATGCTCTTCCTGCAGGTCCTGCTGGGTCTCGCGCGGTACCTTCTTTTTAAGTTCAGAGATTTTTTCTTTTATCGCGTTTATCTCCTCGGTGATTGGTGCAGCTGTAGCTCTGATTTCGTTTCTTTGCCGTTTTAGAAGCTTCACTTTTTCATTTATACCGTCGCGTTCTGTTCTCAACTCGTCAATTTCTTGACGCGTTTTCTTTACTTGGTCGTTAAGCTGGTTTCTCTGTTCGATAAATTTTTGGATTTGAGCGTCAGCCGTATTTGCTTGTTCTCTTAATTTTTCAATTTGCTGATTAATGTCTTCTATTTTAACGGGTTTTTGCTGCTCTGACATTTATGTTAGCCCCACTAGTAGTATTGTTGAAGTTAATGAGCATTGTTACGCCAGCATTTATAATGATTTTCTGTACAAAATATGTAGTTTAACATGGAAAACACCTGTTTTCAGATTATAATTTTTAAATATGGCGGGGCACAATGGGTTTGGTTAGATGGAAGAGATATGACGTATAACTATGAAGACCTACTGAAGAAAGCCTGCGCTCAGATGCCGGAAGTTTCCGCAAAACATGAGCGTTTGGAAATGCCACGATTAATGGTTAATACGGTTGGTATGCGAACGACTATTTCTAATTTCAAAGAAGTAGCTGATGCACTGGACCGTGATCCTCAGCATATCTTAAAGTTCCTAACTCGGGAAATGGCTACCGCGGCGACTTTTCAAGATTCAAGAGCGATCTTTCAAGGAAAATTTCGCTCCGACAGTTTCGAACGCTTACTGCAACGGTATTTAGACAGTTATGTTGTTTGCCCCATTTGCAAGCGTCCTGACACCAGAATTGTTAAGGAGAAACGGTTGTCTTTTCTTGTATGCAACGCTTGCGGTGCAAAATCATCTATTAAACAGTTGTAGGCGGCTTAAAAGTGCAGGTCTATGTAAACCTCAAGAAAGTCGGCAGAAACGTGCTGTTAGCGGTTTGCGACTGCGAATTGCTTGGCAAAACGCTTCGAGAAGGCAAAATAGTCTTCCATATTAAAGATGAGTTTTATAATGGACGAAAAGCAACTGTGGAAGAAGCCATTGGGATGATTGATAATTCAACCATAGTGAACCTCGTAGGCAAATGCTGTGTAGGAAAAGCGATAGCTGAGGGCTACGTGCATCCCGACGCGGTTCTGAACATAGAAGGCGTCCCTCACGCCCAAATCATGAAGCTTTGATCTTATCAGACCCCGCGCTCTTTTTTACTGGTTGTTAAACCGTTTTTTGGAGGCTGACCTCTTCCTGCCGTTTTATTTTTAACCTTCAACTTTAAGGATTTTGCTCTGAACCCGCGGAGCCTTCGAATTCGGGGTTATGGCATAAAATTTAATTAACGATGGTTCATACATGTACTTCAAAACCGTCTGAGCTCTCAAAGATGCATGTTAACTCAAAGATAACTGTCTCTAAACGCCTTATCGCGGTTCTCCTTGTAGCTTTGCTTGCGCTGTCTGCATTTAACACTTACATGATTTTTGAGCGACCCAGCAGCCCAGCCAGATCCAGCGCGTTAAGTTACGATTTTGTTGTTTCTCAAAGCAGCGGTAATTACCAGTTAAAAAACATGTTAAAGGATTCCATAGCGAGCGTTTCGGGGAGTGCTTCAGCCGCTATTAATTCAGCGTTTAGCCAAGGAAACTCGGTTTACCTTAACCCTGGAACCTACAGTTTAAGCGGGAACGTTTTGGTTTCCAACAAGATAGACGCTCAAATCGTAGGTAACGGAGCAACCATAATCGGCAATGGACATGAAATAATCATTTACGGCGACAACTACACCACTTCACAATACGCGACCATTTCGGGCTTAACAATAATAAATGGAACCATTACAATTGAAAACTCGTTTGGAACAACCATATCCAACATGATTTTTGAGAATACTTCTGTTGGCATCCAATTAGCCAATACGAACACTTGGAGTGAAGACACAAAAATTGAAGATTGCAGCTTCATAAACGCCACCGAAGGCATAGATTTCCAGTCTCCCGTCGGCAACGCCACAGGCTCCTATGCCAGCTCAGAAATCTACAGCTGCTTCTTCAACATCAGAGACAACTCCGTCGGCATCAACGTGGAACCGTCGGCGGAGTTTTCAGACAGCCAACTGCAAGATGTCCGGATGTGGATGGGTCAAGACGGGGTGACTAATCAAACGGGGCTTTTAGTTGACGGCGCGATGGATCAGACCTTGCTCATCGGCGTGGTGTTCGAGTCCTTCACCGACGTGCCGAACGACATGTACGCGATAGATCTTGGACAAGCCTGTAATCCAGCTCCCACGTTGGACGGCGGCGTCAACTTCTTAGGCAACTGGACAGCCACCATCCATAACCCTTATGGCATATGGATTTCGGGAGTTGGCAGCGCGTTTGAAAAAGAAAACATCAATGTTCCAGTAGGCGTAAACGGCCAGTATGGCGCTAACGCGACTATTCAGGTGCTTCCGCTTCGGATCTTCAGTTTTGAACCTGAAATCCAAGTTCAAGGCAGCTTCGCAAACAACGAAGTCGTCACCGTTCGAATCCGATTGATATTTGCCGACAACGTGGTCTCAAACAGCGTAACTCAAACCTTTACCAGCAGCGGATCAGTGTGGCTGAGCAACAGTCAGATGATGCAGCTGTATCCCTCGCAGGACATAATTGTAGGCGTCGTGTTCGATGCGCAATCCAGCGCCAGCACCACAAACGCAGTGGTCACAGTCAGCGGCTACGGCACAGACGGCTAAAACTGCACTCTATTTACTCAGCGGTGTGAGGAGTAAACAGCGAAGAGTGGGTCCGATGGCGGCTGGTTCATTTTTACTTTGGTTTTTTGATGTAAATACTAGACCCTCTCCTGAGGTAGCCAGTTTTGGTTAGGGCTTGTTTTAGATTGGTTTTTTGATTTAGAGCTTGATTTAGGTTTTAAATTCGAACAAAAAGTGCAAAAAAAACAAAACGTGAAAAACGCGTTCGCCATTGCCTATGGAAAAGAGACAAATTGAAAAACACAATCAAGCCGGTTCTCTATGAACCTTTGTTTTTCTTCCCTCTTACTGTAAACATGAGCACTGCTACAATCGTCGCCGTGATAGCAAAGCCAGCTACTACACCGTAGATTACTTCAAGCAAATTTAACTTGGATGTGGTGTTTAGTTTTGGGGTGCCTACAACGATGGGGGTTCCAGCTAAAGCTGACGCGGGAATAGTGACCGAAACCGTACCGGGGTAAGTGAAGGCGGTGGCGACCGAAGTCCAGATGCTTCCGTTCCAGTATTGTATGATGCTGGAGTTGGTGAAGCTTGGATTTGAGATGCTTACGGTTGCGTTGACGTCTCGGCCTAAGGCGCCGCTGCTTGACGTGACGCTGACGTCGTAGAAGGCTATTGCTCCGCTAAGGGAGACGGAGGCGATTTCTGAAGGTTGATTCTCTCCGTAATATGTCGTGGTGACATTTAGCTGGGTGCCGTCTTGAAGTGCGGGACCGTTAAGGGTGACGTTGATGCCTGTGATTGCCGACTGATCCACCGTCGCAGAATTGTTAGTCACCGTCACCGTTGAAGTGGCGCTCGATAAAGGAGCAGTTGACGGTGATGGGGTTGCCGAAGAAGATGTTGATGAGCCAGCTGCATTAACAGTAACCATGATAGTAGTAGAACTCACTGCTGCACCAGCGCTGTCAGTTACTGATAGTATGAAGCTCCAGTTACCTACAAACGTCGAAGTTGAGGTTACAAATCTGTAGCTGGGTGACGTTGCACCGTTAATAGGCTGGTAACAGGCACTGGGTTGGGAGTTAAAGGTGTATGGTTCCCCGCTGAACCACTGGTACTTGTAAGGTGGCGTACCTGTTGAAATAGCGGAAGAAGTCAAAATTGAAGTCTGACCTTGATCAACCGTGCTTGGTGAAGCAGAAACGCACGGAGCAGGTAAAGTTGAGGAATCCGTCACGACCGAAACACTGTTGTTCCCGCTGTTCCCGCCATTGGCTGTGAATACTTCGCCTTTACCAGAATCATAGACTATGCCCTCGGGGTGGTCGCCAACAGGAACGGTTGCAATTACGGAGTTATTGATGTCTGATATGATCGAGACTGTGCTGGAATCTTGATTAGAAACAAAGATTTCGCCCTTGCCAGAATCGTAGGCTATGCCAGTTGGGCTCATTCCAACGGTTATGTTTTTCACCACAGTGTTAGTGGTGTCCGAGATAACTGAGACCATGGAGGTCAACTCATCGGGTAACTCTGCACCCAAACCCTGAACGGCTACGAATAGCTCGCCCTTACTGGAATCATAAGCTACGTCAGAGGGTCCGTATCCCACGGGCACGTTCGCAACTATGGCATTAGTGCTATCCGATATAACCGAAACCATTGCCATATCCCAATCGGCGACGAATATTTCACCCTTAGCAGGATCGTAAGCCAAGCCATCGGGATAGACGACACTGTGGAAGTAGTCATAAATGTTAAGGTTAGCAACCACTGTGTTTGTGGCGTCCGATATAACCGAGATTGTGCTAATATCATAATTCGTTGCGAAGATCTCACCCTTACCTGAATCGTAGACTAAGCCGCAGGGTCCTCCCACTGTAATATTTGCGATTATGGCGTTTGTGCTGTCTGATATGACTGAAACATTGTAATAGCTGGCAACAAATATTTCGCCCTTGGCAGGATCATAAGCGATGCCCTGTGGCTCTATCATGGGTATGGTTGCAACCACTGTATTTGTTACGTCAGATATCACATAGACCATGTTAGCCCAATAATTCGCAACGAATATTTCTCCTCTGCCAGAATCATAAGCTACATTATTGGGTGATTTTCCCAATGCTATGGTGGCGTTCACCCCGATGGCGTAGACCCCGTGTGTTGTTGAAAAAATAAAAATTGCGGTGAGAATCAAACCCAAAAGCTTCCGAACTTTAACTTTCCTATGCATTCCCACAAACGTTGCCCCTGAAGGAAGCGCTCTATTATTTAATTAATGAGCGTTTTTAGCTAATAAGCTTTGTTTGTACCTTATCTCCACTAAAAGAAGAATTAAACTGCTTATTAGAGTACGCTTGGGATCAACTTTCCCTCTTTTTTCTACGTGGGAGTCTGCATTAAAGTCTAACTATTTCGGCGAACCATGCATTGGTTTTTACCGTTTCACGAGCGGATAATTTTACGTCTATGTCCTTTTGTTCAAGCCTATCTATTCTCCATCCGTCTGAAAAGGCGGCGCGTATCTGTTCCTCAGTCACTTGCGGACCTCTGTAGTCTTTTCTTTTTGTGTTAGCCGTGCTGAAGGCTCTCAGATATACGGAGGCGCCGGCTTTACACGCCTTCTTTAACATGGCCACATACTTTTCACGGTCGCGGTCGTCTTCATGCAGAGAATGGAAACAGCCAATATCAATAACTGCACCGAACATGCCATCGTACCCCGTTAACTTGAAGATGTTCAACTGCAAAAAATCCGCGTTCTTTAGTCCTTTCTTCGCCGCTTTCTCCTTTGCCCTCTCGATGGCTTTCGCTGAGATGTCTATACCCAAAACCGCATGCCCTTTAGCCGCAAGATAAAGAGCATTGTCTCCTGTCCCGCAGCCGGAATCCAAAACTAAACCCTGAATCTTTCCTTGAGCCTCAAGCTCAACTACCCATTCATTAGGCTCATCCTCGTCGAACGGGTTCTCCTTTTGACTATAAACTTTATCCCAGTCTTCAAAGTATTCTTGCTGGTTTTTGTCCTTGGCAGAACCTTTAACCGACATAAATCCACCGCCTCTTTAACCCGATAAAAACATATACAGCTTTTGCTCGGACAGCCACGCATCATTTTATCTGCTTGAAAAACTTAGATTTCGAATTTTTCGATGATCCGATTTTCTTTTTCGCCTGTGATTTCAGCTATAACATGGAAGAATTGTTCAAGCCCCGAGTTGACGATTCTTGGCTTTAGGAGTTCGTCGATTTGGAATATTCCTGCTGAATTGGACATTTTTATTTTTACAATGATTGGTTTTTCTCCGTTTTCAACGTTTTCGGCGCATTCCACCTCTACCTTTTCGATGGAGAGTGCTGAGACGGCGTGGATGTCTACTTTTCCAGCTTGGAAGGGGATTCGGGCTCTTCCTGCTTCCATGTCCAAGGCGTCGGCAATGCTGATTATGCCCGCTTCCTTAGTTAATATCCTGTTGTGTGGAGGTTTGTTGCCGCTGGGTTCATCATGGGTTACGATTGCGTGGAGGATCTCCGAGGTCATTACTGCGATTTCTTCTTCATTGTAGGTCGGCGGCAAACATTTCCCTAAAAATTCTAAAGCTAAAACCGCACTGTATATTTCATGATTGTATCTTTGAACTATCATGCCTAAATCATGGAAGATGGCACCTAAAACAACCACAACCTCAGCATCATCATTCTGCATCCCATAATTCTCCACTATGCTCGGCGTTATGAGTTTTTTCTCAACAAGAATTCGCAGAAGCTTCAACCCAAGATTCGCCACAATTTTAACGTGCGTAGGACCATGATCAGTGTAGCCCATACGCTCAATCGCCATAACATTAGCGCATTTCCAGTAAGTTTGCAGTTTCTTATCTTCTTTTATTCTCTCCATAACCTGCTTAAGTTTAACGTTACTTCGATATGGAATGTTAAAGTGGTAAGACACTTGACGGTACTCCAATGTAAATGATAAGTCTACTTGAGATTAAAAAACTTACATTAAACTTCCAAGGTTAGCCGCATAAACACCAAAGATTTCAACGCTTTAGCATGGGAGAAGATTAGCTCTATTTCGCGAGCTGAGACAGGTTTAATCATCAAAATACTCACATTCGAGATAAGAACAATTAAAACAAGGATTAAAGAGAAACTCTGACCCCAACGACTCATATTTCCTTCATAGACCTGTTTCAGGCAAAAATTTTTTGCAAACGGTGGCGTTGACTCTAATTTTGATGCTGGTATCGTTTGGCAAGTAACATCAGCTGTGCCATTTTTTTTAATTTTTGTTCAAATTGCTTTAGGTTGCTTTTTTGAAGCAAAGCTTAAATCATTTGCAGGTTGAGCAAACAGAAGCAAACAAAAGCAAAAGGAAGCAAACCCAAGCAAATAGAAGCAAACAGAAGCGCAAGGGCGCGAAAGGAAAAATTTTGTTTTCTTAAATTGTTCCTGTGCTTTTTTGATTTTTGAACAGGTTGCATTAGGTTGCTTTTTTGAAGCAAAGCTTAAATCATTTGCAGGTTGCGGTTAGAAATGTACCCAAATGTATCAGGACGTACCAGAATGTATTAGAACGTACCAGAATGTATTTTTATCTCTTTTGGCGACTTCTTAAAAGCAAGTTGTTTAGGTTACCGTTAAATCAAAGGTCTCCTTTAGTGGACGTTCTAGATAGAGGCTATCACAAATTGAAATGATGCAGCTCATAACTAAGACGCTCATTGACCCTAAAGGATAACATAAAAATATTTTTTGGACAGAGCCGCAAACGGTTCTTAATGGAGATGCACGCGCATCTAATAGTGTTTATATCTCGCAAAATCTTTCTGTTTATTGGGTCTTTTGTTATGTTTCCTCGACCTTTTGATTATTTTTCGCCGAAGAATCTTGCCGAAGCCTTAGAGCTTCTTCAAACGTTGGGCGCTGACACAAAGATTTTGGCGGGCGGGCAGAGCCTGATACCTGCTTTGAAGCTGAGGACTCTTTCTCCAAAAAACGTGGTGGATATAACGGGCATCAAAGAACTCAGTTACATCCGCAAAACAGAAAACATGCTTAAAATCGGCGCATTAACAACCACGGGGGCAATAGAAAATGACTCCGAGATTGCAGCATTGTTACCAATTTTAACGGAGACAGCATCGGAAATCGCTGACCCCTTAGTCAGGAACCTCGGCACAGTCGGCGGCGACATATGCCATGCAGCCCCCGCAAATGATTTCCCAGCAGTAATGGTTGCCTTAAACGCGTCATTCACCATAGCCAGTAAAGGGAGAACACGAACTGTCCAAGCCGACTCATTCTTTATAAACAAATTCAAAACCGCGTTGAAACCCGATGAGGTTCTCACTGAAATCCAAATTCCCCTAAAAGAATGCGAGGTCGGAAGCGCTTACCGCAAAGTCAAGAAGGGCTCAGGCGGCTTCGCCATAGCCGGCGCCGCAGCACAGGTTTCGGTTGCGGATGATAACGCGGTTTCTGAGTGCCGAATCGCAATGACCGCTGTTGGTCCTAAGCCGATGAGGGCTCCGGAAGCTGAAAAGGCGCTTGTCGGAAAAAATCCTGAAGCAGCGGTGCTGAATAGCATTGCAAAGTTGGCGGTGGAAGCGTCTGAACCAGTTTCGGATGTTACGGCGTCGGCGGAGTATCGGCGCAAAGTGTTAGGTATCCTTGTGAAAGACGCGGTTGAGGCGTCGTATAAAAGGGCGGTGATGGGGTGCTATGAAAAAAGTTAAAACAACCTTTAAGGTAAACGGGAAACCATTTGAGCTTGAATTAGAGCCACGACGGCTGCTTGTAAGCGTGCTCAGAGAAGACCTCGGGCTCACGGGTACACACAACGCCTGCGATTCAACCAATTGTGGTGCATGCACGGTTCTGGTGGATGGTAAAGCCGTTAAATCCTGTACGATGTTTGGCGTGCAGGCAAACGGCAAGGAAATACTTACAATTGAAGGGCTCGCAAAAGACGGCGATTTGCATCCTTTGCAGAAGGCGTTTATCGAGAAGCAGGGGCTGCAATGCGGCTTTTGCACGCCGGGAATGATAATGACTTCGTACTGGATGTTGAGCCAAAACAGAGATTTCAGCGATGAAGAAATCAAGCGGATGCTCTCGGGCAACCTGTGCCGATGCACCGGCTACTACGGCATCGTGGAATCCGTCAAGTACGCTAAAAACCTGATGAGCAAGAAGGGCGGCGACATAGAGTGAGCGAATCCAAACTGTTAGTTAGGGGAGCAGGAAAATACGTGGATGACATCAAACTGCCCAACATGCTGTATATGGCGGTGGCGAGGAGTCCTCACGCGCGGGCAAGGCTTCTGTCAGTAAAGGGCGGTTTAAATCAAAATGACTTAAAAGCGGCTGTAGGCGGCGGAGGCGAAGGCTGGGGCGGACTCACAAACCCCGCTTTGGCACACCCCGTTTTTGCACAGGACACCGTAAACTATGTCGGTCAACCCGTCGCGGCAGTGTTTGCAGATGACCGTTACATAGCTGAAGATAAACTTGACGAAGTAGAAGCGGAATACGAAAAACTAAAACCCATCATGACCATCGACGAAGCTCTCTTAGGCGAACCACTGCATGCAGGAACAAAATCAAACTTTATAATGCAAAGATGGCTGGGCACAGAGTTTGAAGACCCCAAATCACCCGTCGTTTTGGAAGACGAGTTTTCAGTCGCGCGAATCGTAAATAACCCCTTAGAACCCAGAGGCTTAATTGCAGATTACGACGGCTCCAAATTAACCGTCTACATTTCCACTCAAGCCGTTTTCAGCATCAAAGACGGGTTGGCATCAACTCTTAAGCTGGATGAATCAGCGGTGCAGGTTATTCAGGCAGACACAGGCGGAGCGTTCGGCTCAAAAAGCGCTCTCTACCCCGAATACATCATCGCAGCTTACGCGGCTATGAAGTACAAGCGACCCGTTAAATGGATTGAAAGCCGCAGTGAACACTTAGCCGCCAGCCAGCCGGGCAGAGGAGTACGCGGCAAAATGAAAATATTCGCCGACAAAGACGGCGTAGTAACGGGGTGGCGCGGCGAAGTACTGGTGGACGCGGGGGCTTTTGGCGGAAGCGCCGGGTCGATGTCGCCGTTTTTCATTGGAATGCAGTTAACTGGTCCTTATGGCATCGAAAAAGCACACGTACTTGCAACTGCAGTGATGACTAACAAGCCTCCGCAGGGTCCCTACCGAGGCGCAGGCAGACCTGAAGCCGCCTTCTTTAGGGAACGCATGATGGATTTGCTGGCTGACGAGCTTAAAATGGGAGCTGACGAGGTTCGCCTCATCAACACAACAACAGAGAACTTCAAATCGCCGTTGGGGTTGGAGATTGAAGCTTCACGCCCATTCTTTGGGCAAGCCGTCTTAGACTTAAAATACAAGGAAAAGTCGAAAAGCGACAAGGCGGGGCTGGGATTTTTCGTTTTACTCTCCGCCATTTGGGGAGGAGAATCCGCCCGCATAGATGTTCAAAGCGGCAAAATCAACGTTTGGCTGGGTGGAAACCAGCATGGTCAAGAACACTATGTTTTTGTTAAGAAACTGCTAAACGAAGAACTCGGCATTCCCCAAGACATAGTTACCTTGAACAAGGGCGACACCAGTATGCTTAAGGATGGTGTGGGATCTTGGGGAAGCAGAAGCGCCGTGGTCGCCGGAGCCGCCGTTGTTGCCGCAGCACGGAAACTAAAGAAGCAAGTGGAGAGCAAGGAAGGAAAATACACGGTGGAAAACCTGCTTAGGGGCAATTATTCATCGGAGGTTTATGAAAACCAAAATGTGCAGTTGAACTCTTTTGGCGCGGTCCTTGCCACGGTAAAAATCGACAAGTTCGGATTAGTTAACGTTGAAGAATGCGCTGGCTGCTACGACATTGGCAGGGCACTTAACCCAAAGATGATTGAAAGCCAAATCATCGGCGGAACAATGCAGGGCATCGGGCAAGTACTCTACGAAGAAGTTGTGTATGACGAAGAAGGCAACTTGCTGACAAGAAACCTCTTCGACGCAGGCTTACCAATCGCTGAAAACATGCCCAAATTCACAATCCAAATCGTTGAGCACCCATCGAAGATGCCGCATCACGCCAGAGGCTTAGGTGAAGCCCCAACGATAGGTGTACCCGTAGCCGTTGTAAGAGCCATCGAGAGAGCCTCGGGCAAACGCATAAGGCACACGCCGGTTAAACCCCAAGAACTCCTCAAATAACAGCATAACTAAACGCTAACCTAAAATTGATATCTCCGAATACATATAATAGTGGATAATATGCCTTCTGACTTAGAGATTTTAAATGAAGCAGCACGCCGACTGGAAAGCGGAAAAAGCGTTGCCCTCTGCACGGTTGTTGAAAAAAAAGGGTCAGGTCCCCGCGATGTCGGAGCCAAGATGATTGTCAACGCAGACGGAGCAACTTACGCCACCATAGGCGGAGGCAACGTTGAGCGCGCCTTAGTGGAAGAGTGCCTAAAAGCCATTAAAGAGCATAAGTCAAGAAAAGTCACGTTTAATCTCAGTAAAAGCCAGAAAGAGGGCACCGTCGGAACAGGCATGATTTGCGGCGGCGAATTAACAATGCTAATCGACGTAATCGAACCCGCCCCAAGACTGGTTATTGTAGGCGCAGGTCATGTGGCGCTGCCCCTCGCGAAGCTAGCCAGTACTGCAGGCTTCAAAGTAGCCATAGTTGACGACGAACGCAAACTAGCCAACAAAGAAAAGTTCCCCATGGCGGAAACCATCATCGCAGGCGACTACACACAAGTCCTTGGCAAATTCGAGTTTAGACCGACCGACTCCGTAGTCATCGCTCACGGCGAACCTGAACACGATTACGCCGCCCTAAAAGCCGTGATTGAAAAAAACACTGCTTACGTCGGCTTACTGGGCAGCCCAACGAAAAAAGAAATTCTCACAAAGAAACTTCTAAGCGAAGGGGTCAAAGAAGCATACATCGAGGCGCTGCATACTCCATCAGGTTTAGATATTGGCGCCCAGACGCCGGAAGAAATTGGGATAAGCATCCTTGCCGAAATCATCAAATCCCAAAGAAAACAGCAACAATAACGCGGCTAAGGAACCCAGCTGCCAGCTTTTGCGAAGCTGCTGATCCGTGCATAGTCTTGGGGGGTGTCGATGTCCATGGTTGTCCACTGGGGCGCCTCAATTGTAAGCAGCCGATCAGCGTGTCTGTGGACAACATCCCGTATGGTTTGGGGGCTTTTGAGGTTCAGGATTTCCGTGAAGAGTTGCCTTTGAAAAAGCAGCGGATGGCCCTTCTTCCCCCTATGAATCGGGCTTACAATCAACGCTTTGCCCTGACTTTTCTCCATCAGCTGTACCATCGCCTTCAGAAGGTTTGGGTCAAAAATGGGTTCATCGCCAAGAACCAAAAACGCCGCATCCACATAAGCCAGCTCGTGCAGCCCTCTCTGAAAAGAAGAAACCATTCCTTGCTCGTAATTCTCATTTACCGCTATCTTTAGCGTGCGCTGCCTCAGCTTTAAGGCTTCAATCACCACCTCAGGCTTGTGCCCTAACACAATCACCTGCTCAGCCACATCCGCAGCCGCCGCTGCATACAAAACGTTATCGATGAGTGCTTTTCCGTTAAAAGGCAAAAAAAGCTTGTTCTGCCCCATCCTCTCAGATTTGCCAGCCGCCAACACAACAGCCCCAGTAATCATCAACCACACCAGACTAACTCAAACGGAACTTAACCATTATCTAGTCGGGTGGGAATAATAAATGGGTTTTGAGCATTCGAGATATGGCAGGCAGGCTTAGTTGCATGAGAAAAATACGTTAAAAAAGATCCACGGTGCCTGTTGATTGTCGAAATAAGATTTTTTGTGTTAAATCTGCAGAATTCAATGAACACGCTTTTAAGCACGAAAAACAATATTTTCAACATCTAAATTAGAGGTTTACGTTTGGGAAAGAAAAAGGTGTTAAGCGAAGGCGCAATCGGCGAGTTAGTTTATCCAAGAGAAGGCGAAGTTTTAGGTGTAGTTGTGAAACTGCTTGGTTTTGACCGAATCATGGTTAAATGCCAGGACGGCGCCGAACGCTTATGCAGAATCCGAGGCAAAATGAAAAGACGCGTATGGATCCGCGAAGGCGACATAGTAATCGTTTCACCCTGGGAGTTCCAAACTGACAAACGCGGCGACGTCGTCTGGCGATACACACATTCGCAAGCTGATACGCTACGACGCAAAGGCATCTTAATTCTTTAATACGCCTTTAATATTTTAGTTTTTTACCTGAAATTTGATTGCTTTTTAACTATCTAAAGGGCTTCAAAGGTTTCGGCTTTATTCAATGTTATCCAGAAAATCTCCGCCGGGATTTGAGATGTTAAAGTTGTTATCGTAATAAAAGAAAAGTATAAAAATTTTTATTATGATTATTATAATTAAGAGATTCGAGTGGTTTTAATAGCCTGAAACAGTTAACTTGGTTGGATATTATGTCAAGAAAAGCTCAAGAACGCCTTGCCCATACCGAGAGAAGAGTGGAACGAAGAGACAAAATGCTGACGCATGACATGACTAAGGAGCGTGCCACCGTGGAGGAGGTTTTTGACCAAACCACACGCATGGTTGTTTTTGACTTGCTTAACAGCGGCATCTTCTACGAACTCAATGGAGTTGTGAGTTCAGGCAAGGAAGCACGGGTTTACTGGGGTACTAACAGGGAGGGCAAGGATTTAGCGGTAAAAATTTACTTGACTTCTTCTGCTGAGTTCAAGAGGGGTATGCTCAAATACATTGAAGGCGACCCCCGCTTCACAAACATCAAACGGGATACGCGGTCGCTTATTGCCCTCTGGGCTCAGAAAGAATTTCGCAACTTAAAAGAAGCCACCGACGCAAAGGTTCCTGTTCCTAAACCCCTCGCTGTCAAAAGCAACGTTGTGGTTATGGAGTTCATCGGGAAGGAGGGTGTCAGTGCGCCGTCGTTGAAAGAGCAGGCGCCAGCCAATCCTGAGCGCGTTTACCATTTGCTGGTTACGTATGTGAAGCGTCTTTACCGGAAAGCCAAGCTTGTTCACGGTGACTTAAGCGAATATAACATTATGATGTGGAAGGGCAAGGTAGTGATTTTTGATATGTCCCAGTCCGTTTCAATTCAGCATCCGATGGCTGACTTCATGTTGACGCGGGATTTAACGAATTTAAATAGGTTCTTTAGTCGGTTAAACGTAAAAGTTTATCCACTTGAAAAGCTGCATAAAATGGTTGTTGGTTAAAGATGACTGGTTTAGACACGTTTGTCAGAATACCCAAAGAACGCGTAGGCATACTAATTGGACCCGAAGGCAAAGTCAAACAGTACATTGAAGAGAAACTTCAGGTTAAGCTTGACGTTGACAGCGACGGAAACGCCGCTATTGTGCTCTCAGAAAAAGCAACAGACCCATCCTTGCTCCTGAAGGCAAAAGATGTGGTGACAGCCATCGGCAGAGGCTTCACGCCTGAAGTAACTTTCCGCCTGATACGCAACGAGGATGAAATTTTTGATTTGATAGATTTACGCGTGATTTTCGGGCGTTCAGAATCCGACATTAAACGGATAAAGGGCAGAATCATCGGCGCCGACGGCAAAACAAGAAAGCTGATTGAAGAGTTAACGGAGGCTGACGTAGTTGTCTACGGCCACACGGTTGGGCTTATCGGCACCTTCGAGCAAGTGGATACGGCACACAACGCCGTGCAAATGATTATTGAAGGGTGCCAACACCACACAGTGTACAATTACCTGCAGAAGAAGAGAACAGAACTTAAAAAACAGAAGCTTGAGCTATGGGAAAAACCGCCAGAAAAAAGATAACACTCTAAAAACTTACATAAAGATAGCCTTACTCTGCATAAATTAAAATGGGCTAAATGCTCAAGATTGTCGTTTAGGAAAAGCAATTCTTTGTTTTCTTATGTAAGCAGGAAAAAATAATGTGGAGCTAAGCAGCAATCAAGCTTTCTACTAGGTGATTTCTAGAAGGTTGATGGCTCGTCCGTTTGGACGCGCCATGATTAAGGGTTCCTTTGTTTTTTCAAAGAGAAGGGGGCGGAATTGCTGAACATTTGCGAACCCTTAACCGTTTGATATTCAGTTAAGTTAGCATAAAAGCTTTTGCAAAAACATATTTAAAATGGTGGATGGGCTCTTAAACGGTAACAACGAACAATTAAGTTATCATTTTTACCGTTCCGCACTCAAGATCCTCATCATCCGCTGTGTCTTCGGGGCCAGAGTCGTCATCGCCCACCCGAAACAAAAAACATCCTAAAGGCTTCTTAAGGTTTGTGACCCACCCCATGGAACAGAGGTAATTTTCATTTGTACGAAAAGAGAAAAAAAAGTAAATGGTTTACAGGTTTACAGTCGGGAATTAGGGGTGTTTTGCTGTCAGTAACTTGGCTGCTTCTGATTCTGTCCAAGCCTTCATAGTCATGGTGCGGATTTTTCCCATGCTTCCGAGGCATAAGAGAATTGCCATGGCATCTTCATCTTTCGGGAGTTCAAGAATACCGACGAAATCGTATTTTCCCATCGTGTAGAAGAGCTGCATTTTCCCTCCGGCCTTTTCGACCATTTCGTGAGCCGCCTTAGCTCTATTAGGAGAATCCGTGATCTTTCGGATGCCTTCGTCAGTCCATTTTCCAAGCATTACAAAAACGGGCATTGCTTTCACCTCCAAAAACCTTAACTTTTGAAACAAAAAATTTTGTTTTAGAACCTCAGAGACGCCGCTTCTTTTGCGTTCACTTAAGCTGAATACTGCTAATAACCCTATGTGACTGTTCTTCCACAATTACAGCCCTCACAGATTTCTCAGCGTTTTGCGCCACGACCATACTAAAAACTAGTTTCGGAGGGGGCAAGTAGGAAACGGTGAAAAGTTTTGGTGAAGGCTGCTTAAAATTTTGAGGTAATTCTAACGCACATTGCGCCGCCGCAGCGCGGGCATTTTGTGCTTTTTTCTCTGCAGATTTTACAGCATCTCAAGCAGATGTATTCTTCACCGAATCTTACTCGGTATTGTTCCAAAATAGGCTTTTCTTGTAGTTGTACGCTCATTTTACATTCCTACTAACATGTAGTTTGAATGATAACAACGGCTTTTGGTCGATCTCAGCTTCAACCGCTTTATCTCAGCTTTTTTTGTTATTATTCGGGCAATTTGATTTTATCGATAAAATGTTGCTGTAACTTGGCAATTTTCGGGGCAATCACGGCTTGGCAATAGGGTTCCCTTGGGTGTTTTTTGTAGTAGTCTTTATGGTATGTTTCGGCTTTGTAGAACACTTTTAGGGGCTCAACGCTGGTAACGATGGGTTTATTCCAAATGCCTTCTTTGCTGAGTTCTTCGATAAGTTGTTCAGCGGTGGCTTTCTGCTCTGGGCCTTGGTAGAAAATGGCTGACCTGTACTGGGTTCCAACATCTGCACCCTGACGATTCAGCGATGTTGGGTCGTGTATGGTGAAGAAAATCTCTAAAATTTCGCGGTAGCTGATTACTTTAGGGTCAAAAAATATCTGCGCTGCCTCAGCGTGCCCAGTTGTGCCCGTTGAAACCTGCTCATAT
>Ga0187891_1000930_pt1 | contig 26946 bp, 23 predicted proteins | sample June2016WEW_21_4_FD_132990 | JGI IMG/M metagenome (GOLD analysis project Ga0187891, IMG submission 132990) | Peatland microbial communities from SPRUCE experiment site at the Marcell Experimental Forest, Minnesota, USA - June2016WEW_21_40 | ecosystem: Environmental > Terrestrial > Soil >... | reverse complement strand
TGGTCCCTATATAAAGGAAAGACTAAGCAAGGCCGGCCTTACGGCCGAGCCTAAAACCGTTAACTTCGAGGGTGGGCCAGAAAAAACTGCCGAAATGGGCCAAAAGCAGTTGCCAAACGCACCCTTCGCGAGGGGGACACCTCCGTGGCTTTTACGGGCCCGCTCGGAGCGTTCCTCCGGACTCAGTTTCAGTCCCCTTCGCGAGGGGGACACCTCCGTGGCGCAGCAAACGCGAGCAGTGAAGCTGCGAGAGTTTGCAGTTTCAGTCCCCTTCGCGAGGGGGACACCTCCGTGGCTCTGATCGCCCACGGCGGCACCACTTCGATTCTGGGGGTTTCAGTCCCCTTCGCGAGGGGGACACCTCCGTGGCCCCGGATGCAGGCGATCAAGACCCAGCGCATGCAGCGTTTCAGTCCCCTTCGCGAGGGGGACACCTCCGTGGCGGGAACATGCGTGCGGCTTCGGTCCGCAGTTCGTTGGTTTCAGTCCCCTTCGCGAGGGGGACACCTCCGTGGCGTGGCGCTCATGTCGTCCCCTGGGTGAATTGCAGATGTTTCAGTCCCCTTCGCGAGGGGGACACCTCCGTGGCCCCTACTTCAATGGGAGTGCTCCTTCTTTTTTGCTTGTTTCAGTCCCCTTCGCGAGGGGGACACCTCCGTGGCCGGGACGGCTGGCCCGGTCACGTTCCGGTCTTGGAGTTTCAGTCCCCTTCGCGAGGGGGACACCTCCGTGGCACTGGACCGATCGCGTGAGCACCAATATCATAAGTGTTTCAGTCCCCTTCGCGAGGGGGACACCTCCGTGGCGGTCCTTGGTGAGGGGGAACGCTGGGTTGACTCCGAGTTTCAGTCCCCTTCGCGAGGGGGACACCTCCGTGGCATGAATGAAATTTGGAGAGCCCGGATTGATAGCCGGTTTCAGTCCCCTTCGCGAGGGGGACACCTCCGTGGCGCTTCCTTTGATTATTCGGCTTCAAAAGCTGGCGAGTTTCAGTCCCCTTCGCGAGGGGGACACCTCCGTGGCGAGGGCAGACGGAAGTAATGGCGCGCCGCCGGCAGAGTTTCAGTCCCCTTCGCGAGGGGGACACCTCCGTGGCGCGCCAGTTCGCTGGGCACACTGACTACGAGCTACAGTTTCAGTCCCCTTCGCGAGGGGGACACCTCCGTGGCTCTTCTACATGGCCGCGGCGCAAATAGCGGTCGGGTTTCAGTCCCCTTCGCGAGGGGGACACCTCCGTGGCGCTGCCCTCGAATGGTTCTTCGCTGCTTTGATAATCCGTTTCAGTCCCCTTCGCGAGGGGGACACCTCCGTGGCTCTGCATCTCAAATCTCCTTGCATCTTAAATCCGTTTGTTTCAGTCCCCTTCGCGAGGGGGACACCTCCGTGGCTCAACACTAGGCCACCAATCAGCAAGAGACCGATGCGTTTCAGTCCCCTTCGCGAGGGGGACACCTCCGTGGCACGCCAGCCGCCGAAGCCGTATTGCTGCTATTGCTGGTTTCAGTCCCCTTCGCGAGGGGGACACCTCCGTGGCCAAGACGGTTTGGTTCAGGCATGGCACGGCACTGTCGTTTCAGTCCCCTTCGCGAGGGGGACACCTCCGTGGCGCCGGCGCGGCGCTCGGGGCTGATGGTCCGGTTTTGCGTTTCAGTCCCCTTCGCGAGGGGGACACCTCCGTGGCGAGATCAAAGAAGCGTGGATAGTGGAGAAACTGGCCGTTTCAGTCCCCTTCGCGAGGGGGACACCTCCGTGGCTTAGCGCGCCAACACTCCAGGCAATCGTTCGATTCGGTTTCAGTCCCCTTCGCGAGGGGGACACCTCCGTGGCCGGCCCTTCCAGGTCTACCAGGGCAAAGACGAACAGGTTTCAGTCCCCTTCGCGAGGGGGACACCTCCGTGGCGTTTAACTGCTGGCCGGAGGCGTTGCTTTCGTTTTGTTTCAGTCCCCTTCGCGAGGGGGACACCTCCGTGGCTTGGGCATGGACCTTCCGCCCGGAGCATATTATTTGTTTCAGTCCCCTTCGCGAGGGGGACACCTCCGTGGCCAATCGTTCCGCATCGCCAGCGGTCTTAATCTCCTGGTTTCAGTCCCCTTCGCGAGGGGGACACCTCCGTGGCAATCCCGCTGGTATAAGTGCCGGAAGCCAAAGTTTCGGTTTCAGTCCCCTTCGCGAGGGGGACACCTCCGTGGCGAACGTGAACTCATCAACGTACCGGCCAAGGTGCTTGGTTTCAGTCCCCTTCGCGAGGGGGACACCTCCGTGGCTCTCCACGCTAGCGGACTCTGCTTGGTGTCTTTGGTTTCAGTCCCCTTCGCGAGGGGGACACCTCCGTGGCCGTCGGCGGTCGCTTGCGCCGGGGTCTTCAGTTTTCGTTTCAGTCCCCTTCGCGAGGGGGACACCTCCGTGGCAGCCGTTCACCTTGTACGAAACGATGCTCTTCGCTGAGTTTCAGTCCCCTTCGCGAGGGGGACACCTCCGTGGCCGCTCCATATATCATGCTCCCATATAGGGTTATATGCGCTGCAATCTGCCAAATCGGCGCAGATTGCCTTTCTGCTGTGAATCCCCGCCAATCCGCGAGGTCTTGCTTACCATACGTCCGCACAGTAATTTGCGAATTCGCACTCCACGCAGCGCCCACGGACTTCGGTCGGCTCCGGGCTCCATTGCGACTCGCCCATCCGCCGGATATCCGCCACTGCCGTCGTCACTGCCTGCCGCAACTCCGCCGTCACCGGCTCCGCGAAAATGCGGCTGTCAGGGATCCGGTATAAGAAAGCCTGTCGGGCTGGTAAGCCCAACGTAACCTCCGCAAGCAACGAGTACCCTGCCAACTGAACGCGATGGTTCCGCCCCGGTTCGCCAGAGGTAAGCTTGAAATCCACCACCGCAATCTCATTCTCCGCCTCCAGCAGCAAGTCGATCTTCCCCGCGAGTCCCAGTTCCTTATTCTCCAGCCAGAGGCCGAAACGCCGCCGCGCTTCATCAAACCCATACTCTCGCAGTTTCCGGCGCGTTTCCAGGCCCTCGATCAGGTCTTGCGCCGCCAGCCCTTCCTTCATCTTGTAGGTCGGGCGCGCCGGCGCGGGCATCACGCGGTGGTAATACACGACTCGCGGGCAGTACGCCCATTGCTTGAGGTCCGTCACCGGAATGAGGTCCATCTCAATCCTCCCCGGCCAGGACCCTCAGTTTCGGTTTCTCGCGATCCGCCTCCGCCTTCAATTCGTCGGCATCGCGCCGGAATTGGTCCAGCACCCACATGTCCTTCAAGTCCTGCTCGCAGACCGGAATGATGCGCACGCGCCCACTCTCGCCGCCGAGTTCGTTCTGCACGCGCAGCGCCAGCTCCTGCCGCCGGTTTCGGTTCAGCTTTCCGAAGAACGCACTGAACTGGATACGCTCCAGCCCGTAGTCCAGGCAAACGTCCGCCACCCGGGTGCGCAGCCGGTCGTTCTCGATGTCGTAGATCAACACAAGCGACACCTCCGGACTCCCCTTGCCCAGGGGCAGGGGCTTCAGCACGCCGGTATAGCGGTTCTTGCGCGCCATGCCTCACCACTTGAAGGAGAACGAGCGGTATGGCCGCAGTCCCCGCACGGCGCTGGCCGCCAGCCGCGCCTGCATCTGCACAATGGAACGCACCTGGTGCTCCTTTCCCCGGTGCTGTTCCGCCGCCACCAGCCGCATAAGAACGCGCGATGCCACGTTCTCCTTTGATGCCGCGTCGAGCATTCCTTTTTGCAGCGTCAAGACGCCGCCTTTGTTGAGCCAGGAGAAGATCGCGCGGTCCACCACCGGCTGGCGGAACTCCTCCATCAGGTCCAGCACCAGCGATGGCTTGCCACTTCGGTCCACATGGAGGAAACCGGCGAAAGGCTCCAGGCCGGCGTTCATCACCGCGCCCCACACATGCGCCGTCAGGATGCCGTATCCGTAATTCAGTGCCGCATTTACACCGTCAGTCGCGCCCTGGTGGCTGCGCCCCTCGAACCCGAGCTCGTCCGGCAGCATGTAGCCGATCTGTTGCCAGTAAAGGCGCCCGCCGGTGCCCTCCAGGCCCATGACCTCTCCGCGGACTTCATCGGGCGTCCTTCCCTCCGCCGCCAAGGCTGCTCTCCGCAGCCGTCGAAGAGCGGTCGCGCCCTTCTCCAGCGCGTCCCTTCTCCCGCCCTCGCGGCTCTTGGCGAAATAACGGAGCAGTTTCTCCTGATTGTGGAGCTTACCGGCGACGATCCAGCGGCAGAGATCTGCGCCGCGTTCATTCTGGTAGGCGGCGAATTGCGCGCGGCGCGTCTCCACCGTCGCCGTGAGCATCGGCGACGTGATCAGCGCGAACGGTTTTCCGGCGGAGGTCAGGCAGGCGATTCGAATTCCCCGCTCGCACAGTTCCTCGACAAGGTCCGATGAAAAACTGACGCCGCGCGACGCCACGATGATCTCCTGCAGCCGCATCAGCGGAACCTGTGCGCAGACCGATTTCCCCTGCCTGACCACGACCCGTTCGCTCTTCTTGCCGATGAACAGCCCGAAGCCGGAGACGAACAACTGCGAGCCGTTTTCGGTTGCGAGCAGAATGACCGACCCGTCGTCCGGGAGCACCGCGTCATCGACCGGCGGCAGCGGCAATTCGAGCTGTTCCGGCGCGACATCGACCCCGCCCGTGATCCAGTTGTACTGGGCGGAGGCGGGGGGCTTGCGGGGAGGTTGCTCCAAGAGAACGGCAGCAACTGCGGACATCGCGTTCACCTCCTTCAGAGCCGGCGCAGGCGGTACTACGGGCTCACTTCTTCGGCTCTGAGACTCGCTCGTACCAGGTAAAATGCCGGGAAGCAGATCTCCGCCGGTAAGGCATCTCCGTGATGGTGAGTATCCGGTGTTCGCCCAGACGGACTGATCCCGAACCGTACGTGCTCACCCGCTCGAAGCCATCGATCGCTTCACACACGGCCTCTCCAAAATCGTCCAACGCCTGCGCCATCCCGTAAGTAGCGATCTGCTCAGGGGAGGCATCGAGGTGCGGAACGGTGAAACCGAATGGCAACGCTCCCTGGACGCGCTCTGAACCTGCGAATTGCCAGAATCCGCCGCGTTTGCCAAGGCTGTTAATGTGCGCGAACAAGTCCTCGAGAATGGCCCGGTCTTCAGCGCTCAGGCCGGCGGTTCCCACCGCAACCAGCAAATCATCGCCTGCAAAGAACGCAAACTCCCGGTACGCGATCGTATTCCGGAATGGGCCGTCCGCGGGTTCCCGGCTCCAGTCCAGGACCTTGACGAACGTGTTGTTCACGACGCAGTGCCTCGGTGGCCGCAGTCGGACTTCGCGGCCCTTCAGCCAACCGAAGACGGCGTGGGCCTTCGCGGTCGCTTCCGTAGCTGAAAAGCGGCGAAAGCACGCATCCAGCAACGCCATCTTAATTGCGTAGGGAGTAGGCGCCACCAACGTCTTGCCGCCCTTGCTTGTGGCGTGCGTCATGCGCAGCGAGAACAGGGTAATTGGGTGATAGGCGGCTATGAGCCAATCGCCAAGACCTCGCTCGGGCACCTCATAGCGTTTCGAAATTGCCCGCTTTCCCGTCATAAGACCCTACGACGCCTCTTGGCGCTCGATGTCCGCAATTTGCTCAGCGAAGGCGGCCAGCCCGTTGAACTTCCTTGCGGCGATGCTGCCTGCTCCAGTGCTCAGCCCGTTCAGAGCCGCAATAAGACGGTCCAGTTCGGCGACGTAATCCTTGTTCAGTGCGCTCACCGTTGGCGCCGGGAGGCTGGAGGTCGAAGTGGTAATGACGCCCTCGAAGTCAACCACATGTGGGTTTTGGGTATTGCGGTGGGCGCCGGTGGGCTTGACGAACGCGCAGAGAACGCTCCGAAGCAGCGCCAAGACGCGTTTCTTGCGCTCAGGCTCATCGAGATCGAACGCCAGCGTAATGTCGTTGCGCCCCACTTTGTACAGATCCAGGCTGACTACCGCGGCATACTGCCCGGACGACGCAGGGCGGTGAAAGATGTTCTGGCCCAGGTTCTCGCCTTGCCCGGACCCCTCGCCCCGCCCTTCGGGAACGTACTTCGCATGAAAATAGGAATTCGTCGTCACGGCGTCGGGACGACCGACCACCCAGCCGATTTCGAAGCACGATTTCCGTGCTATGGAGCGCTCCTTCCCGATCTTGCCGGTAATCAGAATCCCCGCACAATCGTCGATGACACACCGTTTGAGAACGCCGCTGAGAATCACGCTATCCGCCGTCTTCTCGTTCCATCCCGGCGTGGTCATGAAACCTTGATCCGCGCATATCCGATTCGCGTTAAACACCGCGCATCCAGCGCACAAGGGCAGCCCAGCGGTCTTGGACGCTCCCAGAAGATGCTCCACGACGATGTGCTTGAACATGTCGCCGGATACGGCGTTCACGGTATGTTTACGGCCCTGTTGATCGATAATGTCCACCATGCGAGTCATCATGGTGTTGCCTTCCGCTCCCTCGTTGTTGAGGGCGTGCAGTTCCAGTGTTAGAAGTCCGGAAATGCTCAGTGATTGATACACAGTTTCCTCCTCTAGGCCTGTGATGCCGCTTCTTCAGGTTGCGCGGTCTCCACTTTGGGGGCGCGCGCGTAACCGTATGCCAACAGCAACGAGCCGACCAGTTCGGCGCGTCCAGGTATGAGGCGCAACAGCGAACCAAGATCCTCGGTGGTTATTGCATGCCCCTTTCCTTTGAGCTTGTGCGCGGTTTCCCAGTTGTAATCCTGGACAAACTCGGCGATGGCCGCGGCAAGCTCGTCGTCGCCGGCTTTCATTTTCTGTTTCCATTTCTGCGCGATGCCGAAACGAACCTCGCGCTTCGAGTTGGGCAGAGTCAGCGCGTAAATCGTAGCGTTCCGCAGAGCCCGCGCTACGCTCTGGAATCCGGGGTCTTCGATAATTCCCGTCACTTGATACTCCTCCTCATAAGTCCTGGTCAGGAGCGTGGATAAGTTTTCGGTTCCGAACGGTCGGGCCCAATCATGCCGGCTGGACCTCTGGATCAGATGCAGGGCAAAGAAGTAGTGGAAATTCAGCAGGTCCGCAAGGTCGCCGGTCAGCAGCCACTCGCGGTACTGTTGCAGCACGAAGCCGTCGTCGGAATTCTTCTCCTGGAGCGACTTCAGGCAGCCGCCGGTCCCGATCGCCTCGTCAATGATGTTCAGATACGCCCCGGCGTCCGTGGCGTCCCGAATGACAAACCAATCGGGAAGTGGCAAGAATGCATCGTTCATGAGCGCGGCGGCCGTGCCGAGGCTCTTGAAGTAAGCCTGCCGAAGGCCCGCAACAATCGTGCGCGGCGTTCGATGGAGGATCGGGCACCAACCCGATAAGCCCTGCACCAGGTCCGAATGCTGGATGAGCACCCTGGCGCATTCGAGCGCGGCGAAGATATCCAGCCGAACGCCGCCCCAGAGGGGTAGTTTCACCAGTTCCGCGCGGACCATGCGGATGCTGTCGGCGCGCAGTTCCGCGGGCTCCATGACGAAAAACTTGAAGTCGTCGCCCGATCTGAACAACAGCATGCCATCCCACAGCCCACGCAGCTTCATCCATTCCGAGAAAGGATCAACGATCTGGCGGGGAATAGAGCCGGCGGAGCGGATCTCGGTCTTGCCCGCGGAAACGCCTTTCCCTGAGATCGGATTGAGAATCTGTGTGTTCGACACGTCGGGAATTTCGGCCGGAGGCACGCCGCCCAGGCCTACCCGGAAGCGGATCCAATCAACCGCCTCTTGCTGATGTGCCGCCACCCATTTGGCCAGACTCCGGTCGGAGTCCCATCCTTTCCGCATCGACTCGAGAATGGCAGCGGTGTCGATCTCAGGCTCTACCTCAGGCAAAACTTCGATGTCCTGATCTCTTAACTTGCCTTTTGACTTATTGCCGGCCTTCCTGGCCGCGTCGCGATTCTCGCGCCCGGCTTCATAGTCAACGACCCAGGGGAGCGCAGGTTTTTGGGGCTCTTTACCTTTTTTCCAGATATACGGATAACCGGGTGTCACACCGGCGTTCCACCGCTCGGGTGGCGGGTCGGTAGGACTATGAATGCGAAACTTAGAGCCCTCATCGGTGATCGTTACGCCGGTGAAACCTACTTCACGCAACGTATCGGCCACGCCAATTGCTTCGAGCGTTTCCGCGTACGTACCGGTCTTTTTGTCAATGCAGTATTTCATGATACTGAGGGGGCGCAGTAGATGCTGGGCCCCCTTCAACCGCCAAGCCACACAAGTTTCAGTCCCCTTCGCGCGGGGGGCCGGTCGAGAAACCTCTCCCAACCATCAGCCTGACGGCGTATAATGAGTGGCGGAGAGGTCGGGAATCGAACCCGCAACGTACAGACGTTGGCTTGCTTGCAGGGCTAGCTACCCCACCAGGGGCGACCTCTCCTTTCCACCATCTCACGATCAAAATAATACGCTCCTTAATCTTGGGTGTCAATACCTTGCTTCTTCCACATAACCTCACAAGGGAAAATCCTTCCGCTTGGCCGCGCTAGGGACCCGGTTCATCTTCCCGCTGTCGCCCGCTGATCGGCCAGACGCAACCGCCTTACCAGGAACACGAATAACGGCCATGAGTCAAAATCCGTTTCCCTGCTGAAGGCCAGCAATTCATCCGGGAAGGCCCCGCTCTCTGCCAGGCTCCGGCACGCTTGCAGATCGAAATCCCGTTCCGCTGCGGCGGCCCTGGCGGCGCACTCCCGCGCTGCATCGCCCTCGAACCGAAACAGCGTGCACTCCCGTGTACGGGTTCCGTGGTGACGCGCAATCGCCGTCATGGCGCAACGCGCCGCCGTCGTGGCCCAGACTTCACCGCCGAGCTCCGCCAGATGCTGTGCCATGGTAGTGCATACCGCGAATGCACTCTGCGCGGCATGAGGGGGAAACCTGTACTCGCACTTATAACGGAAGGGGCGGTCCACCTTTGGCTCGAGCCACGTGTGCGCCAGGGGCACGCGCGGACGGGCAGGAACGATCCGACCGGCGGCGTGGGCGCGCCTGTCCTTGTCTTCTTGCCAATGCCACGCAGCTTTCTGCCAGTCGACGCTCAGCTTGCCAGTATCGTGAAGGGCACACGTTAGATCGACCAGGGACTCGACCAGCTCGTCGGAGACCCCGTAGGCCTGAGCCAGGGATTCCGCGGCCCGAGCATACGACGACCGCATCGCTCGCGCCTGCTTTACCGTCAGTTCCGAATGAGCGGCCCATGGTTCGAACTGGTATTCGTAGTCGTCCGCCGGCGCGCGTCCCGCGAAGGAGTGGATTGGCGCCGGACCTCCAATTCCAAGCCGCAGCCCGAGCTTCGTGCAGTAGGACGCAAAATCGGGGTGAATCGCCACGAGCCACTGTGCCCGCAGATCGTCAACGGAGAGCACAGACCACTTCAGGCGCAAGCCCGGTCGCTCATCCCCACTATCGTCCTCTGTCGCGCCTTGCGCGACCCACTGGTCTGGCTTCAAGTTCTGGAACTGCTTGTCGAGGCGCTTCAGCGAAAACCCCGAGATGCTCAGTAGCCGCGGCCACGTGGGACCCTGAAACAGTGCCTTCGGATCGTCCGTGATCGCGACGCCCACAGAAACGATATCGCGAACCAGGCGCTTCAGTAGCCCGCGGTCGCCCTGGTCCATAGCCTCGCCGACAGCTTTACGACGCGTGAATGGGCTTTCGTGCTTCTTGAGTTCCCGCACCTCAGTATCGGCGTGTATCACGCGGACCCAATCCCGTTCCTGAACGAAATCTATGTCGCGCCCTTCCGGGGGCAATGCACACAGCACGTCGCGCGTGGCGTCCACCAAGCGTTTCTGATCCGTATACGGCCCGAGGTTCTGCACGTCGTAGACCGTCGCCGTGCCTGTTGGACGCTTCTCATAGCGCGCCGATCGTCCCGCGCGCTGGACCAGCGTGTTCATCGGAGCGAGTTCGGAATGCAGGCTCTCCGCCGAGAGGTCGAGACCTGCCTCAATTACCTGCGTTGTGACCAGAATGACGTTAGTTTTCGTGGCTTCAGGCCCGAAGTACTCCCGTAATCTGTCCTCGGTCCGCTTTCTGTCTTCTGGGTAGAACCTTGCATGCAGCAACAGCAACTCGGGTTTCTGCGGCTCGTCCCGATACAGGCTCTCGATTTCGAGAAACAGGTCTTGCGCCCGCGCCACCGAGTTGATCAAGACGATCGTGCGGCCGCCGTCATGCTCGGCTCTAATCCCAGTCGCGGTGATCGGCTCGTTGTTCCACCGCCAGATGCGTCGCTTTGTCCGCTGGGATGGCAGTCGGCGGATTTCATCGTCCTCCAGTGGTAGCGACGCCGCGCCGAGCCTATGGGCAAGCCAATCCACAGCGCCGTCCGACATGGTCGCCGTCATCAACACAAATTGACACCGTCCGCCGAGGCGATCCAGCATCTCGATCACCGTGCCAAGGGCGACGTCCGCATCGAGCAGGTGAATCTCATCCAGTACGACCAGGGACCCGACGAGCGCGCCGGCGTTGATGTTGCCGACTTTTCCCGGCAGCGAGACGGGCATGAACAGATACCCCGAGAGCAACTGGTCGATCGTGGTAAAGACGACATCTGACTCGAAGAACGGATCATCTTTCTGTGAGCCGATCTGAAGGCTGCAGTAGCGTTTCTCTGTGTCGTACTCCCGACTCATCCCGGTCTGGGAGACCTGATCGAGGACGCGCTCCATTCCTTCGCGGACGGTGGCGTGAGTGCTGGTCGCCAGGGACCGGAGCGGCAGAGCGTACAGGAGACGGTCTGCAATCGGGCGGCCAGTTCGCAGAGAGTACAAAAAGGGCGCGACGGCAGCCCACGTCTTACCTGCACCGGTGGGCACTCGCAGGATCACTGAATGTCCGGTCTTCAGTTGTTCCGCGATCCGCTCCTGGTACGAGTGCGGGTAGAATCCGGTAACGCTCCTGAAAAACTCGCGGTACGTCATTCCCGAATGTCAACCTCCAATTCCCCCTTCCCCCAAACCGTCTGCCTCCCCACCCCCACCCACTTACCCAGCCGCAAGTAGGGCAAAAACTCCCCCAACTCCCCTTCATACTCCGCCTCGCCCACGAACCCGCCCAGTGGATGCCTCTGTCCTGTCCTCGACGAAAGCCGGTCCACCTCGGTCCGCTGCAACTCGCACCGCGTCATCCGCAGGGCGGCGGCGCGCTCGCCCATCGCGCGGAAATCGATCTCCAGCGGGCCGATGCCATAGAGCGCGCGTAGCGTGCTGATGCGGTCGCGCAGCCGCCCGAATAATATGCTGAACTCCGGCCGGTCCGCAACCTGGTGTCCTGCCTTTAGCTCGGTGGGAGTTACGAATCGAACTCGCACTCGGCCCACACTCTCCGGCGTCACGCCCAGGTCCACGACGTCGGGCCCGGCCAGTTCGCGCATCAGGAACTGCTCGCCGTCGAAGACTTGCGCCACCCTCGCTTCGTTAAGATCCAGTTGATCCACCGAGGTCAGTTCCGCGCGGCCGCGCCCAGGGCCCAGGCCCTCCCGCGCCAGTTGGGCGAACGCCAGCACGAAATACGGCAGCGCCGGTTCACGCACGTCGAAAATGTGGACGTCGAAGTGAAAAGCTTCTCCTTGCAGGATCGTGCGCCCGTCCAGGTGAGCGGCGCGGAACACAAACGGCCGCGGCCAGTCCGCCAACCCGCTCGGACCCTCGCCCCGCGCCGCCTGCGGCTCGAACACGCGCGCATATGGGCAGTCCGCGCGAATGTCGCACGCCGTCGCGTCGTGGCAGGTTGGGATGCAGACCAGTTTGCGAAAGATGCCGCCGAACGCCCCGCGCACGATGTTGCCGGATTTGTAAACAGGGAAAAAGAGTGTGCCCGCTGAGCGGAAATAAAAGCGGAAGCGATAGAATTCGAATGTCAACGGGGCCAGCATAGCACTCGTCACTGCCTGTGCCTATACCCGCGAGTGTTCACCCATCCGCCTGCTCCGCGACCGGAAGCGTTACGCTTACCACGAAGTGAGGCACGAAGTGGAACAGCTTCGTCTCCTTCGGCTTGGTCTGGTCCCACCCAAGGAGGCTGGAGTTGCGCAACGATAGACACCCCCAGGCAGTGGCCAACGCGCTGGCGCCGACTCCTGTCCGGATGGTCCGTTGCGCCATCTATACTCGTAAATCGACTGACGAGGGCCTTGATCAGAACTTCAATTCGCTTGATGCGCAACGCGATGCGGCTGAAGCTTTCATCCTGAGCCAACGGGGTGAGGGGCTGGTCGCGCTGCCGGAGCGCTATGACGACGGTGGCTTCCGGGGCGGCAATCTGGAGCGTCCAGCGTTGCAAAGGCTCCTCGCGGACATCCGCGCCAGCGAGGTCGATTGTGTCGTGGTTTACAAGGTGGACCGGCTGAGCAGGTCCCTACTCGACTTTGCCCGGATCATCGAAGTCTTCGAGCAGCAGAGGGTCAGCTTCGTGTCCGTAACGCAACAGTTCAACACCACAAACTCGCTCGGACGCCTCACCCTGAACATCCTCCTGTCATTCGCGCAGTTTGAGCGCGAGATCATCGCCGAGCGGACGCGCGACAAGATGTCGGCGGCGCGGCGCAAGGGCAAATGGACAGGGGGCCACCCGATGCTCGGATACGACATCGACCAACGTGGAGGGCGGCTGATCCTAAACGCCGACGAAGCCCAGCAAGTTCGCAACATTTTCAAGCTGTATCTCGACTACCATGCCATGCTGCCGGTGGTACGTGAAATCAACCGCCGCGGCTGGCACACCAAACAATGGGTTACAAAGAGAGGCGCGATTCAGGGGGGCAAACCATTCACCAAGGGCCGGCTTTACCGGTTATTGACGAACCCGATTTACACCGGCAACGTCGAGTTCAAAGGCCAGGTCTACGATGGCGAGCACGAAGCCATCGTCGAGGCCGAAACTTGGGAGAGTGTGCAAGCGATCCTGCACCGCAACGGGCGGCACGGCGGCATTGAGGTCCGCAAGGCGTACGACGGCAGGGCCAAAGGGTATCCGTGAGTTCCCGTCCGGCTGGTATTCGCGACAGGTGCCGCGGCGGGGACACGGGCAAGGCGGAAGACAGACGGTAAGTCCCGAAACCATCGAGATCGAAGTCGAATTTGTCGGCATCAAAGCGGCGGTCACGGATAGGGGTGTCGTCAGGCGGAAGGTGAAGACGGAACGATACGTGGTGATATCGGTAAGGTCCCGAGGCTCGACGATGTGCCGTGATTCTGGCGCAGGCTCCATGCGATCGACGCCCTGGTAAAAGCGCTGGACGCGGTGTATCGGCGCAGCCAGCCCCCGCACTGCCGCGCTGCAGGCTGTCAACTGCTGCTGGCGCTGAATTGCGCAGTGTGCGTCGTCCGCAGAGGTAACACGGTCTCTTCCAAAATTGATATGAAGGCCCGCTCCCACATCAGCGCAGGCATTATCACTGCTGGGTCGCGCTGCAAGTTTCGGTTAAGGTTCCGCCTGTGCAAGAGGGCACGGGCGGGGGCGCACACGAGATGGCAAAAGTGGCCGAGGCGCTGGTCGCCGCTGTGTAGTTACACGAGAAAGATGCACAACCGGCCGCGCCTAAGGCGGCGTCCACACTAGCGCACACCTGCGAAGTGAATTGCGAAAGGGAGGTTCCTGGCATCAGCGTAAAGCCCCATGGCCCTTGGGACGAAGCTCCCGGGGCTGTGCTGCATACTCCACTGACCGGGTCGCAGCACGTTACCGGGGAGGTCTGAGCGGCGCAGCTCCCCGAGTACGTCCCAGGCGAAGGCGGGGCCGTCGGCGAAGACGCCGACGGCGGATTAACGACCGTCGCTACGGCCGCCTGGACGTCACCGTCGGTCTCAAGCCCGATATGAGAAACGGAGAAATTGCCGTCGGAGGACGGGCCGACGAGCGGAGTGGCGCCAGGCATCGCTTGGCAACTGCTCACAGGCACGATCCCATCGTCGGTACCGATCTGCCCGGGAGCCGGAGGATTCATTCCGATGGTGGATTCGAACAGCTTGGGAACACCGGCGAACTCGACATTTCCACAAGCGGTGTATTTCTTGATGGTGAGCGGCAGCGCTTTTATGCATTGCTGGGTCGCCTGGCAAGCCGGACTGTTAAACCCCAAGTCGGTGGAGACTGGAGCATCGTCGTCAGACGCTACGGACGCCCAGCCAGCAGCGGTTCCTCTCGAAATCGGAAAGTTGGCGAGCAGCGTCACCGCCGGGCTAAAAGATTCGGCTACGGAGATGGCGGTTCCGTGGTTGCCCAGCGCGTTTGCGGCAGGCGTGCCTGCCCAAGGAGTGCCGAGGGTCACAAAGTTTTTTATTTTTGACTGGGCCAAGGTCGCCTTACAGATCGCGTTGCCGGCCACCAGTCCGCCGTAGCTGTGGGCCTCTACGTCGATCGAATCCACACTGGGGCAGCTAGCCAGCCAATCAAGATAATCTGTAAGGGGCGGCCCATTATGGGCCACGCTTTGAGTCCAATCATAATCAAACCCCTCCACGTCATTATAGCCACCCTTCGTCTCTATGGCTTGCGCATTATTCGGCGTCGATGGGGCACCGGGAAAAGCTTGCTCTACGGTGCTGAATATTCCATGCACGAGAACCAGGACCTTTCCGGTCGGGCACGTCGCATTGGCCGGACCCCAGCCGTCCGAGCCAAGGCGGACCGCCCCGCTGGGCGGTGCCAGCGCGGCGCTGGGCACAGTATTGGCGGCGCCCACGGCAATGGTTGGAACATCGTCGAGATAAGAGGCAGGCACCGAAATCACGAGGTTCCCTGAACCGGAGTTCGATATTCCAGCGCCCATAGCGGTAATGTTCCCCTGGGCGTCCGCGAGATACGAGATTCCGCCGGCCCCTTGCAACCCGGACGCCGTGCTTTGAGAAGTGTTGATCGTGAACTCGATTGGCGGTGTCGCCTGTGTTGCCAGTGGCTGGAGCCCGGGCACTGGTGAGCGCAAGGATGCTGCCGGATTTGGCCTGGACAGCGTGAGCACCAGACCGGGCCCCACGTTCTGCAGAAAGCCGCTGGGAGGCTGTTGCGGCAAAGCGTCGACCAACTGAAGCGTGACGGTTTGGTCGTAGGCCAGTGCCCCAGGTGGAACTGTTACGCTAGTGCCGTCCGAGAGAGTGATACTGCCGCCCTGAGCTGCGGAGATGAACTGGCTGGACGAGGACACGGCGGTGAGGTCGAACGTGGCGGTGACCGCCTGGTTGGAGTTCATCGTCACGGTGCAACTGCCCGCTCCCGAGCAGGCGCCGGACCATCCGGCGAATGTAGAGCCGGTGTTCGGCGTCGCCGTCAGCGTGACAACTGTTCCCGGGGCGAAGCTCACGCAACCTGAGCCGCACGAAGTCCCTGCGGGAGAAGAACTGACTGAGCCGCTGCCTGTGCCCGACGTCGTTGTTGTAAGGGTCTCATTAACGATCAGGTTGAACGTGGCGGTCACCGCTTGGTTGGAGTTCATCGTCACGGTGCAACTGCCCGTTCCCGAGCAGGCGCCGGACCATCCGGCGAATGTCGACCCGGCATTTGGTGTTGCAGTCAGTGTGACAACCGTTCCCGCCGAGTAGGACGGCCCTGGCGGATTCGCGGAGATGGACCCGCTCCCGTTGCCGGTGGTAGTTGCGGTCAAAGTGAATTGCTGCACGCCACCAGATTGCACGGCAATGGTGGCCGTAGTGGACTTGCCGCCGTTCGAAAGCACGAGCGGGGCCGCACTGGCACTGACCACGTTCGCAGGCACCTGGACATCCACCTGATTGAGCCCCACAAAATCCGGCGCCAGGCCCGAAAAGGGCACGTTCGCCGAGACTCCGGCGATCGTCACTATCGAGTTTTGAGGCGTATAGGAGAGCGGACTCAATGGCGCCGGAGCGCCGGTGGAGGGCTGATTTGTCACCGTCCCCAGGCCGGTGCAGTAGACGACCAGATATTCTCGTGGGACCGCCGGATTTGCCGAAGTTACGAGGGTATTATCGGCGTTATGCACGACGACGAAAATACCGGGTGCCGTAGCAGCCAGAGCGTTGGCGACAACATTAGACTGCGAGCCGTTCGCAATCACCTGGACCGTAAGATCGGTAGCAAACAGCCCGGTGACCTCCCAAGGGACTTGGGCGTTGATCTGAGTTGGGGAGACGTAAAACAGCGGGGCTGCAATTCCATTCATCAGAACCTGAGCGCTCTGCAGCGTTGTAGGAAGCGAAGTTGTCGTCGCCTGCGCGGTTCCACTGGCAAGAGCGGTACCAAAGATGGAAACGATGGAACCCGGAGCCACGGGCCCGGGCGTGAAGCTGGCGCCATTCACAACGCCGCCAGGTGATATGGTAGGCGCGCTCACCGCCGGGGCGCTGACGCTGAACGGAACCGAGAGAAGCAGGGCTCCGTTGTCATACACGCGAGCCTGCCAGGACCCAAGCTGGCTCACCGGAAGGTTGCTAATGACCAAGCTGGGCGCGTTGTCAAAACAGTGGTCACCCGATGTTGGGCTCCAAGTGCTGCCAGCGATTACCGTGCCGTCGGGCGCGAGCCAATTGTTGCTGAGAGAGTCACTGGTCGTTACCGTGGCCTCGAAGTACAAGTACACGGCGCCCTCGGTGGTCAGGAAAGAGGTGACGGTCGGCGGAACGATGCAACTGGTTGCGTTAGGTGCCTGTGTGGTGACCCTCTGGTTGGCAAAACTGAGCGGGCCGCTGACGCTGAACGGAACCGAGAAAAGCAGAACCCCGTTGTCGTACACGCGCGCCTGCCAGGACCCAAGTTCGCTCGCCGGAAGGTTGCTAATGGCCAAGCTGTCGTTAAAACAGTAATAACCTGAGGCTATGTCCCAACTGGTGCCAGCGATTACCGTGCCGTTGGGCGCGAGCCAATCGCTGGTTAGAGAGTCACTCGTCGTTATGGTGGCCGCGAAGTATAAATATACGGTCTTGTCCGTAGTCAGGAACGAGCTGACCGCCGGCGGCACAACACACCCGGATGAGGGAGGCGCCTGTGTACTGACCGTCTGGTCGGCAAAGGTAACGGCACCAAGCGTGTAAGAACCTGCGATAAGAGCGACGACCAGGAGCCGGTCCACGGTGGCAAGCATTATGCCTCCTCTAATTTGGCAAGCTTGAGCGAAACTTCTTCGCCTTCGCGCAAGACAGCCCACCTTGACTTGCGCTTGTTGAGCAAACAGACGAGTCGCTACAACGACGCCGCCGGGCGACCCCCTTCCGGCCCGCCAGGATGATCGGTACTTCAGCCAACTGCACTATATGCGGGCAAACGGTGCTTCACAAGCGTGCTAGAGTTAGGTACCGTTTTGTCTTCAAAAGATAGCATTCGCGCACCTCGAGCACGGTGAAAAGATCGAAGGGCCAGCAGACGGTGTCAGGCGCGGAGTAAAATTAGACCGCTGTGGCGACGGAAAAGCAGACCACTTCTTAGGAAGCTGGAGCTTTGTATTGAGGGATTTGCAGGGGCGGCTGGAGCGTGGGACTGCGACCCGCCTCAGCGGGAGACCGGGATCATCGCGCCGGACGGCGTACTCGCCCCGCCATGGGTAGCCACGACCGCGTTGTCGCCGTTGGCGGCATTCGATGGCACCACCACGTTGGTCTGGTGTAGCCCCGGGCTGATCAGCTCGGTGTACTGCACCGTGGCCGTCGTGCCGCCGATGATCACCTGCGCCAAGCTGGGCAGCACGCCCAACTGCACATCCGCGCCCGCCGTCAGTGTTGAAAGCGGCAGGCCGAAGCTATCGCCGCACCAGCAGGATGCTCTCGGTGTGGCCGGCGTAAAGGTGTAGCCTGGCACCGACATGGAAGCCGGCCCCAGCAGGCTGTAATTTGGCTTAATCCGCAGTAGTGTGGATGCAGTCGCTGAGTCGCAGGATAAGTTTCCGTCCAGGCATGGGGGCCCCGTTCCGCGCGGACGTTAACGCGCCTTATCGGTAGCTATCCTGCCAGGCTGCCGGACCGGCGCAGCACCCTGCAGAGTGAGCTCCCAGAACCCAACCTGGGAGTTGGAGCGCGCACTTCTACGGAATGGGCTATTTCGGACACTTGATACGAGCGACAGGTTGGTTGCGCGACTCTTTCGCCGCGCCTCCTTCCGAAACCATCCGTGACCAGGTTGCGCACAGTTGGCATTGTCCCACGGTTCTTTAACTCATTCGTTGAGCGATACATCGAGCAGCGTACTGTCGATGCACAGCCGCGTACCGCTGGAACCTCGACCGAGCTCTCAATCTTCGCTTGAGTTCATTGCACGGTTACTGTGACGGCGTTCGCCTGCTGGCCATCCGCGGTCAAGATAATCTTCACGCTTCCTTGCCCTGCCAGCGCCGCCGGCAGCGGGCCGATGTTCACCTGGTCCTCTCCGGCATATCCCGGCGCGGCGCCAGCGTATAGCATCGGCACGTTCAAGCCGCCCACCGTCACGGTGACGTTCTTGGCGTTCCGGATACCCGTGCCGTACATCTCCAGATAGATCTGTTCCGTGGACCCCCCAAGACTGATTGGCAAAGGAACCACGCTTCCGGCAACCACCTGCCACACCGGCTGAAAAGGTTGCTGCGTGTCGGAAATCACCGGCAGAACCCAGGCCGCGACCAGCCCGGAGCCATTCAACGCGAAGATTCCCGGCGAGATCTTGCCGATTTGGATGACTGCGGACTGAGTTGTCCCATTCTCATTCTGGATCGTAACCGTCGCCGTGCCTGTGGCCGTGCCCGCCGGAATCTCGAAGTTGATCTGCGACGGCCCAACGTAGTATAGGGGAGCCTGGCGTGCGACGCCGGCTGAGTCTGTGACGGTCACTGTGTTGCCATCCAGCGACGTCGGTGGTGAGGTCGGCGCCAAAGCCGTTCCGGTGGCTAAATCCATGCCATATGCCGAGATGATGGATTCCGCCGCGAAGGGTTCTATTTGTCCGGTCGGAGCTAAAGTGACCGTCAGCCCGCCTATCTTCACGACGAAGCCGTGGTAGCAGCAGGAGCTGTTGCTGGCGGCCGTCTGGAATGCGCCGGGGGTGGTGATCAGGTTCGGGCCGGCGTTATTGCCGGCAAGGTAGATGTCGCCACCCGTATTGACTGCAAGTCCGGCTGATTCCGTGGTATTGAGCCCGTTGGACCCGATGGTCGTGGAGAACAACAACTTCGTGCCTGTCGGGTTGAGTTCGGCGACCAACACCTGCTGGTCCCCGCCGGTTGCGGTTGGCTCAACCGGATTGATCATGGGAAAACCCGTCCCGACTTGCCCCGTGATATAGATGTTCCCCGCCCCATCCAACTGGATGGGTCCCGTGAAGAACACTGCGTCGCTCGCATCGCCCTTGGCGTCTCCCACAAAAGTGGACCACAGAATCTCGCTGCCGGAAGGATTCAGCTTGGTCACGTGGGCTGCCGCGCAGTTCTGCCCATTCGGACCGCAGACCGTCGAATACGCGCCGCTCGTCACGGGAAAATCCGGAGAATTGGTGTATCCGACGATATAGGCGTTGCTTTCGCTATCGATGGCGATACCGCTGATGAAGTCGCCTAAGGCTTCAGTGTGCCCGCCAAGGTAGGTGGCGTAGGCCAGCGTTACTCCACCGGCGGAAGTGACGGGATTGAACTTCGCAACGAAGCCGCGCCAGGCCTCCACATATGTTCCTGAGCTGCCCAAAGGAGCACCGTTTTGCTGAATCACTCCGGCGGTTGTCGGCAGGTTGCTGGCCGTGGTCTCGCCGACCAGATAGAAATAGCCGTTGGCATCCACCGCGATCCCGGTCCCATACGTATCGCCGCCGCAGGCGATGATGCACTTGAAATTCAAGTCGCCGAAGAGAGTGGAATAGAGCAGTTGGGAGCCGGTGGGATCGAACGCCGCGACGAAAGCGAATTGGGGGTCGCCTCCGATAGGTTGGGTTCCACTAATTACCGCGCCGCTGGTTGTTGGAAAGCAGGATTGGAACGTATAGGGTTGGCCTCTGTAGCAGGCCTCGTCCTCGTTGCCGGCAATGTAAGCGCGGCCGGCGCCATCCACGGCAATGGCAGTTGCGTATGCCCACGAGCCGTTGCCGCCAAGAAAAGTCGAGTAGACAAGGCCCGTTCCGGTGGGATTCAGCTTGGTCACAAATGCGGACGTGTTAGAGGAGTAGCAGTTGGAGGAATTCTGGACGGGCGCCCCTGTGTTGTTGGGTGCTGGGGAGCAGACTGTCTGGTACGCTCCGTTGGTTACCGGGAAATCGGGTGAGTCTGTCTCACCGGTCACGTAAGCATTGCCACTGGAGTCCACGGCTATGGCGTAGGCGTAGTCATAGCCGTTGCCGCCCAAATAGGTGGAATAAACCAGCGAACTGCCATCTGGGCTGAATTTCGTTACAAACGCCGAAGGCCATTGCCCGGGACTGACGGGCGGTATCTTTGCCGGAGGCGCGCTTTGATAAGGGTTCTTCGTTGGGAAGTCGATCGAGTAGGTGTAGCCCGTCACATACGCACTGCCCGCGCTGTCCAACGCGACACCCTGCGACATACCGACCGCAAGGTTACCGGGTCCGGTTGGAAGCCCGATGTGATCGGTGGCGCTCCCGGCAAGATAACTGGCATAGCTCAGCACCGGGTCGATGATCAGCGCCTTGGAATGGTCGTAGCTGCCAAGCCGGAAGCCTATCTGCTTCCCGGCCACGGCGAACGACCCTTCGACGCTGGTCTTTTTGTCTCCATCCATCTGGTACAGCACCGGCTTCTTGAAGCTGGCCGGACCGTTGGGCGCGCCCAGCGCCAAATTGCCCTCCGCGTCGACGCTGGCGCGGGCACCGTCGATCTGCCAGGCGATGCGGCTCGGGTCGGCGCCTGGGGCGACTACAAAGTCGTACTCCAACTGGCGCTGATTCCCGTAAAAAACCAGATCCACCCCAGGGTAGATCTGGGCATAGTTGACCTTGCCATAGGTCGGGATGCCGGAGCGCCAGTTCTTCGGGTCGTTGCCGATGAAGTAGCTCACCACCCCGGGCTGCCGGGCCAGTCCCACTGCGTTGGCCTTGGGATTTGCGCCGATCAGGCTCATGCGCAGGGCGTCGACGAACGCAGCTTCGGTCGTTTGCTCTGTCGCTGCGGCCGATGCCGGCTCTTGCCGCTCCAGGTTCAGGACGACCTTGCCCGGAGCCAGGAATAGCGCGTAGCCAAAACCGCGCGAGAGAAACTGAACCGTGGAGGCCGCCTGCCCCTGGTTCGGCTCGAAACTCAATGGCACGCTGATGAGCTTCGCTTCGGCGTGGTTCGTGGACAGTGGGAGAGAGCGCGGGTTTTCCGCCGGAAGCACGGCCGCTCCGCGACCGGCCAGGGTAGCCGCTGGCGCCGCCTGCCGCTCGTGATCTCCCGAGGCCGCGGAGGCACGCCGCCAGCCAAGACTAAAGGAGATCGAAAGGATCGTGAGTGCCGTAGTTGCCCGAAGCGCACGCGCTCGGAATGCAACCGAAGACCGTTCTCTGGTCATACTCGCCACCATCAATAATGACTTTGTCGGAGCTGTTTCTCTCATGCGCTTCCATCCGAGCGGTTCACCGGCGATTATACATCCAACCGCCTAAACTGGAGCTGTTTATCTCATTTTTTCACCGGTGGCGATTCCAGCGACCCAGGACCGGGGCAACCTTAGCTCCTCACGGTACGCAAAGACACGGAAGCGTCTCATTTCAAGCGGCTTTTCAGAAGCCCCCTCCCGTTCGCCCGGTTTGCTTCCCCTTCGCCGCCGCCTATCCGGCTGGCGCCGGCAGAGCCTCCATCCGCCGTACCATGGCTCCAAACAGGCCCCGTGTCAGATGCAGGTGTCCTCGGGGCGACCCTCTTCGGTCGCACTGTCGGCCACGCGAGAGTTGGCCGGAAACTGCGCTGTGGGAAGTGAGCGGCACGATCTCTCAGACCGGGCGTTAAGACCTGATATCGGTAGCCTTCGGTGCCGGTCGGGCCATCTCTACGGTTTGGGCGTTCTCGCCAAAGTCGGGGTCCTTATTTTGCCCGCGTCGGATGCTGGCCGACGAATCGGGCCGGCGGCGCGCGCCAAGTTTCAGGATGGCCGAACACCCGACCAGAACCTTCTCTCTCTGTTACTTTCCAGACTGCTGGCTTGTGAACCTGGGACTTAGTGGATCGGCGCTCCCTTTACGAAGTTAATCGTCGGAGTCAGAAGAAAGGAACTTATGCAGGTGGCGAAGCTTCTCCAGAAGTTCGTCAAAAGTGATTACGAGCACGTCGTGGAGGTTATTGCGAAACAACTCCAAGGATTTCTTTTGGTCGGGATCGTCAGGAGTGGTACCGATGACGACTACGCAGCGAATAGCATAGGACTCCACACTATACTGCCTAGAATTGTCTTTCAGAGCGTTCAGTTCAGTCTGGATCCTGTGCCTCTGATCGAGCACCTGAGTGATGCAGCCCGCGAGATCGCGGGAGGGAGGGAAAACACCGCCGCGGTACTCTCTTCCCATCAGTTTTGTCTGTGCCGTCTTGATCTCGATGAGCGTCAGATTGTCGGTCAGACTATTCTTGGTGAGGAAATCAGCAATCTTCTCCCCACCACCGGAGAAGGTTCGTCCGCCAACTGAGACTTGATCGCCTACGCCGACGAGTGGCAGTCCGAACACGAGGCTCAAGATAAAAGGGTTCGCGACGAAGAACCTTTGCCAGTTTGGCTCAGCAGCGCTCTTGCTGATAAGGGATTCCATTTTCTGAATGAGTTGCTCCAGCGTCACAAGTTCGATTTCTCGCTGCAGCCGAATCAATTTGCTGGGATGACTTTTGCTCAGGCTCTTTTTGCTCTGCGTTACGAGCATGAGGGCCGCCAATTGGTCTTGCTCAGATAACTTCGGTGCTATGCCGCTGTCAACAACCCTGTAAATCGTACCGTCGGTGTAGGTCCGGTGCTGTTCAGGATATGCGGAGCTGTCGAGTTCATGCAGGAGGCTGTTGTACGCCAGGATGCGCTTGTCCTCGGCAGCTTTCCTCACCGCGTTGTTGTGGGTGTTGTTGATTGCCTTCCTCAGCCCGTCGTATTGACGAAAGTTCAGGATGTAGGTGTCGCCTACGACAGTGGTGGGCTGGGTCCGGCTGACCTGGAACCTTTTTAAGCCAGGAACCAGTTCGATCGCGTTAATGATGAAGCGGTAATCTTTCAGTAGTCCGAGACCGTATTCCGGATCCTGAACGAATCCGCTCGGAAGGCTCGCCAGCAGGTCAGCAACGTCATCGGGTTCTTCCGGGAAGCCAAAACCGAAGCCTTCCAAAATGATGGTCTCAATGGACCTATATTTAGGCGCCAGGAAGTGGTCCCCGGGGAGCGTCGTCCGGGGAAAGAACATCACCGCGTCTTCATTCGGGTTAACGCTCAGGAGCCTCACAGGCTCTCGGCGACGAATAGCAGCATTCGAATCAGGACGCTCATCCGCATCGGCAAGTGCTTCAGCGTCCGCATATCGTTCCGGGGAAAACTCGTAGAGAACGTTCACCCAGCCAGTTGGCTCACCGGCTGCAAACGAGAAGTGCCCCTCAATGGGACCTGCAAAATGCCTCGGCATGTTCGTCTCCGCGCCCAATCCTCTGGGTATAGGTACATTTTATGACCACTCGACGGCATGGTTCCCGCCCTCCTAAACGACAAGCTTTGGTGTTTTCGCCTGGATCACGACCGACTCGAAAAATGGTCGACCCGACGCCGACTCTTAGGAGGGAATCGGCGGCTCGCTCCTCTGGGTGGATCATCCCGTATATTCAGCCGTCGAATGGGAGCCTGATATGGCTCGATATCGGTAGCCATTGCGCATGCCCCGGCGCAACATCGGTCAGGCCGGCAATCCACGTCAGTCTTTAACGGCGACACCGATCACATTGGCCGCAACCGAATGAAGCAGCGTGCCGAGCCTGCGATCGAACTTATCCAGCAAGGCCGTTCGGCGGTCCTTTGCATCGCACAAATCGAGCAGTCCAGCACTGGCCCTCAATTGCCTTCGGTTCCAACAGTCAAGAATATGGACACCATCCAAGGCACGTATCGAGAGCCCAGCGCCCTTTAGATATCGTTCCCAACTGCTCATCCGCTCGTAGGTTAATCCCACCTCCAAGTTGTACCCAGGCCCCCCGACCTGCCAGTGATTATGAAATGGCCGCCCGTGCCACACAGCCTTGGCGCGTTCGATAATCACATCCTGCCAAAATTGCCGACTATACCCGCTATACTCGCGAAGCACTACGCGAGCAACTACGTCAATGCCGAATAAATTGTCGAAACTGAACACAAACACACCGCCACTCTGCAATCGATCAGATACTGACTGGGCAAGCCGGTGCCAATCCGAGATATGGTTGAGAGTACTCCCCAAACAGCAAACAGCAGAGAATTGTTCGCTGCCAAGCAGTGTTCCCTCGAATGCATCAGCAACTAGGAGCCGAGGTCTTGGCACAAAACGCTGTGTCTTCGTTGCGGCAATTCTGATCATCCGAGGCGATGGGTCAATACCGAGCGTTTCGTACCCCTCCTCCGCAAACCAACAGGTGTGCAGGCCGGTACCGCAGCCAATATCTAGGGCAGTCGCGTTCTTAGTCGCAGAAGGAATCCACGCTTCAAAGGCCTTTCGTTCACAGAGAGTAACCGCATCGTAATAAGGATTACGATCAATGAATAGCGAATCATAGACATCCGCGATGTTGTCATATGCGGCTCGGCTATGTTGGGTCGCTGGCATCATCCCTCACTCTTGGTCCTGTGGTTGAGCCGACTCGGTCGCCCACCCTTGTAGTCGCGCCAACACTCCAAGTAAGCACGTTCGTCGTCAAGCATGTTGATGTTGAGAATGTAGTGCCCCTTCCCATGTCCCCTATCCTCAGCGATATACCCCCCGGCAACAAGGGACTCTATCGTCTCTTGGACGAAGCTGTTGGTGTACCGGAACGATTTCTTATGCGCAGTCCGATTGATCTGCCGAACTGTGAGATGATTTGTCTCGTCACTTAGCTTTTCCATCGCGAACAGCAACCGAATCTGGTCAACATCCTTAAGAAGGCGACCTCTCGTCAACATTGGATGCAACGAGTACCGTTCGTTCTCCTGTTCAGCTGCGTATTGGCGACTTAAGAGATATGCGAGTCCTTCCCGAACCATCCCTTCCTCGAGTTTAGTGGCCGTCACGATCTGTATCAGTGACAATTCTGCAGTCCGAACGTCTTTTGGCCTCCTTCCAGATAGCGTTCGGGCACGCGCGAGAACGTACAAGACCAAACCAGTCTCGGGCGTCATCGTATCACTTGGTGACATGACATCTGCGCGCTCGGTGGAAAACTCTGGCCAGTATTGATCTAGCAAGGCTGCGAGCTGTGTTTCACCGAGAAAATGAATATTCGCCGACGCAGTTGGTAAGCTCTCCAACTTCTCCAGGAGCTTTTCACGAGCCGTTTCAGATACCTCTCCATTCGTGACAACGAGCACCTTGTTCATTCTCGTCTTTTGCTTTGTCATCGGGTTCTTGTAAGGATGCTGCAAGACCTCTTGTAGTTGGTTGAACACCGTTTGCAGGCTCGAAGATCCCGAAGTGCCGCCCATTATCTTTCCAACCTTAACGACCGCGCCAATCCACTCCAGGATGCCGAATCGGTTCTTCTCTGTACACACGGTGTCTTTCCCGTGTTCGAGCGCACCATGAGTCAGAACAGGACTCAGGTCCATCTTGTCAAAAAGGTTCATCAAGATCTCGCGGAAGTGATCTTCACGCTGGATCTTGGCAAGGTTGCGAATGATCGGTCTTTTGTCGCTGGCCACGGGACTATGGGCCGTACAACGAAAGAGTGTACCACCGGGCGGCTGGCATCGGGCTTGCGGATCGAAGGCAGTCTAGCCGTCAGGGCAAAACCAGGGTGTTTTGAAACGCCGTTTTGCCAGGCTAGCGGTCGGCCGCGGCGGACGTAGGGCTCAACCCCTGCCAGGCCTTAGCAGCACCGGTTCCGCCTGAAGCGTCATCCGGTGTTATCGGACACTGTTTTCCAGCAGGGAGGCTCTCGACCGAGGGCCCGGCGCGCGCCGCGTCGGAGCCGAAAGTCTGGCCGATCCGGCTCTCGTCCGCATCCGCGGTTTCGGCGTTTCACATCAATTTGTGCACCTGCTCGTCGCAAGAGCACCGATCGCCCCTTGTCCCTTTGTGGTTTGATGGATACATGTACCTGCAGTGCCGGCCAGACTTTCCGCTCGCGCCGTATGTCGAGATGCTGTGGTATTGCGAGGGATACGGGGTCATGCATCGCCGGGAACGTGTGTTGCCCAACGGGCGCTTTCAGCTCATCATCGACCTTGCGCCGCGACCCGGGCCTTCGATCGTTCTGGGGATGCGCACGGGGTACGGCATTCTCGAGACTACGAACGTCCAGTCGGTCATAGGCGTGTTGTTCCGGCCGGGCGGCGCTCGGCCTTTTTTCGACCCGCCCGCAGACGAATTCTGTAACCGTCTTGTCCCGCTCGACCAGGTCTGGAGTTCCGCGAGCGGCAAATTGCGCGACCGTCTCCTGGAAGCTGGCAATCCGGCCGCGAGGCTGCGTGTGCTGGAAGCCGATCTACAGCGCCGCCTGGGACAGCCGGCGGAACTGCACAGTGCTGTGCGCTATGCGCTCGGACAATTCAGCCGCGATCCGCACGCGGCCGGCATTTCGGAGGTGGCGCGCGATGCCGGCCTCAGCCGCCGCCGTTTAGCCGGATTGTTCCGCGAGCAGGTGGGGCTCACCCCCAAGCTGTACTGCCGGCTGCGCCGATTTCAGTTGGTGGTGCGCCGGATCGCCTCGGGTGCTCCGGTCAATTGGGCGCAAATATCCCTCGACGGCGGCTATTACGACCAGGCACACATGGCGCACGAGTTCCGCGAGTTCTCGGGCGTCTCGCCGGGGGTGTGGCTGGCGAGCGAACGCCCGTTTGTGAACCACGCTGTTGTCGATTGAC
>Ga0187891_1000924_pt1 | contig 27011 bp, 24 predicted proteins | sample June2016WEW_21_4_FD_132990 | JGI IMG/M metagenome (GOLD analysis project Ga0187891, IMG submission 132990) | Peatland microbial communities from SPRUCE experiment site at the Marcell Experimental Forest, Minnesota, USA - June2016WEW_21_40 | ecosystem: Environmental > Terrestrial > Soil >... | reverse complement strand
TAGGCAGCGTATGCAAACTGCGTATTGGCAGTTCTGTTTTTCCGATCGTTTTACGGGAGCTCGGAACCCGGCACGCCTCCCCACCCCGATTCAATCCCGTCGAATCCGTTGCGCCCCCATTCTCTTGAGAAGCACGGTGGGTACTACAACTCCATTCTAGCATCGGCGATAATCGAGGTATGCGGAATCGCAGTGCTTGCCTTTTGGTTCTGGTTGCCTCGCTCGCCGGCCTGGCGCCTTCCACCGCCTGGGCCGAAACTCCCATGACCGAACTGCAGATCAACGTGAAGACGCCGGGCGGCCACGCAATCGACCGCGCCGAAGTCATCGTGCGCTGGAAAGCTAACGCCAAGCATCCCGCCGAGCGCTACGGCAAGGCCGTCAACACGACTTTTGAAATGCGCACCAACCAGGACGGCATCGCCAAGGTGCCAGCCATCCCCCAGGGCAGCATCCTGATTCAAGTGAACGCCAAGGGGTACCAGACCTTCGGCCATGTCTTCGATGTGTACGATGACGAAAAGACGATCGACGTGGTTCTCAATCAGCCGCAGCAGCAGTACTCGGCGCACTGAACCGGGATGCCGGGCGAAGACCGCATGATCGAGAGCGACAGCCTGCCCGCTCTTCTGTTCTTCGAAACGACGGAGCAAATCTATGCCCGCGTTTTCCGCGCGCTCCGGCCGCGCGCGCCTCTGCCCAGCCTGCGCGTCGAGTTCTGCCAGTTCGCCAACGCGGATAGCTCCATTTCGCTTCGCGACGGCTGCCTCCGGGTGCGGATTAGCGACCTGCTGGCCGGCGCCCCGGCGCCGGTCACCGAAGCGCTGGCGTTCATCCTGCTCGGCAAGCTGTACCGAAAGCCGGTGCCGCCCATGTACGCGCACCGTTACCGGCTGTATCTGAACCGGCGCGACATCCGGCGCCAGGCGCAACTGGTGCGCCAGATCCGCGGGCGCAAGTTCCTTTCCGGGCCGGCCGGACAGCATCACAATCTGGAAGAGATTTTCGAGCGCCTCAACGCGCAGTATTTCGATGGCCTGATGGGCCGGCCGCAATTGGGTTGGAGCCGCCGGCCCGCGCGCGGCATGCTCGGACATTTCGATCCGTCGCACAACGCCATCGTGATCAGCCGCATTTTCGACCGGCCGGGCGCTCCGGCGCTCGCCCTCGAATATGTGGTGTTCCACGAGATGCTGCACCTGCGGTTTCCGGTCAATCACTCCGGCGCCCGCCGCCGCGTGCATACCCGCGAGTTCCGCGAGGCGGAAAAGAAATTCCCGCGGCTTCGGGAGGCCAAGGAGATGCTCAAGCGCCTGTAGGCAGGGCTTCAGCCCCTCACGCCGGCCCTTCCTCCATCGCGCGCTCGTACACATAGCCGGCGGCTGCCACATCCTCAATGGCCAAGCCATTGGACTTGAAAATGGTCAGCTCGTCGGCGCGGGTGCGGCCGGAGCGTCCGGCGACGAGTTCCTGCAACTCCACCACGCGGCCCCAATCCTCCTCGTTGAACGCAAGCAGCAGGTCGCCCGACTCGATGCGGGATTGCTCGCGGCTATCGACCACGATCAGCCCGGCGCGTCGAACCAGCTCGGCGGGAATCTCGCGGCGCTTGGCCTGGTTAGATCCCATGGCGTTGACGTGCGCGCCATCGGCCACCCACTCCGAAGCCACCACGGGTGCGCTGGAACTGGTCGCGGTGACCAGCACATCGGCGCCGCGCACCGCGTCTTCGGCGGTCGCGGACGCTTCCACCACCGTCCCGAACAAGCGGGCGCAATCGGCGGCGAACGATTCGCGTTTCTCCGCCGACCGGCTCCAAACGCGGACGCGCTCGAACCGCCGCACGGCAAGCATGGCTTCCACCTGCGCGCGCGCCTGAAAACCGCTGCCGATCACGGCCAGCGTGCGCGCGTCCGGCCGCGCCAGCAGATCGGTGGCCAGGCCGCTGGCGGCCCCGGTGCGAATCTGCCCCAGCGAATTGGCTTCCAAAATCGCCAGCAGAGCGGCATCGGCGGCGCGATAGAGCAGGAAGCGGAAATGCGGTTCGTGCCCCGGATTGGTCGAGTACACTTTGATGCCGTAATAGCCGCCGTCGGCGCCCGCCATGTAATGCAGCGCGGAATGGGTGGGCAGAATCAGCCGCCGCCGCTGATGATTGATCGCCTCGCCGGTGCCCAAGCGTGCGAAAGCCGCCCGCACCAACGCGATGCACTCGCCCATCGGAAGCAGGCGCTCGACATCGCATTCGGTCAGATACAGCGGCTTCGCACTCATGAATTCACCTCGATGGCTTGCGCCACTTGCTCCCATTCCTTGAGCAGCGCGGCGAGCCCGGTCTGGCGAGCCGTCACCAGCTCCGTCAACCGCGTGGTCTCTTCCACGCTCACGAAATTGCCCAACGCGGTTTCGGCTTCGGCAATCTCCGCCTCCAGGCGCGCCACATCCGCTTCGATCTCGCTCCGCCGGTCTTTCATTTTTTGCAGCTTGATTGGGTTAAGCCGTTGCGCCGGCTTGGCTGGCAATGCGACCGCGCCCGGCGTCCCGCCAACCGGGTCTATGCCTGCCGCGCCAATGGCCGCCGAGCCGCCGGACTTCCGCCAAAGGTAGTCCTCGTAATTGCCCGGGAAAACCGTGATGCGGCCGTCTTCCACTTCGAAAATGCGCGTGGCCAGTTTGTCGATGAAATAGCGGTCGTGGGAGACGAACACCAGGGTGCCGGAGAATTCCTGGAGCGCGGTGAGCAGCACGTCCTTGGCCCGCATGTCCAGGTGGTTGGTCGGCTCGTCGAGCAGAAGGAAATTCGACGGCATCATCAGCATGCGGGCCAGCGCGTAGCGGTTGCGCTCGCCGCCGGAGAGCACTGATATCGTCTTGAAAACGTCGTCTTCGGAAAACAGGAAGCAGCCCAGGATGCCGCGCAGCTCGGTGTTGGTGGCGCGCGGGGCCACCGTGGAGAGATCGTCGATCAGCCGCGCGCTCGGATCGAGCTCCTTATACTGGTCCTGCGCGAAATAGTCCGGCTCGGCGTTGTGCCCGAGAGTATACTCGCCGGCGGTCACCGCTTCCACCCCAGCGAGGATTTTGATGAGCGTCGATTTGCCGGCGCCGTTGACACCCACCAGCGCCACGCGGTCGCCCCGCTCGATATAGAAATCCACGTTCGCGAAGACATGGGTGTCGCCGTAGCTCTTGGCCACTTTCTGAAACTGCGCTACCACGCGGCCGCTGGCCTTCGGCTGCGGGAAACGGAAGTGGATACTCTTTTCCTCTGGTGGAATTTCGATTTTCTCCATCCGCTCCAGTTCCTTGATGCGGCTCTGCACCTGCTTGGCCTTGGTGGCCGTGTAGCGGAAGCGGTTGATGAAAGCGTCCAACTGCCGTATGCGGTCCTGTTGATTCTCGTAGGCGGCAATGAGCTGGGTGCGGCGCTCGGTCTTCTGCTCTTCGTAGCGCGAATAGCCGCCGCTATAGAAATGCAGCCTCTTATTCCACAGCTCCAGAATGCGGCGCACGGTCACGTCCAGAAAATAGCGGTCGTGCGAAACCAGTACGATAGCGTGCGGATAATTCGCCAGGTACTGTTCCAGCCAGTTGCGGGCCTCCAGGTCCAGGTGATTGGTCGGTTCGTCGAGCAGCAGCAGGTTGGGCCTTTCGAGCAGCAGCTTAGCCAGCGCGACGCGCATTTGCCAGCCACCGGAGAACTCCTCGGTGCGGCGCTTCCAGTCCCGCTCGCCGAAGCCGAGACCGCCGAGCACAGTACCCACCTGGGCTTCAATGGCGTAGCCGTCGCGCGCCCGGAACTCGCTTTCCACGCGATGAAAGCGGTCCGCCACGGCGGCATATTCGGTGCTGGCCGGATCGAGCTCGCCCATCCGCGCGGCCAGTTGCTCCTGTTCTTCTTCGAGCGCCCGCAGATCGTGGAACACGGTCATGCATTCGGCGAATACCGAGCGGCCGGAAAGCGAAAGTCCTTCCTGCGGCAAATAACCGATCGAGACGCCGCGCTGCACGCTGATGGAGCCGGAATCGAGGCCCTCTATCCCTGCCAACACTTTGAGCAGGGACGATTTCCCGGTGCCGTTGGCGCCCACGATGCCGGTGCGCTCCTTCGGCGTCACTAGCCAGCCGGCGTCCTCAAAAAGAATTTTGGGCCCGTAGCGTTTCCCAGCCCCGCTGAGTTGAATCATGAGTCGTGTCGATGGAAGGATCCGGAGAAAACTCCATTCTACCGTTTGCGGCAGTGCAGCGACGATTGGGTCGCGCTAAATGTGGCTTGATCTAAGTATTGAAACCTTGGAACGGCGCGGAGGGGAGAAATCACCGATCTCGTCAGCGAATCCTCTCGTGACCGCATCCTGGGCAATGAACATCAACTCGCGATGATCCAAATCAGCCGGCGCAGCGTCCGACAGTACAGGCGCGCGGCGGGCAAAGCCGAATACCTGGGCAAAGGCAGGATCCCGCGCTTGTGGTCACCTCGATTGACGCCGGGGAGATGAGGCCGCAGCTTGTACGAGGATTTCTACTGAAGAGATTTCTTTTTCGCGGGTGTAGTGAAAATGACGCCCACCGGGGTCTTTGTATGGGGGTGTGCACGATTCTCATGTCGGGCCGATGGCCGTCGGCTCTTGGGCGAAGGGGAAGGTTACAGGTGATCGCGATGATTACAGCAGCCAGGCGCCTCCTTGTCGCGCTTTCGTTCGTGGCATTCCCGTTGGGCGGCCTCGCCGCGAGCAGCACGCTTTCGTTTACTTCCCACTCATTGAACCTCAATCCGAGAGACTCCGCGCGGCTGCTCGCCTTGGATGGACAAGGCGGCGGTTACGAGGTGGCGACGGTGACAGACTCGTCCGGGCGGGCGTGGATTCGCGTGACGAAAACCAACCCGCAGGGCGCAGTGGTAGCAGCTTTTCAGTTCGGCGGCACTGGCCAGGATACGCCATCCGCGATTAAGGTCGACGCGCAGGGTGAGGTAGCGATCGCAGGTTCGACAACCTCCCAGGACTTTCCGGTAACGACCGTGCTGGTGCCGGCCGTTCAAAAGAGCGCGGCATTCGTGGTGAAGCTGGATTCGGGACTGGCCGGCATCATCGCTTCCACCTTACTGGGTGGGAGCCAATACGCCGCCGCTTACCTCGGTGGCACGGGCGCCGGTGCGCTGGACGTGGACTCCGCGGGCAATGTTTACCTGGGCGGCTACACCGCGGCGCTGGACTTTCCCGTCACCGCGGGCGCTTACCAAACCACGCCTCCGGGTTACGACAACTTCGGCGCGGCAACGCTCGGATTCGTGGCGGAGCTGTCGCCGGGCCTGAATCAGATTATCTTTGCGACTTACTACGGGTCGAGCACCGTACAGTGTCTGGGCAGCGACTGCATTGGAGCCTGGGGATCGACCAGTGTTATGGGACTGGCGGTGGACGCTTCCGGCGCAATCATTGTGTCCGCAAACGCCGTCCTGTCAGTACAGTTCTTTACGCGCGGAGTTTTCGCCGTCAGCTTCGCGCCGGGTGGGGAATCGGTCGCGTGGAGCACGCTGATCGCGCCGGAAGGGGAAGGCGGGAGTCAATTCGCTTACGCGCTGGCTCTCGATGGCAGCGGGGATGCCGTGATCGTAGGCAGCGCCGTGCATGGTGCCTACGAGTCGGCCGGCGCGCCGCAGTCGTGCGACGAAACCGGAGGCTTCGTCGCCAAGCTCTCCGGCTCCAGCGGTGCGATTCAGTTTTTGACTTACTTCGGGTGTTCGGTGGGCACTGTTTCCCCGGGTGTGGACCCCTCGGTTAACTCGGTTGCCGTCGACACAACGGGAACGATTTGGACTACGGGCACGGCCGACCCGTCGGCGCTGCCGGTTACGCCATCCTCGCCGTCCGGCGCTTCCTACCTGGCTGCGCTGGCGCCGGACGGGTCATCGGTGCAGGCGCTGTACACAGCGTTCGCGGCGTTCGACCCAACGACCGGAGGCCCGGTTGGGATATTCGGGCAAGCGTTGGCGCTGACGCCTACCGGAAGCCCCGTGGTCCTCGGCGCCGAAGGGTTCCTGATGCTTTCGAATTCCGGGGGTGGCCCGTCGTTATTGGGCGTTGCCAACTCTGCGGGGAGCGCAGCGTCTGGTTTGATTGCGCCGGCGGAGTTGGTATCGTTTTATGGCACCGGTTTGGGGCCCGCGACGCCGCTCGATGCTCAGGTTGCGGGAGGAGTAGTCGAGAACGAGCTGGGCGGTTACCAGTTGCTGTTCGGCGGCGTGGCCGCGCCGCTGCTCTACATAGGGCCGAATCAGTTCAACGCCGTCGTGCCTAACGAAGTATCCGGCCAGGATTCGATCTCTGTTACTCTGGTTACCCCAGCGGGCACTTTCCCCTTGGCGGATCTGTACATCCGGCCTTCCGAGCCCGAGATCTTCCACGACCCGGTGTCCGGCTACGCCGTGGCAATCAACCAGGACGGAACGCTCAACTCAACCTCGAACCCGGCGCGCGCGGGTGAGTTGGTCTCGGTTTGGGGCACCGGCTCCGGAGCGCCGGGAAATATCGCGTTCCCCGCCGATGGCACAATCGTTCCCATTTCAGGAAGCGCCCTCAGCTACCCCGCGCTGCCCGTCTCCATGGTTGCCGTGGGCCCGGTTGCCGGAGGCGATTCGCTGGAGGTGGACTACGCGGGGGACTCGCCCGGTGAAGTATTCGGCCTGTTGCAGGTGAACTTCCGGATTCCGCAATCGTTGGCTGCGAGCACCGGCTCGCTGCCGGTAAGCCTTCAGGTTGGCGCCGCGATCAGCGCGCCGGTGTCGATTTGCGTAGCGCCCTAAACACGCGCCCGCAAGCGTTGGCAGGCGAGAAACCTGGCCCACCACACGCTACCGCAACTGTCCTTCGACCTCGCGCAGCCAATCGGGGTGCTTCAAGACTTCGCGCGGTTTGCTGCCATCGGGGGGACCGATGATGCCGTCGCGCTGCATCATGTCGAGGATGCGGGCGGCGCGGCCATAACCGAGGCGCAGGTGGCGCTGCAAGGTGGAAGTGGAAGCCTTGCCCATTTGCAACACCAGGCGCACGGCCTCTTCGTACATGGGGTCGTGCTCTTCGCTCGCGCCATCGCCGGCGGCCTCGGGGTCTTCTTCGTTGGGCGGTGCGACGAGGAACGATTGGTCGTACTCCGGCGCGGCCTGCTGCTTCCAGAAATCGACAACGCGGTTGATTTCGGTTTCGGTGACGAAGGCGCCGTGGACGCGGGTGAGGCGCGACGAGCCCGGCGGGAGGAAGAGCATGTCGCCCTTGCCCAGCAGGTGCTCCGCGCCCATCACGTCGAGGATGGTGCGGGAATCGACGCGCGTGGCGACGCGGAAACTGATGCGGGCAGGGAAATTGGCCTTGATGAGCCCGGTGATGACGTCCACGCTGGGACGCTGCGTGGCCAGCACCAGATGCATGCCGACGGCGCGCGCCATTTGCGCAAGGCGTGTGACGCTCTCCTCCACGTTGCGGCCTTCGATCATCATCAGGTCGGCCAGCTCGTCGATGAGGATCAGAATGTAGGGCAGCGGGCGCAATTCTTCCAGCGTCGCATCCGGCTCGCCGAACAGATCGCGCGGCTCTTCCTGCAGCTTGCGGATCTTCTTGTTGAACTGCTCGATGTTGCGCACACCGTATTCGGCGAGCAGACGCAGGCGGCGTTCCATTTCGAGCACCGCGTTACGCAGCGCGTTGGTGGCCTTCTTGGGATCGATGATCACCGGCGTGAGCAGGTGCGGAACGCCCTCGTACATGCCCAGCTCGACGCGCTTGGGATCGACCATGATCAGCCGCACCTCGTCGGGCGTGGCCTTGTAGAGGATCGACATAATCATGGAGTTGATCATGACGCTCTTGCCGGAGCCGGTGGAACCGGCGATCAGCAGGTGCGGCATGCTTTCAAGCGCGGCCATGCGGATGCGGCCGTTGATATCCTTGCCCAGCGGGATGGTCAATCGCGAGTGCGACTGCGCGAACTCTTCGCTTTCGAGCATCTGGCGCAGGCCGATCAACTCGCGGCGGGTGTTGGGCACTTCGATGCCGACCGTGGGTTTGCCTGGGATGCGCTCGATGAGGATGGATTCGGCCTGCAAGCCGAGGCAGAGATCCTCGCTGAGGGTGGTGATGCGGCTGTACTTGATGCCGGCCTCGGGCTTGAATTCGAAAGTGGTGACGACGGGGCCGGGATTGATCTGAACCACGTTGCCGAGCACATTGAACTCTTCGAACTTGGCCTTGATGCGGCCGGCGGTGTCCTTGAGCTCCTGCTCGTCGTAGGGACTGCGGCCGGGCACTTCGTTGAGCAGTTCGGTGGCAGGCAGATCGTACATCATGCGGCGCGGCTCTGGCGGAGCGAGCGGAAGCTCGGTGGGAAGCGGCACCAGGGCGGGGACGGGCTCCGGCGCGAGGTCTTCGATCGGGCAGATGGGGATGTCGGCGATAGCTTCGAATGCGGCGGGCTCATCCAGACTGGCAGTCTCGCGCGTTTGCCAGGGGGGAGCCTCGTCAGCTTGCACCGCCTTGGCCGGAGCGCCAACAGTTAGTGGCTTCTGGTCCTTCTGCTTTTTGTTGGGTGCGGTTTCCGCCCGGTTGATTGCTTCCAAGGCGCGGCGCTCGGCGCGCAGGCGCGCTTTTTCGATGGCGCGGGCGCGCCTACGCTCGCGCTGCAACCGCCAGGCCAGCGCAAACCGCCGGAGCAGTGAAGACGGACCGGCGAGAAAGCGGCTGGTAGAAGCGAGCGCGAAGCTCGAAACCAGGTAGAGGGAAATCACCAGCGCGGTGGCCGTTACCAACAGCGCGCCGGCCAGATTCAGCGCATCCACCAGAGAGGTGGCCAATGCCAGACCGAGCGTGCCGCCCATGCGCACCGTCCCGCCGAACAGCCGCAGGGGCACGAAGGAAAGCGCGGCGCTGGCCGCCAGCGACAGCAGCACGGCGCCGGCAATCTTCGCCGCGCCAGCACGCAATTCGTCGGAACGTATCCATTTCCAAGCCAGCCCGAAGAGCAGCAGGGGAAATAAAAACGCCGATGCGCCGAACACCTGCAAACAAAGATCGGACAGGTATGCGCCTGGATAGCCGACTAAATTGAGAGGGCGCGCGGAGGCGGCCGTGTTCCAGGAAGGATCCTGGACATGGTACGAAATGAGACTCAACAGCGTCACCAGTCCCGCGAACAAAAGCAGGAAACCGGTGGCTTCGTTCAGCCTCTTATGCTGGGTCGGCGATAAGAGCTTCATCACGCTGGCCGGCGGATGAAAGCCAGAGCAAGTACTATTATGCCAAAAACAATGCGATAGTAGGCGAACGGCTTCAAACCGCTGCGCCGCAAATAATGCAGAAACCAGGCGATGACGGCGCACCCGGAAATTGCGCTGACGGCTACGCCCACCACGAAATTGGTGGTGATGAGGTCATGCAGGTGATGCGCTTTGTGCATGTCCCAGAGAGTCTTCGCCGCGGCGGCGCCGATGACGGGTGTGGAAAGCAGGAAAGAGAATCGCGCGGCGGTGGGGCGGTCGAGGTTGCGGAACAGGCCGGCGCTGATCGTGATGCCGCTGCGCGAAACGCCCGGAACCACCGCGAGCGCCTGCGACAGCCCGATGGCTAATGCGTCCGGGGCGCCCACGGCCGACATGTCGCGCTGCTGGCGCGCCGCGTTTTCCGCCAGCCACATCAGAACGCCGATCGCGATCAGCATGACGCCGATGACGAACGGACTGCGCCACGCTCCCTCCGCCTGGCGGTTGAACAGCAGGCCGGCCACGCCAACCGGAATGCTGGCGATCGCCAGTAACCAGAGCAGCATGTGATTGTGCTTGAGCTGCTCGTCGTGGCCGGCGCGAATGCCCAGCGCCTGTCCGATGATCTGCACCCAATCCTTGAAAAAGTACAGGAGCACGGCGAGCAGCGTGCCGATGTGCAGCGTGATGTCGAAGTCCAGGCCTTCGGTGTTCCAGCCGAGAAGCCAGGACGTGAGGTACAGATGCGCGGTACTGGAGACGGGGAGAAACTCTGTCAGGCCTTGCACGATGGCCAGCAGAATCACCTGGTAGATTGGCATTAGCAACAGGGTACGGCATCGGAGAAAAAATTGGCAAGCGGGGGTGGCCGGCGAAGTGGCATCCGCAGGTCCGCGTCACCTGCGAATTCTGCGCGAACTGCTGCTGCCGCTGGGCGCAGGCGGCAATCTCACATCCGATGCGCACTTGGCGGCGCTGGCGATGGAACACGGCGCCGAGTTGTGCTCTTCGGACGCGGACTTCGCCCGCTTCGCCGGGCTCAAGTGGCGCAATCCTCTGGCGTAGCCGGCTTCCCGGTCAGCTCGATTTCTTCGGCGAATACTTGGCGAGCGCGTCCAAGAGCTTGCGCGCCGCGGCCGGCGGCGTCGCACCGCTCGTGAGAATCTCGCGGCTGGTCCAGGGCTTGCCGTACATGTTGCGGTTCTCGTCGAGATCGTTGCGCAGGGTCGCGCCATCCAGCGATGCACCGGCGAAAACGCCTTTGGAGCGCGACCAGGAGAGAATCTCGGCGGTCATCATGGCATCGGTTTGCGCGGTGGCGTCGCGGCCCACCGGGCCCAGCGCGGCGGTGGCCTCGCCGCCGATGGTGAACTTGTCCTGGGTGAGGCGCTTCATGCCGCGCTCGTTCATCACCAGCAGAATCACGTCGGAGGAGGAGAAGCCGATCTGCAGGCCGAAGCTGCCGCCTTCAATGCGAATTGCAGCGGGCGGTCCCCAGCCCTGGCCGCTGGCGGCGCGGCAGATGGAAAATCCCCTGCCAAATTTGCCGCCAACCATAAAAGCCCCCTTCTTCATTCCCGGCACCAGCACGACGCAGGATGACCTATCGAGCACGCGCTGAGGAAGCGCGCGATCCGGAGCGCTCATGATCTCGGTGAATAGCGAAGCGGCATCGGCCAGCCGCTCATCGGTCTTCCGCGTATCTTCTTCGGCGGCCAGCAAGGTCGCGCCCAAGGTAATGGCCAACGTCAACGTGAGCAGTCGCATAGTCTTATGGTACCGTGAGCCGGATCGCCGCGGCAGGATCAAGGTGTACGGGGCGGCACAGTTTGGGACGTGGAGGGCGCGTCGTGGAAGCCCGGGCCGGGGGTGCCCGGCTCCCGGAAGGGACAGGGCGCTGGCGCTTACGCTTCGAGCGTGGCGGAAAGCGTGATCTTGGTGTTGTAGAGCTTGGAAACCGGGCAGCCGGACTTGGCATTGGCGACAGCCTGGTCGAAGGCTGCCTGGCTGGCGCCGGGCACTTTGGCCTTGAGCTCCAGGTGGCTCTCGGTGATCGCGAAGCCTTCGCCAACCTTTTCCAAGCTGATCGAGCAAGTGGTTTCCAAACTCTGGGCGACCAGATTCGCCTGACCCAGTTGCGCGGAGAGCGCCATGGTAAAGCAGCCCGCGTGGGCCGCCGCTAGAAGCTCTTCGGGGTTGGTCCCCTTGCCGTTTTCAAAGCGTGTGCTGAAGGAATACTGCGAGTTCTCCAACACTCCGCTCGCCGTGGATACGGTGCCCTTACCGGTCTTCAAATCGCCGCGCCATTGCGCGCTCGCTGTACGTTTCACGTTGGTGCTGCCTCCTTGATTCCGGATGAGGCAGGCGGCAAAAAGTTGCAGGAAATCGAGCGCGACCCAGAGGAGCCGCAAGGAAACGCGCCCGCAAGCGGGCGTTGGCAAGCTGAACCATGCCCCACCAAACTTACGCCGCGGTGTTGATCGGCGCGGGGTGGGACGATTCGTAGGCGCGGATGGCGGCATCTTGTTTGAGGATGTAGCCCAGCTCGTCGACGCCTTCGAGCAGGCAGTGTTTGGCGAAAACGTCGATGGGGAAGGGCACGCGCCGGCCGGCCGGTGTGGTGAGTGTCTGCGCCGCGAGGTCGATTTCAACCGTGGCATCGGGGTTGGCGTTGACCGCCGCAAACAGCTCCGTGTGCACGTCCGGCGGGACGGCGATGGGCAGCAGCGCGTTCTTCAGTGAGTTTCCCGTGAAGATATCGGCGAACGAGGTGCTGATCACGGCGCGGAAGCCGAACTGGGTGAGCGCCCAGGGAGCGTGCTCGCGCGAACTGCCGCAGCCGAAATTATCGCCGGCAAGCAGCACCTGCGCGCCCGCCGCGCGTGGCTGGTTGAGAATGAAATCCGGTTTCGCGTTGCCCTGCGCATCGTAGCGCCAGTCGCAGAACAACTGCCGGTTGAGGCCCTCCTTGGATGTGGTCTTCAGGAAGCGCGCTGGAATGATCTGGTCGGTATCGACGTTGTTGATGGCGAGCGGAACCAGGCGGCTGCGGAAACTGGTGAATGGGCGCATTAGCGCGTCCTCCCGACGGTCGGTAACTCGTGCAGAACGGCCGGTTCGTCACCATTGAGCAGTGTCCTCACGTCGGTGACCACGCCAGTGATGGCGCTGGCCGCCGCGGTCAGCGGGCTGGCCAGAAATGTGCGGCCTCCTTTGCCTTGGCGGCCTTCGAAATTGCGATTGCTGGTAGAGACGCTGTATTCGCCGGGCGCCAACTGGTCGCCGTTCATGGCGATACACATCGAGCAGCCCGCATCGCGCCACTCGCAACCGGCGGCGCGGAAAATATCGGGCAGGCCTTCGGCGATGGCCTGGCGCTTGACCTCCTGCGAGCCGGGCACCACCAGCACTCTCAGCTTGGGATTCACCTTGCGGCCCTTGAGAACGGCCGCGGCGGAGCGCAGATCGGAGATGCGGGAATTGGTGCAGCTCCCGATGAAGACCACGTCGATCGCGTGGCCGGCCAGCGGCTTGCCCCCTTCGAGACCCATATAAGCCAGCGCTTTTGCGATGGAATCGCGCGCCATCGGGTCGCTCACCTCGGCAGGCTCGGGTAGCGGCGCGTTGATTGGCACGCCCATGCCGGGATTGGTGCCGTAAGTGATCATGGGCTCGAGCCCATCGGCATCGATAGTGACCTGGCGGTCGTAGGCTGCGCCGGCATCAGTTGGCAGTTGTTTCCAGCGCGCCAGCGCCGTATCCCACGCCGCACCCTTGGGAGCGTGGGGCCGGCCGCAGAGGTATTCGAACGTCGTGTCATCGGGTGCGATGAGGCCAGCGCGCGCCCCGCCTTCGATCGACATGTTGCACACCGTCATGCGCTCGTCCATGCTCAGCGCGCGGATGGTACTGCCGGTGTATTCGAACACGCATCCGGTGCCGCCGCCCACGCCGATCTTCGCGATGAGAGCCAGGATGATGTCCTTGGCGGTGACGCCTTGGCGCAGCGTTCCCTCGACCTTCACTTCAAACGTCTTCGACTTGCGCTGTAACAAACATTGCGAGGCCAGCACGTTTTCGACTTCGCTGGTGCCGATGCCGAAGGCCAGCGCGCCGAAAGCGCCGTGCGTCGCGGTGTGGCTGTCGCCGCAGACCACCGTCATGCCCGGCTGGGTGAGGCCCAGCTCGGGACCGATCACGTGGACGATGCCCTGCCGGTCGCTGTGGACGCCCAGGCAACGGATGCCGAACTCGGCGCAATTGGCTTCGAGCTGGGCAAGTTGCCTGGCCGCGATCTGGTCGACGATGGGCAGCGACCGGTCGGTGGTAGGAATGCTGTGATCGGCGGTGGCGATGGTGAGATCGGGGCGCCGGACTTTTAGGCCGCGCTCGCGCAGGCCCTGAAACGCCTGCGGCGAGGTGACTTCATGCACCAGGTGGAGATCGATGAACAATAGCGCGGGCGCGCCGGGCTGCTCCTCGACCAGATGTGAGTTCCACAGTTTTTCGATGATGGTATGAGGCATAAAAAGGGCTTCAATTACTAGAGTACATCGCTGGCGGAGAGAAGACAGGAGTCAGCGGAAAGAAGACAGGGGTCGGAGTCAGAATATGGTGGACGGCTTCGCGGCGCCTTCATTCTGACTTCTGACTCCTGTCTTCTGACTCCCGTCTTCTCCCTTCTCCCCAAATTTGGCTGAGGCGGCGCTGGTAAGCCCCGCGCTCAGCCGATCGCGGCGCACACGGCATTCCCCACCTGTTCGGTGGTGGCGGGCGCGCCGGAAGGTCGCAAATCCGCGGTAACCTTGCCGCTCGCGAGGACGGCTTCAATCGCCCGATCCACCGCGCCGGCTTCTTCCTTCAGTCCGAAACTGTATTCGAGCATGGCCGCCACCGAGCCGATGGCGCCCAGCGGGTTGGCTTTGTTCTGGCCGGCGATATCGGGCGCCGAGCCGTGTACCGGTTCGTACAATCCCACCCAAACGCCGTTGGGCTTGCGGCCACCAATGGAGGCCGACGGCAGCATGCCGATGGAACCAGCCAGCACCGCGCCTTCATCGCTCAAAATATCGCCGAACATATTTTCGGTGAGCACGATGTCGAAGCGTCGCGGATTCAGAATCAGTTGCATGGCGCAGTTGTCCACCAGCAGATGATCGAGCGCGACATCGGGATACTCTTTCGCCACCTCGACCACCACTCGCCGCCAGAGCTGCGAGTTCTCGAGCACGTTTGACTTATCGACCGACGTCACTTTCTTGCGCCGCCCGCGCGCCAGGTGGAAGGCCATCCGGGAAACCCGTTCGATTTCCGAGCGCGTGTAAGTCATGGTATTGACCGCACGCGTTTCCCCGCCGTTTTCGGTGATGCCGCGCGGGGTTCCGTAATAGATCCCGCCCGTCAGTTCGCGGACGATGATCATGTCGGTGCCTTCCACCAGGTGATTCTTCAGTGGCGAAGAATTCAGTTGCGACGCGTAGGCGCGGACGGGACGCAGATTGGCGTACACGCCTAAAGCCTGGCGAATTCCCAGCAGTCCTTTCTCCGGCCGTTTTTCGGGCGGAGCATTGTCAAACTCGGGCAGCCCAACCGCGCCCATCAGCGTGGCATCGGCCTCGGCCGCGAGGCGCGCCGTCTCCTCGGGGAACGGCGTGCCGGTGCGATGAATCGCCACGCCGCCCAGCAATCCTTCCGTCAGTTTGAGGTTATGATGCCATCTCCCGGCTACGCGGCCGAGAACCCGGACGGCTTCGCGCGTGACTTCCGTGCCGATGCCGTCGCCGGGCAAAACCAGTATTTTGAGGTCCATGTCCTAGCCCGCCACCGCGGTCTTCGCGTGCAGGCCTTCTTGAATCAACGCTTCGATTTCCTTATCCATGAGCCCTTTTTTTCGCTGGTCGGCGACCGCAGTGAAGCGGTGGTAGAGCGCATCGAGCTGCTGGCGGTCCAGCTCGTAGCCCAAGCTGCGGGCTCGCTGGTGGAGCGCGTGGCGCCCGCTGTGCTTGCCGAGCACCAGCTTACCCTCGGGGATGCCCACTGTGCGCGGGTCGATGATTTCGTAAGTGGTTTTTTCTTTCAGGTAGCCATCCTGGTGAATGCCGGCTTCGTGCGCGAAGGCGTTCGCCCCCACAATCGCCTTGTTCGGCTGGGGACCGAAAGTGATGATCGAACTCAGCAGTTCGCTCGCCGCGTACAAATGCTCGGTGTGGATACTGGTGTAGTAAGGATAGGTATCTGAGCGGGTCTTCAAAATCATAACCACTTCTTCCAGCGAACAGTTGCCGGCGCGTTCGCCGATGCCGTTGATGGTGCATTCCACCTGGCGCGCGCCGGCCTCGATGGCGGTAAGAGAATTGGCGACCGCCAGTCCCAGATCGTCGTGGCAGTGCACGCTGACGATGGCGCTGGAGCCGAGCGCGCGCGCCACTTTCCCGATCAGCTCACCGTATTCCTTGGGCGTGGAATAGCCCACCGTATCGGGGATATTGACGGTGCCGGCGCCGGCGGCGACCACGGCCTTGGAGATCTCGATCAGGAATTCGACATCGGTGCGGGCGCCATCTTCGGCCGAGAACTCGACGTCATCCACGTGGCGCCTGGCCAGCTCCACGGCGGCCACGGCGTCTTCCAACACCTGTTGCCGGGTCTTGCGCAACTTGTATTTCAGGTGGATGTCGCTGGTGGCGATGAAGGTGTGCAAGCGGGGCTGGCGCGCGGGCTCGAGCGCCTCGACGGCGCGCTCCACGTCCAACGTGCAGCAGCGCGCCAGGCCCGCCACGCGGGCTTCGGGGAACTCGCGGCTCACCGCCTGGACGGCCTCGAAATCGCCCTCCGAGGCGATCGGGAAGCCGGCCTCTAGAATATCCGCGCCTAATTCCACCAGTTTGCGCGCCATGCGCACTTTCTCGAGAACCGTCATGCTGCAACCCGGAGACTGCTCGCCGTCGCGCAGCGTTGTGTCGAAGATAAATACTCGCTCGCTCATGCTTTCTGCATTATGCCCATTCGGATCCGGATTTGGCAAATTTATAATCTTATTGGTGTCTATTAGCCGATGTTATACTGAAAACTGCCATGGAACTGAATCCGCTGCAGGTATTCTTGATGGTGGCGACCGAAGGGAGCTTCTCGCGCGCTGCGGAGAAGCTGCTGCGCACGCAGCCGGCGGTATCGCTGGCGCTGCAAAGGCTCGAATTGGAGCTGGGCGAAAAGCTGATCGATCGCTCGGGCAAGGAACTGTTGCTGACCGACGCGGGGCGCAGCGCGCTCGATTTCGCGCGCCGTTTCGAGAGCCTGGAGCGGGAGCTGGAGAACTCGCTGGCGGAGCTGCGCGATAATTCCGCCGGACGGCTGACGGTCGGAGCCAACGAATCCACGACGCTGTATTTGCTGCGCCACATCGAGCGCTACCGCGCGCTGCATCCGAAGATCAAAGTGACGGTGCGGCGCAGCATGGGGAGCAAAATCCCCAGCGAGCTGCTGGACGGCAACCTGGAGCTGGGCGTGATCAGCTACGATCCCGGCGACGAACGGATCCGCTCGAAGGTGATTTACACCGATGCGATCGCTCTGGTGGTCTCGCCGCGCCACCGGCTGGCAAGGCGGAAGATCGTCTCCATCGCCGATCTGGCGGAGGAGAATTTCATCGCCCACAACGTGATGTCGCCGTATCGCGACGTGGTAATCCGCGAGTTTCAGGCGCGCAAGGTGCCGCTGCGCATGGATGTCGACATGCCGACCATCGAGAGCATTCGCAAGATGGTGCAGGACAACCAGGGCGTGGCGTTTCTGCCGCGCATGTGCGTGGAGCAGGAAATCGAGCAGAAGCTGCTGCGCGAAGTGCGGGTGAAAGAGATGAACATCGAGCGGAAAATCCGCCTGGTCTATCCCACACGGCGCGCATTGAGCCACGCGGCGCGGGCGTTTCTGGAGATTGTAGGATGAGATTAATGGACTTCTTCACCCTCGACAGCCATGCCCGGCGTTAAGAATGTTGAAGGCAATTCGCCTTTACCCGCCAAGGTGAAGTTCGAGAAGCGCTTGAACCATTTTCCAGCTGGCACGGTAGGATCGGATTCCAGCCAGTGCTTCAATTCCAAGAAGTCGGCGGCTGCGATTCGGCCCTCTCTGTAACGTGCGATTAGGTGATCCAAAACTCCCAGTGGCGGCGGTTTCCTTAGCTTCGGCATTTTCGAATGGGCGTTTCGTTCATATGCTCAACGGATCCCGTGGGAATCCTTCGCAATATAATAATCGCCAGTTCCGCCGTTTCCTTCACTCTTCGCTCTGTGAGGTGAAGTTGGCGTGCATCAGACTCTCGCAAACTGCTTGTGGAAGATCGCTCGTTCCAGTTGCCCGGAAAGGCGGCGGATCTCGGCCGGACTGTCCGTCGCTTCTATACGCTTCAACAGGGCGAGAAGAGCGCGGTCCGAAGGGCTCACAGCAGATGCGTCAGGTTCAGTCTCGCTGACGGGTTGGCCAAGTTTATGGCTGCTGTATTTTTTCGCCTTGGTCCAGCGCGCCTGGACCGCTTTGCGCGCGCTTGCACTGCGTTGTTCAGGAGTGAGCTTGGCGGCCCTTGCCGGACCGCCCTTCTTCCCGCCCTTGCGCCCTAGAGCGGCGGCGGCTGGATCTTTCTTCATCACGGCCATGTTTATTATTATACGTGAGCGATCAAGAATTGGCGAGTACGTGAGCGATCAGGTAGGACTGGAGGCGATCAGGCCTGGCGCGCCGTCCCGTACAGCCCGTGCTGCGCGATGTAATCGAGCACCCGCGGAGGGACTTCGGCGGTGAGCTCACCGCGTTCTAGGCGCTCGCGGATGGCGGAGGACGAGATATCCAGTTGCGGCGAATCCAGCCGCTCCGCCGTCACCTCTTTCGGTATCGCGCAGGCATGCCCGGGGCGGCTGATGACGAGAAAAACCACTTGCCGGGCCACATCCGGCCAGCGATGCCAGGTTTGGACTTCGGCGAAGGCGTCGGCGCCGATCAGGAAGAAGAGCTCGTCGGCGTGAGCGAGCGTGGCGCGCACTTTTTCGATGGTGTCGATCGAATAGCTGCGGCGGGTGTCTTCTTCCAGGCGGGAAACGGCGAAGCGCGGTTCGTCCGCAACGGCCAACTCGGCCATGCGCACGCGATCGTCGAAGCTGGCCGCAGTCACGCCGCCCTTGTGCGGCGGATGCGCGGCGGGGACGAAGAGCACGCGGTCCAGGTGAAAATGGGAGAGCGCCGCGCGGGCGATGGACAGGTGGGCGTTGTGAATCGGGTCGAAGGTGCCGCCGAAGATCGCCAGTCGCATGGGGACGCCTCCGGAGGCGCCGCTACTCCCTCTCGATCTTGACGGACTGGACCTTCACGTCCTTCGAAGGGCGGTCCTGGGCGCCGCGCGGCATTTTAGAGATCTGTTCCACCACCGAGTAGCCTTCAATCACTTCCCCGAACACGGTATGCCTGTTGTCCAACCAGGGCGTGGCAGCTACGGTGATGAAGAACTGGCTGCCATTGGTGTTGGGGCCGGCATTGGCCATGGAGAGCACGCCCGGCTTGGTGTGCTTGAGCTCGGGATGGAATTCGTCGGCGAATTTGTAGCCCGGACCGCCGTGGCCGGTGCCCTCCGGATCGCCGCCCTGGATCATAAAGTCCGGGATCACGCGGTGGAAAATGGTGCCGTCATAAAAAGGCTTGCCGGTTTTGGTTCCCTCGGCCAGGGTGACGAAGTTCTCCACGGTGCGGGGGGCTTGGGCGGCAAACAGACGGATCTTGAACTTGCCTTCGGTAGTATCGAAAACGGCGTAGATTTCGTTGGCCATCAGAGCGATTGTAGCAAGCCGCGACGAGAAAGCCGGAACGGGGGAGTATGTTACACTGTGGGCCGGCCCGATCTCATGCACGCAAGCTCGATTACCCCGGCCCTGGATACGCCCTGATGCGCCCGGAAAGACCGCAGCCTCTAACCCGAGAGGAACATCTGGAATTGGGCCGCGAGCTGAAGCAAGCGCGGATCAAACTGAACGAACTGGCCGCCCTGGTGGCGGAGGTTTACGGGCCGCAAAACCACGCGGCATTCACGTTCCAGAAGATCATTGACGCGCTCGACTCGCTCAGCGAGGACATGCAGGCGCAGGCGGCAGAGGATCTCCGCGGACAGGCGGTCGAAGGGTTTTACACCTGAGGGGCAAGCTCGCAGACGCATTCAGCCATTGTACCCACGCGCTGCTCGCAAAGCCGTCGAAAAAAAACAACAATTCTCGCGATGCAGGCATCCGGTAGCTCGGAAGAGTCTGGCACTGAAAGTATCTATCGGTCAGACTGAAGGTGAGAAGGCGACGGCCGGCATCTCTATTGGCGCGTTCTTCGCCTCCGGGCGGTGCAAGGCGAACTGGTGCCGGCCGTCAACGGCACGATGGACATACTATAAAGAAAAGAGAAGAAGGGCGATGATATGCGAATCTTCGGATTAGCCGGACTCCTTTGGCTGGCGGCGATGGTGGCGACGGCGCAGCAAACCGGAGCGGTCCCGAATTCTGGCGTGGTGATTCGGACCGAAACCAAGCAGGTGCTGGTGGACGCCGTGGTGACCGACAAGAAGGGCGACTACGTCCCCGATCTTCCGCAGAAAGACTTCAAGGTGCTGGAGGACGGCAAGGAACAGTCGATCCGCAGCTTCTCTTATGAAGCCGAGGGGGCTTCGCCAAACAGCACGCAGGGGCATTACCTGGTGTTGTTTTTCGACAATTCGACCATGGATTTGAGCGACCAGGCGGTGGCGCGCCGGGCGGCGGGCAAGTTCGTCGAGGCCAATGCCGGGCCCAACCGTTACATGGCGGTGGTCGACTTCTCCGGCGGCGTGAGGATCGCGCAGAACTTTACCGCCGACGCGGAGCGGTTGAGGCAGGTGGTGAGCGGCGCTACGCTCGCCAATGTCAATCCGAACGCGGGAACGCTGGCGATTGGGGGCGACGCCTCCACCGGGTCCGGCCCGGCTCCGGGCGGCGGATCACGCAGCTTATCGACCGGTATGGAAGCCGAGTTTGGGCAGCGCGACGTGCTGCTGGGTCTGCGCAGCTTGGCGAAAGGATTGGAATCGGTTCCGGGACGCAAGATCCTGGTGCTGTTTACCGAGGGTTTCCCGCTGAGCGTGGAGATCCGGTCCGAGATTACCGCTGTAACGGATACGTGCAACAAGGCGAATGTGGCGATCTATCCGATCGACGTTCGCGGCTTGGTGGGAGCGGCGCCGCCGGCGCTCCCGGGGCCCCCTGCCGGTCTGCCGGGCGGGCGCGGCATTCCGCCGGGCGCTTTGCTCCCGGCCGCTCCTCGTGGAGGCATTTTCACGGCGTTGGGGCTGGGCGGCGGCTTCGGCCTGGTGCAGCCGGTCGCTTACTTCCAACGCGGCCCCTCGGGCTCGTCCGGCCCCACGGGTGGCACGGGCAGTTCGCCTGGCGGTTCCAAGCCGGGAGGCGGGACACCGAGCCCGTCTCCGTCCCCGTCCCCGTCCCGTGCACCGGCGGGCTCGAGTCCAAGCCGCGGACCGGCCAATACCGGCACCGGCACCGGCACCCGCGGTGGGACCGTCAACAACAACGTTTACACGACGCCTCCGCGGATCATCGTTCCGCAGCCGCCGCCCACCGCGTCGACCAATCAGGAATTCATGTACATGCTGGCCGACGGCACCGGCGGATTCGTGATTGCCAACACCAACGACCTGCTAGGCGGCTTGGACAGGATCGGCAAGGAGCAGAACCAGTACTACTTGATTGGATACACGCCGCCGGACACCCCGGAGGGGAGCTGTCACCTGCTGAAGGTGAGAGTGGAGCGCGGATACACGGTGCGGGCGCGCAGCGGCTATTGCAACGTAAGGCAGGTGGACCTGCTGGCAGGCAAGCCGGCCGAGCGCGACCTGGAGACGCGCGCGGCCGCCGGTGTCCCCGGCACCGTCCAGTCCGCAGCCATGCAGGCGCCGTTCTTTTATCAGTCCCCCAACGTCGCGCGTCTCGACCTGGCCCTGGAGATTCCGTCCAGTTCCATCCGGTTCACCAAGGTGAAGGGTCATCAGCACGCCGATATCAACATACTGGGGATTGCGTACAGTGCCAATGGTGCGGTGGGCGCGCGGTTTAGCGACACGGTCAAGCTGGATTTCGCCGACAAGAAGGAGCTCGACGCCTTTCTGGAGAAGCCCTTCCTGCACTATGATACGCAGTTCGACGTGGCCACCGGTTCCTACGATCTGAAAGTGCTCTTCAGCTCCGGCGGCGAGGAATTCGGCAAGCTGGAGAAGAACCCGCTGACCATTCAGCCGTACGATGGCAAGGCTTTATTCCTCAGCGGCGTTGCGTTCAGCACCGACTTCCGCAAGGTAAGTGAGTCGGAAACGGACCTGGACGCCGAGCTGCTGGACGGCCGCGCGCCCCTGGTGGCCCAAGGCATGCAAATCACGCCGGGCGGCAGCAACCACTTCAAGAAGTCCGACACCGCAGTCTGCTACCTGGAAGTCTATGAACCGCTGCTGCGCAGTACCGAAGCGCCGGAGCAGGCCGCAAGCGGAAGCGGCGCGGCCAAACCCGCGGCGGCCACGACCGCGGTGACCGTCCGTGTCCGCCTGCTGGATGCGAAGACCAGCGATCCGAAGGTCGATAGCGGTGTCATGGACGTCACCAGATACGCTAAGCACGGCGACTCTGTAATCCCGGTGGCATTCCGCTTGAAGGTTGAAGCGCTTGCCGCCGGCTCCTACATTGCTGAGATTCGCGCGGCCGACACACGCCGCATTGTCACCCGCAGCGTCCCGTTTGAGGTGGTAGAGTAAGGGGCCGGTTCGCCCGGGTTTCAGGGGCGGCCTAAAACGCCGTTTGTATTGCGGCCCGAAGGTCCGCTTCCTTGGTGTAACCGTCGAAGCGCTTGACGAGCTTGCCGGAGCGGTCGAACACGAGCGTCACGGGGAGGTTTTCCACGCCGTATCTCTTCCCTATCGCGGCGGACCCCAGCGCGACGGGATAGTCGACCGGGTGCTTGGCCAGGAATGGCTTGACCACCGCCGCGCCTTCTTCGTCCATGGCCACGCCGGCCAGCGCGAGCCCCTTCGGCGACAGCTCATGGTACAAGCGGTTGAACTGTGGCATCTCCTGAATGCAGGGCACACACCAGGTGGCCCAGAAATCCAGCACCAGCACTTTTCCGGCGCCATCGATCGCGCTGCCATCGAGCGCAGTGAAGCGCGCGTCGTCGTCGCTCTCTCGATCCGCGGTTTGGGCGGTCACGGAAGCGGCTGCGCCCCGGTTCAGAAACGCGAGGAACTCCTGCGTATTGGTGGTGCGGCCCTCGAAGGTCGCCACCACGCTTTCGTCCGGCCGGACGATGGCGTAATAGGGTTCGGCCACCGTGCCGAACCTGGTCTCCTCGAGTTTCTCGTTGGCCTCGCTGACCGCGTCGGTGCGGTCCGTGAACAGCTCCACCAGCACGAATTGCCCTAGCGCGGCAGCAATTTCGGGGCGGGGAAGCATGTTAGCTTCCATCCAATGGCAGTTGGCGCAGGCCACGCCGGTGAAGTTGATGAATACCAGCTTGCCCTCGCGCCGGGCCTGATCGAGCGCTTGCCTGTATTGGTCTTTCAACCAAGACGGTCCACCGCGTTCGCCTGACGCAGAGGCGCGTTCGGCGGGCGCGGGCACGTACGCATCCAGCCAGCCCAGCTTGCCGCCGGACATTCCGGGCACCAGGCTAACGGCGAAAATAAAGAACGCCATGCCCATGGCAAGGCGTCCCAACCGCAGCGGTTCGTCCGGCTTGACCCCTTCCAGGCGCAGCAGTCCCAGCAGGTAGAGGCCGGCCATGGCGAACAGCACGATCCAGCCGGCAAGGAAACGCTCTCGCGTCAGCCATCCCAGCCCGAGGGTCTGATCCACGGCGCTCAGGTATTTCAAGCTGGCGGCTAGAATCACAAATCCCAGTACGATTTTGACCCGCGTCAGCCAGCCGCCGCTGCGCGGCAGTTTCTTGAGCATCGGCGGAAACAGCGCCAGCAGGAAAAACGGCAGCGCCATGCCGATCGCGAAGGTCACCATGCCCACCAGCGGCCGCAATCCTCCTCCCGATACCGAAGCCGCCAGCAGGGTTCCCACAAACGGCCCCACGCAGGCGAAGGAGGCGAGCGAATAGGTGAGGCCCATCAGCAGCGTGCCGGCGAATCCGCCGCTGCCGGAAGCCTGGTTGAGCCGCGTCAGCACCGAAGACGGAATGGTGATCTCGAACGCGCCCAGCAAGCTCAGCGAAAAGACGATGAACAGCCCCGCGATGAAGCCGTTGACCCAGGGGCTGGCGCCCAATTGCACGACTCCCACCGGCCCCAACAACGCGGTGATCAGCAGGCCCAGGCCGGAGAACAACACGATGATCCCGAGACAGAAAACCACCGCCTGCGTGATCGCGTCGCGCCGCCCGCCGGATTCGCGGTTGAGGAAGTACGACATGGTGATGGGAATCATCGGGAAACAGCATGGGGTGAAGATGGAAGCCAGGCCGAAGCCGAAGGCGGCGAGCAGAAATAGCGTCCAGGGCCGCTGGGGAGCGTTTTGTGCGGGCGGAGCTGGAGAGCTAACCGGCGCGAGCGGTTTGACCTCGGTCATGACGTACGGAAGGTGGATAGTACTACCGGCAGCCCTGCTTCCGACGTGCGGACTGTAGATAATGATGCCGCCGGCCCTCATGGCCGGGTCGATTGTCAGCTTGGCGGTGCCCGACCACTTACCCGGAACGCACGTAGTGTCGTTGCAGGTTTGGAAGCGCGCGGCGACCTCTAGCATGGTGGTGCCGGCCGGTGCGTCCGGGCGCGTAACGATCATGAGATCGAACCGCGCGGTACCCTCGAACGTTTCGGTCTGGCTGTTGAAGTTGGGATCGAATGCGCGCTTGGGAATGCTCTGCGAGAGGCTGGTGTGCGCCACGACGGTACTGGGGCCAAGAGTAAACGACGCCGGGATTCCGGCCGGGGAAGACGCCGCGTAGAGATGCCATCCCGGATCGATCGTGGCATCGATGCTCAGCATCGTGGCGCCTCCGGGCGCGACGGTGGCGGGATCGATGGATAGGTTCCACGCGACATGCTGCTGGGCGGCGGAGGCGGTGGCAGCCAGCAAGAGGAAAAGAAGCTCTGAGGCCAAGACACAGGTAGGACAGACCATCGCTTTTTGTGGTCTGTCATGTTGCGCAATGACACGAAACGTCGACAGACGACAAAAGCCGATCGTCTGTCCCAGCTTTTCAATCACGGTACTTTGACTGCGGCGATCTTTTCGGAAGCGGAAGCGCGCAGCTCCTCTTCGATCCGCTGATTGACGTTGCCTTGGGAGAATTCGGCGGCCACGCGAATGGCGTTACGGATGGCTTTGGCATTGGCCCGGCCGTGGCTGATGATGCAGACGCCGCGGACGCCCAACAGCGGCGCCCCGCCGTATTCGGAGTAATCCAGGCGCTTCTTGAAATCGTCGAGCGCGGTGCGCGAAAACACGTAGCCGATCTTGGCGGAAATGGTGGCTTCGAGCGATTCGCGCAGGGTGTGCTTCACTAAGTCAGCCACGCCTTCGCTGACCTTCAGCGCCACGTTGCCGGTGAAACCGTCGCACACCACCACGTCGACGTCGCCGCCGTAGATATCGCGGCCTTCCACGTTGCCGATGAAGTTCAGATTGAGATTCTTGAGCAGCGGCCACGCCGCGCGCGTGAGGTCGTTGCCCTTGTGCTGCTCTTCGCCGATCGAAAGCAAGCCCACCCGCGGCCTGTCGCGCTTGACAATGATGCGCGAGTAGATTTCGCCCATTACGGCGAATTGCGCCAGCATGCGCGGCGAACAATCCACGTTGGCGCCGACGTCCAGCACGATCACCGGATGGGTGGGACCCTTGGAAGTCGGGAACAGGCCGGCCAGCGCTGGCCGCGTCACGCCCGGCACCACGCCCTGCACGATTTTCGCCGTGGCCATCGCCGCGCCGGTGTTGCCCGCCGATACCAATCCGGCGGCGCGGCCATCGCGCACCAATCGCGACGCCACCTTCACCGAGCTGTCCCGCTTGGTGCGGACAGCCTTGGTGGGGTCCTCCATGGTGACGTTCTCACTGGCGTGCACCACTTCGATCGGCAGTTCGGCCGAGTCTTCGTATGTCGAGAGTTCGCGCCGGACCAGGTCTTCCTGGCCGACCAGGATGACCTTTACGCCTAATTGCCGGGCGGCGAGAACCGCGCCCTCGACTTCGGCCTTGGGGGCGTGATCTCCGCCCATTGCATCCAACGCAACGGTCAGCATTTCAGAACCGGAGTTACTCCTGCGCGACTTCGATTACTTCGCGGCCCTTGTACTGCCCGCAGTGCGGGCACACGCGGTGCGGCAGTTTGGGCTCGTGGCAGTTGGGACATTCCGCGAGGCCCGCCGGCTTCAGCGCGTCGTGTGCGCGCCGCGCCGCGGTCCGCCTCTGAGAATGTCTACGTTTAGGATTGGGCATATCTCGTTAACCTTTACAATCTGTCGGTACACAGTCGCGGCCCAGGCTCAACCCCGGAGGCCGTTTCCATCCTTAAGGAATCTCCAGATGCCTGAGCGCCCCCCAGCGGCCTGCCGCGTCTTCCATCTTACAATTGCAAGCGGCCTGGTTCCGGTTCTGGCCGCACACCGGGCAAATGCCCTTGCATGCTTCACTGCAGATCCGCTGCATCGGCAATGCCAGCAGAATCTGCTCGCGGAGAACATCTTCCAGCTCGATGCCCCCGCCTTCGTAGAACCCGATTTCCGACTCGGCTTCGTCGATGCCGACTTCTTCCTCGCGCGCGATCGTTTCGACCGGCCGGTAGTACAAATCGAAGCTGGCCTCCAGCGGGTAGCGCGTCCGTTCCAGGCAGCGGTCGCATGCCGCCGTAATTTCCACGCTATATCGCCCTCGAATGCGAACCTCGCCCGGCGAATGCGGCACCAGCGCCGCCTCGCCGGCCGCGCGCAGCAGCGATTCCTGCTCCAGTTCGTCCCCTGCAAAATCGATCTGCCCGGCGCGGAAGGTTTCGTCGAAACGAATCTTCCGCACTTCCATCTCTTTGACGCTCAAAAACATAAACCAGACGGAGGTCGCGCGGAACTACCCCATTATAGCAGCAGCGGCGGGGGCTTTTGTCCGATCGAGCGCACAGCGCAGGTGCCTGCAAGCGGGTTACACTGCGGGACTGAGGAGAACTTGAGATGCATGGACCCTTTGCCGTGCCGGTGCGAAGCGGATGCTTGCTGCTGTGCGCCGTGGCCGTGGCCGCAGCGGCGGACCAGGTGAAAGTGGAGGGCGGCGTTCTCGCTGGCATAGCGGGCGCGGATCCCGCCGTGCGGGTTTTCGAAGGCGTGCCTTTCGCCGCGCCGCCGGTGGGCGCTCTCCGCTGGCAGGCGCCACAGCCGGCGGCCGCGTGGAAAGGTGTTCGCAAGGCGGATCAATTTGGCGCCCGCTGTTACCAGGGCAGCGTCTTTTCCGACATGATTTTTCGCGACAAGGGTATCAGCGAAGATTGCCTCTATTTGAACGTCTGGACGCCTTCTCCGGCTCCCAAGAAGCGCTTGCCCGTGCTGGTGTACTTTTATGGCGGCGGTTTCGCTGCCGGATCGGGCGATGAACCGCGCTACGACGGCACCAACTTCGCCAAGAAGGGCGTCATCGTCGTCACGGTCAATTACCGGCTCGGCGTGTTCGGCTTCCTCGCCCATCCCGAGCTCACCGCCGAATCGCCGCAC
>Ga0187891_1000915_pt1 | contig 27155 bp, 21 predicted proteins | sample June2016WEW_21_4_FD_132990 | JGI IMG/M metagenome (GOLD analysis project Ga0187891, IMG submission 132990) | Peatland microbial communities from SPRUCE experiment site at the Marcell Experimental Forest, Minnesota, USA - June2016WEW_21_40 | ecosystem: Environmental > Terrestrial > Soil >... | reverse complement strand
CCCACGGCCCCAGGCTGCGCGCGTAGGGCCCGAGGTCCTGGGAAAAGCGCCGCAGCATGTCCCGCTCCGGATTCACCGGTGCGCCCGACCCCAAAATCTGTCGCACCAACTGTGGGAACACCACCACCTCGAAACGCTTGTGCGACGAACAGTAACGGTCAAAGTAGTCCCGCGCCAAGGCCGCCAGATCGCGCGAGTAGGTGACGTAGAGGATGCGCTCCGCCCCGCTCGAATCGGCCGCGTGCCAGAGCGCAGTGGTTTTTCCCGAGCCGGGATGACCCTTGAGCAACCGCACGCGTTGCCGCGCTTGCGCAAAGCGCGTTTGCGTCGGCGTCCATGGGGCAGGCCCGTACTCCTCGCCGCGCATTTCGGCAACACTCACCGGCAGGTAATGCTCAGCCAACGATTGAGGGGGGAGAAGAGAATGATTGTCATGATGACGAATCGCTCGGATGAATACCGCCCCTTCGGGACTTTCGGCAAATCCGTCACTTTCCCGGAGAGGAGCGGCGTTCTTCGGCGCCCACCAGAGATAGAAGTGGCTGCCCTGGCTGCCTCCCAAGCGCGAGCGGCGCCAGCCCCGGTTCTCGCCATACGTGGGTTTGTAATGAAGCCGCCGCGGGTCCACCGTCAGCCGTTGCATCACGTAGGAGGCACGCCGCCCGATCGCCGTGTTGCGCTCCAGCGCGAGCCTCTCCAGGAATTCCTGGTGGCAGAAGATCGGATGAGGGGACCTCCCGGTTTTAAACATCTCGCCGAAGCCGAGTTGTTGTTGGGTATCCATCAGTCGCAATCACCGAGCAATTATTCTAGCACCCGATCCAGGTTTAATGGTTCAAATGTCAGGGCTAAAGCGCCCCAGTCGCCCGCGGGTCGAGGATAGCATCGAACGCAGGTGAGGACGGAAATCGTCGCCAGCGGCGGGTCACTCGCGGCGGGGTTCCATGTGATTGCCAGCTAGCGGCCACGCGAGGCATCCCCACAAAGAAGAGATGTCAAACCCCTTGCCGGAACTTCGTGTCATCGTGTACGCTTTAGTCAATGAGCGAAGGGCAGACGGAAAAAAAGGGGTTGGCCCTGCTGAGGGGGTTGCTGCAACACTACCCGTTTGTCCTGAAGAACTTCAAACACTATTTCCAGAACCTTTACCGGCGTGAGATTCGGCGGACGAACGTGGTGGCGCCCTACGCGGCGATTCTTTACGTGACGCACAAATGCAACCTGGCTTGCACCTACTGCACGCAGAAGGAGCCGGACGTCTTCAGCCAGGAACTGCCCACGGCGGAGACCATCAAGCTGCTCCGGATTGCCCGCAAGGAAACCGATTCGATTCTTTTCACGGGCGGGGAGCCGACGCTGCGCAACGACATCGAGGAACTGGCGCGCGCCGCGCGGCACGACTTGAAATTCCGCTCGGTGCTGCTCATCACCAACGGCACGCTGCTGCACAAGCGGCAGGGATTGTTCGACTCCCTGCACAGCCTGGTCGTCAGCCTGGACTCCCTCGAAGCGGACTCGACCAAGCCTATGTCCAAGCCCGCGGTGCTCGCCCGGGTGCTGGAAAATCTGCAACTGGCCAAGTCGCGCTTTCCGAAGGCCTCGGACATCACCATCAGCACAGTCATCGAAGAATGGAACATCTCGGACATCGAGCGCATCATGGACTTTTGCGGGGAGCAGGGGTTCGTCTTCGCCACACAGACGGCGCTGAACGAGAAACTGCCCAACCTGCGTTTGCGGCAGAACCCGCGCTACCAGGCCCTGGTGGATAAAATTGTGCAGCGCCGGCGAGAGCGGGCTCAGCCCATCAACGGCACGCCCAAGCTGATTCGCACCCTGCTCGAGTTCGGCGATTTCCAGTGTTTCCCGACTATGTTTCCGCGCATCTACCCCAACGGCGATGTCTTCTATCCCTGCGAGCCGCTTAAGAAAATTGGCGGCAACCTGCTGCGCGAAGGGTCGTTCAAGAAGGTCTTTGCTCGCGGCCGAAAACTCTACGGCGACATCCCTGATTGCCACGGCATCTGCCACCTGTTCGGAAACGTGCTTTCTTCCTACTACGCGAAGGATTTCTGGGGATTGGCGGGGGACACGATCAGGTAGGGAACAGGGGATAGGGAACAGGGAACAGGGAAGAGAATACGGCCGTGAGGGGTGAAGGGTAGAAGGGCAAAGGCTAAAGGCTAAAGGCTAAAGGCTAGTGTCCCGCCACTTCGTTCTATCCCCTGTTCCCTATTCCCTGTTCCCTATTCCCTATTCCCTGTTCCCTATTACCTGAGTACTGGCAAGTCTCTGCGCAGCACGCTGCGCAGCGTGTTTTCGGCAACTCGTGCCAGGTGCTCGGCAAAGACGCCGTCGTAGCGAAAGCGGGCGGTGCGCATCTCGTTTGCTTCCCAGCTAATCTCCAGGTCCCAGGTCTGCGCCTCGGCTTCGGGCTCGCCCGGGGCAGTAACCCGGCGCGCCTCGAGTTGGCGCACCCGGACCACCGGAATCTCCTCGAGAGTGTGCTCGCGCTCGTCGACCACAAAGAGCCGATCGGGGTTCACGAAGATGCTGACAAGTCGAGAAGGGCGATCAGCTCCGTGCGGGATGAATGCCCCGCCATTCAGGACCACGAGGGCATCGAGTTCGCGCGCCTGCGCGTCGACTGATTTCGCTTGGGGTTTGGAGCGGACCAGCAGGCCGAAAGCCATCAGCACGATGCCAAAAACCAAATCGACGAGTCCGCCATGGGCGTGCTTATACCGCCAGCCCAGCAGGCACCCCAGTCCGGCCACCACGAGCCGCACGGCCGACCATTCCCAGGGTTTTCGGCGCAAAGCCCTGATTTTGGGGATTATAAGGATTGCGGTGAAGAGCACGGATAGCGCTGCTCTTTTAAGCGCCAGCCGGAGCCGCACGCCGGTGGGAATGACGGCCTGAGAATCTTGTTCATCAGCCATGAGTCTTCTCAGCAGATCAGTCTGTGCGAGAACTCAAGTTTGTATGTCATTCCGAGGAGCCGAAGGCGACGAGGAACCTCGCCGTGCCTTGAGCATATTCAGGGCGAGATTCTCCGATTTCCGGAGTCCGATGGACTCCATCGGAGTCCAGAATTCGGACCTCGCGGAGTTTACCCTGAGCGCCCAGAGCGAGATCCTTCGCTTCGCTCAGGATGACAGTGAAGGGCTCGGAATGACAGCCTGGCGGTGTTGTCACACAGACTCAGACGGTGCTCTTACGGTTTGTTCTTGTTCAAGTACTCGACCACCTGCTGCGGGCTTGTCACTAGCGTCACGATTTCCGTCGCCGGCGATGTCCAATGCGGACAGGTGGAGTTGAGCTGCCCTTCTTGTTCAAGGCAAGCAATCACCGGCTGCCAGTAAGGTGACATTACCAACAGAGGTTTAATCCCACCCACGGTCTTCGAGAGGCTGGCCTTATTCATCATCTCCCAGGCCAGCGCCAGTTCCGCCAACGTGCCTGTCCCGCCGGGGAGGACCACATAAGCATCGCCGCGCTCGATGAGCGTCATGATGCGCTCGGGAAATGACTTGGTGCGCACCTCTTCTATGATCCAGGGATTCGCCTTGCTGGTCCAGATCTCGCAGGTGACGCCGATGGTGTGCCCCCCCGCCTCGCGAGCCCCTCGCGCCGAGGCTTCCATTAACCCCTTGTACCCGCCATTGCAGACGCCAAACCCGGCTTCCGCCAATCGCTTCCCGAGCAGGCGAGCTTCTGCGTAAGCCGGGCTCGCTTCGCCAGGCAGAGAACTTCCGAAAATACTTACGACTTTCACCAGCTTAGTCACAGATTAACGCACATCCGGTCGGCGTTACAGGTAAACGCGATATCCGCCCGCAACACTAGTTTCCCGCCGGCCGGGAGTCTGGGGCCAACTTCTTGCCCCGAGAGAACCAATCATAAACTGCCGTTGCGATTTGGTCGAGGGTGGCTTCGGCGGGCGCTTCCTCGAGGGGGTGGCTATTTCCGATAATGGAGAAGGCAAGCCGCTTGCCGGAGGGCAAATCCATATAGCCGGACAGGGCGTTCACTCCCTCGAGAGTCCCGGTTTTAGCGTGGATGCGTCCCTTGAGGCGTTTCGCTTTGAAGCGATCCGCCAAGGTCCCGTCCACGCCTGCCACCGGCAGGCTGTCCAGGAACACGTCGAAAGACGGTGCGCTGGTCATGTGAACAAGCAGCGTGACGACGGTTTCGGGCGTCACCAGATCGTCTCGCGAGAGGCCCGAGCCGTCGGCGAAAACCGTCTCGCCCGGTTTGGCGCCGACTTGCTGCACAAATTCATTGAGTGCCTCGAGGCCGTCGTCGAGGCCAGCACCGTGCTTCACCTGGCGCCCGAGCGTGCGCAAAAGCATCTCGGCGTAAAGATTCCGGCTCTCCTTGTTGGTCAGCTTCACAATCTCCCGCAGCGATTGGGAGTCATGCTCGGCCAAGAGCAGGCGCGGCGTAGCCTGGGCAGGAGTGCGGAGGGCCAAAGCCGCCTCAAGGCGCGTGACCTGCCGGATTTGGACTCCGCCTTTAACCACCGTGCCGGCATCTTCGAGAGTCTTGCGGAAGAGTTCGCCCACCAACTGGGCCGGATGAGCGATAGCCACGTGCTCATCAGCCTCGCCCGAGCCCAGCGGAATTCGGCCCCAAACGTCCAGGCGCGTGGAATCGAGCAGGCGTTCGACTAGCAGGCGACTCTCGCTTCCGGACGCGGTCGTTACGAGGGCGTTTTTGATTTGATAATAGTCCGGCAGGGGGTCGAGTGAAACCTGGGCAGGGTCACCGACTTTCAAGCCTGGTTTTATTCTGAGCAGCAGCGCATTGGAATTGAATGCCAGAGCCGATACCGTCGCCCCGTAGCCCCACTCGAGATCCTCGGCCGTCCAGCCGTGGGTATAGGGCTCGAAATCAAAATAACTTTCGTCGGCCACCAAAGGGCCGGTGACTTCGATCACGCCATGCGCCCTTACCTGCGCCGCCATATCCTCGAGAGCCGTGCAGGTACGATTTCCAGTTTGGCTGGGGCTGGCAGGCGGCGCCAGAACGTCGCCGCAAAAGGTAGGATCTCCTCTTCCCACCAGGTAAAGGCTCGGCACGATTCCCGCGGCCGGCGCTCCGGAGTCGCTTTCCACCGTAGTGCGGAAGACGAAACTGGGTCCAAGCTTCTCTAGCGCCGCCGCCGTGGTGAACAACTTCATGTTCGAGGCAGGGTGGAAAAGGTGTTGGGCGTCGCGGTTGAACAGCACCTTGCCGGTCGGAAGTTCTGCCACCTCGATGCCCCAAAAGCCGCGAGAAGCAGTACTCGAGCGGAGGATTTGATCGAGGCGGGCGTTCAGCGAAGGAGCGGGGCGCTGCTTCGCGCGCTGGTCTGCGGTAACGCTGGGCGTGGCCACGCAGATCAGCGACAACGCCAGGAAAGGGAGAAACCGCGTTCGACGCTTCAATGCAAGGTCGAGCGTTGAAAGTCGAAAGTCAAAAGCCGGGCACGCGCTCAGCAGGTTCATGGATGCCATCTTACAGAGTCGACAGTCGAGAGTCGAGGGTTGAAGAGCCGTTTCCGTAGGTTTCACCTACGGCTACGCGTGGTGTCCCGCTTCGCGGGGCGGAAGCGACAGCGGCAGTTTGCCAGTCCGGAGGATTTTCAGTACGATGGCACATCTGAAACCAAACCGAGGTTTGGACTCATGCGGCAACTTGTCAAACGCCTGATCATTTCCATACTGATTCTGCTTCTGCTCATCATCGCGGGCGGGGGAGGATGGTTGTACTGGCGTGCCCGGGTGTGCCTTCCCCAACTCGACGGAACGGTTCAAGTGGCCGGTCTTTCCGCGCCGGTCCAAGTGTTGCGCGACGCGCGGGGCGTTCCCCACCTTCGCGCTTCGTCGCTCGAGGACCTGTTTTTCGCGCAAGGTTACGTGACGGCGCAAGACCGCCTGTGGCAGATGGACCTGAGCAGGCGGCTAGCAGAAGGAGAACTCTCCGAGGTTTTTGGCGAGAGGACGCAGCGGATGGACATTGAGAACCGCACCTTGGGTTTCCGCCAAGTCTCGGAGCGTGCCCTGGCAGAGCTCAGCCCTGAGGCTCGGGCTCCACTGATGGCTTACGCTAACGGCGTTAACGCATTCATCGCCAGCCACCAGGGTCGCCTGCCCATTGAGTTCCTCCTGCTTAATTACCAGCCTCAGCCGTGGAGAGAGGTCGATTCCCTGGGCGTGGCGCTGAATATGGCTAAAACCCTGAGCACAACTTGGGGAATGGACTTGATGCGCGAACGTATCCGGGCGAAGCTTGGACCGGAGCTCTCAGCGGATCTCTTCCCTGACCACTCGCCGCTGGATGAACCGGTAGCGGAACTGCCTCCAGGGAGCAAGTTGCCGCCCCAATGGAAAGACGTGTACCCGCCGCCGACCTGTCTTGATCCCGGCGCGCCGCTCAGGCCCCTGACGAGCCAGGTCCAACTACCCCCGCACCCCCTCCTCGACCAAGCAGGGAGAGTAGCTGATCTTGACCCCACGCTTGCGGCGCTGCTCGCCGAGGATGACGAGAGCACAACCGCGCTCGGAAGCAACAACTGGGTGGTCAGCGGCGCGCACACCGAGTCAGGCAAGCCGCTGCTCGCCAATGATCCGCACCTCGGCCACAGCGTTCCCAGCGTTTGGTACATGATTCACTTGAAGGGCCCGGGGCTCGACGCGAGCGGAGTCAGTTTGCCGGGTATGCCGGCGGTGATCATCGGCCACAACGAGCGAATCGCCTGGGGCATGACCAACACCGGTCCGGATGTACAGGACTTGTACGCCGAGACTTTCAATCCCGGCGCACCCAATAAATATCTCCACAATGGCGCCTGGGTGGATGCGGAGGTGCGGGACGAGATTATCAAGGTCCGCGGGAAGCCGGATTACCGGCTCACTGTCAAGGTAACGCGCCACGGCCCGATTGTTTCAGGAAATTGCGGCCGTCAACTCGCGTTGCGATGGACGGCACTCGAGCCCCACGCACTTTCGTCGTTGTTTAACGGCGCGTCCAAAATGGGCATGGCGCAGAATTGGGAGCAATTCACGACAGCGCTGCGCGATTATACGGGCCCGATGCAAAACTTTGTGTACGCTGACGTGGATGGAAACATCGGTTATTACGCCGCGGCATGGGTGCCGGTGCGAAAACAAGGAACCGGCGCTGTGCCGGCGCCCGGCAGCACAGACGATTACGACTGGACGGGTTACATTCCGTTTGAGGCCCTGCCGCATTCCTATAATCCCTCGAGCGGCCTCATCGCCACGGCCAATGGCCGCGTGGTGCCCGACGGCTACCCCTATTTCATCACCAGCGAGTGGGATCCCCCCTATCGCACGGCGCGCATCTTTCAATTGCTCCGCCCCGGCAAGGCGTTAACGGTGGGCGATATGCTGCGGATTCAGACTGACATTCTCAGCTTGCAGGACAAGTGGCTGGCCGGACAACTTTTGAACGCGGCGTCGCATGTTCAACCCTCCGACGCTGACGCGCAGTACGCGCTCGGCGTGCTTCGCGGTTGGGACGGCGAGGCCAGGATGGATTGCGCCGCTACCCTGGTTTGCGAAGCGACTCGCGCCGCCCTGCGCGAGCGAATCCTCAAACCCAAGCTCGGCGACGGCCTCGCTGGCTATCGTTGGGGAATGAGCTCCACGTTCTTCGAGAATGTGTTGACGAATCATTGGACGCGTTGGCTCCCACCCGGCGACGCTTCGTTTGACGACACGCTGATGAAAAGCCTGGAAGATGCGGCAAAGCAAATTGCCAGCCGCCCAGGCGTCCGCAGCCACGATGACTGGAAGTGGGGTGACACGATTCGCCTGACTTTTTACCATCCGCTGGGACAGGGCATCCCCCTTTTGGGACGACTGCTCGACGTCGGCCCGTTCCCCCAAGCCGGGACCAGTACGACCGTGAAAGCCACAACTGCCAACCATGGTCCCTCCATGCGCATGATCGTCGATCTTGCGGACCTTGAACGTTCGGTTCAAAACCTGACGCTCGGTGAATCGGGCCAAGTGTTCAGCCCTTACTACAAGGACCAGTTCGAGGCTTGGTACACCGGCCGGAGTTTTCCCATGGCGTTCGGCGATGCGGCGGTTGAGCAGGCCAGTGTTCACAAATTGGTTTTGGAACCGGGACAGCGGTAGGGCTGACCTTTTGGTCAGCACGGTTAATGCTGACCCTTCGCTGTGCTCAGGGCAGGCTCTAAAGGTCGGCGCTACAGGCCGCGGCGCATTTTCTGATTGCTTTCAGACCCATTCGATGATATCAAATCGCGTCCGCTCCTGGCGCGTCGGAGGCGAAAAGGGTCCCCGAACCAGGAGAGCTAGCCCAGGAGAAAACCATGCCTTTAGCCCCCCAGTCCGGTCTGGCAAGAACCCGCGTAAGGGTTGCGATTCTCTATTTGTTTGCCTTTGCCCTGCTGCTTCCAGCGTCGAAGGCGTTCGGCCAGCAGACTTATGTTTCCCGTTTTAATACCTACATTGGCTACTCGTTTCTCGATAGCCCGCACGTAGGCCTGTTCGAAAATGGCCTGCATTATCAAGCCGGAGTGAATCCCACCACCTGGCTCGCTGTCGGTTTCGACTACAGCTTTTCGGAGGGTAACCTGACACTCACTCCCAACCTCCTGACCACCGCCTTGCAACAGGAACTGGGTGAAGAGTTGTCAGTCCTCGGGTATCCCGTATCGGCCTTGTCGGTGCCGTCTCATTCTTCGACTCAGACTTTTGCCGGCGGCCCGCAGTTCGAATACCGCCATTTTTCCAAGGTGACGCTTTTCATTCGCCCGTCCTTCGGGATAATCAAAGAGATCGCCACGCCGCACCCGGTGGGTGAAGTTCCAAGCCTCGTCGTGGCTACTTTGCTGAACGGAAAGTTTTCCACCACCGATTCGACGCCCTTCTACGGGTTCGGAGGGGGCGCGGACTGGAATTTCTCACAGCACGTGGCTCTGCGCGTGCAAGCTGATCTTGTGCACGACCACTTGTTCAGCAACCTGCTGAAGGATGGCCGGCTGACCACCCGATTCTCCATTGGACCGTGCTTCAATTTTGGAAGTAATATCAGGAAAGCGGGAAGTTTGTAGCCGACTCTGTCAGGACCGGCAGTGAAGGCCGCGTGCTCCCCGAATTCTGCGGCGATGGGGATGAGCGGCCCTCTGGACCTGTGACTAAATCAGCGGACAAACGAGACTGTCATCCTGAGCGGAGCGAAGGATCTCCGCAGTTCGATTTCAAGTTCGAAGGTATAAGAACGATTGCAGAGATCCTTCGCTCCGCTCAGCATGACAGATCCTCCATCGCCTCACACCTTCTCAGGTGTCCAGCTCCGGTCCTACTTGCGGCCCTGGTGCTGGCCGCGTTGGCACGGCCGTTGCCGGCGGCTGAAGAACCCGCAGCCTCGCCGCTCCAACTCGCGTACCACCTTGTCCTGACGCATCCCAACTTGCACCTTGTCACCGTCGAGATCTCCGCCGGCAAGGTGTCCGGTGAGTTCATCGACTTCGTCATGCCGGCTTGGGCGCCCGGCCGTTACGCCATTTACGACTTTGCGAAGAACGTGCAGGAATTCGAGGCGGAGGGCGCGTCGGGGCAGCCGCTGCCATGGAGCAGTCTCGACAAGCAGACCTGGCGAGTCGACGTCCGACAAGCCGGGGGCGGCGTAAAGGTGCGCTATCGCGTATTCGCCAACGACCTCAGCGGCTCCTTTTCCCAGTTTGACAGCACTCACGCCAACTTGAATGGCCCGTCGATCTTCATGTACGTCGCAGGACACAAGCCTGACCCGCTCACGCTGAGTGTGGACGCTCCGAAAGACTGGCAGTTCATCAGCGGCTTTTCTGACGATACAAATGTGCGGACATTCCGTGCTCCGAATTACGACCGCTTGGTTGACACTCCCCTCGAGGCCGGCGCCGAAACCAAGCTGGCCCAATTCCAAGAACGAGGGAAGACTTTTCGCGTCGCGGTGCACTCGTACGGCGAGGAGGACGTTGATCTGTCGAAGCTGCGCGAGGGTCTTCAGAAGATTGTGCGCGCGGAAATGGCCCTGATGCCCGCCCCTGATTTTGATCACTATACCTTCATTTTTCACTTCGCCCCCGGTATTTCGATGGGCGACGGCATGGAGCATCTGAACTCGACCCAGATCGTCATCCGGGGCACCCTCAGCGGCGGCCTTGCCGAGGCGCTGGAAACGGCCGCGCACGAGTTTTTCCATGTTTGGAATGTCAAGCGGCTGAGGCCTGCGGCGCTGGGGCCCTTTGATTACACGCGCGAAGTCTACACGCCCTCCTTATGGCTTGCCGAGGGAGTGACCAGCTATGTCAGTTATTTCAGCTTGTTGCGTGCGGGCCTGTGGTCGCGGCATCAATTCCTGGCGCGGCTCTCGGACGAACTCCGTGAGTTGGAAGGAGAACCTGGACGCACACTGATGTCCGCGGAGAGTTCCAGCTTTCACGCCTGGTTTTACGACCGCGCGCCGCAAATGCAGGAGACCGATTTCGCCAACTCCACGATCTCCTATTACAACAAAGGTGTGCTTCTCGGCATGTTGCTCGACCTGGAGATTCGGTCCCGGACGCAAGGCGCGAAATCGCTTCTGGATGTGCTGTCGTTGCTCTACCATAAGTTCTACGAGGCGCCGCAAGCCACTTACTACGGCCCCGGGCGCGGTTATGAGGAGCAAGACATACTCAAAGCAGTCAATGAAGTTGCGGGAAGTGATTTCACCCCCTTCTTCGAGAACTACGTTCGCGGGACGGCGCCGCTGCCGTACAATAACGATCTGGGCGCGGCCGGGCTGGCGCTGCGAGTCACTGTTCCCGCAGGTTCTCCGCCCAGCATCGGAATAACAACCCTGCCCGATAACCTTGGTGCCAGGATCTTCGCAGTTCGGCCGGGTGGAGCGGCCGACCGTGCCGGCTTGGGCCGCGACGATCTCCTGGTAGCCGTTGATAACCAGTCGCTGGCGACGGAGGACCTGGACACACGGCTGCGAGCTTATCTGCCCGGGGCGAGCGTGCCGTTCACGGTTCAGCGAGAAGGGCGGAGGGAGATCGTCAATGTGACCCTTGACCCGCCCGTGCCGAGTTCGTATACCATTCAGGAACTGCCCGGCTCCACGCCCCCACAGGTTGCCATCCGCAACCGTTGGCTGGGGGGGGGGGGAATAGAAACTGGAAAATAGAAACTGGAAAATAGAAACTGGAAAATAGAAACTGGAAAATAGAAACTGGAACACAGAAATGGAACTTGGAAAGCCTGAGCCTGTCATTCTGAGCGAAGCGAAGAATCTCCGCAGTTACGGTATTCATCAAACGGAAAGATTCTCAGAGGAGTGTGTCGGCAGGAAACAAACTACAGTGATTCTTCGCTTCGCTCAGAATGACACCGCCCCTCAGGGAAAAGAGCGCAAGTGGGCGAGTCTCAATTCTCGAATTTCCAATTTCCAATTTCCAGTTATCAGTTTCCACTTTCCAGTTTCCAGTTTCCAGTTTCTAATCTCCACTTTCTACCTTCTGTTTTCCGCCTTCGGCTTTCTAGTTTCCGCGCGCGCCGCCGATCCCGGCAAGGCCGAAGCGTTGATCGAAGCCGGGCACTGGAAGCGGGCGCGGGCAATCGTGGAGCCACGCGTGGCTGCCAACCCACGGGATTCGCAGGCGGTCTGGCTCCTCTCACGAATCAAGCTGGCTTTTGGGGATTTGGACGGCGCGCTCGTCCCTGCACAGCAGGCGGTGGCGCTCGAAGACGGGAACTCCGACTTCCACTTGCAACAGGCGGAGGTGTACGGGCAGATGGCGGCCAGAGCCAGCATGTTTGCTGCGGCGGGCCTTGCCCGCAAATTCAAGGGTGAGTTGGATGCTTCACTCGCCCGCAATCCCAAGAATCTGGATGCGCTCGATGCTTTGATGCAGTACAGCTATCAGGCGCCTGGCCTGATGGGTGGGGACAAGGGCAAGGCTCGCTCCATTGCCGACCAACTCGTGCAGCTCAGCCCTGTGCACGGACACTTAGCGCAGGCAGAACTGGCCCGGGAAGCAAAGGACGAAGCCAAGGTTGAGGAGTCTCTTCGCCAAGCCGTTAAGGCCGATCCGAAAAACTACGAGGCGCAGACGGCGCTCGCAGGTTTTTACACCCACCTCCCTCGAAGGAACACTGAGGAAGCGGAAAAGCACGCGCGCGAAGCGCTTCGGCTCGATCCCGGCCGGGCGAAGGCGTATTCGACCCTGGCTACGGTGCTGGCTCTCGAGCGCCGATGGAATGAGCTGGAAGCTGTTCTATCCGCTTCTGAAAAAGCCGTCCCCGACGATCTTGCCCCTTACTTCCATTCCACGAACGCCGTGCTGGAAGTTGGCGTCGAACTCCAACGAGGCGAGGCATACGTGCGGAAATACCTGGGGCAGGAACCGGAGGGCGAGGAGCCGGATGCAGCTCATGCCCACCGGCTGTTGGGGTTGGTACTGGAGAAGCAGGGCCGAAATCAGCAGGCGATTTCCGAGCTCGAGATCGCCGTGCAAATGAATCCCCGCTTCAAAGAGGCAAAAGAAGATCTGAAGAGAGTGAAGGCCGGCTCGCGATGAGGTTGGCGAGCTACCCGGTCTTTGCACGGCGTCGCAAATAGAAGATCAGTGTCACTAGGGCCAGAACCGCGACCAGGCCCAGCGTCACGTGGTGGATGTCCTTGACGACGTGGGCCAGGTGGTCCCAGTTGTCTCCGAGCAGAAAACCCACAAAACCGATTGCCGTGGCCCAGATCAACGCGCCCGTGAAGTTGAAGAGAAAGAAACGAGCGTAAGGCATCTTGAAAAGCCCGGCCAGCGGCCCCGCGAATACCCTCAGCCCGGTGATAAAGCGGCCCGTAAATACCGCCCAGTGTCCGTGTTTGAGAAAAAGCGATTTGGAATTCTCAAAGCGGCGCGCCACGAACTTGAAGCGCAGAACGTAGTGATCGAAAAAGGGGTTGCCTCCATAGCGGCCGAGCGCGTAGCCAAGGCTGTCGCCGACTGTCGCTCCGGCAATGGCGATCCCGATCGCCCATTCCAGTCGAAGCTCCCCTTGGTAAGCAAGGAATCCCGCGAACAGCAGAACAGTTTCACCGGGCAGAGGCAGACCGCCGTTTTCGAGCATCACGCCGAAAAACACCACCCAGTAGCCGTAGTGGGCGAAGAAGTCCGTCAAGGTTTGGAAGAGTGATTCAATCACGGGCCATAGAATTATGCACCAACGCGGCCTGTTTGGCGAATCGCGCTATGGCAGGCTGGGGAACAAGGTCATCTGTCATGCTGAGCCCGTTCGCTTCGCTCAGGGTAAACTGCGCGAAGCATCCGCAGTGTCACCTTGAAAACAAGCAAATGCAGATCCTTCGCTCCGCTCAGGATGACAGCCCGTTTGAAAGCTCCGTCCCTCTGGGCAACTGCTACCTGCTCGTGAACCGACGTGTTAAACTAACTAAAGCATGCGGGAACCATTCCTGGAGAAAATTGAAAGCAAGGTCTTGGTCGGCGACGGGGCGATGGGGACAATGCTCTACGCGAAGGGTATCTCCCCAACCCGTTGCTTCGATGAGTTGAACCTCAGCTCGCCGCAACTCGTCAAAGAGGTCCATCTCGCCTACGCCAAGGTCGGCGCGGAAGTTCTTGAGACCAACACCTTTGGGGCCACACGGCGGCGCCTGGAAAAGTACAATCTCGGTGAGAAGGTCCGTGAAATCAACCTGGCAGGGGCGCGGTTGGCTCGCGAGGTGGCGGGGGATGCGCTCTATGTGGCGGGTTCCGTGGGACCGTTGGGGGTGCGCTTAGAGCCGTTGGGGCCGACTTCACTCGAGGAGGCCAGGGCGGCGTATGGAGAGCAGATCGCAACTCTGGCCGAGGGCGGCGTGGACCTGATCATGGTGGAAACCGTGAGTGATCCGAACGAGGCTCACCAAGCCTTGCTGGCCGCGCGCGACGTGTGCTCCCTGCCGGTGGTCGTGCAGATGACGGTGCAGGAAGACGGCAGCACGTCCACTGGGGCGCTGCCCGAGGACTTCGCCCGCAAACTGGACGAATGGGGCGCCGACGTCATCGGGCTCAATTGCAGCGTGGGTCCGGCAGCCATCCTGGAAGCTTTGGAGATCATGGCGGCGGTTACCAGCCGCAAGTTCTCCGCGCAGCCCAACGCGGGCATGCCTCGCACGGTGCAGGGCCGCAACCTTTACCTCAGCCCGCCGGAGTACCTGGCCAGCTACGCCCGACGTTTCATTCAATGCGGAGCGCGGCTGGTCGGTGGTTGCTGCGGGACGACGCCGGAGCACATCAAAGCAATCAAAGCGGCGGTCCGATCGCTGAGCCCGCAGCGCTCGCGCATCGCGGTGGAAGTCCTGGAGCGGCCGGGGCGGACTTTGGAGCCGGTTCCAGTCGAGAAGCGTTCGCGACTCTCTGGAAAGCTGGCGCACGGTGAGTTCCCTGTACTGGCGGAAATCCTTCCGCCCAAGGGGTGCGACGCCACCAAGGAAGTGGAAGGCGCGCACTTCCTGCTGGCCAAGGGAGTGGATGCGATCAATGTTCCCGACGGCACGGGCGTGATGGGCCGCATGAGCCCCCTCATCCTCGCCGCTCTCCTCCAGCAGCAAGTGGGCATCGAAGTTCTCCTCCACTACAGCGCCCTCGACCGGAGTGTAATGAGCATTCAGGCTGATGCTTTGGGAGCGCATGCCTTGGGCCTGCGGAACATTCTTGCCATTACCCGGGATACCGCGCAGTTCTCGACCCCCCTTGAAACGGCCATCTCCGAAGTGGATTCCATTGGCTTGGTCAACATCTTTTACAACCTGAACCAGGGCCTGGATGCCGGGGGAAATCCCCTGGGCCAACAAACAAGTTTCCTGATTGGCGTGGCGCTGGATCCTCATGCTGTAAACGCTGACGAGGAGCTTCATCGTTTTCAACTTAAATTGCAAGCGGGCGCCAACTTTGCGGTCACCCAGCCGGTTTTCGACGTGGAGCAACTGGCGGCGTTCATGGAGCGAATGCGGTCTGCCGCGGGCTCCGTTCCTGTCGTGGCCGGCATCTGCCCGCTCACGAGTTATCGCAACGCCGAATTCATGAATAACGAAGTGCCTGGAATCTCTGTCCCGCCCGCCGTCATGGATCGGATGAGAAAGGCGGACACCGGCGAGGCGGCTCGTGCGGAAGGTGTTAAGATCGCCCAGGAAACCCTGCTTTCAATCCGCAACCTGGTGCAGGGTGTCCAGATTGCCGCGCCCTTCGGCCGCTACGCCATGGCGGCGGAGGTGGCGGAGGTTCTGGGAAGCCGAGCGGTGAGCGAGCAATCCTTAGGGGAACGTCGGTAGTCCGTTGTCCGTGGTCCGTTGCAAGCCGGTGAGGCCGGTTCTTCCGAAGTGATCGGCCGTGCGCCCTTTTGCAGCGAGAGGGCCGCTGTCTGCGCGACGGGCCACTGACAAAGGACAACTGACCAAGGACCACGGACTACTGACAACGGACAACGGACGAATCTCAATGACCCAAACACCCAAATCCTCTAAATCCGACTCCTTCGAAAAAAACCTGGAGCGCCTGGACGGAATTGTGCGCGAACTTGAGGACGCTGATTTGCCGCTCGAAAAGGCCCTGCAGCTTTATGAGGAAGGGATGAAACTTTCCGAGGTCTGCCACAAGCAACTGGAAGAAGCGGAAGGCAAGGTGGAAATCCTGACCAAGAAAGCCGGGGGCAAAGTGGTGGCGGAACCGTTCGACCCGGGCGATAAAGCCGTGGCGAGTGACGAGTGAGGAGCAGCCGTCAGCCCTCAGCGGTCAGCTCTCAGCAATCTGTTTTGCTGAAAGCCGATAGCTGACGGCTGAGAGCTGAGCGCTGTGAAAGTGCTTCCCATCAGGGCCAATTCAAGTCAGAATCAAGGCTTTCAGGCAAGAGGCGTAGGCATGCATTTTTCGCCGATGAAAAAACCGTGAACACCGTTTCAGCATTGACCATTCGAGAGTACCTCGAAACGGCGGGCCGCCGGATCGATGAGGAACTGGACCGCCTGCTTCCGCCTGCCGACCGGTTCCCGCCGAGCATCCATGTCGCAATGCGCTACTCGGTGCTGGCCGGGGGAAAGCGCTTGCGGCCCATCCTCTGCCTGGAATCGGGGCGCTTGCTGCGCGGCGACGAACGAATGCTTTTGCGCCTGGGCAGCGCGCTGGAGTTGATCCATACGTACTCTCTGATCCACGATGACCTGCCGGCCCTGGACAACGACGATCTGCGCCGGGGCCAGCCCACGTCGCACCGCGCCTTTGGGGAGTCCACGGCCATCCTCGCCGGCGACGCCCTGCTGACCCTGGCGTTCGAAGTTCTCTCCTGTCCGGGCCCGCCGCCCGAAGACTGCAAGCTGCGCGTGATTCACGAAGTGGCACTCGCCATTGGCACGGACGGCGGCATGATTGGCGGCCAGGTCATTGATCTCCAGATGGCCGGCCGGGCCGTTGACAGCCAGGCGCTCGAGTACCTCCACTCCGCCAAGACGGGCGCATTCATCCGCGCCGCAGTAAGGGCTGGGGTGCTTTACGCGCAGGGCGGGGAAGAGGACTTGGCCCGCCTCACCAGCTACGGCGAGAAAATTGGACTGGCCTTCCAGATTGTCGACGATTTGCTGGACGTGCTGGGTGCTCAGGAATCGTTAGGCAAGACGGTGGGCAAGGATGACCGTCAGCAGAAAGCGACCTATCCGGCCGTCCATGGAATCGAAGCGTCTCAGCGCATGGCTGCGCAGCTTGCGGCGGAGGCCTGTGAGGTTCTTGAGCCTTACGGAGACCGCGCCCACATCCTGCAAGGTATCGCGCGCTACCTGCTTGTGAGGCAGAACTGATGGACTATAAATACCTTCCCGGCATTGATTCACCCGCGGACCTGAGAAAGCTCCCCCGCGAAGCATTGCCTGTCGTGGTCGAAGAACTGCGGGATTACATGGTTACCGTCATCGCGAAGACCGGCGGTCACCTGGCTTCCAGCCTGGGCGCCGCGGAGTTGACCGTGGCGCTCCACTACACGTTCGACACGCCCAAGGACAAGATCGTTTGGGACATCGGCCACCAAGCCTACGGGCACAAAATCCTGACCGGGCGGCGCGATCGCCTTCCGACCATTCGCCAGTATGGAGGAATCTCCGGCTTCCCGTCGCGCGACGAAAGTCCCTACGATACTTTCAACGTGGCTCATGCCGGCACGGCCCTCTCCGGCGCGCTGGGGATGGCCGTGGCGCGTGACCTGAAGGGTGAAGATTACCATGTGGTGGCCGTGCTGGGAGACGCAGGTCTGACCGTAGGTGAGGTACTCGAGGGAATCAACAATCTGGGCACGTTGCAGAAGAAAGTCCTGGTCATTCTTAATGACAATATGATGTCGATTTCGCCCAACGTCGGCGCGCTGGCCGGCTACCTGAACCGCATTGTCCACGGGCAGGCTTATCGTCGCCTGCGCGAAGAGGTTGAGAAGTTGATGCTGTCGGTTCCCCGCCTGGGGCCGCGCATGCTGCGGCTGTCCAAAGACATTGTCGAATCCGCGAAGACGGTACTGATTCCCGGCCTGGTGTTCGAAGAGCTCGGGTTTGAATACATCGGCCCCATCAACGGCCACGACCTCCATGAGCTTCTGGCCGTGCTCGCCAAAGTGAAGAATAATCCCAAGCCCACCCTGGTTCACATCGTGACTCAAAAAGGCAAGGGCTACCATATCGCTGAGCAGTTGCCGGTGAAATATCACGGCGTAACGCAATTCGATGTCTCTACCGGCGCTTTCCACAAAACCCCCGCCGCTGCTCCCTCTTACACCGCCGTCTTTGGCAAGGCCCTGTGCGAGCTGGCGGAAAAAGACTCCCGCGTCATCGGCATCACCGCCGCCATGAGCGAAGGTACGGGCCTGGATGAATTCTCCAAGCGCTTTCCGGACCGCTTTTTCGATGTGGGCATTGCCGAGCAGCACGCCGTAACCTTCGCCGTGGGCTTGGCCTGCGAGGGCATGAGGCCTGTCGTGGCCATCTATTCCACGTTCTTGCAGCGCGCCTTCGACCAGGTGATGCACGATGCCTGCCTGATGCGCGCTCCCGTTACCTTCGCGCTTGACCGGGCCGGCATCGTGGGCGCCGATGGGCCCACCCATAACGGGCTCTATGATCTGGTCTATCTCTCCGCCCTGCCCGGCATCGTGGTCATGGCTCCTAAAGATGAAAACGAGTTGCGCCATATGCTCTATACGGCGCTGACGATCGCCGGCCCCGCGGCAGTGCGCTACCCGCGAGGCAACGGCATCGGCACCCCACTTGACCCGGAGTTCAAGAAGCTGGAGATCGGGAAGGGCGAAATCCTGCGGGAAGGAGCCGATATCGGCATTCTCGCCCTCGGCAGCATGGTCTATCCGTGTTTGGAAGCCGCCAGCCGGCTGGAGGCCATGGGCATCAGCGCAACCGTCATCAACGCGCGCTTTATGAAGCCGCTCGACGCTGACCTGATCTGCTGCCTGGCGACTGAGAAGCGATTCCTGGTGACCGCCGAGGAAGGGACGGAAGCGGGAGGCTTCGGAGCCCAAGTGGCCGCATTGCTTCAGGACCGGCGGGTTCCGGCCAGCATTTTGCGCATCGCGGTGCCGGACCGCATTGTGCCGCACGGCGCGCCCGCCCTGCTGCACGCCAAGTATGGCCTGGATGTGGACGGCATCGTGAACCGTATTAAAACTTACGCCGACGAGTGGCCCGCGCATACGCCGGGGAAGTATCGCTCCGCCCTGCGGGCGTAGCAGGCAGTGGCTAGTGCGCAGTGGCCAGTGCCCAAGGGATGGTTCCGTCCGACGTTGACGGAAGCGCGGCAACGGTCGCCGAGCTGCAAAAGATGATGACCTCATTGCGGGGGAAGCTCACGGCGCGTCTAGCCACTAACCACTAGGCACTAAGCACTGCCTTCCCATGACCCTGCCAAATGCCGTATTGCTCTTCTTCGCCGCAGGAATCGCAGGCACCATGAATTCGGTGGCTGGCGGAGGCAGCTTCTTTTCGTTTCCCGCCCTGATCTTTACGCATGTGCCTCCCATCCCGGCCAATGCCACCTCTACGGTGGCGCTCTGGCCGGGCAGCGTCGCCAGCGCCAGCGCATATCGGAAGCGCTTTCCCAAAGACTTCAAGATACTGGTGGAAATGCTCACCACCAGCGTGGTCGGCGGAACGCTGGGTGCGTTAATCCTGCTTCGAACCCCCCAGTCAACCTTTATGCGCTTTGTGCCCTATCTGTTTCTGCTGGCGACGCTGCTTCTCATCTTTGGCAAGCGAATTGCCAACTGGCTGGAGACGACATTCAAGACTTCAAAGCAGCCGCGCTGGATGGTGGTCGCGGCCTCCAATCTGTTCCAGTTCTTGATCGCCCTTTACGGGGGGTTCTTCGGCGCCGGCATCGGAATCATGATGCTCGCCTTGCTGACCATGCTGCGCATGGAAGATATTCACGCCATGAACGCGCTGAAAACCCTCCTCAACGCCGCCATCAACGGCGCTGCGGTGGTCACCTTCATCGTGGCGGGTGCGGTGCTGTGGCCACAGGCCCTCGTGATGCTCGTTGGCGCCGTCGCGGGCGGCTACGGCGGCGCCTACTTTGCCCAAAAGCTCGATCCCCAAATCGTCCGCCGCTTCGTTATCGCCGTGGGCCTTTGCATGACGGCGTATTTCTTTCTGCGAAGGTAGCGCTGACCTTTAGGTCAGCATGAAGGATGCCGACCCTTCGCTGCGCTCAGGGCAGGCTCTGAAGGTCGGTGCTACCTGCCCGAGGTTGACCACTCGCTGGGTTGAGATCGGATGCCAAAGGAGCGGCAGGTACGAATCCGCCTGGACCGGCTGCTGGTTGAGCGCGGCCTCGCGGAGACGCGCGCCAAGGCGCAGGCCATGATCCTCGCCGGTGAGGTGCTGGTCGACGAGCAAAAAGTCGAGAAGTGCGGCGCCTTGGCGAGTGCCGAAGCGAAGCTACGGCTGCTGGCCGAGCCGCTCAAATACGTCAGCCGCGGTGGAGTGAAGCTGGAGGGAGCGCTGGCGCATTTTGGCGTCTCGCCGGAAGGGAAAACCTGCCTGGACATCGGCGCCTCGACGGGCGGGTTCACGGACTGCCTGTTGCAGCAGGGCGCGAGCCGCGTCTTTGCCGTCGATGTGGGCACCCATCAACTGGATTGGAAGCCCCGCCGGGATCCCCGTGTTGTCTCCCTGGAGAAAATCAACGCACGATATCTGAAGTTCGACCAACTCGGCACGCGGGTGGCACTGGTGGTGATGGACGTCTCTTTCATCTCGGCCACGCTAATCCTTCCCGTGCTGCCGCCGTTGCTCGAAACGCCGGCAGATGTGCTGGTGCTGGTGAAGCCGCAATTCGAAGTTGGCAAAGGACAGGTGGGCAAGGGCGGCATCGTGCGTGATTCAGCGCTTCGCCAGGAAGCGGTGGACAAGGTTTCGAACAAGCTGCTGGATCTGGGCTTCTGCGATATCGCCCAGGCCGAGAGTGTTCTGCCGGGCGCGGAAGGAAATATCGAGTATTTCCTGCACGCAGTTTGGCGAAGATCGACGTAGAACCCGGACCCCCTCACCCGTCCGTCGGCTGACGGACACCCTCTCCCCCCAAGGGGGCGAGGGCATTTTGATTAGCCGCTCGCGGCAGACACCACGGGAAGATTCGGGCAATTGGACCTTGTTTGCATTTTCCGCTTGACAAGCCGGGTGAGACATGATAGCCTATAACCGTGGTCTTAAGGTGGACACATTGTCTTAGGCAAGCGAAGGGACCGTCAGGGCGCGAAAGAGGTCGCGTTGGTCCAACCGGCAAGTGGGATGCACGGTGCTACAGAAAATGGAAAATAGTGGGAACGAAGCTAAGAAGTCCTTGAAAACAAGGGAAAGTCGCTTTTTGAATGTTGCAAATTACGTGCGTTTTGCGCGACAATTGGCAGCAATATGACCCCGAAAGGAGCAAGAAGCAGCAAGTTTTGCGAAAATCGACCTAAACTCCAAGCCCTGAGATTGGGCCGAGAAAGCGACACATAGTCGGCTAGACGGGCTTCGGGCTTGCGCTGGCCCGAGCCCGAGTTTATGCCCTCGCCCCCTTGGGGGAGAGGGTGTCCGTCAGCCGACGGACGGGTGAGGGGGTTGAGCCGTCGGGATATTATGTAACCCTTAGCAGGACAAAATGACAATCAAGAAGGTTGGGATCGTTTCAAAGCCGAAGAAGCTCGAGATTGGTGAAATCGTGCCGCCACTCCTCGAGTGGCTGCGCCAACGCGACATTGAGGTATGCATCGACAAGGAAACGGGCGCCATAATCAAGAACGCCGAGCCCTGCCTGACGCGCAACGAACTGGCCGGCTCCGTGGAGTTGCTGATTGTTCTGGGAGGCGACGGAACGCTTCTGGCCACGGCCCGGGCTCTGCACGGCAAGCCGGTGCCGATCCTGGCGGTTAATCTGGGCGGGCTGGGATTCCTGACGGTGACGACCCAGGAGGAGCTTTACCCGACCCTGGAAAGCGTCTTCAGCGGCGAGCAGCACATCGAGCGGCGCGTGCAACTGGAGGGGTCGCTGATCCGCGCCGATGAGGTGATCGCTACGTTTCTGGCGCTTAACGACGCGGTGTTGAACAAGGGCGCCATCTCGCGCATCCTGGATTTTGAGTTGCGGGTCAACGGCCAGTTTGTTTCCTCCTACAAATCGGATGGCTTGATTATCTGCACGCCAACCGGATCGACCGCTTATTCGCTGGCCGCGGGCGGTCCCATCACCATGCCGAGCGTAGGGGCGTTCATCGTAACCCCGATCTGCGCGCACACGCTGACCCATCGTCCCCTGGTCGTTCCCGACACGGCGAGTATCGAAATTGTCGTGACCACACAGCGTGAGGCAGCCTACCTTACGGTGGACGGTCAGGTCGGGCTTGCCGCGCATAGCGACGATCGGGTACGCCTGAAGAAAGCGGATTCCTATGTGGAACTCATCCAGTCCCCCGACAAGGACTATTTCAGAGTTCTCCAGCAAAAGCTCAGGTGGGGGGAGAGGTAGAGAAGTAGTCAGTCGTCAGTGGTCAGTTGCCGGCTTTCAGTTGCGGGTCCGTGATTCTGAGCCCGTTTGGTGTCATCCTGAGGCCGTATGTTGTCATCCTGAGCGGAGCGAAGGATCTCTGCAGTTCGCCCCGCGTCGGCGCGGTGAAGAAATGTTGTAGGGCCAAAAAGAAACTGCAGAGATTCTTCGCTTCGCTCAGAATGACAGGTGTAGGCTTTAGAATGACAGGTGGAGGCTTTGGCATGACAGGCGAGGCGCTCGGAACGAAGCCCGGGGGGTACAGGTATGACGCCAGCAGTGAATCAAATCCATGAAGTCCACGCAGCAGCGCGGCTGGCGCAAGTGCGCTACGCCATTCGCGACCTGGCGGTGCTGGCGGACGAGGTGGCGCGCCAGGGCAAGGAAATCCTGCCGTTGAATATCGGCGACCCGCTTCAATTCGACTTTCGCACCCCGCCCCATCTCATCGAAGCCGTGGCCAAAGCGATGCGCGACGGGCTGAACGGGTACGCGCCCTCGCTGGGGATCCCGGAGGCGCTGGCCGCGGCGCACGCCGCCGCCGAGCGCAAAGGTATCCGCAACATCCAGAGCGTTTTCATGACCGCCGGCGTGAGCGAGGCGGTGGACGTTTGCCTGTCGGCACTCCTCGATCCGGGCGAGAACATCCTGACGCCCAGCCCCGAGTACCCGCTCTATTCTGCGGTGCTGGCCAAGATCGGGACGCCGGTCAACGCTTACCTGCTCGATGAAGGGAACGGCTGGGAACCCGACCTGGAACACCTTTCCAGCCGCATCGTCTCGGGCACGCGCGCCATCGTGGTCATCAATCCCAACAACCCTACCGGGGCTGTCTATTCGCGGAATACCCTGGAGGCTATCGCGGAACTCGCCCGGCAGAACAACCTGCTGATCTTCGCCGACGAGATTTACGAAAAGTTGATCCTTGACGACGGCCATCCGCACACTTCCCTCGCCGCGCTGGCCCCGGATGTTCCGGTGGTGACGTTTAACGGTCTTTCCAAGGCGTATCTGGCTCCGGGTTGGCGGGTGGGTTGGGCGGTGGCGAGCGGCCCTGCCGCGGCGCTGAAGCCATACATCGAGGGCGTGTGCAAATTGTTGCGGGCGCGACTCTGTTCGAACCATCCGCAGCAATATGCCGTGCGTCCGGCGCTCGAAGGCCCTCAGAACCATGTTGCGGAGGTGAGGCAGAAGCTGCGCCGCCGCCGCGACCTTACCGCGCAATGGTGCAACACCACTCCTCGGCTTGGCTGCGTGAAGCCTCTGGGGGCTTTCTATGCCTTTCCGCGCCTGGACATTCCCGAGAGCGACGAGGATTTCGTGCGCAACCTGCTGCTCGAGAAACAGGTCCTGGTGGTGCACGGAAGCGGGTTTGGACAGGCGCCCGGGACGCGGCACTTCCGCATCGTCTTCCTTCCGGACGAGCCCACCCTGGCGCGCGCGTACGCAGGCATCGCCGAGTTCATTCGCCAACGGTATGGCTGATTTACTTTTTTCGAAATCCTCTGTAAAATCAGCAATTTCGTGTCCATGTACATTCAGGAGGCCGATTATGGCGTTGCAAATTGTCGAGAAGGAATCCAGCGGGGTGACGATTCTGGCGTTGTCGGGGCGCATCACGCTGGGCGAAGAGAGCAATCAACTCCGCTCGCATATCAAAGAGATGCTGTCGGGGGGAGCGAAGCGGCTGGTGCTGGATCTTGGGGAAGTCAGCTACATCGATAGCGCCGGATTGGGCACGCTGGTGGCCGGCTATACTTCCTCACAAAGCCAGGGCGCGACGATGAAGCTGGCGAACCTCACGAAGCGGTTTCGAGAGCAGTTGAATATTACTAAATTGGTTACAGTTTTCGATGTCTATGATAGCGTCGAAGCTGCGGTGAAGTCCTTCGCGGCCTGATTAGCGTTGATTGCGAGCGGTAGCACAGGCACTCTTGCCTGTGGCCCGGCGGGTTGCTCGTCTCGCGACGAGCACAGGCAAGAGTGCCTGTGCTACGGACGATCCAGCCGATAAATGGCGAGGCCCGTCAAAAGCTTCGGGTAAAAGTCGGTGGACTTTTGCGGCAGCGTCAAACCCGCCAAGGCATTATCCTGCACGGCCTGGACGGGAGTGGGGTTCAGCAGAAGACAGAGTTGAGCTTCGCCCCGCGCAACGGCTGCGGCAGCGGCTGGGAACTCACGGTGATAAGTGAGGTTTCTCTCCTCACGCACTGCCTGCGGATTGATTCTGAGTATCTGCTCGAGGATCAGGCGGTGCAACAGGATGACGTCGAGCCGGCGCAGGGTCGAGGGAATTTCCTCGAGAGCGCTTTCCAGATCGTAATCGCGGCGCAGGCGGAGAAGGGCGAGCTTTCCGCACCCAGCGTAGGCGCCAAATGCCGGCCCCGCAAGGCCCGCCCGTGCCAACCTTTCAAGAAAAGCAGTTGCCCAATTGTCAGTCTCCTCCCCCGTGGGCAACTCTTCCACCTCGAAGATCGAGCGCGCCTGGAGCACAAAGTGTGACCAATCGAACCCTGGCAGACCGTGAACCAGGCGGTGAGTCGGCAAGATGGTCAGGCCGTCGGTTTCCATGCGAACGAAGGTCATCATCACGTATTCCGCCTGCTCATCGGAGGCGGCCCGGCTTCGACAATAGTCGCGATAAGCGAGCGCCGTTTCGTAGCGATGGTGGCCGTCCGCGATCACCAGTTTTTTGTCCGCCATTCCCGCCGCGACCTGGACGATCGCCTGGGGCTCAGTGATTCGCCAGACTGTGTGCATAGTCTGGTACTCGTCGGTAACTTGTTCCCAGGGCTGAGGGGGTGTTCTCTCCGCCAGCAGAGACTCGACCACGCCCGCAGGGTCGCTGTACAGCACAAAGATCTGGCCGAAATGGGCTCGCGTGACCTTCAAGAGTTCCAGTCGGTCGGTCTTGGGCCCCGAGAGCGTCTGTTCGTGCGGGAGGATGACTCTTGCCGAGTAGTCTTCCAGGCGACAAACAGCGATAAATCCGCGTCGCACTTTCTTGCTCTCCGTCCGGCCCGGAACTTCGTACTCCTGGTTATAAGGGTAGATTGCGGGTCTGGAATCCGAGACCAGAATGCCATCGTCGATCCAATCCCGGAAGCACCGCGACGCGCGCAGGTAAACGTTGCTCCTGGGATTGTCCTCGGCATGAACCTGGCCTCGGATCACGCGGACGAGGTTGTAGGGGCTCGAACGGTAGTAACGCGATTGCATCTCCGTGGAAATCTTGTCGTAGGGCTGCGTCACAACATCCTCAAGCTGTTGTATGCGCGATGGGTTGTAGTAGAGCGCTCGAAAGGGTCGAATTTCAGCCATGGCCGTCTCCGTCTGTAAGCTTGCGACCTTATCACACTGGCGCGGAACCGTCGAGCGCAGTGTTGGGCACGGCGTGGCACGGCCCCGCAGATCTTAGCCCGGCCCCTCGGTGAAGGCGTGAAGATATTCGGAATGTGCCATCCTGAGCGCAGCGAAGGATCGCTGCAGTTGTTCGCAAATCGCCGGACCTTAGGAAACTGCCGAGATCCTTCGCTGCGCTCAGGATGACAGGCCGGGTCTTGCTTGTGTCGGAGGAGAGGGTTCGCCATCGACGTGTTTTCATCAGCAGGAACGAGTGAGGGGCGCGTCAGTTCATATCTCGTGTGTGCTATAGTTGCTCACCTGAGAGAAGGGATGACAACCGAGGAACAAAGATAATGGCAGAGCTTCGACTCGATCCAATAACTCACCGATGGGTGGTCTGCGGGAAAAGGCGCGTGATGGCGGATTTCAACGACGCGGAAGCCATTTGCCCTTTCTGCCCGGGCAACGAGCACTTTACCCCACGGGCTATCCGGGAACTTACCGACAGCGAGGGCGCATGGACCGTCAGGGTGTTTCACGATCGCGCGCCCATCTTCCTCGTCGAGGGCAACGAAGACCGGCACGCCGTGGGCATGTTTGACCGCATGAACTCGATTGGCGCGCACGAGATCGTGGTTGAGACCCCAAAACACGGGGTGACGCTGGCGGAACTTCCGGTCTCCCAGGTGGCAAAATGCATCGGCCTGTATCGCGACCGTATCCTGGACCTCAAGCGCGACATCCGGCTTCGCTATGTTTCTGTTTACAAAGATCAGGGACATGTCGGAGTGAACGAGCATGGCCATAGCCACTCGCAGGTATTGGCGTCGCCGGTTCTACCGCAGTTTTTGGAGCTTGAATTCCGGTGGAGCAAAATGCATTTCCAGAAGAGAGAGCGGTGCCTTTTTTGTGACTGCGTTCAACAGGAGATTCAGGAAGAAAAACGGGTGGTGGACCAAAACGGCGATTTCATCGCGGTTTGCCCTTTTGCTTCGCGGTCGCCGTACGAATTGTGGGTACTGCCGGTCCAGCACTCCTCTTCCTTTGAAAAAGACCTGACAGACCCGGTCCGCTTGAAGTCGCTGGCATCGTTTTTCAAGCCCTGCCTGCAGAAAGTCGAGAAGATTTCCTCAATTCTGCACTTCGTAATCCACACCGAGCCTAACCTCGACGCCCACAAGCCGACCAAGGATTGGTGGAATACGGTGCCGGATGACTACCACTGGCACATTGAGATTCATCCGGATGTAGAGGGCGAACACCGGTATCTGGGCAGTGAAGGGTTCTATTTCAACCCAATTCCAGCAGAGGATGCAGCGCTGGTACTTCGCGCGCTGCAACCCGAATCTGGGGCCGCGCCGGCTTTGACGCCAAGCCCGGTGAAAGCTTGATGGGGCGAGAAAATCCCTCTGCTGCACCGTGAATGAGAAGCACGATCGAAAGGAGGCTGATGACAGTCGAAAGGCGCACCCTCCCGGGAATCCAATTGGTCGTCTTCGACTTGGACGGCACAATCGCGGACACCAAACGAGACTTGGCGCTCAGTGTTAATGCCATGCGCGAGTCTCTGGGTTTGGGTCCGCTACCTCTCGAAGCCGTCACGTCTTACGTCGGACATGGTGTGACCGTTCTGATCAAAAGGGCGCTGGGCGATCAAGCCGCCGATGGCGATGTTGAGAAGGGGCTGAGGTTTTTTCTGGACTACTATGCCCGGCACCTGCTCGATAACACCGTT
>Ga0187891_1000914_pt1 | contig 27205 bp, 26 predicted proteins | sample June2016WEW_21_4_FD_132990 | JGI IMG/M metagenome (GOLD analysis project Ga0187891, IMG submission 132990) | Peatland microbial communities from SPRUCE experiment site at the Marcell Experimental Forest, Minnesota, USA - June2016WEW_21_40 | ecosystem: Environmental > Terrestrial > Soil >... | reverse complement strand
CGTTGCTATATTACAACTCAGAATCACGGTTATGCAGTAGACATGGAATCCCTAAAGAAAACGCCGTTGGAAACTTGGTTCATAAACGCCAACGACAAAACCACAGAAGGCCTCAAACACAAAAACAAGCCGGTCTTTGCTGTTCAATGGCACCCAGAAGCCTCGCCGGGACCATACGACACTGAAATGCTGTTTGATAAGTTTGCGAAGATGCTGGAGGTTACCTGAGGATGCCCAAGTTTGACTGGATAAAGAAAGTGCTGGTTCTTGGCAGTGGAGCTATAAAAATCGGTGAAGCCGCCGAATTTGACTACTCCGGAAGCCAATGCCTCAAAGCTCTGCGGGAGGAAGGCATAGAAACCGTCTTGGTTAATCCTAACATTGCCACTATTCAAACTGACCCACGTTTGTCAGGAAAAGTGTATCTTCTTCCAGTCACGCCTGAATACGTTGAGAAAGTTATTGAAAAAGAACGCCCCGACGGTATCCTGTTGGGCTTCGGTGGACAAACCGCTTTAAACTGTGGTTTGGAGCTAGAGAAAAAAGGCATCCTGCAAAAATACAATGTTAAGGTTTTAGGTACCCCCGTTCATGCGATAGAGGATACGGGCGACCGTGAACGTTTCCGGCAGGCAATGCTTAAAGCCGGTGTGCCTCCGTTAAAAAGCAAGTCGGCAACAAGTGTCAAACAAGCTTTGGAAGTTGCTGAAGAGATTGGTTATCCCGTCATAATTAGGGTTGCATATACTCTTGGCGGCAAAGGTGCAGGCGTCGCCCGTAACTCTGAAGAATTAAAGGATATAGCAACTCGTGGTTTAGCTCAAAGCCGAATAAGCCAAATTCTCATTGAAGAGTACGTTGGACACTGGAAGGAAGTTGAGTATGAAGTTATGCGTGACTACGCAGACAACTGCTTAACCGTCTGCAATATGGAAAACTTTGATCCTATGGGTGTCCACACTGGCGATTCCATAGTGGTTGCTCCTTCGCAGACGCTGTCAAATCGGGAATATCACCTTATTCGGTCAACTTCGATAAACGCCATACGTAGCTTAGGCATTGTCGGCGAATGCAACATTCAATGGGCGTTAAATGCGACGTCAGAGGAGTACCGTGTAATCGAAGTTAATTCCCGTATGTCCCGAAGTTCTGCGCTCGCAAGCAAAGTCACGGGTTACCCCTTGGCTTACATAGCAACAAAACTTACCTTGGGCTATTTGCTTCCTGAACTCATAAACAAAGTAACCGAAGTCACCACAGCATGCTTTGAACCAGCCTTAGACTACATAACCGTAAAGATTCCCCGGTGGGACCTGCAGAAATTCAAAAACGCCGACCGCCACATCGGTCCTCAGATGCGTTCAGTTGGGGAAGTGATGGCTATTGGTCGCTGCTTTGAAGAGGCGTTGCAGAAAGCTGTGCGCATGTGTGATACTGGCAAGATGGGTTTGGTTTGTAACCCTGAGGATTCAGAGCCTGAGAGTGAAGAGCGGATTCGTGATGTGCTTGCGAATCCGACGGATGAGCGGCTCTTTGCGATTGTTAAGGCGTTAAAAACGGGTATAACAGTCGAGGAGATATACCGTTTAAGCGGGGTTGACCCATTCTTCCTTCATAAAATTCAAAACGTTATCGATATGGAAGCGGATCTGCGGCAGCTAAATCTTGCAGAGGCTTCAGCGGCGGAGGTGATTCGTGAAGCTAAACGTTTGGGCTTCTCCGATGAGCAAATCGCCAAGTGTCAATGCACCGATGAATCTACCATTAGAACGTTTAGAAAAAGCGCCAACATTCTGCCGGTAGTTAAGCAGATAGATACGTTGGCGGCTGAGTGGCCGGCGAAAACAAATTATCTCTACCTCACTTATGGTGGAGACGAAGATGACATTGAATTAACAAACAGCAAAAGCAAAGTTATCGTGTTGGGCGCGGGTGTTTTCCGGATAGGTTCAAGTGTCGAGTTTGATTGGTGCGGCGTCAACACTATTTGGGCGCTTAAGAAGAACGGGATTCAAGAAGCAATAATGGTTAACTACAACCCCGAAACAGTCTCCACAGACTACGACGTTTCAGATAAACTGTACTTTGAAGAACTCTCAACCGAGCGTATCTTGGATATTTACGAGAAAGAGAACCCTCTTGGCGTCATCACCAGTGTCGGCGGTCAAATTCCAAACAACTTAGCCATGAAGCTCTCTAACGCAGGAGTTAAACTGCTAGGTACATCCGCTGAAAACGTGGATTTGGCTGAAGACCGCTCAAAGTTCAGCGCGCTTTTGGATCAGTTAGGGATTTCTCAGCCTAGCTGGAGCAAACTGCTGTCAATTGCGGATGCGAAGCGGTTTGCGGAGAAAATTGGTTATCCGGTTATTGTGCGTCCAAGTTATGTGCTGTCTGGTTCTGCGATGCGTGTCGCTTACAATCAGGAGTCGCTTGAGAATTTCCTTAACTTAGCTGCGAAGGTTTCACATGATCACCCCGTCGTCATCAGCAAATTCATAAATCGCGCCAAAGAGGTTGAGGTGGATGGGGTTTCTGACGGTGAAACCGTTTTTATCGGCGCTATAATGGAACATGTTGAGAACGCCGGTGTCCACAGCGGCGACGCAACCATGACTATTCCGCCTCAGGCGTTGAAGGTTGAGGTTCAGGAGAAGATTGAGGATTGCACGCTGCGAATCGTTAAGGCACTCAACATTCATGGGCCCTACAACATCCAGTACCTCGTTAAAGACGACGTGGTTAACGTTATTGAATGCAATCTTCGGGCTTCGCGTTCGATGCCGTTTGTCAGCAAAACACGCGGAGTAAACCTCATTGAACTCGCCACTTTGGCGATGCTTGGCAAGAAGATCGATGGCGTTAAGTTGTCGCCGATGACTGTTGCTCCTCATGTCGGTGTTAAGGTTCCGCAGTTCAGTTTTATGCGTTTAAGCGGCGCTGACCCTGTTTTGGGCGTGGAGATGCTTAGCACCGGTGAGGTGGCGTGTTTAGGCGAGAACTTTTCGGATGCGTTTTCTAAGGCGTTGCAGGCTGCGGAGTTTAAGATTCCGCCCAACGACGGTGCCGTGTTTATCAGCGTCGGCGGGGATGAGGAGCGTAAACGGCGGGTTGTGCCGATTGCTCAGGCTTTCTCGGATATGGGCATTAAGATCTATGCGACTGCGCATACGGCTAAGGTGCTTAACGAGGCGGGTGTTAACGCGGTTGTGCTGCATAAGGTGAAGGAGGCTGAGGCGAGCCCCAACATTTTGGATTACCTGCAGGAACGCAAAATAGACCTGGTCATTAACGTGCCCATAGCGAATAGGCAGAACAGCTTCTCAGACATCTTAACCGACGGCTACGTCATCCGTCGCCAAGCAGTCGAGTTCAACGTGCCTGTCATCACGAATCTGCAGTTGGCAGTTGCGCTAGTTGAAGTGCTAAAGCAGAAGGGACAAAACGGCAACTCCATCCGCAGCCTAAACGAGTACATGGACGACTTACCCTGGAAACTCTGGTAGCGCGGCTCGCCGGAGCTTTTGGCGGCTGGGTTAAAATTTTGTTTTTTGTGGTTTGGGTTGCTTTTTTGGTTTAGGGCTTGAATTGTTTGCAGGTTGAGTGGATAAAAGTCGGTTAAAGTCGAAAAAAGTTGATAAAAGTCGAATAAAGTTGGAAAAAGTCAAATGCAGCGATGTGGGCCCTCAAAAGAGAAAATTGCTATCCTTCTATCTTGAGCTCAGTCAAGAACAGCAGAGTGTTGCCATTTTTTTTCTTTGTGTTTTGGGTTGCTTTTTTGGAACAAGCTTTAAATCCAAGTTAGGCTACGGTTAAAAGTGGTTAGTAATGGTTAACAATGGTTAAGTATGGTTTAAAACGGCTGATTTTGGTTGGAAAAGGTTTATGCCGTTAACACGTTCAGTAAGCTTCAAAGTAGTCATAGGCAAAGGAAACCGAATACAAATTCCCACCCTAATCAGATGGGAGTTCAAATTAGAACCCACCCAACTCCTAACAGTGTCCGTCTGCCTGTTCGGTCGCGGAGTCAACGAAACCTTCTACACAAAAATGAACAAAGACGGACGAATAACAATCCCCAAAATAAACGCAGAAATAATAAAAACACACCTACACAAAGAAGAAACCCTAAGCCATTACGCATTTGAAATAACCCTAAGACCCGCATAACCAAAAAAACAGAAGAAAAAGCCGATGTGATTTTCCCCTCCGAATTTTTTCTTTATGTTTTGTTATGAAAAACCTTTTTTTATGGCACTTTTAAGAGCATTTGAGATATAAGATTGAGGTTGCTTTTTTGATTTAGAGCTTGAAAGTGTTTGCAAGCTACGTTTTTCCCATTTTTACCCGTGTTTACCTGTTCATTTGCGCTTCTCAGCATTTATAAATGCCCAAGCAAAAAAGAAATAGATGAATCAATATGCAGCCTACAGAAATTTTTCCATTTTTTATTTGTTTAGAATAATCGAAGTTTTAGGTATATTATGTCGTATCTAAAAATCAAATATAGGTATACAGCTGCCCATATTTACACGGCTGAATCTCTTGCTGGAAAAACAAAATAATCGGCAGCAGGTTAACGACACCAAGCAACTCAAAAACCTGAGAGGCGGAATTAGGCGGGTTTATGCTGCTGGAGCGTTTTTCTTTGAAGAAATGTATTCACTGCATCTATGAGGGCTTCGCATGCAAACCATCTCTCTTCTAAGGAACCATCAGTCTCCAAGCTCTCAATTTTTTTCAGGCAATCTCTTATCTGCTCCACTATCGGCTGCCTCTTTCCATCGTACTCGTCTCGGAGGCTTTCTTGTACTTCGGTGAAAGCCAGCATGGCTAGTTCGAGTTCCCTTTGTTTGGCGTTTATTTCCTGAGTTGTCTCCATCTCTTTCTGTTCCCTCTCCTTCTTGGAGACACCCCTGAAAAAGCCAGTTTTCAATCGAACAATATAATCCAGTTCAGCTCTGAGGCTATCGATATTTTTGTTCAGGCGTCTGATTTCCCTGTTTTTTTGCCCTTTAACCTTCCCCATTCGGGTGGCATGTTCTTTTTTGATTTGGTCCAGAAGATTTCTGCTGTCTGCCAGATTTTTGTAAGCCTCCTCCAGAGCTGTCTCCTTGCGGCGTCTTTCCTCAAGCTCAGCCTTAATGGCGGAGAGTATTTGTGTACGCTCCTTTACGAATTGTTCATCCGCGTTTACGTTTGGATTTGACTCAAACTCAGTCAGGACATCTGTCAGGTTCATCAGCCAGCGCTCGAAGTGCTCCCTAAAAGGGGAAGGACCAAACTTCTGGATTCCCAAAATATGTATTCGCTTGAGGGTTTTATCCGAAACCTCCTTCAAAGTTGCAACATGATTCTCCTCTCGTTTGGAGTCACCTGCTGATTTACGCTTTCGCCCTCCATCCTTGCCCCTTTCATATTGCCGCAGGTATCTCATGAACAAAATCTATCATACTTGAAGTATTTAAAAAGCAATCTTGTTTGTGTCGAATAATTTGTTTAAGGCAAGCAAGTGTTTATCCGATGTCAACAGGCGTCAACAAGCGCGTTGTTCCGCACCTGCTACATTTCTCCTCTAAAGGGGACCCGCTTGTTTTGCGGCTATATTTGATTGGGCCTTCAGGGTCAGGATACAAAGCCGCTGTTTCCCCCGAGCTTTCCCTCTTTATCGGCGTAAACTCATGAGTGGACCTCTTCAGAACTTCTAAACGCCTAAAATTATCTTCAAGCCTAACCTTAAGCTCTTCAAATCGAGCCAACCGATCCATATCAAAGCTCTCCAGCTGAGCCTGAATCGATTTCAGTTTGCCCAGAGAGGTTTTCAGCTGGCTTACTTGGGCTTTTGCTTCTTCCATGGGTTCGTACTTGCTAATAGTTTGGTTGATGCTTTCAATATCAGCTGAAATTAACTGCAGGTGACTTTTGATTTTTGCATAGCTGTTCACTGCTTTGGTAAAATTGATGTTTTGCTTAGTCAGGGTCTCTATTTCAGGTCTGTACCTTGAGAACTGTTGGTCATAATTTTGCGGGTCCACATGGCACAGCGGACGCTTGTTTTCGGTTTCTTTTGTTGCAGCGAGAAATTGGGCGGCTTCCTGCTCAATTTTATCCGCCAGTTTACTGTCAGGCATCAGGTAGTTTAGCCATTTATCCGCCGTTGAATTCATCCTGTTAACAGTACCCAACCGTAGCTTTGCTTTTCGGTCCTGATGTATAGCTTCTTGCAGTTGCCTGGTAATTCGGGCGGTTTCAGCTTTCGCCAAAACTTCGATTGCTGCTTTTCCTTTTGGAGTCAACTCAAAACCAACTTTACCCTGCAAGTAAACCTTGCGAATCAGGTTTTTTGCGCTCAACCTGCTGATGCTCATCTCCGCTTGTTCGCTGCTAACTTCCATCTTGCTGCTGATTCGAGCAAGCGCCAACTTTTCCGTTTGATCAGCCACGCTTTTCTTAGCTAGATAATCTATGATGGCGTCATCTATTGACTGGTTACCTGTGTCGCCGTTACTCACGTCTTGCAACCCCAATCATACACCGTTAGCAAAGTAAATAAATTCAACTGGAATATTCTCAGGATTCTATTTTTCAGTCAGTTCTTTGCCAACCAAGTAAATTAATTGGTTATTGCGCAAAAAATATTAACGTGCGATGCCTACTCGATTGGCATTAAGGTAAGGCTAATTGTCCAAACCGACAAAAACTCGCAGTGTAGAAGAGATTAACGAGAAAATCCGCAAGGGCGACGTTCAGGTTTTAACCGCTGACGAAATGAAAAAACTAGTGGAAAGCAGCGGCGTTGAAGTTGCCTTCAAAGAAGTTGATGTGGTTACAACAGGAACTTTTGGTGCCATGTGTTCCTCAGGCGCAGTAGTTAACCTTGGGCATTCTGACCCGCCGATAAAGATCGAGCACGCGTGGATGAATGACGTGGAAGTTTGCCACCCTGGAGCAGCGGTAGACCTGTTTATCGGAGCAACCAACATGTCAGAGAAGCAGCCTTTCGAGTATGGCGGCGGACACGTTATCCAAGACCTTGTATCAGGCAAAGAGGTTGAACTCCGCGCCACAGCATACGGAACTGACTGTTACCCGAGAACCCAGCTTAAAACAACATTAACAAAGGACGATTTAAACCAGTTTTACCTCCTCAACTTCCGTAACTGCTACCAACGCTACAACTGCGCAGTGAACACCAGTGACGAAACCATTTACACTTACATGAGCAAACTCTTGCCGCGGCTAAGAAACGCGACGTTTTCGGGTGCAGGCGAATTAAACCCGCTCATGAATGACCCCGACTACGAAACGATTGGCATGGGCACAAGGATTTTTCTCGGCGGAGGGCAGGGCTACGTTATTGGTGAGGGAACGCAGCATAGCCCAAAAAACCTAAACGGCACCTTGATGGTGAAGGGCAATGCCAAGAAAATGTCGCCTGAGTTTTTGCAGGGCGCGGCGTTTACGCGTTATGGTACTTCATTGTATGTCGGTTTGGGCGTTCCCATTCCCATCTTGAATGAAGGCTTAGCAAAGAAAACAGCGATTCGTGACAGCGAAATTATCACGGACGTGGTTGATTACAGCGTGCCGCGCAGAGACCGCCCCAAGCTAAGACAAGTGAGCTATAAAGAGCTAAAGTCAGGCTCAATAACGATCAATGATAAGAAAGTCCGTGTCAGCAGCCTGTCAAGCATCAAGATGGCTAAGAAAGTTTCCCAGACACTGAAGTCTTGGATTGAGGAAGGCACGTTTTTCTTAACCTCACCTGTTGAACGGTTGCCCCTTGACAGCGTGTTTAAGCCTATGAGGCAGACTGAAGAAATACCGTTCGTCATGAGCGTTATGCATCCAGCGGTCACATGCACCGAAAACGAGGAGATTCGTGCTATTGCCGAGCGTATTGTCACTAAATCAGTTAACCACATCGTGGTAGTTGATGACGCTGGCAAATTGAAGGGGATAGTGACTTCGTGGGATGTTACCCGGGCTATGGCTGAAGGCAAAAAAGCGTTAGCCGACATAGAAACACGTAACGTGGTGACTGCTCAACCTGAGGAACCGCTGGAGATTGCATCAAAGCGGATGGCTCAACATAGTATTTCAGCGTTGCCCGTTGTTGACATAGAAAAGAAAGTGTTGGGGATAGTCACATCTGAAGACGTTTCCAAACTGCTAGGAAGGTAAAGCATGGTAAGACTTCTTTTAAGATTCACTGAAGAACAAGTGCCGCAGCCGATAGCTTCCCAAATAATTATTGAGTACAAAATTCCAATGGCTATTTTGTCGGCACACATAAACTCTAAGGGCGGCGAAATACTTGCGGAAATCCCAGATGAGGCGCAGGAGAAAATAATAAAAGCCTTCCGAAAAAGAGGCGTCACAGTAACTGTACCGAAACTCATCGAAGTTGACGCAGAGAAATGTTTCAGCTGCGGCTCCTGCGTGGCTCTTTGCCCTGTGGAAGCCATAAGCATAGACAAAGATTCCACCGTACAGTTTGACAAGGAAAAATGTGTCGGCAGCACCTGCAGCGTATGCGTTGACGCGTGCCCAGCCAGAGCCATAAAATCAGTTAAGCAAAACACTGAACAACCAGCAAGCAACAGGAAAAAACAAAGTTGACCTCAAAGCTGTTCAAAGAAAACTTCACCCTGAAAGAAACGCAATGCACAATAGTTTCAGATAACCAGCAAGCCATCCATGCAGCCATCGAATCAATCAAACGAAGCAGGCAAGAACTCGAAATTTACGTAAAAGCAAACCCCAAATTCTTATACACGTTAACACCACTCCCTGCGCCAGAAAAACCGCTCGTCGCTAATCTGATGGCTTTAGCTGCAGAAAAAGCGGGCGTTGGACCCATGGCAGCCGTGGCGGGAGTGATTGCTGACCTAGCAGTAAGCGACATGATTCTTGCGGGCTGTAAAGTGGCTGTGGTGGAAGACGGCGGAGAAATCTCAGCGCAATCAAACACTCCTGTTGACGTGGCAGTTGCTGCTGGAGAAGAACCTCTATCGAAACGGTTCGGCTTTCGATTAACAGAATTTCCAATAGGCATCGCCACCAGTTCAGGACGATTTAGCCACGCGTTAAGTTTTGGTGATGCGGAGGCAGCAACGGTTTTCTGCAAAAACGCCTCCTTAGCCGATGCAGCAGCCACAGCAGTTGGCAACGTGGTTAAAGGCGAAAATGCAGAAGCCGCGATTAAAGCTGGAATCAGCAGAGGGCTATCAGTTGAAGGCGTGGAAGGCGTACTCATAATCTACAAGGGTCAAGTGGGTACCGCAGGCAAAATTCCACAAATAATTAAAGTGGAACCATAAAAATCCGTCAACCAGCATACCAAAAAATAAGTGCACTGGAAGAATAACTTCCCGATAATTTTAATAAGCGATACATGAGTGGTTTATATTTGGTGGGATTTCTTTCGTCTTTGAAGGAGGTTTAAAGGGTGGAATCTGTTGAAAAAATAAGAAAGGCGCTGGATATAGAAAGGGAAGCTGTCGGAGTGAAATACACCGATGAGTCCCCTAAAGCCAAGCTGGCTGAGGGCCGATATACCGTGTGTAATGGCCTCTTAGAGGCTGCTGGCGGCAAAGTGATAATGCTCTCAAGTGAGACTTGCTCTTGCCCCGGAGGAAGGAGCTTTCTTGGGTTTGCTGAAAGAAGAGAGGTGCCGCTTAAGCTGCTTGTTGAAGGGGAGAAGCTGTGGTGCGATGTTAAGACGGCGTTGAGGTCATCAATTGAATCGGAGAAGATTGCTAAACCACCTCGCGGCATAGCTAGCAAGGTCTATCTGTACCCGGTTAGCAAAGACGTCTTCGCGCCTGATTTAATCATTTTCCTCGTAAACGCTGAACAGGTGTCAAGACTTATTACGCTGGCTCAGTTCTGGGATGGCAAAACCCCCGCGTTTGAAATGAGAGGGTCGCTTTGCTGGGGCGCCATAACCTACCCGATTGTTTCAGGCAACTTCAACGTTACCGCCGGCGACATAAGCGCGAGGAGGATGGCGGGATGGGACAAGGATACACTGTTCGCCTCAGTTCCAGAGGAGAAAATACAGGGAATTGCGGATGCAATAGTTAAAAGCACTGCTGGAACAGCTAAGTCGTCTAGCCAGTTCAGTAAGATGATAGAAAAGCTGATGTCGGAGAAAAAATAAAATAGGTGCAGAAGTAAGCCTCTGAAGTTGCATTTGCAGATTGAAATGAGCATTTAAAAATGAGAAAACACCGAGTCGTTTACGAAAACTCTTAAATTATACAATTCCCAACTGAACTGCAAGGTCTCTTTCATGTCATCGAACACTAACGCGCTTGAAATCCAAAGCTATGACGATAAAGAAAAGATTTTTCTGGTAAAATCGTCGTGCGGAAACGTAGTGAAGGTTCAAGATACCTTTGCAGAAATGTTCCCGCTTTGGGTGGGAAGAGTTTTAATTACCGCTCAAAACGAGAAATGGGCGATGATTGCAGCAAGTTTAACCACGGGTTTTGCCACAAGCGTCATTGAGGCAACTGCGGAAGCAGCAATTGAACGAACTGTTCCAGCAGACCAGACCCCTGACAAACGTCCCGGAGTACTTATTCAAATTTACAATCGTGACCGCTTCGAACTCAAGCACCAGCTCATGCAGCGTATCGGCCAGTGTACCCTGACTTGCCCAACAACCGCAGCCTTCAATGGGCTGGTCGGCAAACGAACATTGGATGTGGGCAACAGCCTACGGTATTTCGGCGATGGCTTCCAGAAAAAAGCCATGGTTGGAGGAAGAAAATGCTGGAAGCTTCCCGTTATGGAAGGCGAGTTCATCGTTGAAAACGGTTTTGGCGCGATGGAGGCAGTTGCAGGCGGCAACTTTATGATTTTTGCTGAAGATCAGCCATCAGGATTGAAATCGGCTGAAGCAGCGGCGGATGCAATCCGAGCAAATGCCCCTGATGTAATTATGCAGTTTCCTGGAGGGATCTGCCGTTCAGGAAGCAAAGCTGGCTCGCTTAAATACAAATTGAAGGCTTCAACTAATCACCCGTACTGCCCAACGTTGCGTACACTTGTGCCTGACACTGTTGTTCCAGAAGGCGTCAAATGCGTTTATGAAATTGTCATGAATGGCTTGTCATTGGATGCTGTCAAGAAAGGCATGAAAGAGGGTGTAACCGCTGCAATCGGCGTGCCAGGGGTTGTAAAGATTTCTTCTGGTAACTATGGTGGAAAGCTTGGTCCATTTAAGGCTTATCTTAGAGAAGCCATAGGCGCGCCGATGCCTGAGCCGGTGCAGACCCCGCCAGCTAAGCCAAAAGCCTAAATCTCCCGATTTTTATGTCGGAACTTTTATTTGATTCCTTTTAACGTTAGTTATCCAGTTAAACGTGTATTTAGTGAAGTTATTTGAGTACACCGAAAAAATCGTCTCTTGAACTATTCAGGCTAAGAAAAACACTCAACGCCCTAGCCGGCAAAGAAGGCAGTCACACGGAACTGATCACTGTTTATGTTCCGCCAGGCAAACAGATCAGCGATGCGTTGAACCTTTTGCGCAACGAGTATGGAACAGCCAGCAACATCAAATCCAACGTTACCCGCAAAAACGTGTTGGACGCCATCACTAAAGCTCAGCAGAAACTTAAGCTCTTCAAAGATCCGGGCGAAAAGGGCATAGTGATTTTTACCGGTGCTCTTCTGCAGGAAGGCGGTGCGCCAGGTACCGAACGCATGGAATCCTACGTGATTGTTCCGCCTGAGCCAATTAGGATTTTTCTTTACCGTTGTGACTCCCGTTTTCACACTGAGTATCTGCAGGAGATGCTGCGGGAGAAAGAAACCTACGGCATCCTGCTGGTAGACGCCAATAACGCTACCATTGCAACTCTGCAGGGCAAGCACGTGGAGATTGTCAGGCAGATGCATTCTGGGGTTACAGGTAAAACTAAGGCAGGTGGGCAATCAGCTAGGCGATATGAACGTTTGCGGGATATGCAGCTAAACGAGTATTTTACCCGTGTGGGCGCGCATGCGAATGAAACTTTCTTGCCGATTGACACGTTAAAAGGCATTATTTTGGGTGGGCCTGGACCGACAAAATATGATTTTGATAAAGGCGGCTACTTGAACTACCAGTTGAAGGACAAGATTTTGGATGTTGTTGACACGGCTTACGTGGAGGAGCAGGGCGTTAAAGAAGTGATAGATAAGGCGCCGGAGATTATGCGTAAAGTCCGCTACATCGAAGAGAAAGAAATCATGCAGAAATTCCTCTATGAAGTCGGCCATGACACAGGAATGATAACTTACGGCGAAGCCGAAGTCAGGCGCCTCTTGCAGGCTGGAGCAGTCCGTTTGCTCATTATGTCTGAGAGCTTGGATTTGGTTCGGGTCACGGTTAAATGTAGCGCTTGCGACTACGAGGAACAGCATACCCTCAAAAGCCAAGAAGTAGCCAGCTTCGAGCAGAGCCTAGTTGGGAAACCTTGCCCAAAATGCACTGCGCCATCCATGACCATTCTGGAGAAAAAAGACGTCATAGACGATTTAGCGGAGTTGGCGGAAGCGTCAAACACGGATGTAGAGATAATTTCTGGGGAAACCGAAGAGGGGCAAATGCTGAAGAACGCGTTTGGCGGCATAGCTGCAATGCTCAGATTCAAACAACAGCAAAGCTAAAATTTACTTCTTATTTCGTTTTAATTGGGTTTTTCTTTTTTTCTCCGTTACTTTTTCAGCCGAATCCATTTTGTCTACTGTCTCTTTGAAGAGACGCTTGATTTCCTGCAGTTCCTGTCGGATTTCTTCCAAATCTTCCCTTTTACTCAACTCTAAGATCTCCCACTAATGCTTATTCTTACTCGAAAATTTATTCTTATTGAAAGATGGCGGGTAAAAATGGTCTCTAACCCTTGAGAATTGGTGATTTAGAAGGTTGTTTGGAGAACGTTAGAAAACTCTTCATAGCTGATGGTTTAATGTGCGCTGTATGTTGCTGTTACGTCTTGGAATGAGCCGTCTCCAAACGCGTAAATCCTAACCGTTGACCCAATGTATGTTCCCCAATCCCAGCTCAAGTAAGTTGAGGGGCTGTTCCATGCTTTGTCTGAGGGGTCAACGGTAACCCAGCTTCCGTTGTAGTAGTCTTGTGCCCAGACGTGAATGAAGGTCCAGGTTGACGTGTAGACAGCCACCACCAGCCTGCTCTGGTAGCCAAGCGCAAGGCAAGCAGAAACATAAACTATGCTCCACTGCAAACATATGCCCTCGCCGTCAGCTAGAATTTGGAACGGGTCTTCAAACGTGCCTGCTGGATCGTCAGCGAAGGTCAGCTTACTTCCCTCCCAAGCGAAAAGATCCGTCTGGTTGTAGCTTGGATTAAGAAGCGTTGCCATTTTGGCTTTGGTTTGGCTTGAATTCAAGTTCTGCATTACCACTAAATAGTTTTCTGCAAAAGGTTTGAAGCCGCCTGGCATGCTGTTAAGTTCGTTATTTAACGCGTTGCTCTGAGCCTTATTCGCGGGCTTGTTGCTGGCAGGACCCCAAACAAACGCAACCGTAACAATCACTCCAATAAGAAGCACAGCATAGAAAACCACTAGCCAGCTGTTCTTTTTCTTACGGTTCTTTATTGGCTGAACCTTGCTAGCGGATTTCATAGCGGCTTATTATGCGGTCTTTCTCGTAAAAGCGTTATCCTTACTTAACTTTTTTTCCTTTCAAATTGAAGTGAGAAAGCCAATAAATTTGCCCCTTTTTAGTTATGCTTTGCCGCGAGATGTTTATATTCCGTTTTAGCCATGTTTTTGTAGGTGTTGTCAATGGTTGAAGAGTGGAAAGAGCGAATAATAGTTGATCCTGAGATTTTGGCGGGAAAACCCATCATTAAAGGCACAAGAATATCTGTTGAATTCATCCTTGACTTACTTGCCAACGGTTGGACAACTGAGAATATACTGAAAAATTATCCGCAGCTTAAGCGAGAAGACATCTTCGCCGTTTTGAAGTATGCAACCGAAATACTGACGCAAGAGAAGGTTTACCCGCTGCCTTGATGCAGTTTATAGCCGACGAAAACGTTCCTTTGGAAACTGTCGATTTCTTGAAAAAAAGAGGTATCGACGTAGTTTCAGTTTCAGAATTATCGCCTGGGTTAAGTGACTCAAAAATTTTAGATTTGGCTAATAAAAAAGACCGAATTGCTATAACTTTTGATAAAGATTTTGGGCAATTAAAATTTAAAGAGAAGAAACAAACAAAAGGTTTGATGCTGCTGAGGTTTGTTCCTGAATCGCCTCTACAAATAGCCTTAAGAATTCAACAAGTGCTTGTAGCCAAAATGAAGATTGAACATAATGTAGTTACAGTGAAAAAAGATAGTGTAAAGGTAACTTCTGTGAAATAGGGCTCAAAAGTAACTGTGGTTTGATTCAAATGGCTAATATAAATCAGTATATTGCTGCTCGCGATAAGTGGAAGCCTGAAAAAGTAAATGTCCTAATAATCGCCGAGTCTCCTCCTGCTGGCGGAGGATACTTTTACTTTAATGAACCAAGAAGAAGTGGCCTTTTTGCTGAAACAATTAAAGCTTTGGGCATCGTTCAAGAATTACCCAAAGGTTATGACAAGCATCCCCTCTTAGAGCAGTTTAAATGTCAGGGCTATTTATTGCTCGATTGCTGTTATGAGCCTGTGAACAAAATGCCTTTAAAAGAGCGAAAACAAACAATAAATAACCAGCTCGGTAGACTTGTAAAAGATGTTCAAACGATAGATCCGCAAAAAATAATTATAATAAAATCAAGCATTTACTACCTGGTGAAAAATGCCCTTGAAAAATCAGGATACGGCAACAAAGTTCTAAATCAAAAACCCATACCCTTTCCATCCCATGGGCATCAGGCAACTTATCGGCAAAGCATCAAAGAATTGATGTTGACAAAATAAATGTGGTTTTGGGGTAAGGCGAAGGGGTTTGCCCCTCTCCTCTGAACTACAATTCTTTCCACTTGTCTTAAGCGCTTGCTTGGTTTAAAAGGGATATTTCGATTCTCGTAATATGTCGCGTTATGCAGTAAACTATTGGCCCAAAAGCTGCTCTGCCTGAATTTTACCGATGCCTTGAATGAAAAGTTGTTTTTGTCTTGACGTGGCGCCTGACACAAGCTTAACCTCAGTGTGCAAGAGCTTTGAGAATTCTTTGATGATTTCCTTGTTGACTTTGCCTTTGACGGGTTCTTCGGTGCAGTGAACAACTATTTCGTCGCCGTCACGTTCCACACTGAATTTTGAGGAGTTGGGTTTTACGTAGATTGTGATGATGACGCCGTCTTTGGTTTCAGTTATGGTCATGCGGTTATGCACTCGGCGGCTTGTGCTTTGCTGCTTTGCAGTGCCCAGCTGAACTTGTTGCGGAGGGTTTTAGGGTAGAATTTTTCTATGTCAAACTTGACTTTTTTTGCCCACTTCACGTAAGCCGTCGGGTCAATGTAGGATTTAAGCGAGGTGCCCAAATTGTACTCTTTCGTGAGCTTCGTGAGATTTATGTCCAGTTCCGCTCTGGCAATGCGTTTCTCAAGCGCCTCAGTTTTTTTGCCCGCAGACTTCTTGGCCTGTAGCTGCGCCTCAAGCGACTTCAGGTTTGCCTCTTTCTTCTCTAACCGCTGGTCAAAAGTCGGCGGAATCTTCTTTTTGTGGTTTGCCACCACTGCAACTTCATAGTTGGCAATCTTTGCATGGTACGTTTTCAAGTAATCAGGTGAGTCCCGTGTGATAAGCCCTTTTTCAAGCGGCTGGGGCTTTTTAAGTGCGTCTTCCAGCGTGGACGTGCATTTCCATGTGCGAAACACTTTAGCCGTCAGTTTAGGCATTTTTTCTGAGAGGAAGCGTGCGACCTTTTTGGAGTCGACGCCTTCGAAGAGGTAACCCCTGCTGGTTTCCATGAAGTTTTGGAGGTTACGGATAACTTCAGGCGGCGCACAAGCGTCTTTCTCCCATCTTACGCTGTCTTTGCCTAGAAAGTCAAAGTGGATTTTGCCGTCTTCAGGGAAGCTAATGTGCTCTTTCCTCAGCGTTATCGCTCCCACCGTGTCGGCTTCGTCAGGGTCTTTTTCGTCGCCTACCCTCATGTTAACTGCAAAAATAAGCCAAGCGACAGTGGCGACTTTACGTCTCTCCTCATCCTTGGAAACCAAATTCTTCTGAATGTGCTGCTCAATCGTTTTGATTTGTTTTCCCAAGGTTTCGGCTTTCTGGAATTTTTCTTTCTCGCGGTTCTGCTTTAGAAACGCGGTGTCGCTGAACCAGACATACTTTATTTTGCCTGTTAACTTGTCTTCCCACTTAGCCACGTACATCTTGTCGGGTTCCCAAACAACGCCTTTCCAATGCCCCGAAGGAACAGGCGCGTCAGGCGGCAGGTTCAAAACGATGTCTTGCTCGCTTGGGCCATCCTTCCATTTTCCACGTTGCGGATGATCACCACGTCCCGCGAAAAGGCATGATGGCTCAGAAGTCCAGTTGGCAATCTCCAGTTTTTGCCCATCAACTTCAGCGTAACCAAATTTTTCTTTAAATTCTAACCGTTTGACTTTGCGTTCTTCAGCCTGCTGTTTCTTCAATTCTTTGGTGAGGGCTTCTTTTTTTGCTTTTTCTTGTTCTAGAAAGTTGCAAACCTGCGTAAAGTCGATTTCCTGCGTCGTTGGATGGTTTCCGTTGTTTAAGGTTGCAGGTGGGTTATCGATGTTTGCTAGATAACTTGCAGTGAACGCATCCAGGAAGCTGGTTGACGGGTTTTCTTTTTTCAGTTGCGCAAGGAACTCCCGCATAAAATTTTTCTTGAACACATTGTCGGGCGGAGACACGGTTGACAGCGATTTTCTTATCCATGCAACCGCCATCTGCTCGCTTTTAGGCGTCAGCTTTACGGTTTGCCCGTTTATTTTGATGCTGAAGCCTTTGTAATCGTAAATTGGAACGAATATGCCGTTATGCTTTAAGCTTTTCATAACGTGTTTCATGAATTAAACCTCGAAATTTCATGCAAACGACTTAGTCGTTTTATTCTTTGCAATACATGCTGATACATCGTTTTTTTCCTTTTCGGTGTTCAAGCTGCAACTCCCATAACTTTTTTCCTCGGGGCTTAAAAACCTATAGCGGAAAACGGAAGTTTTCTGGGCAAAATAGGCTACATCAGTGTTTTCTGCTTTTTTGCAGCTCGAGCGCTTTGAAGCTTTTTGTAAACCGCGTCAACATCTTTTCTTTCAACATAGCCTTTATGGGGACGGAAACCGCCGGAGAAGCCGCCCGGAATATGCATGAGTTCATGAACCAAAGTCTTCTCTTTATCTTCACTGGACATTCTATCGTAAATCTCTGAAATAACTTCAATGGTGTATGAGGGCGGTAAGTTCAAAACTCCCTGCCAGATTTTGCCTAATCCGTGGATGCGCGCGATTGTGCGTCTGGCTTTGGAGCCTCTGCTTCTGACGCAGAAAACGAATTGGGGAACAACATGGTAGAACTCGCATTCCTCTGCCAACTGGTCAACTTGCTTTTTGATTTCTGGGGCTTCAAAGTACTTAATCGGCATGTTCTCCTTCTTCTATGGCACTCTATAGTAGCATGTTTGGTTAAAAAGTTAAGTGTTTAGCCGATTATTTTTTTCACGTAGGGCAACTTGACCAGCGGGTAAAGAATCAGGCAGGTTGCCGCAAAAACGATTATAGTCATCACGGGAACCTCCAGTATTGAGGGCAACGCGAAAATTTCAAGTCTCCATCCCAGATAAGTTCCGATTAACTCGAGAATCATAACGTGGAACAGATAGATTGGCAACGTGTTCTGGCTGACCCAATGCAGCGCACCGTTAAACTTGATGTGCCCTTCAAATCGGTTTGCAGGAACCGTAAGCAGCAGCAGGAACAGGGCGCCGGAGGCTATTATGGTTGGGAAGATTAGGTATTCGTGGAAGAAGCCGTTTAGGGCCGGGTTGTACATGCTGACTACCCAATCGCCGGCCACTGCGCCAAGTATCCCCAAAATTAAGATGATGTATGGTACCCATGACTTGACTTTGGTTTTTAGCAGGTAGACGCCCAGAAAGTAGTAGCCTATCCACCCTGAGAAAACAAAGAGCAGGGGGTTATAGTTGTAGCCGATGAACAGTTGAATGTATGGTACAACGAAGCTGGCTACAACCCAGAGAATCAAAAAGTAGGCTAATCGTGTCCTGTCAATGTACTTAGCCAGTATCCGCAAAATAGGCGTTGCAAGGTAGAGCCCGATGAGCAAGTAGAGGAACCCCAGATGGTAGTATGAACCTGACAACAGCCCCTCAAAGATACTTGAAGCCGTGAAAGGGTACCCGTTGAAATAGTAGCCCCATGCAAAGTAGGCGACTGTCCAAAAAATCAAAGGAATGCCGATGCGTGCCCAACGCTTCTTAAAGAAAACCCTCATCGGCTCATCGCATTTGAGTGGGTCAAGCAGAAAAATACCTGTAAGCATAATAAACATCGGCACGCCGAAGTTTCCCACAGCTCGGTAAGCGTCAATTGTCCACCAGTTGGCTAACGCTGGAAGCGTCGAGGAGCTTATGCTATAGGAGACAGAGTTTGCGTGCACAAAAATAACCAGAAACATAGCTAACGCTCGGACTAAATCTGCCGAGAAATTAACTTCAGTTCGCTTAGCCTGCAATTTTTCCCTTTACTCCCTCCCTCCTTTTCTTCGTTGGATGCCACTAATAAGACTAGTGAAAATAAAGCGGCAAAAGCCAAATTTTTTGGAAAGCGTCAATCTTGTGGTAATTATGCAAAACTTTATTACAGCGCCAAACGTTTTGGATTCTAAAAAGGTAGAATTAAGATGAAATTCGGCACATACATGTTTGAAGCAAAAAAAGTTACAGGCTTCGACTATGACCTTTTCCGCGTTAAACCAGAAGTAGGCAGACGATTACCCCCAAAACCCGACATGCACAGCAACATCGCGATTTTCGGAGACAACGTAACCGCTCGCAACCACCCCGACTGGATCTCGCAATCCGACCTCGGTCCAGCATGGAGAACAAACGACAACTTCAACGTCCGCTGGGATATTCTTTGCGCAACTCAACCTGAACACCGCGCAGAACAATTAGACTACATCGAAGACGTCGCACGCAAAAGCCCAGGAATCTGGCTAAACAGCATCCACTTCGCAGACCATGGACACTGCACCTGCCCACGATGCAAAGAACTCCACGCAAAAAGCGGCTTAAGCTGGTATGAGTGGCGAAGAAAAGAAATCACCGATTACATGGCGTTGGTAAGCGAACGAGTACGCGACCGAGCTAAAAGCAAATTTGTCATCGGTGTTCTTCCAGACCCAGTTACCAACTATGAACGCTTCGGAGTTAACTTTGACGACCTTGCCCCACTCACCGACGAATTTCTCGTCGTCATGTTCAGCAAAAACTACGCGACACCTTGGTATTGGGAAATGCTAACCCGCAACTTCAAGAAACTCTTCAAAGACGTAAAACTAAACATTGCACTGTACGTTATCGGACCCGGCGACGACCCAAGAGAAACCCCAACCCCCAATGAAATCTTAACAGTTTCAGTCCGCATGGCAAGAGCAGGCGTAGACGGAATACTCTACTTAACAGACAAAGCTGCGCAGATGGTGGAATTCCAGAAAGCCGCAATCGCCCAGAAAGACACTCGTGAACGCTTGAAGAGCTACGGCGGCAGACAAGGCCAAGAAGTTCTTGACTTAGTTACCAGCTGGGAAAAGATCGTAGAATAAGCCATAGAAAAACCGTTACATTGCAGGATGCGTGGGTAAAACCACCAGGCTGCCCTTTTTATTTAATCAAAATAGCCAGTTCACTCCCTAAAACCGCTGTAAGCGAAACTTTTTACCAATTTTCGAGGAAACAAGTTTAACATTAAAAAAATCAAGTTCTAAGCAAACACTATATACATCACTTTAATCATAAAAAATCTCAAATCAAAATAAAATTAGTTGAGGCTGAGTTTTGAATCCGAAAGAAAATAAGTTGTTTCCGACAGATGACGTTGAAAGATTCGTTAACCGTTACGCTTTAGGACGGGACAAATGCGAAGGTTCTTCCCATTTCCTGAGGATAAAAATTCCCAATGGAAGACTTACAGCGGAACAGTTCAAAGCAATAGCAGACCTGTCTGAAAGATACGGCAGAGGCTACGCTGAAATCACCGACAGACAAAACCTGCAGCTGCATTGGATTGAATCTGAAGATGCCTTGAAAATCTTTTCAAAGTTGGAGGCAATCGGTTTTTCCACAGATCACGGCGGACAAGGATACCCCACAGCGCAACACGGCGACGTCAGAGCCATAGTGGGTTGCCCAGCGGCGGGATTAGACAGATCTGAACTCGCCGACGCCTCGCCCATAGTTAAAGAGCTGGACGGCTTCTTTGACGGCAACAGAGATTTTTTGGATTTGCCAAGAAAATTTAAAATTTCGGTTTCAGGCTGCCATCTGAACTGTGTGAGCCCCGAAATTCACGACCTATCCTTTGTCGCAGTTAAACAGTCAACGGGGAAAATTGGGTTTGCAGTTCTGGTCGGGGGAACCGTTGCTGCTGCCCCTCAGCTTGCCCGTCCACTCAACGTAGTTGCAAAACCGGAAGAAATACTGGATATAACAAAATGTGCCGTTGAAATCTTTAGGGATTTTGGAAGCCGAGAAAGCAAAGCAAAAGCCCGTTTCCGATGGTTAGTTGACGCGTGGGGAACAGAGAAACTGAGAAGAACCCTCGAAGAAAAAATGGGCAGAACACTCGAAACATACCGCCTCAAGGATTTGCCAACCTGCATTGGCGAACACGTAGGCGTCCAACCTCAGAAGCAAGATGGCTACTCATACATCAGCATACCCGTCTTGTGCGGTGTATTATCAAGCGGCAAAATGGCAAAGCTCGCCCAAATCGCACAGGAACACGGCAGCGAAGAGCTGCGTTTAACTCCGTTCCAAAACATAATATTCTCCAACATCCAAAACAAATCCGTCAACAACGTTCTGAGAAGCCTAAAAGAAACAGGCTATTCAACGGCAAGTGTGCACCTGAATTGGACAACTCTCGCGTGCGCCGGCAACTTTTGCGGAAAAACCCTTGATCACCCAAAAAAACGAGCATCTGAATCCACAAGCTACTTGACGAGCCGCTTCAAAGAAGCCTTAAAGAACGAAAAGTTGCGCATCAACTTCAGTGGTTGCCCAAATGGCTGCGCCCGCCATCTAATCGCAGACATCGGATTACAGGGCACGCAGTTAACTTCTGAAGGAAAAACCGTCCCCGCCTACAACGTTTACGTGAGGGGAAACGGCTGTTCAAATCCTGCTCTTGGAAGACTGATCCAGCGCGGAGTCAACGCGGAAAAAACAAAGTTTGCCGTTGCCAACCTCATCGATGCCTACTTAAAAAACGGCGCAAAAGCAAGCTTCAACGAATTCTGCAGCGGAAAAACTGTTGAAGAACTGCAAACAATCCTTAATTTGAATCTGGGCGAGATGGAAAAAAGTGCCAGTTGAATTGGTTAAGGTGAGCGGGCAGAATTATGCTTTAGACGTGCGTGGTTACACGTGTCCTTTTCCCGAGATTTACACGGCTAGGGCTTTGGCGCAGCTGTCGGCAGGTCAACTCTTGGAAGTAACCTTAGATAATCCAGCGTCATCCGACGGAATTTCAGCAACAGCCAAAAAAAACCGCAGCGAAATCCGCGAAACAACAAAAACCGATGCCACCACATGGAAAATCAATATACAAAAAAGCGAATAAGCGCGGCAAAAACTGAAAGCAGAAGGTAAGCTGATGGATAGAGCTTAATTTGCTGTTCTTGGGCGCTGCGAGCCAGTTCACTCATTTAGGGAATGGGCAGTCTATTTTAATAAATGAAAGCGCACCCTCCATTGGATGCCCATTTCAGTTTTTAGCCGTTTAAGAACTTGATTATTTTAGTGGATGTAGTCTAAGGTTTTGTTTTCTGTTTCTCGGATTTCCTTCATGGATTCGTATTGGGCTTCGATTAGGATTTTTAGGGCGTCAATGTTCTTTTTTATGTCCTCTAACTCCGCGTTTTTCAGAAGAACACCGGATTTTATGAGCTGATCGTTTATGTTGCCCACAGTTACTTCAAGCACTTTTACTTTAAAAGCGAATATCTGCAGTGTATAGAGCAAACTAAGCTGGGAGTTCAACGATTCGAGCTGGTCTAGATAACGGGTTTTCCGAATAAACGCCTTGATTTTTTGCTCATCAGAAGCTTGCGGTGACTGCATGATTTGATCGTAGAGGGCGGATTGTTTCCAAGTTGCCTGTTTTGTTTCATCAGCAACTTTCTGTATACGTTTCGCAGTTTTATCTAACAAATCTAATACTTCGTCCAAGCCATTTCTCCCCCAAATTAATGGTCATAATGCTTCCAAGAGAACTATAAAAACCATTGTATATAGTTTAAACCCATACTCAAACAAGTCTGCTTGCCAATTTCTGTTTTCAAAGATGGCTATCTAATTCATAATCCTGAACTGGATGATATGCGAGTGCATCTTGCTATTTGTATTCAAGCAGAATGGCTGTTCCCTCAACCTTTACCGCGTAAGCTGGTTCGTTGTTGATTTTGGGATGCATGAAGAGCACTTTTGGAGGAGAAACAACCATGCCTGTTGTTACGTCGAATTGTGCTTCTGCTTGGAGCAAGTTACAATGTTTCCCTGTAATGTTCCCTTTGAAAGGTTTCCGCCTTCATGAGTGCAGACGTTTCTGATAGCGTAGAATGTGCCATTTATGTTTGCTAGCAAAACTTCTTCTGCCCCAAATTTGACTGCTTTCATTTGTCCAATAGGTATTTCTTGGGTTTCAGCGACTTTTTCAAAAACCATATTTCCACGCTTCTCCACTTATATTTATGCATAGTTGCTTATAGCCAGTGCTTCCTGCAGATATTTAAAAAGAAATTAAGGCTGAGCCAAACAGGCCATTTTTTATGCGCTTTCCGTTTGTTTGCCCTGGTTTAGTGCTGTAACCCACTCTTTTACGTTCATTAGATCTGGAGCCAGAGGATTTTTTTTCTTGTATTCAAGGCTAAACCTTGCTGCCATAGGCGGGATTATGTCAGCTTCGTCGAGTAGTTCTTCGTTTGAGAAGAAACATCTTGTGGAGCCATCGTACAGTACGGTTCCGTTATGCATCACTATGACTCTTTTAGTGTGTTCCGAAACCAAGGTCATGTCATGTGTGATAACTAAGATTGTGGTGCCCGCCTTGTTTAATTCTTCAAGCAGGCACATTATGTCTTCTGACATCCTGAAGTCCTGACCCGTAGTGGGCTCGTCAACAATCATTATCTTCGGGTTCATGGCAAGAATAGACGCCACAGTTAGCCTCCTCTTTTCGCCCTTACCTAAAAACATCGGGTCCTCATCGATTTTCGAGAGTAAACCAACGCTTTTCAGGGCTTCTTTGACTCTTGGATCCACTTCCTGCTGGGGCACCTTGAGGTTTTTCAGACCGTAAGCTATTTCATCGTAAACTTTTCTCATGAAAATCTGGTTGTCCGGGTTCTGAAATACGTATCCGACGTAGCAGGGTATTTTCTGAATCACTTTCCTGTCTCGCAGATCCAATCCGTTTACTTTTGCTTCGCCCTGAAACTTCTTGTACAAGCCGCTGATTATCTTAGATAAGGTCGATTTGCCTGCCCCGTTTTGCCCGATTAGCCCCACACATTCTCCTTGTCTTATGGTGAAAGTTACGCCTTTGAGGGCTTGTGTTCCATCTTCATACGAATAGCTGAGGTCTTTAACGCTTATTATTTCCTTATCCGACGGATCTAACGGGTCATCTTCTGGGTTGGCTCCGAGAAGTTTTTGGTTTCTGCCGTTGCATGCTTCTATCATTTCATCGACGGTAAAGGGGACTCTTCCGTTGTAGCTTAGACCTGCTTTCCACCCGATCCTCGCTATATCAGAGGAGTAGAGTCCATTTTCCTCAAACAGTTTACACTGGGAATAAACTTCTTCTGTGGTTCCATAAGCGATTGCCTGCCCGTCGTTTATCGCCAACACTTTGTCCGCGTACTTCTGGATTACCTCAGGATTATGCTCAACAAGAATTATCGTAATATCATATTCTTTCTTTATGTTATCTATGGCTTGGATTATTCCGAGTTTTCCCTCAGGATCCAAGTTGGATGTTGGCTCGTCTAAAACCAAGACTTCAGGCCGCAGCGCAATGAAGGACGCTATGGCAGCCCTCTGCTTCTGCCCCCCGGATAACTCGTTGGGATGAACGAGATCCGCTATTGGCCATAGAGGACCAAGCCCGACTATTTCCAGAGCTTCCTTAGCTCTGCTCTCGATTTCTTCTTCAGAGAGACCCAGAAGCTCCATGCCGAAGCTTATTTCATGCAGAAGATCCATTCTTAAAAATTGGTTCTCGGGGTCTTGAAGTAACAGCCCGACTCTTGGCGCTGTTTGTTTCATCCCGACTACTTTATCAACCATGCGTCCGGTCTTTTCATCTTTCACTTGTTCGACCTTGGTCAGCGTCTGGTCGAAAAGTTTTATTTCACCCTTAATGTGCTCCCTTTCCCTGCCGCGGGGAACAGTGAAGACTTTCGGTATGATGCCTGTTAGAGCATAGCACAGTGTTGTTTTTCCGGCGCCGCTTGGACCAATTATACCCAAGAACTCGCCCTTTTCAACGGTGAAGGATAAACCCTTCAACGTGTAGGGGTTCTCCACGCCAACGAATGATCGGTACTTCCACCAGAAATCCTTAACCTCTAACACCGGCATCGTTGGTCACCGTATAATCATATGATTTATGTTGTGCCCAAGGACTACCTCGTATATTAGGAAAACGCTCAGAATTGCCACTACCGTTACATCCATGTAGGTTATTCCCTTCGTCTCTTTGAATTCAGTCACCTTCTTGGCTGCGTCAAAACCTCGGGCGTAGAGGGCAACTCCCATTTCTGTTGACCGACGGATCATGGTTGCGACTAATGGTATCGACACGTAGGCAAGATCGATTATTTTGGAGAAAACGTTTTTTCTGTTAACGCCGGCCGCTCTAGCCGTTTGGGCAATTCTGATGTTTTCGTAATCTATCAACAATGTGTTCAGGCTTCGGAAAATAAGCGCGATGAAGAAGGCTTTTTTGAATGAAAGCCCAAGTTGCCTCATTGCGCCCGCTATCTCAGAGTCTCTTGTTGTGAGCAAAAAGAGGAATGAAGTATAGATCAACACCGCAAATCCCAAGGCCTTTGACAACGCAACTGTTACCGAAGCAGACGGAAGCGTAAAGCTGTCGACGGCTCCGACTGAAATTTTAAACCAAGTTGCCCATGAAGAAAAATCAAACACTCCCGCCATAACGGTGATCCACCATAGCAAAAGCGCCGGGATAATAGCTATGACAAAGCTTTTTGTTCGGTAATAAACCACTCCGAAAACGCCAACTAACACTATTGTTGAAATTCCAATTGGAAAAAAACCTGGCCACAAGTAAAACGCTTCCCTGGCTCCAGGCAACCCCCCGTTAAAGAAGAGCCACCAGATAAATTCGCTTATCGGCACAGGCAAAGCTAGCAGAAGGTAAGAGTTAGCCAAATACTTTGTAGTTCCAGAAATAATCAAAAGTACAAAAACAATTGTAAGCAGAAATATCAGGCCAATAATGTCCGGACCTCCCTTTGAAACCGGGATATCGAACATGTAAAGAGCCAAAACCGACATTGCTGCAATCATAAAGAATTTTGTAAGTACATGTAACTTTTCAATTGGAGTTCCAGTTTTCATGGAAAAAATAAAGGTGCGCACGTACTTTTTTGAGGTACGTGCTTCTACGTCATCCCTTGCCAAATAAGTTCCCTTTTAGACAACTATTTTGCGGTCACTGCTATGTTATCCAGCCGCCGTTGATGAGTCCTTGCCGTTCTACAAGGTTCGTGAGTCCTTTGACTAGCACCGGAGTGATTATTATCATCGCTAACAGGTCTCCAAAGAACCATCCTGCCCACCATCCCCAGTATGCACCCGACGGAATGAGTCCAAGGTAGTTTTCTATTCCGACGCCCAGCTCTGCACTTATTGCGTTTAGGATAAGCCCATTTATCACGATGAACAAGATCCAAGCGGTTACTCTTTTTGTTTTGACTCCTGCGACTTCTTTGTTCGTCAAGTCCCTCCATAGGGGGTCTATGCCTCTATTTGCGAGCAAACCACGGTAAATTATGAAAACGAGTAATGGCGGAATGAAATCGCTGATTGCGTAAGCTGCAGATGCAACTGGCCCCAAACCAACCATTAATCCAGCGCCAATAACGCATCCGACGTATGCCCCAAGGATTCCCCAAATTCCCCACCACAAGGTGAACACTAAGAAGAAGGGGTAAACGAAGTAGAATAGTGAGATGCCCGAGTAGCTCAGTGGACCCAGTAGCGTGACGCTTAGGTATGATAGAATTATTACAGCTGCGATCTGCACCGCATACAGCACGTATTGCGTTGTCGAGACCGGTTCTCCTCTGCCCCATTTTAAAGTATAGTTGCTCCAAGGATACTTACTTTTTGTATTAGATTCTGTCTTTTCTTCCCCACTCAAATGAATCCCCGCTTCTCTTAGTCAGCGCTATCAGTATTTATGTTTTTCAACAAAATTTTTCCGAAAACTAGTTTTCAACCGACTAAAATTCCCTTTAAATAGACCTCAATTTTCCTAAACTGATTTTAGCTTTGATTTTCATGTTTGATATGCACAACTAACAGGTTCTTTTCTAAAAGCTTACCATGTGTAGAATTTTATGAGGCGGGAGGTTTGGCTGTTGTATTGTTTTGTTTGCTGCCCCTTTTGCTTACGTAGTAAGCTGTTGCCGCTAATGCTGCGAGGGCGGCGGCTATTGGGGTCCAGAACCACCATTGATGCCAGATGGGTGAGCTTGTTGGTTCGGCGGCGACGTTAAGGATTTGGACGTTTTCTATGGTGGTTATTGAGTCATGCCCAAAGTAGATGCCTGTTACGGGTTCTATTGAGCCGGCTGGGTTCTGGGTTCCCGCGAAGACACTCACGTTCTGTTCTACTCCGTTAACGTAGATGTGCATGCCTGTTTGGGTGCTGCGGGTAAACACCAGTTGGTACCACGTGTTTAGAGAAAGCGGTTGGGTTGTGTCTATTTCGTT
>Ga0187891_1000909_pt1 | contig 27343 bp, 24 predicted proteins | sample June2016WEW_21_4_FD_132990 | JGI IMG/M metagenome (GOLD analysis project Ga0187891, IMG submission 132990) | Peatland microbial communities from SPRUCE experiment site at the Marcell Experimental Forest, Minnesota, USA - June2016WEW_21_40 | ecosystem: Environmental > Terrestrial > Soil >... | reverse complement strand
TCGAACACGCGCATTCGGCGCGCGGGTAGGCCGCCGGGTAGGTGAGCCAGGCGACGGCGCATACGTCTCGCGCGGGCGCGCGAGGGGCGCGCCGAGCCGGCCTGGGCGGTGCGCAGGTGAGGGGTGAGGGGTGAGGGGTGAGGGGTGAGGGTGAGGGTGAGGGGTGACGGGTGAGGGGTGAGGGGTGAGGGGTGACTATCACTAAAGCCCGTCACTACCATCACACAACGCGCCCGCAAGTGATTGATTCGCCTCGCGACGCTCGCCTAAGATATTAGAGCGCCAATCGATTCAATCTGAAGCAATTGCGCTCTGGACCAGACCGGCGCAGATCAGCGCGCGCCGTGCCAAGGGTCATATGGCTTGTTCGGCAAGCTCTTGAGTGCGTTCTGGTAAGCTTTGTCGTCGACCTTCGGTTTTTGCTCGGCAGGCTTGTCCGATTTCTGTTCATGCTTGCGGCCGCCGCCGCCCGGGGCTTGCGCATTGGCGCTCCCGACCAAGAGTGCAATGACGAATGTTGCGAGAAAGAATGGTGCGATGGCGAATCTCATGGGCTCACCCCGTCGAGACCCCGTTAACGCGAATTGCTTCATGCGACCTTAAACGATGCGGCCTTAAACGCTGGTGCATGCGGATTTTAATGTAACACAAGCCCGGTCCACCGCGCCATGCTCCGCTACGCCGGCGCCGGCACCATGCGGCCGCCGCCACCTGCATTGATCGGCGGCGCGGTTTATTCCGCCGCGCCGCCGCGCCGTCATTTGCCGCGGCTTTCCACCATCTTGCGGCAGTCGTCGCTGAGCTTGTCTTTCTGACCGGCAAGACAATTCAGGATGCGGCCGCCGCCATGTTCGACGCCGGCGCAAAGTCGTTCGGCGTCGGCGCGGCAGGCGCCGCGGTGACGACCTTCCTCCTGGGCGAGCGCCAAGGACGAGAAAGCTGTCACCGTGAGGATAACAGTCAAGGCGATGGGCCGGTTCATTGCTAACTTCCTGCTGGATGCATCGCCCCCTGCCTTTCTGATTCGTGTTTGTGTCATGCTTGGGGCGAAGGCATCGAGCGCGTTGGCTGGACACTCGGCACGACAGCAGCGACGGTCAGGTTTGAGCCCTACCGGATGGCTATTTGGCGGATGCTTTGCGTTCCATTCGACCAATGGCACTTCACCGATTTCCTGCAGAATTTCGCATCCGCGCGAGGCGACAGCGACGACGATCCGACCACGATCGACCGCGGGAACGCTTCATTGCTTCTGGGGACTTTTGAGTCAGGGATCACCGATCTGCGCTCACAGATCGCAAATCTGGCGGCACACGCTGCCTGCTACGATAATCTGATCACGACTATGCAAATCCCGAACGCACCTCGGTCGCTTAAGATAGTCCTTCCCTTGGCTCGGATGATCCGCAAGATGCGGGTTACTTTTTTGGGCGGGTAGTTTCAGGCACATCGCTAATACGTGGCGTCAACCACAGGCTTCTCGGAAACCCTACGCACTCGGCACGCGTTCGGGGTCACCAGCCGGGGCTAACGCGGGTTCCGCCGCGGCGTCGGAGCCTCGCCCGAACGGCCACGACCGGAACGGCTTGGCGGTGCGTTTGACAAGGGCGGCGGTCCTCATAGATTGAGCCGTTCATAGGCTTGTCACGTCGACGGGTTCCCAGCGGTCGATAAAGCGGCGGACAGCGACCGGAGTCGGCCGCAGAAAAAAACGCGCCAAAACACGACCGCCAAGGAGAGGAAACATTATGCCTGTGGCTGAGACGGTCACGGTGGCGGCGCGGCTCGATCGCCTGCCGCCATCGCGCTATGCGCGCAAGCTGATCACGCTTCTTTCGCTCGGCGGCTGGTTCGAGTTCTACGATCTGTTCTTCACCGCCTATGTGGCGATCGGGCTGTTCAAGGAAGGCCTGTTCAAGCCGACTACGGAAGGTTTGTTCGACCTGCACGGCTTCGCCAGTTTCGTCGGCGCGCTGTTCGCCGGCATGTTCGTCGGCACGCTGGTCTTCAGCTGGGTGTCCGATCGCTTCGGCCGCCGCTCCATCCTCGCCTTTTCGCTGCTTTGGTACTCGATCGGGGTGCTGATCATGTCGTTTCAGCACTCGCCGGAGGCGATCGATCTGTGGCGGTTCATCGCCAGCATCGGGCTCGGCGTCGAGCTGGTGAACATCGACGCCTATTTGTCGGAGCTGGTGCCCAAGGAGCAGCGCGGGCCTGCCTTCGCTTACAACCAGTGCATCATGTACACCTCGGTACCGGTGGTGGCATTCCTCGCCTGGCAGTTGGTGCCGCAGACGATCTGGGGCCTCGAGGGCTGGCGCGTGGTGGTCATCATCGGCTCGATCGGCGCGGTGTTGATCTGGTGGATCCGCCGCAATCTGCCGGAATCGCCGCGCTGGCTGGCGCAGCACGGCCGCATCGCCGAAGCCGAGGCCATCGTCGCGGACATGGAACGCCGCATCCGCGCCGAAACCGGGCGCGAGCTGGCACCGCCGCAAACCGTGGCCGGCGAGGCCGACAGCAAACCCGGCGCCTGGATGGAGATGTGGAGTCCGACCTACCGCGGCCGCACCATCATGCTGGTGATCTTCAATCTGTTCCAGACGATCGGCTTTTACGGGTTTTCCAGCTGGGTGCCGGCGCTCTTGATCTCGCAGGGTATCGGCGTCACCAAGTCGCTCGCCTATACTTTCATTATCGCGGTGGCGGCGCCGCTCGGCCCGCTGATCGGCGTCTACTTCGCCGACCATTTCGAGCGCAAATGGCAGATCGCCTGGGCCGCCATCGGCATCGCCGTGTTCGGCCTGGTGTTCGCCCAGCAGACCGGCGCGGTTGGCGTGATTGTGTGCGGTCTCTTGATCACGCTGTGCGCCAATTGGCTGTCGTTTTCGTTCCACGCCTATCAGGCCGAGCTTTACCCGACCCGCATCCGCGCCCAGGCCGTGGGTTTCGTTTATTCGTGGAGCCGGTTCAGCGCCATCTTCTCCGGCTTCATCATCGCCTTCTTCCTCGGCCGTTACGGTACCGCCGGCGTGTTCGGTTTCATCGCCGGCGCCATGGTCATCGTCTTCATCGTCATCGGCGGTTTCGGGCCGCGGGTGACCAAGCGGCGGCTCGAAGCCATCGCGTCTTGAGCGTCGGTGACGACCAACAAAAAAGCGCCCCGGAAAACCGGGGCGCCTACTCAACAACACTCACTGACAGACTGAACGCATTGCTTTACGCAGCTTGCTGCTGGCTCTCGACGGCCTTGCCGTTGCCGATCGGGATGGTGCGCGGCTTTTTCGCCTCGGGAATCTCGCGCACCAGGTCGACGTGCAGGAGGCCGTTCTCGAGCTTGGCGCCCTTGACCTGGACGAAGTCGGCGAGCTGGAACACGCGCTCGAACGCGCGCGCCGCAATGCCCTGATAGAGCACCTCGCCGTGCTTCTCTTCCTCCTTGGCGTTTTTCTCGCCGCGGATGGTCAGCGTGTTTTCCTTCGCCACGATCGAGAGCTCGGGCTCGCTGAAGCCGGCGACGGCGACCGTCACGCGGTATTCGTTGTCCCCGGTCCGCTCGATGTTATAGGGCGGATAACCGGGAGCGGCGCCCTCGAGGCCCTGGTCGAGCAACGAGAACAGCCGGTCAAAGCCGACGGTGGAACGATAAAGCGGGGCAAGATCGAAAGTTCGCATGGCATATCCTCCTTCTGAAGCGACATGCGGGGGCCTGCCTTTTTGGGGCCAGGCCGATGGACAGATGCGCAGCCGTTTTTGGCCTGCGCGATAACCACATGGGAATGCCACGCGGTCGCCGCAAGGGGTCGGAAGCTATTGGAAATAAAGTATTTTCGCCACGACGGTCAGGCCCGCAGGACGCGCGCCGCGTAGCAACCCGGCGCCGCGAAATGGATGTGCAGATAGGCGGCGTCGGGCATCGCCAGCATCCGCTCGATCGAGCGTTCGACGTCCCGTCCGTCGGTTAATTCCCAGGCGAGCATCATGGCGCCCCGGTCGAACGCCCGCACGGCAAGCGTGCGCAGGCGAAGCTGCTCCGGGATCCCATCCACCTTGTCGTAGGTTTCCTCCCCCTCGCGCACATAGACCGCAAAACGCATGCGATAAGGCGAGTCGACCGGATGATGCTCGTAGTTGACGAGAACGAGCGTGTCGCCCGGCGTGGAATCGGTGAGGCTGACGCGGCACGGATAGCCGGGCCGGCGCGCATCGGCGATCCGGCGCATGGCGCCCTGTGCCGCCAGTTCGCTGTCCGACAGCGCGAACAAGTGGGCGAAGTGTTGCGCCGGCAGGCCCATGACTCGGAAGCTCATGCGGAAGCTCATGATGATCGTCTTTGTGGTCTCGGTTGCGTATCGCCGCATAGGACCGCTTTCGGCCGCGGCCTGCCACCCGTTTCCTGACGATCGCGGCCGGGCGCGATTGAGCGACCGGCCTGTGCTGCTATAAGCGATGCCTCATCTGACGCTGAAAGCCCCATGAAGCTCGTCTCCATCCCTGCGAATCCGGTTCCGGACAACGTGGTCACGGGCATGCTCAAGACGCCGGACGGCGTCGGGCTGCGCTTTGTGCGCTGGGAACCGCCGGCCGGCCGCCGCGGCACCGTGTGCATCTTTCCCGGCCGCACCGAATGGATCGAAAAGTATTTCGAGACCGTTCGCGACTTGCGCGCGCGTGGATTCGCAGTCGCCGTGCTCGATTGGCGCGGTCAGGGCTTGTCCGATCGTTCGTTCGGCGACCGCCACAAGGGCTATGTGCGCAGCTTTTCCGAATACGACATCGATCTCGAGACCTTCATGCGCGAGATTGTGTTGCCGGATTGTCCGCCGCCCTTCTTCGCGCTCGGCCATTCCATGGGCGCGACCGTGCTGATCCGCGCGGTCTCCCGCGGCCACCGCTGGTTCGATCGCATAGTGCTGAGCGCGCCGATGATCGCCGTGGCGATGGTGAACTCGATGTCGATCGCCGGGACGGCCATGCGCGCGATGCGGCTGGGCGGTCTCGGAGGCACCTACGTACCGGGACGCTATCCCGGCGTGCTGGATCTGCGCCCCTTTGCTGGCAACATTCTGACCACGGATCCGGTGCGCTATGCGCGCAACGCGGCCATCCTGGAGGCGGAGCCAGCGCTCGCGCTCGGCGGACCGACGGTGGCGTGGTGCGACGCCGCGTTCCGCGCCATGCGCGCGCTTCGCGAGCCGAGCTATCCGGCGCGCATCCGCCAGCCGATCCTCATCGTCGCCGCCGGGCGCGACGCCATCGTGTCGAATACCGCGATCGAGGATTTCGCCACGCTCTTGCGCACCGGTTCGCATCTGGTCGTGGTCGGCGCCCAGCACGAACTGCTGATGGAACAAGACCGCTTCCGCTCGCAGTTCTGGGCGGCATTCGATGCCTTCGTCCCGGGGACGCCGCTGTACTAATCACCCCTTCAACAACTCCATCGCCTGCGCATGCACGCGGCGGTCGCCGGCGGCGATGATGCGTCCGCCGCCATGCGGCCGGCCGTTTTCCCAGGTGCTGACAATGCCGCCGGCGCCTTCGATGATGGGGATCAGCGGCAGCACGTCGTGCGGTTTGAGCTCGGTCTCGATGACAAGATCGACCTGGCCGGCGGCCAGCATGCAGTAGGCGTAGCAGTCGCCGCCGTAGCGCGACAGCCGCACCGCCCCTTCGACGCGGCCGAAGCTTTGCCGATCGGCCTCCTGCATGAGCAGCGGGCTCGTTGTCAGCAGCACCGCCTCCTTGAGCTGGGCGCAGGCGCGCGTGCGTAGCGCCCGGTCGCCGGCCGGGCCGCGATAGCTGGCGGCGCTGCCGTCGCCGGTGAAATGCTCGCGGGTGAACGGCTGGTGCATCATGCCGTAGATCGGTTCGCCGCGCCGGGTCAGCGCAATGAGCGTGCCCCAGGCCGGCATGCCGCAGATGAAGGATTTGGTGCCGTCGATCGGATCAAGCACCCAGACATATTCCGCGTCGGGCCGCTCGGCGTCGAATTCCTCGCCGAGGATGCCGTGCTCGGGGAATGTTTTCTTGATCAGCGCGCGCATCGCCGCTTCCGCGGTGCGATCGGCGGCCGTCACCGGATCGAAGCCGCCGGACCGGCTCTTGTTCTCAACGCCGAGCGCGGTGCGGAAGAACGGCCGGATGGTCTCTCCCGAGACGGCGGCAAGCTGGTCCACGAACGCTACAAAATCGATCGCCGTCATGTGTCAGCCCCCTGGGCAGCCTCTACCGGCTGCAAGTAGCGGTGAGTCGGGATAACGGCAATTCCTGTGTTGCCGATGAGATACGCTCAGTCGCTAAATGACCTCCCGAACCGGCCGACCGATCCTCAAGGGGGGTCATTGCCTCAATTTTACGCAGACGCACACAGGTTTCCGCGAGGGGCGCTAAACCATTGGCATGAGGGAATTTTCGTCTCAAGTGCGCGGGCATGTCAGGGCCGCTCGCCCACCAGCGAAGACCTGCTCTGCACGATTTGCAGGAGTTTTTGGGGGAAAATGACAGGAGAGGAGGTTTTACGGACTTGAATTTTGTGCGCCGCGGTGTATGTTGTTGCAGTGCGGTAGCGAGAGATTCTCTCGCGCTACCGTCGCCCTCCTTGGGCGTTTCCTCCCTAGACTTGGGCCGCTTGCAACCGCGAGCGGCCCTTTTTCTTTTTCTTTCCGTCACCGGGGCGTCTTAGCCCAGGGCGATGCCGAGGCTTATTCGGCCGCCGCGGCCCGATAGGGCCGCAATTCCTCGATCGGGATCGCGGCCAAGCGGTCGGCCAGGGCTTCGAATTCGCCGGCCAGCCTGGCGAACGGGGGGGCCCGCTGATAGCGCCGCTCGTCCATGTAGAGCGCGCGGTTGATCTCCAGCTGAATCGCGTGCAGGCCGGCGGTCGGATTGCCGTAGTGCTCGGTGATGAAGCCGCCGGCATAGGGCTTGTTGCGGCTGACCACATAGCCGAAGCCGCGCATCGTCATTTCGATCGTCTCGGCGACGACCGGGGCGCAGCTCGTGCCGTAACGGTCGCCCAGTACCAGGTCGGCGCGCGGACGCTCGTCTTTGGCGCCGCTGGCCGAAGGCATGGAGTGGCAGTCGATCAGCATGGCGGCGCCGAAATCGCGGTGCAGCCGCATGAAGACGCGGCGCAAGGTCCGATGGTAGGGCTTGTAGAGGCCGTCGATGCGCTGCAGCGCGTCGACCACCGAGATGCGCTGATCGTAGATTTCCTGGGCATCGCCGACCACGCGCGCCACCGTGCCGAGGCCGCCGGCGACCCGCATCGAGCGGGTATTGGCGAACGAGGGCAGCCGGCCGTCGAACATGCGCGGGTCGAGCTCGTAGGGCTCGCGGTTGACGTCGACATAGCAGCGCGGGAAGTGCGCCCGCACCAGCGGGTGGCCGCGCCCGACCACGCCGGCGATCAGCTCGTCGACGAAGGAATCCTCGGAACGGCGCAGCGTGGCAAGATCGAGCCGGGAGGCCAACAAGAATTCGCGGGGATAGACCCGGCCGCTATGCGGCGAATTGAAGAGGAGCGGGCCGCGGCATTCCGCCGGCTCAAGCGCCTCGAACGGGGGATCGAATTCGTCCTGGATTTCCAACATGGCCCCTGGCGGCTTCCCGAGACTTAACGATCCGGCAATGACATCGATCCCCAACGTGCGGCAATTGGCCATTATCCAGGGCGTCGGGCGCCTTGCCAAGCGCAACCTTCACCTCATGTTTACCCGCCATCCGGCTTATGGGATGAAGGGGGACCGGCGTAAAGCCGGGTTCGAGTGGCCATGCCGAAAATCCTGCTTGCGGAAGACGATGTCGATATGCGGCGATTCCTGGTCAAGGCGCTGCAGAATGCCGGCTTCGAGGTCATGTCCTATGACAACGGCCTGTCGGCCTATCAGCGGCTGCGCGAAGAGCCGTTCGAATTGCTGCTGACCGATATCGTCATGCCGGAGATGGACGGCATCGAGCTGGCGCGGCGCGCCGCCGAACTCGATCCCGATATCAAGATCATGTTCATCACCGGGTTTGCCGCAGTGGCGCTCAATTCCGACTCCAGCGCGCCCAAGCACGCCAAGGTCCTCTCCAAGCCGATTCATCTGCGCGAGCTGGTCAACGAAGTGCAGAAATTGCTCGCGGCGTAAGTCACCGTCGCCTTCCCGCCGTTCCCGCCGCATCAGATTAGCAAGGGGCGCAGCGCTGATTGTTGCTGCGCGATTCTGCGCTTCTCATGCGGGGCGTGGTGTCGTGCGGCGTCGTGCGGGCATCAACACTGCGCCCGCCACTGCTCGCGGCCATCCATCTCCAGCACTGCCTTGCTTCCCGGCGAAGCGGTGAAGCGCTCAAGCCGTCAAGATGTACTCGTGCATGGCATTCGACTCGGTCTCCATGGCGCGGAGACGATGATTGACCGCGTCACCGATCGAGACGATGCCGACGAGTTTGCCGCGCTCGACGACCGGAAGATGGCGAAACTTGCCGGCGGTCATCCGCTCCAGGATCTCGTGGACCGTGTCGGATTGCGTGCACGTCTCCACCTCCCGGGTCATCACTTGTCCAACGGGCTCGTCGCAAAGTCGACAGCCGTCGGCAACGCGGATGTTTCGCGCCAGCGTGCGCACGATATCGCGTTCGGACAAGATGCCGACGATGCGCTGCTCGGCATCGGTGATGACTGCGGCGCCGATCCGATGCTCGTCGAGGATTTTGATGGCGTCGTAAAGCGGCATCGTCGGCTCGATGGTGACGACCGAGCTGCCTTTGCGGGCCAAGATGGCTTTGACTGTCATGGGGGCGTCCTCCGTAGGCGGACACCCTTGCATCGAACGGCAGGCGAACCGCGCCTCACGAACTCACTTCGGTTCGATGACGGGCGCCCTGGTAGGGTCAAGCTTCACAAGCCCAGCCGCGGCCGCCTTGATCTAGGTCAATTCAACGTCTTGCACCGCGCCCACGGAAGACGGATATTAGTTGCGTTCGATACCAATTGCCCGGCGCGTTCCGCCAGCGCGGCCGCCTTTGCGGAAGTCCCCATGGCCAAAAGCGCGAAAACCCGAGTCGCGAAAACCCAAAGCGCTAAAAATCGCGTGGCGAAACACGCCGTAAGGGTCGACACCAAGACGGGCAAGGCGGAACACAAGGTCGCGGGCCGCAAGGTCGCTGCGCATCAGGCGCCGGTCCAATACCAGCCCGGCTTCGGCAATTATTTTGTCACCGAGGCGGTTGCCGGCGCGCTGCCGGTCGGCCGCAACTCGCCGCAGCGGCCGCCGCTCGGCCTTTACGCCGAGCAGATCTCGGGTACTTCGTTTACGACCGCGCGCGCGGAAAACCGGCGCACCTGGACGTACCGCACCCAGCCCTCGGTCGTGCACCGGCCATACAGCCGCATCGGCAACGGCTTGATCCGCAGCGCGCCCTTCAACGAAACCGAAGCGACGCCGACGCAATTGCGCTGGTCGCCGTTTCCGATTCCGAAGAGGCCCACCGATTTCGTCGAGGGCATGGTGACGCTCGGCGGCAACGGCGACGTTGCCACGCAGGTCGGCATGGCGATCCACATCTATGCCGCCAACCGCTCGATGACGAACCGCTGCTTCTACAATGCCGATGGCGAAATGCTGATCGTACCGCAGCAGGGGCGCGCGCGTTTCGTCACCGAGCTCGGCATTATCGAAGCGGCTTGCGGCGAGATCGTCGTGATGCCGCGCGGCCTGCGTTTTCGCGTCGAGCTGCCGGACGGACCGTCACGCGGCTACATCTGCGAGAATTACGGCGCCATGCTGCGGCTGCCGGAGCTCGGCCCGCTCGGCGCCAACGGTCTCGCCAACCCGCGCGATTTTCTGGCGCCGGTCGCTGCCTATGAGGACACCGCGGCGCCGTGCAGCTTGGTCGCCAAGTTCCAGGGCAATTTGTGGGCGGCGGAGATGGACCATTCGCCGCTCAATGTCGTCGCCTGGCACGGTAATTTCGCGCCCTACAAATACGACCTCGCGCGCTTCAACGTCATGGGCACGATCAGCTTCGATCACCCCGACCCCTCGATCTTCTCCGTGCTCACCGCACCGTCGGATCTGCCGGGAGCGGCCAATATCGATTTCGTCATCTTCCCGCCGCGCTGGCTCGTCGCCGAGGATACGTTCCGGCCGCCCTGGTATCACCGCAACGTCATGACCGAGTTCATGGGCCTCTTGCACGGCGCCTATGACGCCAAGGCCGAAGGCTTTCTGCCGGGCGGCGCCAGCCTGCACAATTGCATGACCGCGCACGGGCCCGACGCCGAAACCTGGAAGCGGGCGACGCACGCGGAATTAAAGCCGCACAAGATCGAAGACACCATGGCGTTTATGTTCGAGAGCCGGTTCGCCATGCGGCTCACGCGCTATGCCGTGGAATCTTCCGAGCTGCAGCACGATTACTTCGAAGGCTGGCAAGGATTGGAGAAGCATTTCTCGCGGCGCTAATTCCTGACTGGCCGCATGGCATGAACGCGCATCGCACCCTCACCGATGCGGGTGCAATGCGCGAATGCTTCCTTTATTGAGCGACGATGCCCTCGCCGGGGAAGATCGGCCCTTACAGGGTCTTATGGCTTCCGTCACACCGCGGGCTCTTTGCGGAGCGCTTGCAGGCGCAGAACCAGACCTCCTCGGAGGCCGTCGGCTTGAATTCGATGGGCGAGAAGGCGGTGACCTTGTGCGAACCGTCGCAAAACGGCTGCGACTTGGACAGCCCGCAGGCGCACCACCAATAGCTCTTGCCGGCTTCGACCTTGACCGGGATTGGCTGCCGTCCGCCGATTTCAGGAACTGCACTCATTTGCTTCCAACTCCACCTTTTGTTGCGCGCAAGCCTTCAGTCACCAAGCACCTTGGAGCCCAGCAGGCGGCAGCCCAATGCTGGCGAAAACTTTGCCGTTTCGGCGGGCGCGAAGATCGTCGATTCCCGCCGATGCGATAATATGGCCGCAAAGAAATACAGCTGCCACCGGTAGAGTGAAGCGAAGTACGTTCGGACGCGACACTCAATTCCTCGGTCACGCAGGAAGCGGGATCGGCCATGGCGACACATCGGCGGGCTTTGGTGATCGGCGGCGGTGCTGCCGTCGGGCTGGTGTTGGCAGGCTCGGTCTATCGCGCCTGGGACCGCGGGGTCTGGTGGTCAGGCGAAGGCATCGCCTACGCGCCCTGGCAGGACTGGCAGGGGCAAGCCGCCGATGGCTTCAAACGGCCGTTGCGGGCGGCGATCCTGGCATCCAATCCCCACGACACCCAGCCCTGGCTCTTCGGGGTCGAGGACGGTGCCATCACCGTGTTCGCCGATCGCAGCCGTCATCTGGGATCATTCGATCCCTTCCGCCGCGAAATGCATCTCGGCCTCGGCGCCGCGGTTGAGAACCTCGTGCTGGCGGCCCGCGCCTTCGGCTGGGGAGCAGAGGTCGTCCCGGCGGACGGCACGTTGGCTCTTTCGCCGGACGACACGCCCATGGCCGCCGTCCGGATAATCCTGGCGCCGATGCCGGCCGCGCGCAACGCGCTGTTCGCTGCCATTCCCAACCGGCACACCCATCGCGGCCCTTATCGCGCCGATCAAGCGGTTGGCGGCGAACGCCTGAAGCGTCTCGCCGCTCTCGTTGCAAGCGATGCCGTGCGTGTTGTCTTTGTCGAAGACGCAAGCGCCCGCAGCGAACTGGCCGCGCTGATCGTTGCCGCGACCGAGCGCATTATCGGCGATCCGCAAATGTCGACTGACAGCGCGCGCTGGTACCGCACCGGCCGGCGCGACATCGCGGCGCATCGCGACGGCGTCACCATCGATACGGCCGGACTATCGCCGCTGATGACCGCTACCGCGAAGTTCATGCCCGATTTGGACGCGCAGTCGGCCGATCGGTACTGGCTCGCCGCGACCAAGGACACGGAATTGGCCACCGCGCCGGTTCTTGGCGTCATTCTGGTTCGCGATCGGCTCGACATGCGCAGCGCGATCGCAGCCGGCCGCGCTTGGCAAATGCTGCATTTGGCGGCAACCGCGGAGGGGCTCGCCGCCCAACCGCTCAATCAGCCGGTCGAGTGCACGGACCGCAGCGCCATGATCGGAAAGAATGACAGTTTCGGCCCGGCCATCGTCAAGCTCGTCGCCGCGCCGGGTTGGGAGCCGACTTTCGTGTTCCGCCTGGGCGTCGCCGAACGGCCGGCGGGCCCAAGCCCGCGGCGCGCGCTCAGCGAAGTCTTGCGGTCGTGAAGCTGTCGGTGCGGCGTTCGCGCCGCGATCGCAATTGCCGGCGAAGCCCCTATTGTTTGACCAGCGAGCACTTGCTCTCGCTCAGCGGCTGCGCCGCCTCTTCGGCCGGAATGCGGCGGAGGACCTTGTAGTAGTCCCATGGCGCCTTGGTTTCGTTCGGTGCCTTGACCTCGACAAGATACATGTCGTGCATCATGCGGCCGTCCTCGCGGATCCAGCCTTTGGCAAAAAAATCATCGACCGGCAGTTCCCGCATTTTCGCCGCCACGGTCTTGCCATCCGTGGCGCCTGCCGCCGCCATCGCCTTGAGATAGTGCAGCACCGAAGAATAGGTGCCGGCCTGCACCATCCCCGGCATGCGGCCGGTTCGCTCGAAGAATCGCTTCGACCATGCACGAGTCGCGTCGTTCAGGTCCCAGTAGAAGGCGGTGGTGAAGATGAGCCCATTGGCTGTCGCCAAACCCAGCGCATGGACATCGCTGATCACGACCACGAGCGCGGCCAGCTTCTGGCCGCGCGCGGCGACCTGGTATTCGGCCGCCTGCTTCACCGAGTTGATGGTGTCGGCGCCGGCATTCGCCAGGCCGACGATTTGCGCCTTCGAGCTCTGCGCCTGCAGCAGGAACGATGAAAAGTCGCTGGTGTTGAGCGGATGCCGGACTTCGCCGACCACGGTGCCGCCGCTCGCCTTGACGACCTTGTTGAGATCGTTGGCCAGCTGATGGCCGAAGGCATAGTCGGCAACCAGCAGGAACCAGCTCTTGCCGCCTTCGGCGACCACGGCACGCGCCGTCCCGACCGCCTGCGAATAGGTGTCGAACGCCCAGTGAAAGCCGGTCGGCGAGCAATCTTCATTGGTCAATCGCGTGGTCGCCGGGCCGGTGAACAAGGTGATCTTGCCTTGCTCCTTGGCGATTTGCTGGACCGCCAGCGCAACACCCGAATTCGTCAAGTCGGCAACCGCACTCACGCCGTCAATGTCGAACCAGCGCCGCGCGATGCCCGAAGCGACATCCGGTTTGTTCTGGTGATCGCCGACGATGACTTCGATCGGTTTTCCCAGCACCTGGCCGCCGACGTCCTCGACGGCCATGCGCGCGGCCTCGACCGAGGTCTTGCCGCCGAAATCCCCATAGGGGCCGGATTGGTCGTTGAGAACCCCGATGCGCACGACGCCGCCGGGGCTTTGCGCATCCGCGACGCCGGTGAGGAATAAGCCGATGCAGAACAGACTAATCAAAGACGGATATCGCATCGTCGTCCTCCTGAATTCGTTACCCGACGGCCGGGCCCCACCGCGTGTTCTGCGGTGGATGTCGTTTCCTCGGTCGAGACTACCGGCCCGATCCGATTGGGTCGCATTGATTCAGGTCAAGGACCGTTCGAAGCGAGCGCATTGCCGATCAGGGCAAGGCCGCTTGTCTGCATCATCGCTGCGCCGCGCGCGCCCGCCATGTGGGCGCCCGCCGCCGTGCCGACCGCTTCGCTCGCGTATGGCACCGCGAATCATGATGGCGCCGCGATCCGAAGGACCACGCCGGCGGGGTAGCGTCCCGGTGCAAAGCCCGGTATTGAAATGCGGGGATATTTCGGCAACACGGTCACCGAATGCTCGGACTGCACATGAACTCGCGCAGAGTTCTCATCGTCGCGCACGATCTTTTCATGACCGCGGCGGCCATTGTCGCGAGCTTCTATATCCGGTTCGAGGCGGCTGGCCTCGCCGAGCGGCAGGACGGGCTGTTTCTTTTCCTGCCCGGCTTCGTCGCCTATGCCGGCGTCGTTTATTTCCTGTTTCACCTCTATGAAGCGAAGTGGCGCTTTGCCTCGCTTCCCGATCTCATGAACATCGTCCGCGCGTCGACGGTGCTCGCCGTCTCGCTGCTGGTGCTCGATTACGTGCTGGTGGCGCCCAACGTGCTCGGGCAGTTCTTCTTCGGCAAGATCACCATCCTGCTCTATTGGATCCTGCAGATGGTGTTCCTGGGGGCGGGGCGGATCGGCTATCGTTATTTCCGCTATGCCCGCGCTCGGCATCACGCGCGCGCCGACGCGACGAATCCGACCCTGCTGCTCGGCCGCGCCGCGGACGCCGAGGTGCTGTTGCGCGCCATCGAAAGCGGCGCGGTCAAGAAAACCTGGCCGGTCGGCATTCTGTCGCCGTCGGCGGCCGACCAGGGTCAGGGCATCCGCGGCATTCCCGTGCTCGGTGGCTTCGACGCGCTCGATCGCGTCGTCAACGACCTGGCGCAGCGCGGCACGCCGATTGCCCGGGTGATCTTCACGCCTTCCGCGTTCGAGCCGGACGCCAAGCCGGAATCGGCTTTGATGCATGCGCGCCGTCTCGGGCTAATGGTGAGCCGGCTGCCGTCGCTCGACGACGCGGTCGAGCCGCCGCGGCTGGCGCCGGTCAACGTCGAGGACCTGCTGCTGCGGCCGAGCGTCAAGATCGACTACGCGCGGTTGGAAGGCTTCTTGAAGGGCCGATCGATCGTGGTGACCGGCGGCGGCGGCTCGATCGGCGCCGAGATTTGCGACCGCGTCATCACCTTCGGCGCGGCGCGCTTGCTCATTATTGAGAATTCCGAGCCGGCGCTGCATGCCGTGCTGGAAACGCTCGCCACCAAGCCGACGCGGGCCGTCATCGCCGGCCGGCTCGCCGATGTGCGCGATCGCAACCGGCTGTTCCGGCTGCTGGGCGAGTTCAAGCCGGATATCGTCTTCCACGCCGCGGCGCTCAAGCACGTGCCGCTGCTCGAGCAGAATTGGGAAGAAGGGCTCAAGACCAACGTCTTCGGCTCGGTCAATGTCGCCGATGCCGCCGTCGCCGCCGGTACCTCGGCCATGGTGATGATCTCGACCGACAAGGCCATCGAGCCGGTCTCGGTGCTCGGCGCGACCAAGCGCTTTGCCGAAATGTATTGCCAGGCGCTTGACGCCGATCTGGCGCGCCGCGCCCAGGCCGGGCGGCGAGCGATGCGGCTCATCGCCGTGCGCTTCGGCAATGTGCTCGCCTCCAACGGCTCGGTGGTGCCGAAGTTCAAGGCGCAGATCGACGCCGGCGGCCCGGTGACGGTGACGCATCCCGACATGGTGCGCTATTTCATGACCATTCGCGAAGCCTGCGATCTGGTCGTCACCGCCGCCAGTCATGCGCTCGGACCCGAGCGCTCGGACCTCTCGGTCTATGTGCTCAACATGGGCCAGCCGGTGAAAATTGTCGATCTTGCCGAGCGCATGATCAGGCTCGCCGGCCTCGAGCCGGGCCGCGACATCGACATCGTGTTCACCGGCACGCGGCCGGGCGAGCGCATGCAGGAAGTGCTGTTTGCGCGCGGCGAGCCGACGGTGGAAATCGGATTCATGGGTGTCGTCGCGGCCCGCCCGGTCCAGCCCTCGATCGAAGCGATGCGCGGCTGGCTCGCCATGCTCGATCAGGGGCTCGCCCGGGAGGAGCGCGAAGCCATCTACCGCGTGTTGCGCGAAGCCGTGCCGGATTTCCAGGGCGCAGCGGCTTGATGACAATGCCGCTCTGCGCCGGCGCCACTATCGCGCAATACAGCCATATTTGTGTATATTAAAGACTTGCGGGCTACGCTGGTGCGGCTGTAGGAGGTCGCTGCCAATGTCGGGGATTACGGAACATACAGCGTCCGGCCATCTCTTCCGCCTGGCCGTCGTGTTCGCGGTCGGCATGCTGACGGCTGCTTGCTTCCAGCCGCTGTACGGCACGAAATCGGCGTCACCCGACGACTCGGTCGGCGCCAAGCTTACTGCCATCGAGATTGCGGATATTCCGGCGCCGAAAGGTTCGGCCAACGCCCGTCTGGCGGTCGATCTCCGCAACGCGCTGTTGTACAATTTCAACGGCGGCGGCAGTCCGATTTCGCCGACCTACCGGCTGCAAGTCAGTATCGGTACGACGACGACGTCCGTCATTATCGATTTGACGAGTGGCCGGCCGGAGACGCAGTTCGAAGGACTCAATGCCTCCTTCAGTCTGATCGAAATTGCGACCCAGAAGACGGTGGTGAGCGCCTCCACCTTTGCGCGCGCCTCGTACGACATTCCCGGTTCGGAACAGCGCTTTGCGCGGCAGCGTGCCTGGCGCGACGCCGAAGACCGCGCCGTCGCGGTCGTTGCGCAAAACATCCGCAACAGGCTGGCCTCGTTTTTTGTGGCCGGCACTTGAGCGGCACCGGGCCTCCTCGGCTGGCTGCGCAGGGTCTTTCAGGCGAACGAAAACAACGAAAACATTAACCCTGTCTGCGAATTTTTTTCAACCGCTGCGGCGGCATGCGGACGGACATGCTGCCGGTTGATCGCAGTCCGGCGCCGTTCACCGCAGGCCGGGGCACCGGCGGTTTCTTATTCGTTTTCAATGGCCTCCGCCTTGGCAAAGCCACTTTTTTCGCCCATGAAACAGGCCGTGGGGAAAGCAGCTTTGCCGATCGTGCGGTCTCTGTTCGGGCGTTCGATCAGCTGTCAGCGGGGAGAGGAGTTCATGCCGTCCATTGCTCGTTGTGCCGTTCGCACCACGCTGGTGCGATAGCGCCGTTTCCGCACGCGCAACCCAGCCATCGTCGCGCCTGCGAAATTCGATTTTGAGCAAAGGGGCATGTCGCACCATGCAAGCACTGTGTTCTGGCGAGTACTGGGAGCGCGGAATTCGCGGTGCGAATGCGCCGCCCCCAAAGCCATCGCGCTGTCGGCCTGAAGGCGTTGTGACACGTCATCTGGCGATTGGCGCTTGCTCGCGCACGATATGGCGACTGCCGCGCGAACGGCGGCGGCCGTGCGGTTCAATCAGAGCGACCTGATTCTGTTGCTTGTACCGGAGCACGGTTCGTGGCGCATCTGATCGGCAGTCTTCATCTCAGGTTGCGCCGACGGCGCGCGCTGGCGGTTCTGCTCGTCTTCGCCGCCGCGGTGATCGGGCTCGGCATCGGCGGCCGATCGGCGTTCAGCCAGGTCGGCAATCCGAATGAATTGGTCTTCCCGATCCGCCCGAAGCAAAACGTACCGCCGCCGCCGCCCGGCGATGCGCCGATGCTCGTCGAAGCCAACGAGGTCAAATACGATTACTCGAACAACATCGTCTCCGCCGTCGGCAATGTGCAAATTTACTACAAGGGATCGACCATCGAGGCCGACCAGGTCATCTACGACCAGAAAGCAAAGCGCCTGCGGGCCGAAGGCAATGCCAGGCTCACGCAGCCGGACGGCAATATCACTTATGGGCAGATTATCGATCTGACCGACGATTATCGCGACGGATTTGTCGATTCGCTGCGATTGGAAATGCCAGACGATACCCGCATGGCGGCGGTGCGTGCCGACCGCGGCAAAGGCAATTACACGGTCCTGAACAACGGCGTCTACACGGCCTGCGAGGCCTGCAAGGACGATCCAAAAAAACCGCCGCTGTGGCAGGTGCGGGCCGCCCGGATCATTCATGATCAGGGCGAGAAGATGCTCTATTTCGAAGACGCGAAGATCGATTTCTTCGGTCTACCGATGGCCTATTTTCCGTTCATGTCGACGCCCGACCCGACAGTCAAACGCAAGAGCGGTTTTCTCTTTCCGACGTTCACATCCGGCACCGCGTATGGGGTCGGCGTCACGCTACCCTATTACTGGGCGCTGGCACCGAACTATGACTTGACGCTCTATCCGACATATACGTCGCAACAAGGTCTGCTGATGGAGGCCGATTGGGAGCAAAGACTGAACGGCGGCTCCTATACAATCAAGGCCGCCGGCATTTACCAACTGGATCCCGGGTACTTCGCTGCCCGCGACGGTGTCGGCGCACCCACCACACAACCTTTCCGCGGCGTCGCGATATCGGCCGGCCAATTCGATCTGGCCGACAAATGGGTGTGGGGCTGGACCGGAGTTCTGATCACTGACCCGACCTTTATCGCCGACTACAATCTGGGCCGATTTAACGGCTACGGTCTTGATCCGTTTAGAACGGGGGCCGTCGAGTCGTTGGTCGGCACCAACCTGCCGAGCACGGAAGGCGTCTCGCAGCTTTACCTGGTCGGGCGAGGCGATCGCAGTTATTTCGACTTGCGCTCGATTTATTATACCGGATTTTCGCTGGCTGATCAGCAAGGTCAAATTCCGGTCATCCTGCCGGTGCTGGATTATAACGGCGTGTTCGGTCAGCCGGTGGTAGGCGGCCAATTGAGCTACAAGGTCAATCTGACCAGCTTGACCAGACAGGACGCGAGTTTCGACGCCATCAGTCAGCTGGCCGAAGCCAGCGGCGTTTGCGCCAATCCCACGACGGCGGATGCGGCCGTCATCGCCAAGTCCAATTGTCTGTTGCGCGGCATACCGGGAGACTATACCCGCGCCTCCGCCGAAATCGACTGGCGGCGCACCTTCACCACCAGCAACGGCATGCAGATCACGCCGTTCATTCAGCTCCGCGGCGACGTTGCCTCGCTGGATGTGCTAAATCAGCCGGGTGTCTCCAACTACATAGCCACCGGACAAAGCGACCTGGCCCGCGCCATGCCGGCGGCCGGTGTCGAGTACCGCTACCCGTTTATCGATGTCGAATCGTGGGGCACCCAGACGATCGAGCCCATCGCCCAGCTGATCCTGCGACCGAACGAGACCGAGATCGGCAAGTGGCCGAACGAGGATTCCCAAAGTCTGGTGTTTGACGACACCAATTTGTTCAAGATCGATAAGTTCTCCGGCTGGGACCGCGTCGAGGGCGGCGGTCGCGTCAATGCCGGCCTCGAATACACCGCCCAGGTCAACAAGGCCGGTACCTTCAACGTGCTGTTCGGGCAATCGTATCAAATCTTCGGCTTGAACTCGTACACTGTCGGCGACATCACCAATACCGGGCTTGACAGCGGTCTCGATAAGCCGATCTCGGATTATGTCTATCGCGTCGCCTATCAGCCGAACTCCACCTACATGTTCGATATCAAAGGCCGCTTGGACGAATCGACCCTTGCCTCGGAGCGGTTTGAAGCGGAGGCGCGGTCCAATTTCGGCCGCTGGGGCGCCTACATTCTCTACGGCGACTATGCCGCGCAGCCCGCTCTCGGATTCTTGACGCAGCGCGAAGGCATTACGGCGGGGACGTCGATCAAGCTCACAACCAATTGGGTGGTCACCGCGTCGGTAAGTTACGATCTGTTCGCCAACGAGTTCTCCAACACGCGGGTCAGCCTGGCTTACGTCGACGATTGCTATATGTTCGCCCTGAACGTCGGCACCGGCTATACCTACAACGGTACCACCTCGCCCGTTCCGAACAATACAGTCGGTGTGGAATTCAGCATGCGGACATTGGGTCCGAATGTGCTGACCTCGGGTGCTTACTGAGTACCCAGCGACTCGGGTGATACCTGCAAAAAATAGCGCTTCCGCCGACCGCAGCCGTCGTCGCGCCGCAACCGAGCGCGGCGCCGGCACAGGAATGAACTCCTGAACTTCTCAATTCGCATCAATAAGCTGGAACACGAAGCGCTGATGTCACGTTGATGTGCGTCGGAAATGGCGGCGCTGGACGGCGCCGGGAGTCGCGTCGCGCGCAGGCCTACCGGTGCGATGACTGCATCACGGTGTCGGCGATGAACGCATCGACATCGCGCAGGACCGGGACGAGCCATCGCAGCAGCGGCGCCAGCGCAGCGATGATGAGGTAATGCCCCACCCGCCGATAGGTCAGCACCGTCGCGGCGTTGCCGGCGGCGCGAAGCCGCGCGGCAAGACGCGTGGCATTGCCGGGCTCGACCAGCCGGTCGTTGCTGCCCGTCATCAGCAGCGCCGGCGGCGCGCCGGGCGAAACATGGAAGATCGGCTGCGTCTCCGGCCGTTCGGCGCCGCCAAAGATCACCTGCAGGATTTCGTCCCGCAGCGGCATGAAATCGTACGGCCCGGCGATGCCGATCAGGCCCACGATATCGCGACCGGGCGCCAGACCGACCTTTCCCAGCCAGCGCCCATCAATCGCCAGCATCGCCGCGATGTGGGCGCCGGCCGAGTGGCCCTGCAAAAAGATTTTCCCCGGATCGCCGCCGAAGCGCGCTGCGTTGTCCTTGACCCAGCGCACGGCAAGCGCCGCATCCTCGATGAAATCCGGATAACGGGCCTCCGGATAGATGCGATAGTCCGGCACAACCGCAACATAGCCGCGGCGGGCCAGCGCTTTGCCCACATACCGATACAGCCGCTTGTTGCCGCGGCGCCAGCCGCCGCCATAGAAGAACACGACAACGGGCGCAGCGACGGCGTCAGCGGGCCGACAAATGTCCAGCGTGTGCCGCGAACGCTCGGCGTAGGCGATGGAACGCGTGCTCTTGATGGGATGTCTCATGCCGGCGGCAGTATCGAATCCAATCAGACCAAATGAGGGCGACACGGAGGAGGTCATTCGTCGCGATGAAGAGATCTTCCGCGAGATTGATCCTGCGTAGCCTTTTCGGCCACATTGCTGCCACGCATGGCTTGCGCTTCCGACGCGATCGGAACCGAGCAATGCGCGATTTGAGGTAAACCCCTGGTAACTGCCGACGGCAAAACGGTAATAGGCAGTGTTCAGTCGACTTCAAGGAAGCCATGACGAGCGATACTTCAAGGCAGCAAGACCCGAGCGAGACGGACGAGGGTCTGTGGTGCGACATCACCGCTCGGGATTTCGCCCACCGCCCGGCGCTGTTTCTCGACCGCGACGGCGTCCTCGTCGAAGATTCGCACTATCTCGGCCGTGCGGAAGATGTGCGCATGCTCGAAGGCGCGTCGGCTGCCGTCGCGCGATGCAATCGCCTGGGAATTCCCGTCGTGCTGGTCACCAACCAGTCGGGTATCGCGCGCCGGCTCTACGATTGGCAGGGCTTCCATGCCGTGCAGGCCGCGCTGTCGAGCGCGCTGGCGAAGGCCGGAGCGCATCTCGACGCCACGTTTGCCTGCGCCCATCACGCCGACGGCGGCGCCCCTTTCAACGTCGCCGATCACCCCTGGCGCAAGCCAAGCCCCGGCATGATCCTTGCCGCGGGCAGCCGGATGAAGCTCGATTTGGCGCATTCCTGGATCGTCGGCGATCGCGCTTTGGACATCGCCACGGGGCGCGCCGCGCATCTTGCCGGCGGCATCCTGATTTCGCCGCGCCAGGACGATCCGGAGCGCCAAGCGGCGAGCGGGCTCGGGGCGCCGGATTTCACCGTCGAAATATCTGCTTCGCTCGAGGCCGCCGTCTCGCTTCTGCTCGCAGAGGGCCGCCTAAGCGCCCGGGCCCACGGGGCAGGGTAGCGTTACGCTGCAAAGCCCGGTATTGGAACCGCGCCGGGACACCCCTCGATACGAGCGGCTGGACCGGATGCGATCTGCGCTGCCACGGAGAGCTTTATGCGCGTGACCATGATCGGCTCCGGCTATGTCGGCCTCGTTTCCGGCGCCTGCTTTGCCGATTTCGGTCACCATGTGACCTGCGTCGACAAGGACACGGGCCGGATTGCAGCGCTCAATCGCGGGGAGATGCCGATTTTCGAGCCGGGCCTGGCCGAGCTCGTCGACACCAATGTCCGCCAGGGTCGGCTCGCATTCGCCGGCGACGCGGCGTCGGTCCGCGATGCCGAAGTGGTGCTTATTGCCGTCGGCACGCCGTCGCGCCGCGGCGACGGTCACGCCGATCTGAGCTTCGTCTACAATGCCGTGCGCGAAGTCGCGCCGCTGTTGCCGGAGACGGCGGTGGTGGTGACCAAATCGACGGTTCCGGTCGGCACCGGCGACGAGATCGAACATATCCTCCGCGAAACGCGTCCCGGGGCCGATCTGCAGGTCGTGTCCAACCCGGAATTTCTGCGTGAAGGCGCCGCCATCCAGGACTTCAAGCATCCCGACCGCATCGTCGTCGGCACCGACGACGAGCGGGCGCGCGCCGTGCTCGCCGAGCTGTACCGGCCGCTCTATCTGAACGCCGCGCCGCTCGTCTATGTCAACCGGCGCACCGCGGAGCTGATCAAATACGCGTCCAACGCCTTTCTCGCCACCAAGATCACCTTCATCAACGAAATCGCCGATCTCTGCGAACGCGTCGGCGCCGACGTGCAGGACGTGGCGCGCGGCATGGGTCTCGACAACCGCATCGGCAAGAAATTCCTCCACGCCGGTCCCGGCTTCGGCGGCTCGTGCTTTCCCAAGGACGCCTCGGCGCTGATCAAGACCGCCCACGATCATGGCGCGCAATTGCGCATCGTCGAGACCGTCGCCGCGGTGAACGAGCAGCGCAAGCGCGCCATGGCGCGCAAGGTGGTTGCCGCGGTCGACGGCGCGATCCGCGGCAAGACGATTGCCGTGCTCGGGCTGACCTTCAAGCCGAACACCGACGACACGCGCGATTCCCCGGCGATCCCGCTGATCACGGCGCTGCAGGACATGGGCGGCAATGTGCGCTGCTACGACCCGGCCGGCATGGAGCAGGCAAAACCGCAACTGCCCGACGTGACGTATTGCCAGAGCGCCTACGAAGCCGCCGAGGGCGCCGTCGCCCTGGTGATCGTGACCGAGTGGGAGCAGTTCCGCGCGCTCGATCTCGGCCGGCTCAAGCAGGTCATGGCGCAGCCGACGATCGTCGATCTGCGCAATGTCTATCGCCCCGACGAAATGCAGCGGGCGAAGTTCCGCTACGTCGGCATCGGGGCCCCGGGGATGGCAGCGGTGTCCGAGAAGAGCGCCATCGGCGAGCGCTAGAGCAGGCTCCCCGATGCGGCGGCGCGCTTGGCCTCCTTGCCGCTGCGGGACGGCAGCGGCTTATCAGAGGATCGACGCAAAGTAGTCGATGGTGCGCCTCAGCCCGTCGCGCAAATCGACCTTGGGCTCCCAGCCGAGTTTCGCCCGCGCCAACGAAATGTCCGGCTGCCGTTGTTTCGGATCGTCGGACGGCAACGTCTTGAATATCAGCTGCGACCGCGAGCCGGTCATGGCGATGACCAGTTCCGCCAGCTGCCGCACGCTGACCTCATTGGGATTGCCGAGATTGACCGGACCGAGGAAACCGTCCTCGGTCGACATCAACTTGAGAACGCCCGCAATGAGATCGTCGACAAAGCCGAACGAGCGCGTCTGCGTGCCGTCGCCGTAGATCGTGATCGGCTCGCCGCGCAGCGCCTGCATGATGAAGTTCGACACCACGCGGCCGTCGTTGGGATGCATGCGCGGGCCGTAGGTGTTGAAGATTCGCGCCACCTTGATGCGAACGCCGTGCTGGCGATGATAGTCGAAGAACAAGGTTTCCGCCGCGCGCTTGCCCTCATCGTAACAGGCGCGCAGCCCCAGCGGATTGACGTGGCCCCAATAGGATTCCGGCTGCGGATGCACGAGAGGATTGCCGTAGACCTCGCTGGTCGAGGCCTGAAAAATCTTGGCCTTGATGCGCTTGGCGAGACCCAACATGTTGATCGCGCCGTGCACGCTGGTCTTCAGCGTCTGCACCGGATCGAACTGATAATGGATCGGCGAGGCCGGGCACGCCAAATTGTAGACTTCGTCGACCTCGACATAGAGCGGCATCGTGATGTCGCAGCGCATGACTTCGAAGCGCCGATTGGACAACAGATGCTCGATGTTCTGCCGCCGGCCGGTATAGAAATTATCGACGCAAAGCACCTCGTGGCCGTCGGCAAGAAGCTGCTCGCAGAGATGAGAGCCGATGAATCCAGAACCTCCGGTGACGAGCGTTCGTATTCTGGAAAAGCTCATCGCAAACTTCCCATCTTATTCTGATGCAAGACATTTTGAGGGCGCGGTCCTCATACACGGGCGTCGCCGCGATATCAAGCGAGGGAGCCGGAAAAAGCCGCGGCTGGTCGGCGCCATGCGACGGTCACCGGGATGCGGCCTCGTTCTTGCCGCGGGCGAAGGTGAAAAGCAGTGCGGTGACGAGGCCCGCGCCGGCAACCAGCGCAACGATGGCGCTGGCTTTGCCGGGCAAGATCACCGTGATCACCGCGAGCGCGCAGAGACACGCGTTCACCAGGAACACCCGAGCAACAATATCGAGAACGGTAAAGCCGCGATCGGTGGCGAGCTGATAGAAATGCGTGCGGTGGGCCTTCCAGACCGGCTCGCCGCGCAGGAGACGCCTTAGCAGGGTCACGGTGGCGTCGGCGAGATAATAGAGTGGCATGACGATGGCGGCCGCCAAGTGTCCGCCCGCCGCCACCAGCAGCAGCAGCCATCCCAGAAGCAAGCCGATGGGCAGACTGCCGACGTCGCCGAGAAAGACTTTGGCGACCGGGCGGTTGAAATAGGCAAAGCCGAGCACGGCGCCGCCAAGCGCGAGCGCGACCGCGATGCCGTAGGACGGCAGCGCGCCGGCGAGGCCGAGCCCGACCAGGCCTGCGGTCAGCGGCACGACTTCCGCCACCGTCATCCAATCGATGCCGTCCATGAAATTGACGAGATTGACGAACCACAGGCCGCCGAGCACCAGCAGAAGCCGCTCCAGCCACCACGGCAACAGCGGCACGATCCGCAGCTGGTCCGGCAGCGTGTAAATGACGGCGGCGACGATGATCGCCTGCAGCAGCAAGCGCGGGGCGGCGGGCAGCGGACGAATATCATCAATCGCGCCGATACAAGCCATCACCACCGCCGCGGCGATAACCGCCGGAAGCGGTGCGGCAAATCCCAGGCCGAACCACCGCAGACCGGCAGCGATCAGGATGGCGGCCACTGTGGCGGCGATGACGGCAATGCCGGCGCCCTGCGGGGTCGGCGTGCGGTGGGAGGAACGCGCGTTAGGCTTGGCCAGGGCGTAACGCTTGAGCAGCGGGTACAATAGAACGATCAGCGCCCCACTCATCGCCGCGGCAAGTACGGCTACGACAGCGCCGGCAGCCGCCGAGACGGCGGCAATCTCACCGCTCATCGAGCGACCTGGTTCCGGGGCACGCGGGGCGCCTCATGGGCCTCGCGGCCAGGATTGCCACACGGGCAGCCACTTGCATCCGAACACCCGCCTTGCGTGGCAGCCGCTTGGCGCCATGATAAACGACGAATTGATGTAGCGTCGACGCAGCCTAGTCGCGGCCATACTCGTCGCCAAGGCGCACGATATCGTCCTCGCCGAGATAGCTGCCGACCTGAACCTCGATCAATTCGAGGGGTATTTTGCCGGGATTGGCCAGCCGGTGGACGCTGCCGATCGGGATGTAGGCCGATTCGTTCTCGTGCACGGTGCGCACCTCGCTGCCGACGGCGATCTCCGCCGTCCCGCGAACCACCACCCAATGCTCCGCCCGATGAAAATGCTTTTGCAATGAAAGCTTGGCGTTCGGCTTCACGACGATGCGCTTCACCTGGTAGCGGGAGCCGAGATCGATCCCCTGGTAATAGCCCCACGGCCGGTAAATCCGCAAATGCTGGTCGGCCTGCCGCCGGTTCTGCGCTTTGAGCTGCTCGACCAGGCCCTTGACCTGCTCCGCCTTGTCGCGGGACGTCACCAACACGGCGTCGGGTGTCGCTACCACGATGATGTCTTCCAGTCCGACGACCGCAGTGAGGATGGCGTCTTCCGAGCGCACCAGGCTGTTGCGGCTGTCGTGAAAGACCACGGAACCCGTCGACGCATTGCCGTCGGCGTCGTGGCTCATCACGTCCCAGACGGCGCTCCAACTGCCCACGTCGGACCAGCCGAGATCGACCGGAACGACGGCGGCGCGATCGGTCCGCTCCATTACCGCGTAATCGATCGATTTCTTCGGCGCCTGGCTGAACGGTTCCGCCGGCAGACGCAGAAAATCCAGATCGCGCGCTATCCCCTCGACCGCCAGCTTCGCCGCGGCGGCGATCTCCGGCTCATAGCGCGCGATTTCATCCAGCATGATGTCGGCGCGGAAGGCAAAATTGCCGCTGTTCCACAGGTAACTCTCGGCAACATAGCCGCTGGCGGTCTCGGCATCGGGTTTTTCCACGAAGGCTTCGACGGCGAGCGCCGCGCCGCCGTTCACCCTGGAACCGGGCCGGATGTAGCCGTAATGCGTCGCCGGGAAGGTGGGATTGATGCCGAAGGTCACGATCAGGCCGTCGGCAGCGGCGATCGCCGCTTCGCGGCACGCGCCTTTGAAGGCCTCCACATTGCGGACGACGTGGTCGGCGGCAAGGATCAGCACCGATGCTTCCGGATGCCGTTCGCGCGCCAGTGCCGCGGCGACGGCGACCGCCATGGCGGAATCGCGGCGCATCGGCTCGAGCACAATGTCGGCCTCGATGTCGCATTCGCGCAGCTGTTCGGCGACGATGAAACGGAAGTCGGAGTTGGTGATGATGATCGGCCGCTCGAACAATTCGACGTCGGCAATGCGGCCGAGCACCTGCTGAAAGGTCGAGCGCTCGTCGATCAGCGGGACGAACTGCTTGGGCATGCTTTCGCGCGATACCGGCCACAAACGCGTGCCGGCGCCGCCGCACATGACCACTGGTATCAAGCGCCCCCCGCTCATCGTCCGCCGCCTGGTGAGGATGTGGCTCTTCCTAGCATACAGGCCTTGACATTCAAACCGCGCGCGAATCCGGACCGAAATGCCGACTTAAGGTGAAATTTACCCTATCGTTTTGTCGGTATTGTGGAACCAGGTTTGAATTGCCGCGAAATGATGCCAAGGCGCCGGACGACCCGGCGGAGCCGCAGGCACAAGCTTCCTTGTTCGTTCATAATCCTTATGATGCCGCCGCCGGACGTCGGAAAACAGCGGACAAGTCTTTTGCGCGTGCTTCATGCCTACAAGGTCTTTCCGCCCGATGTCGTGGGCGGCATTACCGAGGTTATTGCCTACATCGCCAAGGGCATGGCCCCGCGCCATGAGAGTTCGCTCCTGGTGGCCAGGAGCCGCGGCTGGGGCCGGCGTTACACTTTCGACGCCATACCGGTTGAAGCATTGTCTTCCTTCGGAACCTGGCTTTCGACCCCGATCGCACCGAGCTTTCCCTTCGTTCTCGCCAGGCGATCGCGGCAAGCTAATCTGGTCGCGCTGCATCACCCGTTCCCGCTCAACGATATCGGCGTGGCGCTCGGCCTGCCGAGGCGGACGGCGCTGGTCGTGCATTGGCATTCCGAAATCCTTCGGGCGCGGCCTTTGGCCGG
>Ga0187891_1000908_pt1 | contig 27353 bp, 22 predicted proteins | sample June2016WEW_21_4_FD_132990 | JGI IMG/M metagenome (GOLD analysis project Ga0187891, IMG submission 132990) | Peatland microbial communities from SPRUCE experiment site at the Marcell Experimental Forest, Minnesota, USA - June2016WEW_21_40 | ecosystem: Environmental > Terrestrial > Soil >... | reverse complement strand
CACGCCGACGAGGTGCGGAGCGAAGAAGCAATGAAGGTGCTGGCGCAAATTGAGTCCCGCTGGCCGGCGTGGGACCTCCCCTACCTCGTGAACGGCATGATCTTCGAGGACGAACTGAAATCGCGGCAAGCGAAGCAGATGCTCGATTTAGCAATTGCCCTCGGATGCCGGGAAGCGGACGCTTATTATTACGAAGCTTTAGCCATCACCAACACGACCCCCGTCAACCTGCCAGAGGCGCAGAAGGCCATCTCTCAGGCAGTGACCTTAAACCCCGAAGATGCCGCAATTAGAGCACTGGACGGACAGATTCTCTTGGATGAGGGAAACTACAAGGATGCGGTTCAGCAGCTCCTCGCCGCTGTGCGGCTTCAGCCCGCGCTGTATCTCGCGCATGGTCTCTTGCGCACGGCCTACCTGAAGATGGGAGAGAGTGACAAAGCCGCTGAAGAATCAAATCAGATGATGCGCCTCACGAAAGGCAGTTCCGAACCCGACCAGGCTACCTCGTCGATGGAGCGTCTCTTGTTCACCGTGCGTCCGCCGGGCGCCAATGCAGCTACGCAATGAAAGCAGGTAGCGCGGACCGCCGATTTTGCGGTCCGCGCTACTTAGCAGTGTGTATTACCTTGTCGCTATCTAGCAGTCTTGTGAAAAGCGGAGAACGGGAAGAACGACATAATTTCAAACTGGGGCGTTCCATCATGCGCATTATCCTAAGAGTTCTAGCGATTTATATTGGCTTGAACGTGCCTTTCACGGTTCGGTTCGTATGGCGAGCTTGGCATATGGACGGGTATAGGACGCTTATCGCGACAGGGGCGTTCGGATGGATTACCATTTTCGGTTGGATAATCACCGTAATCGTGGGTTCCTTCGCCGGCGTTCAATTATGGCGATTGCGGGAAATCGGGCGCGTGACCTCACTGATTGTATTCGGATTTGCGGCCTTATACTATGCCGTAGGGCCGTTGCTTCTACGCGACCCGATTACGCCGGCGTTGTGGCTGAGAATAGGATTTAACGTTCTTCTCGTTGCAGCGTTATCGCTACCATCAGCTCGACGGATCTGTTCAAAGCAGCCCACACCAAATGACTTACCACAATCGTAAATCGGGGTGGGTAGCGCGGACCGCCGATTTTGCGGTCCGCGTCTTTTCCCTGGCCGCGAGACTAGCCGTGCTGTTATTGTATCGCCGTGTCAAAGCTGCGGCGGCCTTTTCTTTCCAACCGATATTTCTTTATCAGCGTGCGCCTGCTCCCACGCCGTACAAAACTGACCGAGCCTGACTTCACGCTGCTCGCGCGCGCTTTCAACCGTACTCGCGTCTTGCACCCATTCTACTTGACGGCTTGGGTTTTCCTTCCCGATCACTGGCACTGCGTCGCAGGGCCGCGATCTCCGGAGACGATTTCAGGGGTTATCAAGTCCGTCAAGCAAAGCTCTATGAGCGGCATCAATCAGAGCCGGGGAACGGAGGGCGAACTGTGGCAGCCGCGTTTCTTCGACCGCGCCCTGCGCACGGTCGAGGAGTATAACGAAAAGGTCGAGTACATTCACCAGAATCCAGTGCGGGCGGGATTGGTGAGTCGCCCCCAGGATTGGCGCTGGTCGAGTTTCAACGAATATGCGGGTCTAAGCCCGGCGGAGCAAATCGAGCGTTGTGGCCTGATCATTGACCGGATCAGAATACCGTCCGATCTGCGAACCCGAATTTGACCGGGCCACACCCAAAAGACGCGGACCGCAAACTCGGCGGTCCGCGCTACCCACTTATTTGAACCCGGCGCCTTCGACAATCGTTACGTAACGGTCGGCGGCGACATTGTTCAGTTCCTGCACAATCCCGGAAGGCCAGCGAATTTCCACGCGATCTGCTGTTTTGTGGGGACCCAAACCGAAATGAGTCGGTCCAGCGCTCGATGACGCGTATCCCCTCGTAAAAGCAACATGATTGTACTGCGTCAATTGGCCTGCCACGACTTTGATTCTTGCGCCGATGCCGTCGCGATTGCTTTTGGTTCCTTCAAGCTTGAAAGCCAGCCAGTGATTCTCGCCGGGGCTGTCGTTGATCCAGATTTCCGCCGGCGCGCTGAGAGCGCTCGTCACGACGTCGAGCTTTCCATCGCCGTTGAGATCACCCACCGCCGATCCACGGAGGCGTTTGGGCGGCTGCGCGGCAAGGCCAGCTTCCGCAGTGAGCGCCCGGAATTTGAATCCCCCCAGATTCTGGAACACAGTATTGTGCTGGTCCCTCGGCATATCGGGCCTTGAGACCCCCTCGACGTGTCCTCGCGTGACGAACAAGTCCTTCCAACCGTCGTTGTCGAAATCGGCGAGCGTCGGCGAATAACCCGCCATCGACTGGCTCAGGCTTGCCATGCCGCTCGAAACCGTCACGTCGTCGAACACGCCGCCGCCTAAATTGCGAAACAGCGGAAACGTCTGAAAATTGAGTGCCGCGAAAGCGATATCCGGCAAGCCGTCGTTATCAATATCGCGGAAGTCTACGCCCATCCCCGAGATGAATTGGCCGTTCTCCGTCAGCGCGGCGCCCGCTTCGAAAGCCACCTCCTCGAATTTTCCGCCGCCCTTGTTATGGAACAGCCAGTTACACATCGTGTCGTTCGTCACGAACAAATCCACCCAGCCATCGAGATCGTAATCCGCAACGCCCACGCCCATGCCTTTTCCCGGATGCGCGCGAAGTCCCCATTCCGCGGAAACGTCGCGGAACGTTCCGTCGCCGTTGTTGAGGAAGAGTTGGTTGGGTGTCGTCTTGTAAAACTTTGGATGGCAATAGTCGCGGACGCCGGGCTGGATATAGCACGGAGGCTCGGTCTTGACATCCCAGGCCAAGTAGTTGAGGACGAACAAATCGAGCAAGCCGTCGTTGTTGACATCGAGCCAGGCTCCGCCCACTGACCATAGCGGACCAAACTCTGAATCGCGGGTGACCAGCCCCGCTTTCTCCGTGACATCCGTGAATGTACCGTCACCGTTATTGTGATAGAGATGGTTCGCGTGAACGCCGCCGACGAAGAGATCCAAATGCCCGTCGTTGTCGTAATCGCCAACGGCGACGCCGTTCGAGAAGCCGGCGCCGGTAAGCCCCGCTTTCTCGGTAACGTCCCTGAAATTCCCTTTGCCATCGTTTTCGAAGAGCCGATTCGAATATTGGGGCGAAGTTTTGATCAGGGAATGAATGTCAGCCCCATTCGCGAAAAAAATGTCGAGATGCCCGTCGTTGTTGTAATCAAACAGGCCAACCCCGCCCGCCATCGTTTCCGGAGCGTGCCGCTCCGCCGTTTCGCAGCTATCGAGCTGGAAATCAATCGGACGGTAAGTGAAGTGGATGGGTGAGGGTAGGGCTTCCCCCCTCGAGCGTATCGCTCCCGCGGCCATCAAGAGGGTCAAGAATTCGCGCCGTTGCATCGGATCCAATTTCCCAACTTCAGCGACAGCAGAGGTTCGATCAGGCTTCGTGCCCTTCTTCGCTCCGCCGCGTTATTCTACCATGTACCACACGCGAATTTTGAGGGCTCTCGCGTGGTATTTTGGCGCGTAATTCTGCAAGAGATTACGACAAAAATCCTCTGGCAGGCTGCGGAAAAACTCCCCGGGCTGTCATCCTGAGCGCAGCGAAGGATCTGCATTTGCATGTTTTCAACGCGGTACTGCAGATGCTTCGCTTCGCTCAGCATGACAGATAGACTTCTTCCGCAGCTTCCTAGACTGGCAGGGTGAAGATTGATAGGAGGAAATGTGGGACTTTCGGCGCGCAGCGATCTCGCAGGTCGAGTGCGCCTGTCATCCTGAGCGCAGCTGTCATCCTGAGCGCAGCTGTCATCCTGAGCGCGGCTATCATTCTGAGCGCAGCTGTCATCCTGAGCGCGGCGAAGGATCTCCGCATTTCATCGCAACTGCCCGAAACAAAACCAACCGCAGTGATCCTTCGCGCAGTCTATCCTGAGCGAAGCGAACGGGCTCAGGATGACTGTGGCAAGAATTTCGGGCAGCACCGCAGCCACCAGGCACTCGGCACTAGCCACTCGCCACTTTTCCGAGCTTCGAGTCGTAACATTCCTTGGGCGGGCGGGTAGGCGCAGACATCCGTTTCTTGATGTCTGTCCCCATGGGCCTTCGGCCCGCGAAACCCCATGAAAAACAGTCACGGGTGGCGCAGACGTGCCGTAGTTTGGCATGTCTGCGCCACTGTCCAGAAGGCGCATACATCCCGCCAAAGTACGGCAGGACGTATGCGCCACCCTGGTTTTTCGACCCTGCGAGGCTCGCGGAAGCGAACCTAAGTTGTTCATCGGACAATACTCCCAAGTGTTTCGCTACGGGAAATCGCAGACTTCAGAAGGCGAAGTCTGTGCCAGCCCGCCCTTGAACTCGGCCTTGACGTACCCTAATATCTTTTTGTCGATGCGTGCGGCAAGACCTCACTAAACTTGAAAACAAGCCCTGCGCTGGGAACAATGTTGTGGCTCGTCCCGGTCCAGTAGGCGGGCTGACCGCCCACATAATTCCTCAACTCCAGCCGCAAAGCTACGTGCCGATACAGGGGGACATCACCTCCGCCTCCGAAGTTCCAAACGAATTTGAAATCGGTCCGGGGATTCGACGGCCCAGTGAAGCGGCTGGCGCCAGCCCCGATGGTGGTGAAGGGTTCCACCGCCGACTTTAGCCCAAGATAACGGATGTAATTGAATGAGTAGAGATCGAGGCGATTGTAATTAGTCGTGTACACCGTCGACTCAATCGTCGGGTTGTCGCTATAGGAATAGCTTGCCTCGAATGCGTTCTGTCCTTTTCGGAAACGTACACCGGTAAAAAGGCGACCCGCATCCCCGAACCTGATGGGGCGTGGGCAGGCTGAAGAGCCAGAGGTACTTAGCGGGCAGGCCCAGGAAGGCCAGGGAGCTCCGGTATTCCCGATGAAGGAGCCCCCGCCTTCAATGAAAGCATCGGCACTCATCGGAGCGCCTTGACTCCAGACCAGGGAACAGGTGCAGGTTAGAAGCAGACTCCCATACGCAATGGCTCGTGTAATTCGCACAAGTATCCTCCTCGGCCCATGACGCAGCATCTGCGGCCCCCTCCCGGGTGCGGCGGGGTTCAAGCCTGGCATTGGGCCTACAAGTTCGGTTCGTTCAGCACAGCTTTGGCCACCACCACGCCATAAGTTTGGGCGCACGGCACACAAGCTGGGTTCGCGCCCGTGAACGGAAAGAGCCAGCCTTGCACCTGGATGGGGCTACTCAAAGTGAGTCCTGAGAAGCTGTCCGGGCTGAAGCCCGCGTAGCTTGTCTGGGAGGTAGCATACGCGGATAAGTTAATAGGATTCAGGAGAGATACGGGAACAGGTAGAAACTGCGTGAAGTATGCCGCCATCGGGGAGACCAGGAACTTCGAGTTGGATGCGTCGAGGCTGGTTATCGTGCTCATGAAATTGCTCGGTTCCAAGGCGACGCTTCCGGCCGTGAAGGCCAGGCTAGGCAGACCGAAGGCTCCGGGGCCGGGCGTCTCCGATCCCTGGGGGCTGACCATCACCTGCTGCCCGACCAGCAGGTCCCCCGCCCCGGTGAAGTTTCCCATAGCCGCCACAGTCGGAAGGGTGAAGCTCCCCGCATCAACTGAGTAGGTGACTCCGGTTGCTGGCACCGTCACGACCCCGTAAACGCTCGGGGAAGGCCCGATAAACGCGGTGGCGGGGTTCAGAAGGATCAGATTCATGGTCGTGCTGCCGCCGGAGGTATTGAGGTTGACGATGGGGCCTTCGTAAACATTCTGTCCGGGACCTACGAGGTAGTCAACTTGCTCGGCGCGCACGCTTCCATCGGATTGCACTAGCACGTCCGCCCTCAGCACATCACCGACGAGGAGGCACGGAAAGCCTTGGCCAGTGCCGTTGCAGGTTGAGTTGCACGGTCCGGCGCAATAGGCATTGGAAGGGATGGCGTAGTATGTGTAGCCGTTCACGTCGATGGCGAGGTTTTGATTCCAGGGTGTCTTCAGCGTGAATTGATTTGTGCCCAAACTCGTGACGGTTCCGTACACCTTGCCGAGCCCTACGGTCGTTTGCCCGTCCTGCGGACTGGGGCCAAATGCCGACACGGTGACACCGTTCGGAGCGGCCAGGTTCACTGAAAGATCTGGCTGAATGATCTTGAGGACATTAACGTCGACCTGCAACGACGCGGGGTTGTTCGCAGTCACATTAAGCAGGAAGGGCATCGAAGATAACGTCAGCGTCAAGGGAGTGGTGGGGGGCGTGAGCTGGCAGACCGCGTTGTTCGCACAGGCGCCGATGGCCGAGCCTGTGCCATTAAAGATCGTGAATTGGGGATTAGCGAAAGTCAGTGTGAGACTGTCGTAAGTTCCCGCTGGCACATTCGCGCTGCCCAGAAAGGCCGAGTCCGCCTGAAGCTGAATCACGTTGACGGGAATAGGATTGGTGCTGCTCAGCAGAGGGACGTTTCCCGGCTGTAAGGTGGCGCCGGTGATGCTCAAATTGGAAACCAGCATCGCTACGCCGGCGGGTGGAGCATCTGTGAGTGAGAGCGCGACCGGGGCAGACCCGGACGGGGGGACGGTTGTCTTAATGGGAGCCTGGGTGCATCCTGTCATCAAGAGATAGAGAGCGGTAGCCAACAAGGCCGGAATCGCTTTGCACATCTACGCCTCCTTCGTGTGTACAACGCCGCGACCGCCGCACGGTAGGTACGGTTCGCGAAAATTACACCAAGAGTTGTCGTGGCTTAGGTCGAACTCCCAGGCCGGGAGCGCAAGCTCTACGGTCTTCGGATGTGTTGATGCTGGGCCGGTTCGGCGGGTTGTAACGGATGCCTGATCTGACGAGTTTTCTTGCGGGTTTTGCGAGGAAAACCTTTGCTCCCGCGCGCAGCGGGCGCGGGCATTTTGACTGTGCAGGTGTGCGCAAGGTCCTGTAGACTCACGCCGGCTGGCGCAGCGCGGAGCGTTGCGGTCTTGATGCATCGCAACCATTGAAACGTACCGCTTCGCCATGCGCGGGCCTCGAACTTCGTCAGGTTTGGTTGCGGCTCTGCCGCATTGCGCTGTATTCCGGCGAAGTCGCAGAGATTCTTGCGAACCGTGGAAATCCATCTGTTAGCTGCGCACGGGATGCAATGCCCGCTCGACGCCTCGGGGATCGCGGGCGATGACGGTGAGGTAGGCTTTAGCCGGCTGGTCGGGCTCCGAGCGGCCCTGTTCCCAATCCCGCAGAGTCCCAAGAGGGATTCTGAATCGTGCGGCAAATTCCTCCCGGGTCAGCGCGAGGGCGCTGCGGGTAGTGTTGTCTCAGTTTGAATTCGTAGCGGCGAGTTTACCTCGCCAAAAAGCGGCGTAAAGCCGCCTCTACTTCAAACTGAGACACTACCGCGCGGCGAAGTGTTTTGACACGCTGGCTGGCGTAGACTCCGAACTGAGGAGTCTGCGCCGGCCGAGGTGCCATCGGGGTGGTTAACTTAATTGATACTTGACAAATGTGGTAATATAGGCTATAATCGTCGAGTAAGGTCGGATAAGGCGCTCAGGGCCTGCCGGGTACGCTATGCCAGAAAGTCCTCTTTTGTTTTCATCCGTAGTTCCCGCCTGTGGTTTCTGCCTCCAAGTACAGTCGAGAAGTCGAGAAAAGCAAGGGCAGGTAGGCAGATGGGCAGGTGGGCAGATCGTTGTCGAGGAATTGGACACCAATTGCCGACCGCAAGCGAAGGACCGCAGGCCGGAAGGTGGCGCAGGGCTGCCCAACGTCTCGACTCCTCAACCTGTCGACTGCAAAATCGGGGGAACAAAGCGAGAATGTCTATGAAAACAAAGGACAAGCACAAAAAGTCTCGTAGCGCAGACCGCCGATTCTGCGGTCTGCGGCTTTTCCATGATCGCTTGGACGGGCCGCGGACCGCAAGCACGGCGGTCCGCGCTACACCAGAATCGAGGGAACAAAGCGAGAATGTCTATGAAAACAAACAGTCGAGAAGTTGAGGAGTCAAGAAGTCGAGGAGTTGTGAAGCCAGATCAAGAGGTCAGGCGAGGAGATGCCTACGGGTTGTCACTCTTCGACTTTCAACTCTCGACTCTCAACTGCTTGACTCGAATTCGACGAAACAAAGCGAGAATGTCTATGAAAACAAAGGATGAGGTCAAAAAGTCGCGAGAAACCCCTCACCCGGCTCGCTACTCTCGCCACCCTCTCCCCCATGGGAGAGGGCCGCTGACGGAAATTATTCGGGGAGTCCAAGCGATACGCGAAATACAAAAATCGTGGGAACGAACTAAATAAGCTGCTTAGAATGAACGACTTGACTTTTTTAGCACGCGAAAACGAACTAGGTTTGATGTGCAAAATAGGGTCAATTCAAGCGAAAAAGCTGGAGATGGGTGATGAGGAAATTAAGCAGAAAGGACTTGCCGGCCCCGGTGCGTCCCAGCGTGAGCGTGCGCGCGGTGTCGCCGTGGTGGAGATTGAAAGAGTAAGGCGTGTGATGATTGGTCTCGAAGACCGCCAAGTCTTCGCGTCTCAAATGCCGGTTTTCGCGCTCGCCACAGTGCAGGGTGAACAGAAAGGAGTAGTCGGCGTAGTTGGCGTTGGTGGTCAGCCTGCGCCGGACGTTGAGCGCATGATTGGCAGGGACTGCGGCGAGGTGTGAGTTAAGCAGGTTGTAGCGCTCTTCACGAAGCTGCGCGCGAGCGATGCTGGAGTGAAATCGGCGCCACCGGCTTCAACCTGGGCGAGGTCAAGGTCATCGATGACGACCGCGAGCGGGAATTCCTGTTGCCGTTCATTGCCAGTTCTTCGAGGGCCTTGCCGAGTTCGCGGATCTGCGCTTCTTTGGAGTCGTCGACGAGTACGTCCTGGAGACGGGCGGGCGCATAGGGCTATCAATGTAGCCCAGTAAGAAGCGCGGGCCGGTGTGGGGGCGGGCCTCGGGGAGCACCCACAAGGGGCGCCCCTACAGCAGGACGCCCTGGCCAAAGCCCGAACCGCCTATCAGGACTTCCTCACGCTCTGGAAAGACGCCGACCCCGACATCCCCATCCTGAAGGAAGCCAAGGCGGAATATGCCGGTAGTATGATAGGCGATCTGCACGAATACGGATGCCGCTTTATCTCTGCCGCCGGCCGAACGGCGACTGCTCATCTTTATGGGCCACCATTCGCATATGGGGCTGCCGGGCGTGCAGCTGAGCTTGAGGGTCAGCGAACTGGCGCCCCACCGGCAGGAGGCAGGGCGCTCGAAGGGAGTAACTAATGCCAGCAACAAAGAATCGACGGATTGTCCTCGCGGCGCGCCCCGCCGGCGAGCCGAAGGACGAGAACTTCCGGTTGGAAGAGACAAACATTCCAGCGCCTGCGGAGGGCCAGGCGCTCTTGCGCACCATTTACCTGTCCCTCGATCCATATCAGAGAGGCCGGATGAATCCCGGGCCTTCATACGCGCCGCCGGTGGATGTCGGGCAGGTCATGGAGGGCGGCACGGTCAGCGAGGTCCTAGAGTCGAAGGCTGCCGAGTTGCGGCCTGGCGACTTGGTGGTCGGCTACACTGGCTGGCAGGAATACGCAGTCGCGGACGGGAAGATCTTCAGAGAATCGACCCGACCCTGGCTCCGATTTCGACCGCCTTGGGCGTACTGGGGATGCCGGGCATGACGGCGTATACCGGTCTGCTGAATATCGGGCAGCCCCAGGCGGGAGAGACCGTGGTGGTCTCATCAGCGGCGGGGGCGGTCGGTTCCGCTGCGGGTCAAATTGCGAAGATCGTGGGCTGCCGTGCGGTGGGGATCGCGGGCGGAAAAGCGAAGTGCAATTTCGTGGTGAACGACCTGGGTTTCGACGCCTGCGTGGATTATCACAGTGGCCAATTCGCAGCGGAACTGAGGGCAGCATGTCCGGAGGGAATTGATGTCTATTTTGAAAACGTCGGCGGCCATGTTCTCGAATCGGTGGTGCCGCTTATGAATCTATTTGGGCGCGTGCCGGTGTGCGGGCTGATCGCGCACTACAATGCCACAGGCTTACCGCCTGGGCCGGACGGCGTGCCACCGCTGATGGTGGCGATTCTCGTCAAGCGCCTGACCTTTCGCGGATTCATCGTGTCCGATTTCTTGCAACAGCGGCCTGAGTTCGAGAGGGACATGGCTCAATGGCTGCGGGAGGGCAGGGTCAGGTACCGCGAGGATGTGGTAGAGGGGCTTGAGAATGCGGTGGCCGCCTTCCAGGGTTTGTTCAGGGGGCAGAACTTCGGAAAGCTGCTTGTTCGGGTAGGGCCGGAACCGGGGAAACAGTAGCGCTGGCCGGCCGAGCCAGTTCTCAACCGTTATGGGACGACCCGGTGCGCTCGGGGGCTCAGCAGTGTTAGTGCTGTGTCGGAAGCTCACTGGTTGAGCATTCACCTCGGCGCTCGATTGGACACCCGCCGCCTGCACTGAACCACTTGCCCAAAACCCTCCTCTTCGGCTGGTTGTAAGCGATTGATTCTCAATTGCCGGTTTGAGCAGATTCCGCTGCCCGGAATCAGATGTTTGTGGGCCAGATACTCATGCGTTCCTTACTCAGTGTCGTCAGACGCTCGGTGATCTTTCGGGGTCACCTTGTCCTGAAATTGGTTTTGTCGGTCTTCGATCGCGAACGAGAAAGGAGGGGAAACCTATCAGGTTTCAGGTAGCTTCAGGTCGAATTCAAGTTGTGCCCGCGCCTTCGAGAGGGTAAAGCACTCCCACGCGAGAAAGCCTGGCTGGACGGCATCGTGCTGCTGACCGTAATCACCTATTCCCGATAAGGAATCCAGTAGAAGATAGGTTGATCTTCGAATACAGATGTCTTTGGGGCGATATTTGCCTGTCATCTGATCTAACAGTTTATACACTGTGCCGTCTTGAGGCACATTGCCATCAAACGGCATGAATTTAATGTTCCGCTCATGCCTGAGTACGCGGTGTTGGGAGCTTGCGGCTGGATTTCGATTCGAGTTGAGTATCAATCTGGCCGCCACCGGATCTTACCGGTGGCCGCTTTTGTTCAGCAGGGCGGATCTGCGTTCTCGATAACGGCAAGGCTTCAACTACTCGAACTTCAAGCGGCCGGGGAATAGAAGAAAAAGACCGCGAGGATAGCATAAACGCTTATCAATAGAACGCCTTCAAACCAATTCGTCTCTCCATCGAAAGAAACCAGGGTCGCCACTGCGACGGAGATCACGACCGCCACAACTTCGAGGAGCGGAAACACCAGCGACATCCCGTGTTGAGTGAAGTGAGAGGCAATCACAAGCAACGGGGCAACAAAGAGGGCCACCTGTGTGCTGCTGCCGAGCGCAATATTGAGAGCAAGGTCCATCTTGTCTTTGATCGCCATTGTCACCGCGGTCGAATGCTCTGCGGCGTTGCCGATAATGGCGATGACAAACATCCCGACGAAACGCTCGGTCCAGCCGAGCGCACGCGTGACGGATTCAATACCGCCGACCAGGACCGCGCTTTCAAAGGCGATCAAGCCCCCACACACAACAAGCACGAGAACCGCGGCCGCCGCTGTGACTTGCGCACTCGCGCGCGCCGGGGAGCGGAAGAGGTCCCTGTGGGTCCGGAAGATGAAAATGAAGCTCGCGAAATAACTTCCGATGAGGATCAGGGCCGTCAGGAAGCTGAGGCGTTCCGTCGCTGCCCCGCCAGGCTGCATCGATCCGAATGCTGAAAGGGCGAACAGCGCAGGCATGACGAGCCCCACCACCGCGAGCACCAGCATCGTCGTACTTGCACCAACGGCTACGCGATTGAAGACCTGTTTCTCGCGCCCGATTCCGCCCAGGATTACCGCCAGTCCGAAGACGAGCAAAAGCTCGCCGATGATGCTGCCTGCGATCGAAGCCTTGAGTGCCTCAATATGGCCGGCCCGAAGCAGAAAGAAACCCAGGATTAGTTCAGGGGCATTACCGAGCGTGGCGTTCGTTAGGCCGCCGGCCGCGGGGCCGGCGTGGATCGCGAGCTCTTCAGTAGCTCCACCGAGAATCGCAGCGAGCGGGACGAGCGCCAGCGCGGAGAGCAGAAAGAGCAGGCCCTTCGAGGAGTGAACAAAATAGAGAATGACCGAAGGCGGAACCAAGAAAATGCAGGATAGGCGCCAGCCTGCCAGAAAAAATTTTGCCGCTCCGAGCCATGACACGCGAAGCGTTCCCCGCCCTGCATTCCGCGTCGCCAAAGTCCGCAACTCCTAAGAGGTTGCACAAACACAGTTTGGAACTGTCGTTCTGAGCGAAGCGGACAATCTCTGTTCTGGAACCGAAGAGCTCTATAGATACTTCATGCGCTTCACGCCAGACCGTCTGCGGCTCACTCAGGCTGACGGTTCAAAGAGTTTTCGAGCATCCTGTCGAGGGCCCCGAAAGACCGCAGGCAACTGAAGAGCAGCCGGGACCGCTCGCATTTCTTAGAACTTCGCGAGGTCGACTGCCTCAACGCGCTCCCCTTGCTGTGCGCGCCGCTAAATGGTCACGTCCGGTTTTCACAAACCCCAAAAACCGGCGAGCCAACTCCCCGATCCGATCCGGTTTGCGGTGCCGTATCGCGTCCGCAGGCATCAGTTCGCGGCCTATCCCAAGTCCTGCAGCTCCGGCAATGATGAATTTGGACGCGTTGACTTGATTTACCCCTCCCGCCGCGATCAGGGGTATATGCGGAAACATGGCGTTGAGCGAAAGAATGTAATCATGACCCCCGATGTGCGCGCAGGGAACGAGTTTGACAAAATCCGACCCGGCCTCCCAGGCGGCCATCACCTCCGTGGGCGTGAGCGCTCCCGGGATTGACACGATCTCTTCTTGTGCCGCGAACTCGATCACCTCCGGATGAAGTCCATCGCTGGTCAGGAACTTCGCTCCCGCTTCCAGGCATTTCCGCGCGCTCGAGAGCAACCTGACACCGCCCGCTCCCACAATGATCCCGGGGATTCTCTTCACCAAATGGGCGATGACACCGGTCGCTTGAGGCACGGTGAGCGGAATCTCGACCACGGGAATCCCGCCTTTGACAAGAGCTTCAGCAACAAAGATGGCATCCTCCTCCGAAGACACCCGGACTGCCGCAATAATTCCCTTCTCCTCGATCCGGTCCCGCACCGCTTGTTTCTTCATGGAATGGCCTCGCGGCCCACCGCCTCATTCAATTGTGCCGCGGAGGTCAGGTAAGCTCCGATCAGAGTCAAATAGTTTCGCTGAACGCTGCGATAATCGCTCTCCGCGTTCAGAAAATCCAGCAGCGACGCTGCGCCGCGCTGAAACGAATAGGTCACGATATCACGCACTCGGACCGCCTGGGTAAGATATTTTTCCTTGTAGGGGCGGATCAGGTTGGCGTTGCTCTGAAGGTTCGCGTAGGCGGTATCCACATCGCTGAAGACCTGGGCCTCGGCGACGTCGCGCTGCCGTTCGTTAAGGCCGATATCCAGCAGCGTGCGCAGCTTCTCGCCTTGATTCCGGTCGAAGACGCGCAGTGGTATGCTGATGCTTATGCCGAAAGTGTGTTTATCATAAGGGTTATTAAAGGAAGGATTATAGGTATACCAGACGTCAAACGTGGGGTCGGTCGATCCGTTCGCCATCGCAAGGTTGTGATCTGTTTTGGCTTTATCCACGGACTCGATCGCCACCTTCAGGTCCGGCCTGCTGTCGAGCGCGATACGTCGAAGATCCGCGAGTGCGTAACTTGGCTCCGTGAATTCAAAAGGGCCGGTGACGTCGAACTGATCTGTCGGTGTGCGATCGTTCAAAAGCATCAGGAGTTGGATCTTTGCGGTCTGCAAAGCCACCTTGGCGCTTTCAAGGTCAGATTCATATTGGACACGCTGAAGCTCAAGGCGATCGAGATCTACCTTCGCCAGGCCACCCACTCGAAATCGCTCCCTGCTGATGGCGAGGACGTGGTCGTAATAGTCGAGGTCTGCTTTCGAAAGGTCGACGATGGCTTTCTGTTGAAGCGTTTGCAGGAACGCGCTGTGCAGCGTAAAAACGAGCGTCCTGTCCTGATCCTTATATTGCGAAGCGGCAATTCCTGTGGCCTTCTGGGCGCTTTCTCGCCGCAACTCGCGCTTGTGCTGCCGTTCGTGCAAGTAGCTTACGCTGGGGGAGAAGTCGGTGCCAGCGAGCGGCCTCCAAACCGCTTGGTAGGGAATGAGCTGCGTGCCGTCTGCGAGAAGGCCAAGATTTGGATTGGGGCGGAGATAAGCCGTGATCTCATTGGCCCGCGACTCGTCGATACTGATTTGAGCGGCTTTCAGAGCGGGATTGATGGCCTCAAATTTCTCCCGAATCTGGTCCCAGGTGAACGCCTGCTGGCAAAAAGAGGGGACCGGAAACAGGAAAAGCGCGGCGAGAACAAGAAGCTTTCGAACTGGTGACATGGCCTCCTCGAAAGGCTACGTAACGTGCCGGTGCAATATGTTGCGATTGAATATCGCCCGACGGAGTTCAGGGTACAACTCATGGCCAACGATGGCATCGCCGTTGACGAGACACCCCGGTGCCCTGCCTGACGGACTCTGTGTGTTACACCGGCTGCGCATGTTCCGGCTGAGGGAGCTTGTCGGTCTCTCTTGCAATCCATACATAAAACGTCGGCAGTATCACAATGCTCAAGGCGAGGTCGGCAATCAGGCCGCCGACGATGACAATCGCAAAGGGCCGCTGTGAATCTGAACCAATGTCGTGGGACAGGGCCGCCGGCAGCAGTCCCAGTGTGGCAACCAGCATGGTCATCATGATGGGGCGAAGGCGCAGGACCGCTCCCTCGACCGCAGACTCGACGACGGTGTAGCCGCGCGCGCGGAGTTGATTGATGTACTCGAGCATGATGACGCCGGTCTGAACAGATACGCCGAAGAGCGCGAGCATGCCGACGCCCGACGACACACTAAGATAAGTTCCGGTCACCAGCAGCGCCAGGAAGCCTCCCACCCGGGCAAGGCCGACGTTCAAAAGAATCAGCAGGGACCACTTGTAGGACCGAAACATTGTGTACAGGATGATGAAGATGACGAGGACCGTCAGTGGAACGATCGCCGCCAGCCGCTTCTCCGCTCGCTGTTCGCTTTCGTATTCTCCCGACCAACCGATGTGATAGCCTGCGGGCAGCTTCACGTTCTCATTGATCTTTCGAATCGCTTCTTCGACGGTCGTCCCCAGGTCCCGCTCCCGGACGTTGAAGGTGACCGCCGCGTAGCGCGTGTTGCCTTCTCTGTAAATGTCATAGGCACCGTCTTTCACTTCAACGTTGGTGAGCTGCGAGAGAGAAACCCTCTCTCCCGTCGGCGAAAGCAGGCGAATCTTGGCGATGGCTTCCGGCGTGTTGCGATAAGGCTCCTGGTAGCGCACCACCACGTCATAGCGCTGCTGATCGATCAGCACCTGGCTCACTGCATTTCCGCCGACGGCCGTCTGTACAGCGTCCTGCACGTCCGCTACGTTAATGCCAAAGCGAGCGGCCTGGCGGCGGTCGATCGTCAGGTCCAGATTTGGCTGGCCGAAATCGCGCAGGAGCTTTACGTCGTGCATGCCCGGGATACGCGACATGACCGTGACGACTTCTTGGCCTTTCTCTTCGAGGGTCCTCAGATCGTCGCCGAAAATCTTGAGCGCCAGCGAGCCCTTGGTGCCCGTGAGGGTCTCGCCGACATTGTCTTCGATGGGCTGCGAGAAGTTCCAAATCGCCCCCGGACACTTCATTGGCAGTTCGCGATTCATCGAGGCAATCAGTTCCTCTTTGTCTTTGTGAAAGACAGGCCGCCACTGTTCGTGCGGTTTCAAGTCGACGAAATATTCCGTATTGCCGAAGCCCCCGGTATCGGTCCCATCGTCAGGCCTGCCGGCCTGCGAGACCACTGTCTTCACCTCCGGATACGATGCGAAAACGTACCGCCCGCAGGTGGCGAATTTTTCGCCCTCGGTAAGGCTCGTGCTGTTGGCAAGAGTTCCTCGCGCCCAGATTGCGCCTTCGTCCAGATGAGGCAGGAACTCCGCGCCGATGACGCCGCCGAATCCCAGGTAGATTGTTCCCGCCAGCGCAACGCCGGCCACCGCGACAACGACCCAGCGATGTTGAATGGCCCAGCGCAGCCGGCGGCGATAAAGCTCTGTCAGGTAGTCCATCACAGGGTTGCGCAGCTCGCGAACGCCCTTGCGGAAGAAGGCGCTGGCCAGTACCGGAGCGACGAGAATCGAAAACGTCATTGCGCCGAGAAGTGCAAAGGCCACGGTCCAGGCCATGGGCCGGAATAACCTGCCCTCCACCCGCTGCAGTGTGAAGATCGGCAAGTAGGCGGTGATGATGATGGCGATAGCGTAAAAGACCGGGCGTTGGACCTCGTGGGCGGCTTCCCGGATGGTCTCGTCGACGGTCTTGTTACCGCCGCCGTTTTTGGGCCGGCTCATGTGCCGGACAATGTTCTCAACCATCACCACCGCGCCGTCCACCACCATTCCGAAATCGAGCGCACCCAACGACAACAGGTTGGCGGGAATCTTACTCAGATCAAGCCAGATGGACGCGAACAGAAGTGAGAACGGAATCGTGCAGGCGACAATCAGGGCAGCGCGAACGTTGAGCAGAAACAAGAAGAGGATGAGAGCCACCAGTATCATCCCCTCCGTCAGATTGTGCATTACCGTGTGCAGCGTGAAACGAAGGAGGTCGGCGCGATCGAGCATGGGTACGATCTTCACGCCCGGGGGCAGCAGGCCGTTGTTCAGTTCGTCCACCTTGGTGTGAATGGCTCGGAGTGTAGATTCTTCCTCCGCCCCTTTGCGCAAAAGTACCGCGCCCTGGATAACGTCCGGCTCGTCGATGATTCGGCCGTCTTCCATGTGATTTGCTCTGGCCATGTGGCCAAGCCGGATCTTGGGGCCCTGGGTCACCTGTGCAATGTCCTGCACTCGGAGTGCGGTTCCGCTCTGCGCCTTTAGGACCGTCTGTTCGATGTCGTGGACGCCGCTGAAAAGCCCCAGCGCGCGGACGTTCATCTGCTGCATTCCAACTTCAACAAAGCTGCCCCCCGCATTGATATTGTTGTTGGCGAGTTGCTGTTCCACCTGGCCGATACTCAGTCCGTAGGAGACAAGCTTGCTGGGATCGACCCGCACCTGGTACTCGCGCACGGTGCCGCCGAAATCGGAAACGTCCACCACATTGGGCACGGACTTGAACTGCTTGAGCAGCACCCAGTCTTCGATCGAACGCAACTCCATCAGGTCATAGCGGGGATTGGTGCTGCGCAGTGTGTACCAATAAATCTGGCCCGTGGTGCTCCAGTCGGTGCCGATTTGAGGCTGAAGGTTCTGCCCATTGGGGAGATTCACCTGGGTGAGACGCTCCAGCACCTTCTGGCGGTTCCAGTCGTTCTCGGAACTGTCGTCGAAGATCATGATCACAAACGACAAGCCGAAGATAGACTCGGAGCGCAGGTAGGTCATGTGCGGCATCCCGCCCATCTGCATTTCAATGGGGATTGTTACCTGCTGCTCCACCTCCTCCGCCGAACGCCCCGGCCACTGAGTAATGACCGTCACGTAATTGTCGGAAATGTCGGGATAGGCTTCGACCGGAAGGTTGTGGAAGGAGATGATCCCCCAACCGACGGATAAAGCGGCCACCGCCAGGACCACGAACTTGTTGTTCAGTGCGAAATCGACGAGTGCACGGATCATACCACACCCTTACTGACCGAGCGCGTGATCCAGGACCAGTGCCTTGGCGACCACCTGCTGCCCGGGCTCGAGTCCCTTCTTGATTTCCTGCAACTCCTTGTTGTCGGGAAGAAGCTCGCCACTCGTGACTTCGACGCGGCGGAATTTCTTGTCCTGAGCGCCCACGTAAACGAAATCGCGATCGTGCATATGTAAGATGGCGGATGCCGGGACAATGGTGTGCATCTCGGTTGTTTGACCGTGGAAAGTCGCGCTGACAAACATGCCGATGCGCATCAGGCCGGGGTTGCCCATTTCAATGCGAACTTTGGCCGTGCGGATGTTGGGATCAAGAATAGCGCTGATATTGCTGACCCTGCCCTTGAAGACCTTGCCCGGATAAGCGTTCAGGCGGATATCCGCCGTGTCGCCCAGGCGGACCGCCGCGAGATCGTTTTCATACACGTCGCAGACAATCCAGACGGAGGACAAGTCGGAAATCGTGAAGGGGTTGGGAGTGTTGTACGCCTGCACCAACGAAGAGTTTGTGACCTCCTGATCGGTGATGACGCCGGATACCGGCGAATGGATCTCCACGGTGAAATTGGGATTGTCCGGATCGTTGCCGAGCAGGCGGAGATGCTCCGACATGGTATCGAGATCGACTTTGGCTTTGTCCTCCGTGTCCTGAGCAACCTCCAGATCGGCCTTGGCGATGGCGCCGATCCCGAAGAGATCTTTGGCGCGGTCCAGTTGCGCGCGCGCCAGAGCTTCATCGGCGATCGCCTTCCGGTAATTCGAGTAGCCGCCGGAGACGTCATCGCTGCGAATACGGAGCAACAGTTGCCCTTTTTGCACTGTGTCGCCCAAACGCGCATAAATTCCCACCACCCGGCCCGACGCCAGCGAAACAACGGGGACGTTCCGGGATACGTCGGGATTGACCACACCGGTAACGACCAGTTCTGCCGTGGCGCCCTTTGCAGTGGCGGCGACAAGCGGATATTGCTCGGGATGGTCCACCGTCAAAAGTCCTACGTCTTGGACTGTGACCACTTGCGCGGCGGGCGGCGCCCCCGAATCCTCATTTGCATGCCCTCGGCTACAAGCGCTCAGAGCGAAAAGAGAAGCAATCGAAAAAACAAGAATTCCAAGTCTCAGGCCTTTGTCCTTCATGACGAGCTCCGTTCCGCAACACTCGACGTCCAATTGGCGTGCAGTGCCGCTCCTCAAGGCGCGACACGTCGGCCCCGCGGGCGCCGCGCCGGCATGATTGCGCCCTGAAGGGAGCGCCACCAAAGCTAGAATTTGACCATGATGCCCAAACTAACCACGGCCTGAGTCTTGCGCAGGTCAGGAAACCACACGCCTCCCGCTCCGGCGCAGTCCACCGTCGCATTAGGAAGGTCGGTTGCCCCGGAGGGGGCTCCGCTCATACAAGCGTACTGCGTGGGGACGCCGTTATTCCCGCCCGGAGGCGTGATTCCGCCCCGGCCAGTCCAATACGGCACATCCGAGTGGCGATACCCGGCTTCCGCCCACCACGTGATGTACTCTTTGGGCATCCACTGGAAACCAAGCGAGGTATCCCACATGTGGGCCGGGAGGCCGGGATTCTCTGGGAAGTATGGCGAACCGGATATTGCATCCGCGCCATTGATCGGCGGCAGCAGAGTCAGATACCGACCAGGGTTGTTCATCCTGCCTCCACCGTACGAGATGGCATATTTATCCTTCCCAAACCAAACCCGGTCGTAAGCCATCCAACCCGCAAACGCATCCTTGGTTCCTCCGCCAGTGCACCTGTAACCGGGCCCGTACTGACAGCCCAAATCACCTGTCAGGGAGAACGCCATCTTATCAATTCCCTTGGGATTCTCCGGGTGGTTGTAGTACCTCATTTCGATGCTATCGTCGGTGTGGATACGCTCGACTTTTGGCACTCCCAGGTTATCTTGTCCGTACCCATATTGATTGAAGACCAGTTTGAGCCATTCCCTGGGCATGTACAGAATCTGCCCTCCCAGACCCAAGTGGCCGTTGTACTTGTTATACGACTGCCAACCGTTAATGATCCAGGGCTCGATCTTGAGCTTGTTCGTGGGAAACCACTGAATTCGCACTCCGTTGAAGAACCATGGTGTATTGGACGAGACGAAGGAAGGTTGGTAAATCCAATTATCGAAGTTGTAGTAGCTGAACAGGCCGATGTAGGACACAAAGATTCCTGCATCGACGTTGAGCCCATGCATAAAGTTGAAGTGATACCCGCCGTAGGCCTCCGAAACATATTTATACGCCCCGCGGACATCCCATTGGCCGACCCCGGCGCTGGCGTCATTGCGCGGAGTGGTAGTGGCAAATAAGCCGTCCATGGTCAGGATCCTGCCGCGCACGTTCTGCCAATGGAAGTCACCACCGACGCTGATCTGCTCCACCTGAATTTCGCCGGACCGGAACGACTCGGTGGCGCCACCCATCGTGTGGTCTCTGGGTTGATTGAAGTCCTCCATAAAGTGGGTGTCGAATCTCACCTCAGGCGTGAAAAATTTGGTATCGAGCACCGTATCTTTATTTCGTGGGGTGCCGTTTAGCCAGGTAAAGTCGCCGTAAGCAAAGGGGGTGAAATTATCCACCCCAGACGTGGGTTCGGGAGCTTCCAGAGCTTCCGGAAGGATGTGCGTCGGAGGAGCAACAGCCGGAGGCGGCTGGGGTACGGAAGCTTTGCCGACGGTTGTTGGCTGCTGCGGAGCATCAGGAACCAAACCCTCAAGCGCCGGCGCGGAACCCGTCGTCCTGGCCGGAGGCAACACGGCGACCGGGCCCAGCGAAGCTAGCATGGGCTGAGCCGTGGAACCGGTCTCGACTCCCAATTCTTCAGTGTGAGATTTGACTGCGGCCGTAGTTGATCGAGGCTCGTTGGCTTCCATGGCGGACAGACGTTGCTCCAACCGTTCAATGCGGGCGAGGAGTTGCTTCTCCCGCTCGGTAAGTGGAGGATTGTCTGCGCCAACACTTGCCGCCGATGCTTGTGTTCCGTTGCCTTCCTGACCAACACTCGGTTGTTTGACCGAGGCGGGACCCGGCTTCGAGAGCGTCAACGCTGTGGTGCGGGACGAGCCTTCACCCTCACCAGACTTTTTCGGAATTGTCAGGCTGATCTCGACTGCCAGGCTTTCGTCACTCGCGATCTTCACCGTGGTGTCTTGCGAAGCTCGACACCCCTCTTTGCTTACAGTCAGATGATATTGTCCTGGCTTCAAGCCTTTGACCAGGAAAGCGCCGTCCATTGCACTTAAAACAGCATGATCAGTGTTCTCGCCCACATTGTGGACGAGAACTTGTGCACCAGCCACAGGCTGTCCCTCAGAGTCTCGTACGACTCCGTGGATGTCACCGGGCAGGGACGCTGCATATGCAGGGGGCAAAAGCAACAACGTTACAACCCAACTTGCAAGTGTGTGCATTCTCACTCTGATCAGCCTCCTCATGAATACTTAATCGACTCGCGGTGCTTTACCCTCGGCAATACTGAGCTTACAGAATGGGGCGTGAAGAAGGCATGAAGATTGTCTAAGGATTTGGTAAATGTACGATTCACTCTTTTTCTAGTCATTATAAACAAGCGGCACAGTACACCGACTACGGCTCGGGGGTGAAGGGTGTTGCAACCCAAAACCTCCCAAGGAAGCTTGGAATCTCTGCCAGCCGGCTCACATCACCAAATCCTCATATCTTTTTCATGCCTTCTTCATGCGCACAGGTATAGCATGTATAAGGAACAAAGGCTTAAATGGCCACGCAGGTCGGAATTCGTCATCACGGAATGTCAAGCGAGCCCCGGGTGCGCGCCCCACGCACAAGACAACGGTGGAGTTCGCGGTCAATGCCAGCGTAGTTTTTTCAGTAAAAGTGCAATACCTCGCCGGCGACGAAGGAGAAGGTCTTGTGGGCGAACAGTCGGTACTGATAGTCAGCAAAGATGAACGGGCCCTTAAGTCCGCGGCAAACGCTCTGACCTCGCACGGTTACAAGGTCCGCGAAGCTCGCAGCGCAAAGGAGGCCGTCGAGAAGCTGGAGAGGGAGAAGTACGACGCGATCCTGCTCGAGAGTCGGACTCCAGGCGTAGGAGGGATCAAGGCGCTGCGCGCTATCCGCTCGCATTCGGAGTCCACCATCGTCGCGTTTACGTCGCGAGGCACGTATCGCGACAAGGCTGCGGCTCTGAAGGCGGGCGCCGATGATTACCTGGCTGACCCGGTTAAGGGAGGTGAGGTGCTGGCGCGCCTTCGAGCTGCACTTCACCGCGGTCGCCTGTCGGCCAACGAACTGCCCGAGCATCTTTTACTTCCGGGCATGGAGATCGATTTCCTGTCCCGAGTGGTGCGGGCGAACGGCCGGGAATCGAGCTTAACCCCAAAGGAATTCGACCTGCTCTCCTATTTCGTAATATATCCCAACCGGGTCATTCAAGGGGCGGAACTGCTGAGGGCAGTCTGGGGTCCCCGCAGCGAGCACAAGATCGAATCTTTAAGAGTCCTCATCAAACAACTGCGTCAGAAGATCGAGCCGCAGCGATCCAAGCCGAGATATCTCCTGACTCAACCCTGGGTCGGGTACAGATTCTGTATGCCCCGATAAATTTTGTTCATCAAAGCGCGGCGTAATGTCGATCCCCCCAGCTTTTCTCATCTGCTCCTGATTCCCTCTGAACCATGCTCACCGCCGGTTATTCCTGCCCACGGGGAGGGGATTGTCTTTTGTGGCGGCCCCGGCTATCGTTGACGCAGCAGAGGTGACCACATGAGCGCCGGCAGAATCCTCGTTGTAGATGATGAGCCCAGAATCCGTCGGGCGATGAGATCCAGCCTGGTTCTTCAAGGCTTCGAAGTGGGAGATGCCCGTTCGGGTGATGAAGCTCTCGAACAGCTTCGCACCGACGGGTACGATCTGGTGCTTCTCGACATCAACATGCCCGGCGCGAGCGGCATTGAGATCTGCCGCACCATTCGCGCCACCGGAGACATTCCCATCGTGATGCTGACCGTCAGAAATGCGGAAAGAGACAAGATTCAAGCTCTCGAGGCCGGAGCCGACGACTACGTTACAAAGCCATTCAGCATGGGGGAATTGGTGGCGCGCATCCGCGCCCACCTTCGCAGGAGTCCCCCGGCGGCGAGTTCGGAATCAAAACGGGTCAACCTGGGACAAGTCGAAATCGATTTTGAAGCAAGGGAAGTGATTGGCCGAGGCCAGGTCATGCATCTCACACCCAAAGAATATGAGCTGATGCGATACCTGGTCGAGCATCCCAACCGGGTCCTCGGGCACCGGGAGATACTGCAGGCTGTTTGGGGACCGGATTATGGCGACGAAGTCGAATACCTGCGGGCTTTTGTCAAACAACTGCGGAAGAAGCTCGAGTCTGAACCGGCGAAGCCTCAATACCTCTTGACAGAACCGTGGGTGGGATATCGCTTCGCATACCCAAAGGACCCATCAATGTAACTCCTCGGCCGAAGGCAGGGCCAGGTAAAAAGCCGTTCCGTGCTCGGGATCACTCTCCGCCCACACCCGTCCATGGTGCGCGTCAACAACTCTCCTGACAATCGAAAGTCCCAGCCCGGTCCCCGCCGGACCTTGTTCCGTCCCGGGCGCTCGATAGAAGCGCTCGAAGATGCGTTGACGGTCAGCAGGAGCGATCACCAGCCCATGGTCTCGCACGGTAACAATAACTTCTGGATCTGCGACGGCAAGCTCGACCTCGATCGGCGAACCTGGCTTAGAGTACCTGACGGCATTATCGAGAATTTGCGCGAACGCGCTTCCCATCAATTTGCGATCCGCTAAGACGGGCGTCTCGTGATCAGGCACCGAAATACGGAATCGGCCGCGGCTTTCCTGGTCTCCGACATTCCCGATGGTGTCCTTTACAAGGCTGGAGAGAAGAACAGTTTCGCGCCGCGGCTTGAAGTCAGCGCGGTCGAGTCGAGCGGCTCCGAGTAGGCGGTTCGCGAGGTCGGTGAGCTCTTTAGCTTGATCGTCGATCAGGGCTACCAGATCTGTTTGAGTCTCGGACAGGCCGCCAGCCGAGAGCAGGCCGGAGCTTGCGGTCGCTATGACGGTGAGCGGAGTCTTGATTTCATGCGCTAGGGCATCAAGAACCGCGGTGCGTAATTGCTCGAGCTGGCGAGCTGCTTCCGCACTATATTCCTGCTCAAAGGAACGAGCCCGCTCCATGGCAATCGCACACACGGAGGCAAGAGCGTGTGCGACAACCGGCGTGAATTTGCGCCCGCTCAACGCCAATCCGCCGACGGGCAGCGCGCCCAGACGCAGAGCGCAGAAGCAAGCGCTCTTTTCAGGCTCGAATCGGTCGGAATTCAGAAAGTAAGCATGACGGGCCCCCTGCTCGTCCTCCTCTGAGCAGTTACCACTGCGGTGGGCGTCGGCCGAGCGGGCCTCGAACAACACCACAGCGCGAAGCCCCAATGACTCCCGAATCAAGGCGGGAATCAATGCACCAGGGTCGCGGGACCGGTCGAGCAGCAGGATTCGTCGTGAAATCTCGTAGAGTTGCTCACTGTCGTGCTGCCCCGCGATGGCTTCGGCTGCCCGAACCTGCGCGCGGTAAGATAAACGGCTCACGATCAGCGCCGTAAATTCAAAGGCGCCTAACGCCAGCCAGTTCTTCGGGTCGCTGATTGTGAAACTGAAGATCGGCGGAAAAAAGAAGTAATCAAGGCAAGTGACGGCCGCTATCGAAGTCACCGTCGCCGGCCAGAATCCCCCATAAACCGCTGCGAACACCACTACAATCAGGTACACGAAGCCAGTGGAGGCTGGAGTGATGTGCAACCGGAAGCCGAGCCAAGTGCAGACGGCTACCGCGGCCAGGAACCCGCTGTAGGACAGCACCGCTCTAAACATGGCACGAGAACTGAGGCCCGGCCGAAGCGGGTCGCTGGGCTGCCTCTCGTCAATCCTCTCGCCAGGAACTGGCTTCGTGGCATCCATGTCGCGACTCTCGCGAGTTGCTCGAGTCCCAGTCGACATCGCGAATCTAGTATAAGGTTTTACGAAGGCAGTACGCAACAGCTCGAGCCAAGAGACCGGCAAAATAAACTGCGGATGACTGGTTCCTCTGGCGGCGCTTTTGCCACACCGACTCAGTGCCTGAGAGATTACGCCACATCATCATAACTGACATGGGAAGGAAGGTAGGTTTCTTAGAGAAGCGCTCAAGAGAACAGCGAAACAAAGGTGCGCGACATGTTCCGCATTCACATCTGGCGCACGGATACAGGGGACTCGTGCCAGAGCTGCGCGCTTTTGAGCAGCCTGCTTACGAGGTCGGAGGGCCGGTCTGGTGGCTAAACGGCAAATATCTAAAGGCGTCTATTCGCACCGATTTTTCTTGCGGCTCGGAGTATCGGAGATTGGGATGTAGAAACTGGAAGGTTCCGCGGCGAGTTCACCGGATGCCCCTCCTCGATTTACGGATTCTCATACCCAAGGTGCGGCACGTGTGGAGATGACGCACTGGGAAGATGGAAGTCAATTCCGTGTCGTCCATTCAAGAAGTGCTAGCCGCGGCACTCGTCCCACCAGATACCACCTTCACGCCCAAGGGTACAGATGGCGGCACTACTGCACCGCCCACAAACTGGTGTTTGTGGGCAGTCCCGCAGAGCCGCTGCCACCCCAATCGCATCAAGAGCTTACGGTGGGTTGCGAAGAAGGGTTTTTGGGCAGCGCCAGGAACAACCGCTAGGAGCCCCTGTTGCCGCAGCTATTCTGTCTCTCCCTCAATTGGGTCTGTGCCTGAAGCTGCTTCACCCGTTCCAGGACTTCTTGCTTGCTAACCAGGCCCTTCTCTGTGAGCAGTTCCGCCAGCGCATTGAGCGTCAGCATGTTCGAGTAGGCCAGTTCCTCGAAGCTGACAGTCTGGCTGTTGCGTTAGGCACCATGACGGACGCCTTCAACATCCAATTAAATAAGCTGGAGGTAATTGTTGTCAGATCAAAAGTGATAGTGGCTTTGCGCGACCCGGAGTCGGTGGAGAGTCTAATGAGCCTGGCAATTCATCTATCAAACAGCGTGGACGCTGAACTCGTTGCTCTGCACGTGGTTGAAGTGCCGCTGGCAACGCCAATCGAGACTGAGAATGAAATTCTTGACCATCCGGGTAAGGAAATCCTGGCGGCGGCAGTACGGGTCGCAGAGAAATCTTCCAAGAAGCTATCCACCGAACTGCTGCGGGCACGTGAGGTCGGAGAGGCCATCATCGGCGAAACCAAGGACCGGGGCGCGGAGTTGCTCATCGTGGGAGATCGCGGATCCCATCCCTCTGCCTTGGGCGAACTTGTCCTGGGAAGCACTGCACAATATGTTGGCCATCACGCGCCATGCCGGGTGATAATCCAAATTCCATTACCCGAGCCTGGCTAGTTGAATTTCAACTCAGATAAACAATGGTACGTCGCCATCGATAATATTCGCTTCGGTTTCTACCCGTCGGTCGGTGCTAGTTTGTTGATCAGTATTCCGCCTGCAAGCCAGCATGGTTGCCACGGCAAGGAAACTGAGTAACAGGACTCCCGGGTGGCACATTGCCCACTCCAGCACTTGCCGTGAGCGAGATGGCTCATCCTGAATCTTCAAGCGTTGCGGTTTGTTATTCGACATAGCGCATCACCTTCTCGATTCCTTTATCATCATATCCTGCGCAAGCTCGAACTCTGAATCGCCTGAAACCCGTAGGTATTCCGTGAAGCACACTGCCTATTTGTGAGCGTCGGGGCTCATCGAACCCACCTTCACCCAGTTCCCGTTACATTGTTTGGCAATGTACATTCCGGAGTCCGCAACCCTGAGAATCTCCTCTGGGGTTCGGCCGTGGTCCGGGAAGGTCGCGATCCCGATGCTTGCTGTCACCTCGTGTGCGCGCAGGAAGTCGTCCGCTTCCACGGCGGCCCGCAGCCTCTCCGCCAGAGTTTCTGCCTGTTGCGCGTTTGTCTCGGGCATCAGGATGGCGAACTCATCTTCCCCATACCGCGCCACGACATTGGGTTGCCTTGATCGGGCATCGAGCAGGGTGGTCACAGCCGCCAGCACTCGATCACCTTCCAAGTAGCCCTCTTGGTCGTTGACCTGCTTAAAGCCGTCGAGGTCCATCATGATCACGGAAAACGGACGGCTAGAGCGGACTGATCGGCGCCATTCCCCCTCCAGCGCCTCCCTGAAGTAGCGATGGGTCTTGAGACCTGTCAGACCGTCGGTGATGGCCTCCTCCACAGGATGCTCCCCGGCGCACGCATTGTGTATTGCGACGGCCAACTCGGGTTCGTTGTAAACGTCTGGGGGACCCATCTTCCGCGCGTGAAGGCCAAATATGTTGGAATAAGGGCCCCGTCGCCGTCTAACTCTGATGCTGACTGCGATTAGTAAGAAGATTAAACCGATGACTACCAAATCAGGCCGGGCCATCTGCTTTTCCCTTTGCCATCATCGACACCAACGGCGCGAGCCTCCCGATCTTCTGTAAGACCTGACCCGCATTTTATCCTTGACGATACCGGCATTCCACGGTACTAAGGTAACTTACGAATGTCTTGAAAGTACCATTACTGGCCCCTTCATGGCTGCACGCT
>Ga0187891_1000898_pt1 | contig 27526 bp, 30 predicted proteins | sample June2016WEW_21_4_FD_132990 | JGI IMG/M metagenome (GOLD analysis project Ga0187891, IMG submission 132990) | Peatland microbial communities from SPRUCE experiment site at the Marcell Experimental Forest, Minnesota, USA - June2016WEW_21_40 | ecosystem: Environmental > Terrestrial > Soil >... | reverse complement strand
GTGCTCGAGGCAGAACCGCCAATATTCGCTGGCGCGCAGCCGCCCCTTCGGCGCGCGGTGGGTCGCCGGCGCGTCGCAGTGCGGCCACTGGCAGGCCGGAAGCTCGGCGCGCAGCCGGCGGTCTTGGTCCGGCTTGACCCGGATGCGATCGAACAGCGGCGAATTGATGCTCATGATTTCGATTATGCGGGCGCGACAATGGCACCTTCAAGACTTGACAGACCGTAAAAGCGCGCGTCGCGGAAACCAGCGATTTCGATTTGGCTTTGGTTTACGCATGACCTATCCGAATAACCGGCTTCCACTTCTGAAGGTCATGCCCTAAGCGTTACCGCCATGCGAACACAGGACCTGATCACGGAAAAGCTGCGCAAGGCTTTCACACCCGAGAGCCTGCATGTCGAGGACGAATCGCATCGGCATGAAGGCCATGCTGGGCATCGGCCCGGCGGTGAGACCTATTTCCGACTCTATATCGTGGCGGAAGCCTTTCGCGGGAAGAGCCGGCTCGAACGCCACCGCATGATCAACGCCACGCTCGCCGGCGAGCTTGCCGGCGGCGTCCACGCGCTCGCCATCCACGCCGCGGCGCCGGGCGAAAACCAGGGTGGCATGCAAATATCCTGATTTACACGCTTGCCGAGAGCGCCCTTTCATTCGCTCAGGTCCCAATAGGGCTGCGGGCCGAAACGGTCGGCCAGGAAATCGACGAACGCCCGGACTTTCGGCGAAAGATGCCGGGAGTGCGGGTAGACCGCGTTCATCGTCACATCCTGGGAGATGAATTCGTCCAGAACCGACACCAATGTGCCGGCCTGGAGGTCGCCGCCCGCAATGAAAGTCGGAATATTGACGAGCCCCAGGCCCTTGAGCGCGGCGACCCGTAGCGCGTCGCCGTTGTTGGCGCTCAATCGCCCCTTGACCTCGACGGGCCAGGACTTGCCGTCGCGCGCGGTGAACCGCCATTCTTGCGACAGGGCGATGTTGCTGTTGAAGAGGCACTCATGGCCCTTCAGATCGTCAGGCGACAAGGGCACGCCCCGCGCCTGCAAATAGGCCGGGCTGGCACAGACCACGCGACGGATCGGAGCCAGTTTGCGGGCGATCAAGCTTGAGTCTTCCATCGCACCGATGCGCACGGCGACGTCGAAACCCTCATCGATCAGATCGACGAAGCGGTCATTCATGCTGAGGTCGACCGTGACTTCCGGATAGCGGGCGAGAAAATCGGGCAGCGCCGGCGCCAGATGCAGGAAGCCGAAACTCATGGGGGCGCTGACGCGCAGCCGCCCGCGCGGCGCCGACTGCAATTGGCTGACCGCGAGATTGGCTTCTTCAAGATCGGTCAGAATGCGTATCGCACGCTCGAAGTAGCCGCGCCCCGCCTCGGTCAAAGTGAGCGAGCGCGTCGTGCGGTGAAACAAGCGGACGCCGAGCTCGGTTTCCAGCGTGCTGACATTGCGGCTGACCGCTGATTTCGAGGCGCGAAGACGCCGCGCGGCTGCGGAAAACGACTGCGATTCCGCAACCCGAACAAAGGCTTCGATGGCGGCAAACCGATCCATGTTGTTGCTCCATATGCAACAGTATTGTTCTAAATCTGTGAATTGTCCCTTCCATTGGCGCAATTAAATCCAAATTACAAGCCGGCGAGCGTGTCACCCGGTCCTTTCTTCTCACAGAGGGTGTCCCATGTCTCTTGCAACCTATAATTCTAGCAAGCCGATCGTTCCCGCCTTTGGAGCGATCGAGAGTGCGCTTTCGCCCTTCGCCGAACCCCTGGTCCGCGTCATCGCCGGTCTCTTGCTCGTCCCTCACGGCGCGCAAAAGCTGTTCGGCTGGTTCGGCGGCTATGGCATCGACGCGACGGGCCAATTCTTCGCCACCAAGCTCGGCTTGCCGGCGTCCTTCGCCTTGCTGGCCGGGCTTATCGAGTTTTTCGGCGGCCTGATGCTGGCGGCGGGGCTCGCGACCCGCGCGGTCGCCGCGCTCGTGTTTGCCGTCATGGCCGTGGCGGTCCTGCAGGTCCACCTGCACACAGGATTCTTTTGGACCTCAGGCGGCTACGAATATCCGCTGTTCTGGGGCGTCGTCGCGCTTTCCTTCGCTATTCGCGGCGGCGGACGTTACTCGCTCGACGCTCTGATCGGTCGTGAAATCTAGCGAACAGACCGCAACAACGGCCGAGACGGATCCGTTGTCATTCAACGGATCCGTTCTCATTCGTCAGAGAATGCGGATGGGCTGCCGCTGATCTAAAGATCGCGCACCTTATCCTCGGCCGCGTCCGCCACTTGCGCCTTCGGCGGCTCGCCGGCGGCGGCAAGAAGTCCCGGCAAATCGAGGTGGCGCGTGAACATCGCGAGCTTGCCGTCGGGCGTGCGCGGCCACTTGTCCTGCGGCCGATCCCAGTAAAGCTCGACGCCGTTGTCGTCAGGGTCGCGCAAATAGAGCGCCTCGCTGACGCCGTGATCGGCCGCGCCGTCGAGCGGAATTTTCGCTTCGATCAGCCGGCGCAGCGCGTCGGCCAAGGCGGCGCGCGTCGGATAGAGAATCGCGAGATGGTAGAGGCCGGTCGTGCCCGGCGGCGGCGGCGGCGCGCCGCGACTCTCCCAGGTGTTCAGCCCGATGTGATGATGATAGCCGCCGGCGGAAATGAACGCCGCCTGCGGTCCGAGCTTTTGCATCAACTGAAATCCGAGCACGCCGCAATAGAACGCCAGCGCCCGATCGAGATCGGCGACCTTCAGATGCACGTGGCCGATGCGCACCCCGGCATCGATCGGTGCCGTGACCGTCTCACGCTCCGCAGCGGCTTTCGTCTGTATGGCCATCGCGCATGCTCCAAGCAAATCCACCGCACTAGATGTAGTAGCTGTCAAAACCTAGGCGCAAGATGGGCCGTCGCGGCTCTGGCTAGCTCGCTTTCGCCGTGACCTTGCGGGCGAGCGGCGTGACGCGCAGCGCGGTGATGCGGTTGCGCGTCTTGCGCAGAACGTGGAAGCGGAAGCCGTGGAAGGTGAAGCTCTGTCCGGGCTCGGGGATCGAGCGCGCCTCGTGGATGACCACGCCGGCGATCGTGGTGGCTTCGTCATCGGGGATGTTCCAATCCATCGCCCGGTTGAGATCGCGCACCGGCACCGCGCCGTCGACATTGACCGAGCCGTCCGGCAGCGCGCGCACGCCGGAAACGGCGATATCATGCTCGTCGGTGATGTCGCCGACGATCTCTTCCATAATGTCTTCCAGCGTCACCAGCCCCTCGAGCTCGCCGTATTCGTCGACCACCAGCGCCAACGCCGTCTTGCGGTGCAGGAACGCCTTGAGCTGGTCATAGAGTGGCGTGGTGTCCGGCACGAACCAGGGCGGCGTCGCCAGCGACGTGACGTCGATCTTGGTCGCATCGCCGCCGGCGGCGTGCAGGGCGCGCAGCAGATCCTTGACGTGCAAGACCCCGACGACGTTGTCCGGCGAGCCGCGCCACAGCGGCAGCCGGGTCACCGCCGCGGCAAGGACGGCATCGACGATCTCCCGCGGTTTCTCGTCGGCATCGAGCATGACCATCTTGGTGCGATGAACCATCACGTCGGAAACCACCAGCTCGCGCAGGTCGAGCAGGCCGCCCATCATGTCGCGGTCGAGCTTTTCCACGACGCCGGCGCGGTGCATGAGATCGACGGCGCCGCGCAACTCCTCGCGCGGCGACAGGATCGACTGGATTTTGCCGACCGGCATGCCGAAGCCGCGGAGAATGAAACGCACCAGCCATTCGACCGCCTTCAGGATCGGCAAGAACCAGCGCACCATCCGATCGACCGGCCGGGCGACCATGAGCGCGATGCGATCGGGCATGTTGAAGGCCGCGGTCTTCGGCAGCACTTCGGCGACCACGAAGATCACCAGGGTCATCACCAGCGTGGCATAGATGACGCCGGCATGGCCGAAAAATGCCAGCAGCAGGCCGGTCGCCAAAGTCGAGGCGGCGATAATGGTCAGGTTGTTGGCAAACAAAATTGCGCCCAGCAGCCGTTCGCGCGTCGCCAATAGCCGGTTGACGATAGTGGCGTCGCGGTTGCCCTGCTTCTCCAGCCGCATCATGGCGGCGCGCGACGACGCGGTCAGCGCCGTCTCGCCGGCGGAAAAGAACGCCGATACCAAGAGGCAGATGACAATCGCCGCAACAGTCAGCCAATCAAAGATATTCATTGCTCCGCAAGCTTCTCGTCAAGGAATGCGCGCACGTCTTCCCGATCGACGCCGGTCTCGACAAAAGCCGCACCGATGCCGCGCGCCAGGATGAATGTAGGCATTCCGCGCTTCACTTTCTTGTCCTGGGCGATCAAATCCATCAGCCGGTCGACGGACGGCAGCCCGCCCGGAATGTCGCTCGGCCGGGTCGGCAAGCCGACCGCCGCCAGGTGGCGGATGGCGCGCTCGGCTTCGGCGGCAGGCAGGAGCCCCTGCCGCGCCGAAAAGGCGAAAGCCAGCGCCATTCCGGCCGCGACCGCCTCGCCATGCAAGAGCCGGTCGGAGAAGCCGCAGGCCGCCTCCAGCGCATGGCCGAAGGTATGGCCGAGATTGAGCAACGCCCGTTCGCCGGTCTCGCGCTCGTCGCGGGCGACGATCGCCGCCTTGGCGCGGCAGCTGACGGCGATGGCGTGTTCGCGGGCAGAACTTCCGGAAGAATTGCCGCCGGCAAAGACGTCGCGCCAGTTCGCTTCCAACCAGGCGAAGAAGGCGGCGTCGCCGAGCAGGGCATATTTGGCGACTTCGGCATAGCCGGCGCGGAATTCGCGCGCCGGCAACGTGTCGAGCACGGCGGTGTCGGCGAGCACCAGGATCGGCTGATGGAAGGCGCCGACCAGATTCTTGCCATGCGCGGAATTGATTGCGGTCTTGCCGCCGACCGAGGAATCGACCTGCGCCAGCAGCGTGGTCGGGACCTGCACGTAATCGAGCCCGCGCCGCACCACCGACGCCGCGAAGCCGGCGAGATCGCCGATCACGCCGCCGCCGAGCGCGACGACGATATCGCTGCGCTCGATGCGTGCATCGATGATCGCCTCGCAGACCTGCTCGAAGATGCGAAAGCTCTTCGAGCCCTCGCCGGCCGGAACGATGACGCGGGTGGTCGCCACGCCGGCATCGGCCAACGCCGCTTCGGCGGCGGGAAGATGATAACGCGCCACGCTCTCGTCGGTAACGATGGCGGCATTGGCGCCGGCGCGCAGCGCCGCGATCCGCGCGCCGAGCGAAGCCATAAGGCCGCGCCCGATCACGATGTCGTAGCTGCGGGCGTCGAGCGCGACCTTGACGGTGGTGGGGTCGGCGCGAAGCGGTGCCGTCATGCGCCGGCCCTTCCTTCCGGTACGGCAGACGGCAGGAATGCCGCCAGCGCCTTCATGATATCTGCGACGATGGCGTCATGCGGCACGTCGCGCGATTGGATGGTCAGATCGGCTTGCGCATAAATCGGCTCGCGTTCCGCTAGCAGGCGGCGCAGCGTCTCTGCCGGATCGGCGGTCTGCAACAGCGGCCGCTCGTTCTTGCGCTTGGAAATCCGCCGCATCAGCACCTCGACATCGGCGCTGAGCCAAATGGAAATGCCTTTCGTCCGGATGACGTTGCGCGTTTCCGGATTCATGAATGCACCGCCGCCGGTGGCCAGGACTTGCGGGCCGCCGTCGAGCAGGCGGGCGATGACGCGCGCCTCACCGCTGCGGAAATCGGCTTCGCCGTGGCGCGCGAAAATGTCGGCAATGCTCATGCCGGCGGCCTTCTCGATCTCGGCGTCGGCGTCGACGAACGGGATGTTCAGGCGAGCGGCGAGCCGACGGCCGACGGACGACTTACCCACCCCCATCATACCGATGAGGACGATCGAACGGCGTCCCAGGCGGGCCAGGATTGCGGCCGCCGCAGCCGAGGCGTTGGCGTCGTTTTGTAACGCGATTTCAGTCATCTGCCGTTCAAATCCGTAATCGGTCGTCAGTGCCAGCTGCCCGCGGCTAAACTGCCGGCACAGCGGGCCGAATGACCTGCCAGCTGACTTGCCAGGCCGGGCCGAACATGATCGTACTTCTTCCCGTTCGCCGGCACCAATGGGATGAGCGCGACGATGCCGAGCCTGCTCCGGTTTCTCGCCGTCATCGCTATATTGTGCGCCGTCGTTTATGGCGGTCTCTATGCGCTGGCGCATTTCGTGCAACCGAAACCGCGCGAGATCAGCGTAACGATCCCGCCCGACAAATTCTTTAAGAACCGTTGAGGCTTCGGCCATGACTCGTATTCGGCCATGACTCGTATGATGGCGCGCGGCAGGGTTGGCAGCAGGCGTGGTGGAACGGCGCGCGCGGCCAAGCCCGCCGACGCGCGGCTCACCGCGCTTTTTCTCGACATGCTGGCGGCGGAACGCGGAGCGGAGAAAAATACGCTGGCCGCCTATGGCCGCGACCTTGCCGATTTCACCGCATACCTTGCCGGCGCCGGGCGTTCGGTGGCGACGGCGGCGACCGACGACCTGCGCGCCTATCTCGGCGCGCTGGCGCGGCGGGGGTTACAGCCGGCGACCGTGGCGCGCCGGCTCTCGGCGATCCGCCAGCTCTATCGGTTTCTCTACGCGGAGCGCCAGCGCAAGGACGATCCCGCCGCGGTGCTCGAAGGCCCCAAGCGCGTGCGTGCGCTCCCGAAAACGCTCACCATTGGCGAAGTCGATCGCCTGCTGACGGTGGCGGGACGCTCCGACCCGGCAGCGCCGCTGCCGGCGCGTTTGCGCGCGGCGCGGCTCGCCTGTCTCATCGAGCTCCTCTATGCCACCGGTTTGCGCGTTTCCGAACTCGTGGCGCTGCCGGCGACGGCGGCCCGCCGCGATGCCCGGTTCATCATCGTGCGCGGCAAAGGCAACAAGGAGCGGCTCGTCCCGCTCAACGACGCCGCCAAGCGCGCAATGGCGGACTATCTCGCGCTCTTGGCGGAGAGTGCCGCCGCGCACCGCGCCTCCCGCGATGCCGGATCGAAATGGCTGTTCCCGTCCTTCGGCGACAGCGGCCACCTCACCCGCCAGCATTTCGCCCGCGAGCTCAAGGCGCTCGCCGCCGCCGCCGGATTGCGTGCCGCGCAATTGAGCCCGCACGTGCTGCGCCATGCCTTCGCCAGTCATCTGCTGCACAACGGGGCCGATCTGCGCGTCGTGCAGACGCTGCTCGGTCATGCGGATATTTCGACCACGCAGATTTACACCCACGTGCTGGAAGAGCGGCTGAAAAGCCTGGTGCGCGATTTGCATCCGTTGGCGGAAGGCAATAATTGATTGATATTGATTTACGAACGGCCCGTCGCACGTCATTGCGAGCAGCAAGGCGGCGAGCCAATTCAGAATAGGCATTAGGGAATACCCATTAGGGAACGGGATTACTTCGCTTCGCTGGCAATGACATGAAAGTTGGTACTGCGTATGCGCTCCTATCTCGACTTCGAAAAACCGGTGGCCGAGCTCGAGGCCAAGATCGAGGAAATGCGCGCGCTGCAGGCCGCCGGCGACGCCATTGCGATCGGCGAAGAGATCAACCGGATCGAAGTCAAGGCGGATCAAGCGCTCAAGGAGCTCTACGGCGCGTTGACGCCGTGGCAGAAGACGCAAGTGGCGCGGCATCCGCAACGGCCGCATTGCCTCGATTACATTGCCCAGCTCATCGCCGATTTCGTTCCGCTGGCCGGCGATCGCAAATATGGCGAGGACGCCGCGATCGTCGGCGGCTTCGGCCGCTTCCACGGCGAGAGCGTCTGCGTCATCGGCCACGAAAAAGGCTCCGACACCGACAGCCGTCTCAGGCATAATTTCGGCATGGCGCGGCCGGAAGGCTACCGCAAGGCAGTACGGCTGATGGACATGGCCGATCATTTCGACATCCCGGTCATCGCGCTGATCGATACCGCGGGCGCCTATCCCGGCATCGGCGCGGAGGAGCGCGGCCAGGCCGAAGCCATCGCGCGCTCGACCGAGGCCTGCCTGCGCATCGGCGTGCCCAATGTCGCGGCCATCATCGGCGAGGGCGGCTCGGGCGGCGCGATCGCGCTGGCGACCGCCAACCGCGTCATCATGCTGGAGCACGCCATCTACAGCGTGATTTCACCCGAAGGCGCGGCGTCGATCCTCTGGCGCGATACCACGAAAGCGCAGGAGGCCGCCGCCAGCATGAAAATCACCGCGCAGGACCTGCTGCGGTTCGGCGTTGTCGACACCATCGTGCCGGAACCGACCGGCGGCGCGCATCGCGATCCCGCCACGGCCATCGCCGCGGTCGGAACGGCGATCGCTGCCGCGCTCGCCGAACTGCACGGCCTCGGCCGGGCCGGTATCGTCCGGCTGCGGCGCGACAAGTTCATGGCGATCGGGCGGATGCTGGGCTGATTGCGCGGCCCGGCGGAACCGTTCGCGATGGCTGTCGCCACAATCGCGCCCGGATTGGTCCCCGATCGAATGATGCTGCGCGGCCGAGCAAAAACCCGCCGCGGTCGGGCAAGGTGGGATAAGGCGTTGGTTTTCCGTCAAATTTGCGAAAAATTTACCATTCATTAGTCTCGACGTGTCCACCTTAGGATCGGCGCCTTGGCTGGCTTGCGAAAGCCACCCCAGAGGGATAACGATGGGGCCGTGATGGCATGGGGATTGTCCATCAGTCGGGGAGTATCGGATTGATCCGCGCCAGCCTGGTCCGCGCGCTTATCGCGTCGGCGGTTCTCGCCGGTGCCTTGGCGCTTGCCGGCTGCGATACCGACGGCGTCTATCAGCTGCCCACCAAAGCGATGAAGGCACTATCGCCGGAGATGGTGGCGCTGCTCGAACAAAAGAACATGCCGAAGGACTCGCCGATCCTCGTTCGCATTTTCAAGGAGGAGTCGGAGCTCGAAGTCTGGAAGCAGGACACCACCGGTCGTTACGAGTTGCTCAAGGTCTATCCGATCTGCCGCTGGTCGGGCGACCTCGGACCGAAGGTCCATGAGGGCGACCGCCAGGCGCCCGAGGGCTTCTATGCGATCACGCCCGGGTTGATGAATCCCAATTCCAACTACTACCTCGCGATCAACATCGGCTTCCCCAACGCCTACGACAAGGCGAACGGACGCTCCGGTAACTTCCTGATGATCCATGGCGACTGTTCCTCGCGCGGCTGTTACGCCATGACCGACGAGCAGATCGGAGAAATCTATTCGCTCGCCCGCGAATCCTTCCTCGGCGGCCAGCAGTCGTTCCAGATTCAGGCCTATCCGTTCCGCATGACGCCGGCAAATTTCGCGCACCACCGCACCAATCCGAATATGCCGTACTGGAAGATGATCAAGGAAGGCAACGACCATTTCGAGGTGACGCATCTGGAGCCCAAGGTCGACGTCTGCGATCGCCGCTACGTGTTCGACGCCCAGCCGCCGCCGGCTAAATCCGCCAAGCCGCTTGTTTTCACGCCGAACGGCCGCTGCCCGGCCTACGTTGTCGCCCAAGACATCGCCGAACCGGTGCAGGCCAAGCAGCAAAATGACGAAGTCCAGTATGCCCGGTTGTCCAAAATCATGCCGCCCGCACCGATCAGGACCGGCCTCGACGGCGGCATGAACAGGGTCTTCCTCGCCCAAACCAACGGCAACATACCGCCGGCGCGGGTGCCCCCGCCGACTGGATTGCCGGCCCAGCCCCCGCCCGTGACGGCCGACAATGGCGGGTCGACGTTCGCCGGCCGCTTGTTCGGCGGCCTGTTCGGATCGAAGCCCGCCGAGCAGACGAAAGTCGCCTCGACCGAGTCCGGATCACGCGGCTCGGAGCCGGCCTCGACCGGCACGGCACAGCGTAACCCGAGCGCCGCGCACAGTCAGACGGCCGCCGCAGCCGCAAAGCCGACGACCAACGAGCCGCGCACTGCCGAGCTGCGTAAGGGCGAGGAGACCGCTGCGGCGAAGCCGAAACCGGCTCCGCAGCAAGAAGCCAATGCGGCGCCGCCGCCGGCGAAACCCGGCGCGCTCCTCAACGGCGCGCAACCGGTCATGCCGGCCGGCAGTTTCGATAGCCGCTGGAGCGGATTGCAGTAAGCAGAAATCAAGCGTCAGGAATCAGGCAACTCCTGATACCCTTACCGACCCCTGATTACTGATATCTGATCCCTGTCACGCGTACTTCCCGTGGCAGTGCTTGAATTTCTTGCCTGAGCCGCACGGACAGGGCTCGTTGCGGCCGACCTTGCCCCAACTCGTCGGATCTTTCGGATTGCGCTCCGGCGCCTGGGTCTCGCGCGCCGCGAGCGCCGTGCCGCCGCCGGCCGCGGCGCCGATGCCGTGGCGCGCCAGCGTTTCGGCACCGGCCAGCGCCAGGGCCATCTCGTCCTCGCCGGTGGTCGGATCGATCTTGTGCGCCTCCATGGCCGGCAGCGGCGCCGTTTGCTGCTCCGGCGGCGACGCCATGATCTCGACGCGCATGAGCTGCGCCGTCACCGCCTCGCGCAGGCTCTGGCTCATCGCCTCGAACAGGCTGAAAGCCTCCGACTTGTACTCGTTGAGCGGGTCGCGCTGGCCGTAGCCGCGCAGCCCGTCCACCTGGCGCAGATGGTCGAGCATGACCAGATGCTCGCGCCAGAGATGGTCGAGCGTCTGCAGCAGGATCGACTTCTCGATGTAACGAATGACGTCGGCGCCCCACTGCGCGACCTTCGCCGCCATGTGCTCGTCGGCGCGACGCTCGACGCGGGCGAAAATCTCCTCGTCGGCGATGCCTTCCTCCTTCGCCCATTCGTCGACCGGTAGATCGAGGCCGAGCACCCGCTTGAGTTCCTCCTTGAGGCCGGCCGTGTCCCATTGCTCCGGATAGGCGTTCTCCGGCACGTGCTTGGCGACCAGATCGTCGATCGCGTTGTGGCGCATGTCGGCGACTACTTCGGCGACGGCGGCGTCCTGCATCCATTCGACGCGCTGGTCGAAGATGACCTTGCGCTGATCGTTCATGACGTTGTCGTACTTGAGGATGTTCTTGCGGATATCGAAGTTGCGCGCCTCGACCTTCTGCTGCGCCTTCTCCAGCGCCTTGTTGATCCAGGGATGGATGATCGCCTCGTTTTCCTTCAGCCCGAGCTTGGTCAGCATGCCGTCGAGCTTGTCGGTGCCGAAGATGCGCATCAGGTCGTCTTCGAGCGAAAGAAAGAATTTCGAGTGACCGGGGTCGCCCTGGCGTCCGGAACGGCCGCGCAATTGATTGTCGATGCGGCGGCTCTCGTGCCGCTCGGTGCCGAGCACGAAAAGCCCGCCGGCGGCGAGCGCCTTTTCCTTCAGGCGCGCGACCTGCGCGCGGATTTCGGCGGCGCGGTCGCCTTTCTCGCGCTCGCGCGCATCCTCGATATCGGCCAATTCCTGGCGAATCCGCATGTCGGCGTTGCCGCCGAGCTGGATATCGGTGCCGCGGCCGGCCATGTTGGTGGCGATGGTGATGGCGCCGGGCACCCCGGCCTGGGCGATGATCGTGGCTTCCTGCTCGTGGTAGCGGGCGTTGAGGATGGCGAACACCTTGGCCTTCGAGGCGCCCTCGTCGCCGGAATAGAGCGCGGCGAACGCATTGGGATCGGAAAAGTCGTGCGCCTCCCAGCCTTGCTGGCGCAGCATTTCGGCGAGCTGCTCGGATTTTTCGATCGACGTCGTGCCGACCAGCACCGGCTGGCCGCGTTGCTTGCAATCTTCGATCAGCGCGATGACGGCGCGGTATTTCTCCGCCGACGTGCGATAGACCTCGTCATCGTCGTCAAGGCGGATCATCGGCATGTTGGTGGGGACTTCCAGGACTTCGAGATTGTAGATGTCCTGGAATTCGTCCGCCTCTGTCAGCGCCGTGCCGGTCATGCCGGCGAGCTTTTCGTACATGCGGAAATAGTTCTGGAACGTGATCGAGGCCAGCGTCTGGTTCTCCGGCTGGATCGGCTGCCGCTCCTTGGCCTCGAGCGCCTGGTGCAGGCCCTCCGAATAGCGCCGGCCCGGCATCATGCGGCCGGTGAATTCGTCGATGATGACGACCTCGCCGTTGCGCACGATGTAGTCCTTGTCGCGCTGGAACAGCTTGTGGGCACGCAACGCCTGGTTGACGTGATGCACGACGGAGACGTTCTCGACGTCGTAGAGCGAATCGGACTTGAGCAGGCCGGCTTCGCGCAGCCCCTGCTCCATCTTTTCCATGCCGACCTCGGTGAGATTGACGGTGCGCTGCTTCTCGTCGACCTCGTAGTCGGCCTTGTCGAGCTTGGGGATGTAGGCGTCGATGGTGTTGTAGAACTCGGAACGGTCGTCCAGCGGACCGGAAATGATCAGCGGCGTGCGCGCCTCGTCGATCAGGATCGAGTCGACCTCGTCGACAATGGCGTAGGTGTGCCCGCGCTGCACCATGTCCTCGAGCCGGTACTTCATGTTGTCGCGCAGGTAGTCGAAGCCGAGTTCGTTGTTGGTGCCGTAGGTAACGTCGCAGTCGTATTCCTTCTTGCGCTGCTCGTCGTCGAGACCGTGCACGATGACGCCGACCGTGAGCCCGAGGAACTTGTAGATCTGGCCCATCCATTCGGAGTCGCGTTTGGCCAGATAATCGTTGACGGTGACGACGTGCACGCCGCGGCCGGCGAGCGCGTTGAGATAGACCGGCAGCGTCGCCACCAAGGTCTTGCCCTCGCCGGTCTTCATCTCGGCGATCTTGCCTTCGTGCAGCACCATGCCGCCGATGAGCTGGACGTCGAAGTGACGCTGGCCGAGCGTGCGCTTGCCGGCTTCGCGCACGGTGGCGAACGCCGGCACCAGGATGTCGTCGAGCGTCGCGCCTTCGGCTAATTGCTTCTTGAACGCGTCGGTCCGTGCGCGTAACGCCTCGTCGGAGAGCTGCTCCAGCTCGGCTTCCAGGGCATTGATGGCGGCGACCTGAGGCCGATAGGCGCGGATGCGCCGGTCGTTGGAGGAACCGAACAGCTTGCGAGCGACAGCGCCGATCATCGCGTCATCCTTCCACTTTCACTTTCGGGCCGCGCCACGGAGCTGTTTGATCAAGCACGATCTTTGCCGAAAACCGGTATCCACTTTTCGGGATCATGCTGTTTCCTGCGCATGATCTCTCCGAAAACCGGTATCCACTTTTCGGGATCATGCTCTAAGTTCCTCGCTCGGTTCCCCGCGATCGGCGCGTGGGCCAACCGGCGGAAAATGCAGCGCTATTTAAGGCTTCTGCACGGCGACAGGGGGCGCCTCGGATTATGGTCGAGACATAGGAGGGGGTGGTTTTGTTGTCAATGCGAGGCGTCCCTTCACGCCCTCGTTAGGCGGCGCGTCGATTCTGCCATTGCCAAGCGGGGGCGTTTCGGCGAGTGTCCGCGCCGAAATCGCGCCTGAGAAAGGCAAATTGCCCCCTTCACCCAGAGGATCGCGTTCCATGGCCTGCACTCGCCCGTCCGTCTGCCGCGCGCTCGCCGCGCTGGCAATTGCCGCGTTTCTATGCGTGCCGATCAATGCGCCGCGAGCGCAGGATAATGACCCGGTGGTCGCGCGCGCCAACGGCGTCGATATCCGCCAGAGCGACCTCGCCTTCGCCGAAGAGGAGATCGGGGGCAACATGCCGAACCTGCCCCCGGAACAGAAGCGCGATTATCTCATCAACTATCTTGCCGACGTGGTCGTGTTGTCGCAGGCCGCCGAGCAGCAGAAGCTGGGCGATCGCCCGGACGTCAAGCGCCGGCTCGCCTTCGACCACAACCGGCTGCTGATGGAGGCGCTGCTGCAGGATGCCGGCCGCGCCGCGCTGTCGGATGAGGCGGAACACAAGGTCTATGACGAGGCCATCAAGCAGGCGGCCAACGAAGAGGAAGTGCGCGCCCGCCATATCCTCGTGCCCACCGAGGACGAAGCCAAGGCGATCCTCACGCAACTGAAAGGCGGCGCCGATTTTGCCACCCTCGCCAAGGAAAAGTCGAAAGACCCGGGCGCGGCCGAAGGCGGCGACCTCGGCTATTTCACCAAGGAACAGATGGTGCCGGAATTCGCCGCGGTCGCCTTCAAGCTTGACAAGGGGCAGATTTCCGATCCGGTGAAGACGCAATTCGGCTGGCACATCATCAAGGTCGAGGATAAGCGCATCAAGCCGACCCCGACGTTCGATCAGGTCAAGGGCCAGATCGAAAACTACGTCGCGCACCGCGCCCAGGCGCAGCTGGTCGACAATTTGCGCAAAACCGCCACCATCGAGCGGCTCGACAAGCCGGCGCCGCCGGTTGCCGACCCATCGCTCAATCCCGCGGCGCCGGCGAAGAAGTAGTCGGCCCGACGCCGCCATTGTACATTGTCGTCATCCTCGACGACCGCCGAAGCTGGCCGTCGAAATCAAGGGCGACGACCGTCGGGAGAATGCCATGACATTGGAAGGCGGATGCTATTGCGGCGCCCTGCGCTACGTCGCCGAAGGCAAGCCGATGCTGAGGGCGCAATGCCACTGCCGCGAATGCCAATATATCAGCGGCGGCGCTCCAAACATGTTTCTTCTCATGCCGCCCGACGGCTTTCATTACGCCAAGGGGGCGCCCCGGCAATTTGCACGCAGCGATCTTGAAGGCGCCGTGACGCGGGAATTCTGTGCCGAATGCGGGACCCATCTGACGACGCGGCGGCCGGATCTGTCTGCCGTGATTTTGAAAGCCGGCACGCTCGACGATCCAAGCCTTTTCGGCAGCGCGCAGATGGCGATCTACACCGTCGACAAGCAGGCTTTCCATCACATCCCAGAGGGCTTGCCGACCTTCGAGCGACTGCCCCCACGATAAGAGCGGCCGATCATGAGCCGGGCTTGTCAGATATAACGTCGCCGACTGATTGCCTTGGAATCCGGGCGCGCGCCGCGGAGTGATACAAAAAATGCCTACCGCCATCTCCCCTCTCGCGCCTTCGTCCTTTCCCGAAATGCCGCCGATCGCCGGCGTGCGGCTGGCGACGGCCGCGGCCGGCATCCGCTATGCCGGACGCACCGACGTGCTGCTCGCTTTGTTCGACGCCGGAACCGCCGTGGCCGGGGTGTTGACGCGCTCGAAGTGCCCGTCGGCGCCGGTGGACTGGTGCCGCGCTCGACTCAAGCCCGGCGCGGCGAGCGCGCTGGTCGTCAACTCCGGCAACGCCAACGCGTTCACCGGCAAGTCGGGTCGCGCGGCGACCAAGCTGACCGCCGAGATCGCCGCCAAGGCGGCGCATTGCAAAACGGGCGAGGTGTTCCTCGCCTCCACCGGCGTCATCGGTGAACCGCTCGACGCGACGAAGTTCGCCGGCGTCATCGACCGGCTGACCGCCGACGCCGCGCCCGGCGGCTGGCACCAGGCCGCCCAAGCGATCATGACCACCGACACGTTTGCCAAAGGCGCCGCCGCCGTCGTGCGGATGGGTCCGAGCGCGGTGACCATCTGCGGCATCGCCAAAGGCGCCGGCATGATCGCGCCCAACATGGCGACGATGCTGTCATTCGTTTTCACCGACGCGCCGATCGCGCCCGCGGTCCTCAAGGCCTTGCTGCGCGCGGGTGTCGGCGACACCTTCAATGCCGTGACGATCGACGGCGATACCTCGACGTCCGACACGCTGCTGGCCTTCGCCACCGGCGCCGCAGCGGCGCGCGGCGTCGCCAAGGTGACATGGCTTTCCGATCCGCGGCTTCCGGCGTTTCGCAAGGGCTTCAACGCCGTGCTCGCCAATCTCGCCGAGCAGGTGGCGCGCGACGGCGAAGGCGCGCGCAAGCTCGTCGAGATCGTGGTCGAGGGCGCGGTATCGAAGAAATCCGCCCGCCGCATCGCGCTGTCGATCGCCAATTCGCCACTGGTCAAGACCGCGATCGCCGGCGAGGACGCCAATTGGGGTCGCGTGGTCATGGCGGTGGGCAAGGCCGGCGAGCCGGCCAATCGCGACCGGCTGTCGATCTGGTTTGGCGGCATCCGCGTCGCCCATAAGGGCGAACGCGACCCGGCCTATGACGAAGCCGCCGTCTCCGCCGCGATGAAGAAGCCCGAGATCGCGCTGAAGGTGGCGCTCGGCCTCGGCAAAGGCCGCGACCGCGTGCTGACTTGCGACCTCACCAAAGAGTATGTGGCGATCAACGGGGATTACCGCAGTTGAGAGCTTCTTAACCAATTCGGCGAATGCGGGCGACGGACCAGCGGCGTTGAAGGGCTCCTTTACTTGCACTGCCTATTTTGAGGTCAGGCCGTGAGCGTCAAACTCGTCCTCGTCGCCGCCTGCGCCCTCGTCGACCCCGACGGCCGCGTGCTCATCGCACAACGTCCGCCCGGCAAGCCGATGGCGGGGCTTTGGGAGTTTCCCGGCGGCAAGATCGAGCCCGGCGAGCGGCCGGAGCTGAGCTTGATCCGCGAGCTTAAGGAGGAACTGGGAATCGTCGTCAAGGAGGAGTGTCTCGCACCGCTGACCTTTGCGAGCCACCTTTATCCCGATTTTCATCTTTTGATGCCGCTCTACGTCTGCCGTCGCTGGGAAGGAATCGTGGCGGCGCGCGAGGCGCAGAAGCTCAAATGGGTGCGGCCGCACGATCTACGCAATTACCCGATGCCGCCGGCCGACGAACCGCTGATCCCGCACCTCATCGCGCTGTTATGATGTGAGCCAAGAGGCAGAAGGCCATGCTGCAATTTTCGGCAGGCGCGATCCGGAGCACGTTGCGGCGCTTCGTGCGCGACAAACGCGGCGCTACCGCGATCGAATATGCGATGATCGCTTCCGGCGTCTCGATCGTGATTGCCGGGACGATCATCGGGCTCGGCGCCAACGTCAAGGGCCTTTATACCAGCGTCGCCGCAGCGTTGAATTAGCGCCTTTAGCGTCATTCCAGCCGAGCCCCGCCGCGGACGACGAAATCAACGCCCAGCCTTCTCCCCCGCCGAAATTTCGCGCGTGCCGAGCGCGTCGGCGAGCCGCGCTTGCGCCGAACCGGGCTTGAGCGGCTGCTGCTGATCGGGATGCGGCGCCCAGCCTGACAGCCAGACGATCTCGAAGGTTGCACGCACGCGCCCGTCATCATCGGCAAACCGCTGCGCATAGATCTCGGCCATGCGCGTCAGCGTCGCGCGCTTGAGCGGGGTGCGGCGCCGGTCGAGCAGCGCGTTGGTCGCGCCCATGCGCCGCAGATCGTGCATCAACGCGAAAGCACTGTCGTAACGCACGGTAACGCGGTCGGTGTCGGTGACGGGGAGCGCGAAGCCCGCGCGCTGCAACAGCGCGCCGAGATCGCGCAAATCGGCGAACGGCGCGACGCGCGGCGAGACGCCGCCTTCGACTTCGCTTTCGGCCGCAGCGAAGGATTGCCGCAGCTCGGTCAGGGTGTCGCCGCCGATCAGCGCGGCGAGAAACAGTCCGTCGGGCTTCAGCGCGCGGCGGACCTGCACGAGGACGCCCGGCAGGTCGTTGACGAATTGCAACGCCAGCGCCGAGACGACGAGATCGAGCGAACCGTCGCGGAACGGCAGCGCCTCCTCATCGGCGGTCACCAGCGGAGGCCCGCGCTTGGTGTCCGTCGCCGACACGGCGTCGGCGGCCACGATCGTCGCCACCGAGCCGAGGCGATGCAGCGCGGCGCGCACCGTTTCGCCCGGCGTGCCGAGGTCAACCGCCAGGTCGAAGCGCCGCAGCACCGCGCTAAGCCGCTCGGCGAGATCGTCGGCGACACGATCGAGCAGAAACGGCGCCGGCCCGAGTAAAGCCGCCCGGCGGCGGCGGGCGCGGATGAGCTCGCGATCGAAGATCAGCGGGCTCGGCGATGTCGGAGTGTCGGCCATCGTCCAATTGTCTCACGTACCGCAGCAAAAGGCTCGCAACGCAAAGCTCATGACAAGTCCATGATGGAGCGGTAGCGTGGCGTCATGGGAGACGTGTTCGGGGAACTGGCGGGTATCGCTGCCGCGCCGCGGCTCAAACGCGGCGCCGGTGCCGTACGCGCGCTGTTGCGTGCCGCGCTCGATCTCGCTTTGCCGCGGCTGTGCGCCGCTTGCCGCGAACCGGTCGAAGGCCAAGGGCTCTGTCCGACGTGCTGGTCGAAGCTCTCTTTCATCACCCGGCCCTATTGCGAACGGCTCGGCATTCCCTTCGTCTATGACCCGGGTCCGGGCATCCTGTCCATGGAGGCGATCGCCGATCCGCCGGCCTACCATCGCGCCCGCGCCGCGGTGCGCTTTGACGAGATTTCGCGCGCCCTGGTGCATGCCCTCAAATATGGCGACCGCCTCGACCTCGCGCCGATGATGGGGCGCTGGATCGGCCAAGCCGGCCGCGAGCTTCTGGCCGAGGCCGATGCGCTGGTGCCGGTACCGCTGCACTGGCGCCGGCGATGGGCGCGGCGGTTCAACCAATCGGCCATGCTGGCCGCCGCCGTCTCCGCCGCCAGCGGCGTGCCCATTGCCGCCGGCGCGCTCAAGCGCGTCAAGCCGACCACCCAGCAAGTGGGGCTGTCGCGAACCGAACGCGCCGCCAACGTGCAGGGCGCATTCCGCGTGCCGCCGGAGGGAAAGCCAGCCGTGGTCGGCCGCCGCCTTGTTCTGGTCGACGACGTGCTGACGTCGGGCGCCACGGTCGAGGGCTGCGCCAAGGCGCTCCTTCGCGCCGGCGCCGCCAATGTCGATGTGCTGGTGTTCGCCAGGGTTGCCGATCCCGTGCGAACGTCCATATAAGGGTTTGATACAATTAACGAACCGTTATGACTTCTGTCGAAATCTACACCACCCGATACTGCCCCTATTGCCACTGGGCGAAGGAGCTGCTTTCACGCAAAGGCATCAGCTTCCGTGAAATCGACGTCACGACGGATCGCACGATGCGGCAACAGATGATCGAGCGGGCGGACGGACGCACCACGGTACCGCAGGTCTTCATCGGCTCGCGGCATATCGGCGGCTGCGACGAGCTCTATGCGCTCGAGGACACCGGCAAGCTCGATCCGCTGCTCGGGCAGCCAGAAGCGCCGCCGGCATGAGCGCGGCATCGCCCTCGGCGTTCAAGATCGGGCTCATCCAGATGCGCTCCGGGCTCGATCCGCAGGCCAATCTAGCGGCCGCGCTCGCCGCTATCGAACAGGCCAAGCACGCCGGCGCCGACTACGTGCTCACGCCGGAAATGACCAACATCATCGCCAAGCGCGAACACCTGATGGCGACGATCGTGGATGAGGAACTCGACCCGACGCTCGCGGCGCTGCGCGAGGCCGCGCGCCAACTCTCGATCTACGTCCATATCGGCTCGCTGGCGGTCAAGGCTTCGCCCGACAAAGCGGCGAACCGCTCGTTCCTGATCGACCGCGCCGGCGAGGTGGTCGCACGCTACGACAAGATCCATATGTTCGATGTCGATCTGGCGAACGGCGAAAGCTACCGCGAATCGCGCACTTACCGGCCGGGCGATCTTGCCGTAGTCGCCGACCTGCCGTGGGGCCGGCTTGGCGTGACCATCTGCTACGATTTGCGCTTCCCGGCGCTCTATCGTGCGCTCGCCGAGGCCGGCGCCTTGTTTTTTTCCATCCCCTCGGCGTTCACCGTGCAGACCGGCGAGGCGCACTGGCACGTGCTGCTGCGGGCCCGCGCCATCGAGAACGGTTGCTTCGTGTTCGCCGCCGCGCAAGGCGGCACGCATGAGAGCGGGCGCGAGACCTACGGCCATTCGCTGGTGATCGATCCGTGGGGCCAAATCCTCGCCGAAGGCGGTACCGAACCCGGCGTCATCCTCGCCGACATCGATCCGGCGCAGGTCGCCGCCGCGCGGGCGCGGATTCCGTCGCTGCACCATGGCCGGCGCTTCGAGCTCGTCGAGCCGATGGCCGAGCCGACCCACCTGCGCGCAGTACGGGGGCCGCTATGATCCGCTACGCGCTCAATTGCGACCAGGGCCATGCGTTCGAGAGCTGGTTCCAGAGCTCGGCCGCCTACGACAAGCAGGCGAAGCGCGCGCTGGTGACCTGCCCGATCTGCGGCTCCGCCAAGGTCGAGAAGGCGATCATGGCGCCGCGGCTGGCGCGGGCTGAAGCCGCCGAACCGCCGCCGCCTCCGATGCTCCCGATACCGCAGCTGCCGTCGCCTGTGCCCGGCAAGACGCCGGTCGCGATCATGTCGCCGCCGGAACGCGAGCTGCGCAAAAAACTCAAAGAGCTGCGCGAGCACCTCACCAAGAACGCGGATTACGTCGGTCCGCGTTTTCCCGAGCAGGCGCGCAAAATCCATTACGGCGAGATCGAGCACCGCTCGATCTACGGCGAAGCCTCGCCGGACGAAGCCAAGGAATTGCACGAAGAAGGCATCGAATTTCATCCGCTGCCGACCCTGCCGGACGAGTTTAATTGACGCGCTTCAATAAGCCCACAGCAGCAAACCGACGCCGCAGACCACGAGCACCATGCCGAAAGCTTCGCGCGCGGTTGTGCGCTGACCGAAGGCAAAGCGGGCGATGAGCTGTGCGAACAAGACCTCGATCAAGGCGAGCGTGCGCACGCTCGCGGCGGTGGCCAGCGCAAACGCCAGAAACCAGAACTGCGAGGCCACCGCGCCGGCCAGGCCGGCGAGCAGCGAGGGTTTCCAGGCGCGCACGATGGCAACCAGCACCGACGGCTTGCGCAGCCCGAGATAGAGTGACAGCAAGACCGCCTGCAGGGCGATGCCGATCGCCAGCGTAAACGTCGCGGCAACGACGTAATTGGGCAGCCCGAGACTGAGGATGGCGCCGCGAAAGCCGATCGCCGACAGCGCGAACATGCCGGCAGAGGTAAGCCCTAACAGCGTCGGCCTAATACCGCCGAGCCGCGACCCTTCGCTCTCGCGCTTGCCGACAAGCGAAGGCTTGGTCGACATGATCACCACGCCGGCGGTGGCGACCAGAATCGCCGCCATCATCGGCCAGGTCACGATATCGCCCAGAAAGACCAGCCCGAACACCGCGACCTGGATCGGTTCGGTCTTGATGTAGGCGATGGTGACGACGAACGAGCGCTCGCCCATGGCGGCGAGCATCAGCGCGGTGGCGGCGATTTGCGCAAGCGCGCCGTCGAGTACCCAGGGCCAAAAGCTCAGCCCCGGCCGCGGCAGCGGCGATCCGGTCGCCATGAGCACCCCGGCGAGGAAAGCGAGCGCGAAGGGAAAGCCGAACAAAAACCGCACATGCGTCGCGCCGACGGTGCCGAGACCGCCGGTCAGCTCGCGCTGCATCGCGTTGCGCAGGGTCTGGGTAAAAGCGGCAATGACGGTGAAGACGGCCCAAAGCCAGCCGGTCAGCATTACGCCGCCTTCTCCGCGACGACCATGTAGTTCACGTCCATGTCGCTGGAAAGCTGCCAGCGGTCGGCGAGGAGATTATAGATCACGCCGGTTTCGTCGATGATGTGCGAACCGGCCTGCTCGATGGCGATCTCAAGCTCGTTCGGCGTGACGAACTTGTCCCATTGATGGGTGCCGCGCGGCAGCCAGCGCAGGACGTACTCGGCGCCGACGATCGCTAGCGCAAAGCTTTTTATCGTGCGATTGAGCGTCGCGACGAACAGAAGTCCGCCCGGCTTGACCATCGCCGCGGCAAGCTCGACGAACAGGCCGACGTCGGTGACGTGCTCCACAACTTCCATGGCGAGAACGACGTCGAAAGCCTCGCCGGCTTCGGCCAGAAGCTCGGCGGTGGTGTTGCGGTAATCAATCACCAGACCCGACTGCGCGGCGTGAAGCTTGGCGACCGCGATGTTGCTCTCCGACGGATCGGCGCCAGTGACCGAGGCGCCGAGCCGCGCCAGCGGCTCGCTGAGAACTCCGCCGCCGCAACCGATATCGAGAACGTGCAGCCCGGCGAGGCTGTCGAGCCGCTTCGGGTCGCGGTCAAAATGCGCGGCCGCGCGGTCGCGCACATAAGCGAGCCGCACCGGATTGAACTTGTGCAGCGGCGCCATCGGCCCGCGGGGATCCCACCATTGGCCGGCCAGCCGCGAGAATCGCGCGACCTCGCCCTGGTCGATGGTGCCGCCCGATGTCGGCCGCCGATCCATGTGTGCTTCCAATGCGTTCCAGGTTGGCTTTGCTTTAGCTTACCCCTCCCTCAGGGGGAAGGGCGATCGACGCGGCGCACAAAAAGCATGCGATTCCGCCAGCAAGAGTCGCGCGCTGCGCGGCTCTGCAATCATGCGTTTTCCGTTGGGCTCGCCGTCGACAGCGCCTCCGTCGGCCAGCGCTCATGCGTCAGCGGCACGATCATGCGGATGGAGAAGCCTTCGCGGGTATAGGTGGTGTGCACCTCCCCGTTCATTTGCCGTTCGATGACCAACCCGATCAGCCGCGAGCCGAATCCGGTATGCCGCGACCGCCGCGCCGGCGGGCCATTCCGCTCGATCCAGTCAAAGGTCAGGGTGAGGCCGCGCCGCGAGGGCGCGACCGACCAGGTCAATTCAAGCCGGCCCTGCGGCTGCGAGAGACTGCCATGCTTGATGGCGTTGGCAGCGAGCTCGTGCAGCGCGGCGCTCAGGCTAAAGGTCGGGTCCGGCTCCAGATCGACATTGGGCCCGCTGAAAGACGTCCGGTCGAGATACGGTCCCAGCTCAACGCGCAACAGCTCGGCGAGCGACGTCGATTTCCAACCGGCTTCCGTGATCAGGCGGTGCGCATTCGCCAATGCGAGCACGCGCGCCTGGTACTTGCTCATGAGGTCGGCCATGTTCTTCGAATTTTTCGCCGTCTGCGAGAACAGCGCCAGGAGCTGAGAAAACAAGTTGCCGGAGCGGTGGCGCAGTTCGCGGATCATCAGTTCGTGGCGTTGCTCCAATTGCCGCCGTTGAATCGCGCCGGCTACGAGATGGGCGACGGCAGCGAGGAACGAGGTGTCCTGCACGCTGAAGTGCCGATGCCCGCTCGTGCAGACGCCGAGAACACCATAGGCGCGTCCATCGTGGCCGGCGATCGTCGTGCTCATGCCGCTGACGCAGCCGTGATCGCGAAGGTATTGCGGAATTGCAAACCGCGTCTCCGTCGCAAAATCGGCGGTGACGATCGGAACCGCGGCGCCCAAAATGTGCCGAGCGTAGTCGTCGTGCTCCTTCGTCATCACGATCGAGCCGATGCAGCCGGCCTTCCAGCCGAAGCCGGCGCGCAGCAGAAAGTCGGTATCGCCGGGCATCAGCTCGAGAACCTTGACGAAATCGACCGGCAAGGTGAGCGCGAGCGTGCTGACCACGTCGTTGAGCAGCCGTTCGATATCGGTTTCCGCCAATGCACGCTCGCCCAGCTGCGCCAGCGCCTCCTGCTGTTTGGCCCGACTGCGCAGCTCCCGCTGCAGGGTGACCCGGTCGGTGACATCGTGGCAGAGGCCGACCATGCGCTTGGGCGCGCCGTCTTCGACCATCACCGTGCCGGCCGCCTCGATCCAACGCTCCTCGCCGTCAGGCCGCGGCGCCACGCGGTAGCGGACGCGGTAAGGGCATCCGGTGCGCAGCGTTTCGTCGAGCGCTGCAAAAACTGCGGCCCGATCCTCCTCGTGAATGTCGCGTTCGAAAAAAGCGTAAGTGCCGTCGAAGCTGCCGGGCGGCAGGCCGCACATCGACTCGATATTGCTCGACCACGTCACCGCATTGGTGGTGACGTCCCAGGACCAGATGCCCATCTGTCCGGCTTCGAGCGCAGCGCTGACCGTTGCAAAATCCGGAAAGAAGGCCGTTGCGATCTCGTCTTCCGGCTGCCGATCCGGTTCCGGCGCTGCATTCTTCTTTACCTCGGACCTGTCCATGTTCTTACAGTTCGGCCTCCGGCCCGGTGGGGTCAAGGCCGTACGCTTTGGACTCTTTGGAAAAAACGGCGCAGCCGTGGTTTAGGTTTCGCCGGGGCGGCGAAAAACCGGAGCCATTGACACGGCTTTAGGGCAGCGAAGTTCCCGTATCAATACAGGCCGAGCGGTGCGGGAGCACTATTCCCGGCGCGCGGCCGCGACTGACCGGCGATGGCGACGGCCGGCTTTGTCGATATCCGCGCCGTCATGACGACGCGCAAGCCGCCTTCGCTCGACGCATAGTGCCGGTCGTTGATCGTGACGGTTCGTTGATCGTTCGGCAGGACGATGACTTTGGTGCCGATGCCGACGCGGCCATAAAGGTCGATCACGTCCGCGTCACGCAGGCGGATGCAGCCGCTGGAGACGTGCTTGCCGATCGAGTGCGGGTCATTGGTGCCGTGAATACGGTAGGCGGTGTTGCCGAGATAAAGCGCGCGTGCGCCAAGCGGATTACCGGGCCCGCCGCCGACCCATCGCGGCAGATACGGTTGCCGTGCGATCATCTCCGCCGGCGGAATCCAATCGGGCCACTCGGACTTGCGAGAAATCGCCTCCACGCCCGACCAGGTAAAGCCTTCACGCCCCACGCCGATGCCGTAGCGCATAGCCTTGCCGTCGCCGAGCGTCAGATAAAGGAATGTGTGCGCCGTATCGATGATGATCGTGCCGGCAGCTTCGTTGCCCGTATAGTAAACGACTTGCCGCTGCAACGGCGCCGGAAGCTCGTCGCCGCCCGGCACGCCGCCGGGCTCTTCGGTTGATGTCAGCGGCTGGCGAAGGACCGCGCTGTCGCGATCAATCGGCATGTACGACAGCGATTGAGCCGACGCGGTGCCGCCGAGAATGGTTGCAAACGCCCCACAGAGAACCGCGGTGCAGGCGCGACGCCACAGCTTGTCCGCTGACATGACACCCTCCGCTATGAGTTCCGGTCAATCAAGCGCCGGCGGAGCAGAAAGGTTCCACGAAGACTCCTAAGGCTCCCGCAGTGTTTTTGATCAAGTTTCCTGTCAAACTGAGATTTCAAGCCAAGCAATTTCAAACCAAGCAACGCCGGAAGACGTTCGCCAAGCGCGGCGAAGAAATCGGGCTGAAGGAGGTATCGCAACCGACCGGAACGCGGGCGCGGGACTGCAGCGGCGTGACGGGCGGCCGAAACTCGTGCTGCCAGGCCGTCGGCTTTACGGTGGGTAGGCGGTCGCCCTTGAGCGCGCGGTCCACCGAGGCGGCAGGCGTGGAACTCAATCCGCCCGTGGTCGACAACGAGGGGAAGGAAACAAGGCTCGCCGTGACCAATGCGAATGCGACAGCCGCAACCCGAAATGACCACATGCTACGCATCGGAGTGTCTCCGAAATCCCGACAGCCCCCCGAAATCCCGACAACCCCCATGCCGCGAATACGCGAGTTCGTTTGGCCACGCGCTATCAAAAACGTGGCGACCCGAGCGCGATTCCGCAATGCGCCGAAAAATTCACCGTGTCGTGATACCGCTCACACCTGCGTGATGATGCCCGCGCCGCCCGCGGGGTGGCGGAACAAACCTTCGGGTCGCGCTTTATCATGCGGACCGGCCATCCTTTCCCCCTCCCCCCGTGTTGGGCCGGTTACATTGGGCGCAGCTGATGGACCGATCAGCTGCGCCCTAATTTTTTGCGTGGGGACTTTCATTCCGGGGCGCCGCCAACGGGTCCGGCCCGAAGTGGCCGGCCCGATGACAGGCAAAGCGGCGAACCCGGACTCCAGAGCCGCAGGTCAGCGAAAATGGATACCGGGCTCGCGGGCTGAAGCCCGCGCCCCGGAATGACGCTCAGGTGACGGAATCGCTTTGCCGCGAAAGCGCGGGAGATTACGCCGTCGGCTGCCGCTCGCGCTGACGCGCCTTGCGGCCGAAGAACAGCGCCTGACTGGCGACCGCCGACACCACCGCGAGCTGGAACGGCTTGGCAATGAGGAACGCCGGCTCCGGACGCTGCCCGGTGAGGAAGCGCTCGGGATAGGCGGTGATGAAAATCACCGGCACTTCGAACGTGCCGAGAAGCTCGTTCACGGCGTCAAGACCCGAACTGCCGTCGGCAAGCTGGATGTCCGCCAGGATCAGCCCGGGCCGTTTCTTCCGGGCGAGCGCAATCGCCTCGGTATGGGTGCGGGCGACGCCGATGACCCTGTGGCCAAGGCTCTCCACCAGCGCCTCGATATCCATGGCGATGAAGGTTTCGTCCTCGATGATCAGGACGTCGGTCGCGATCTCGGCGGCAAGTTCGCGCCCGGATTCTTCGACCAGGCCGCGCAAGGTGGGCAGATCGCATTCCAGAATCTGGGCTGCGTCCTCCTCCGAAAAGCCATCGAGCGCGACCAGCAGGAAGGCCTCGCGCGGGCGCGGCGTAATCTGCGTAAGGTGCTGTTCCGGTGGAAGATTCGGTACGGCGGCATCGGCTTTGCCGTTCACCGCGACCGAGTTCCAGATCTTGGTGAAGAGCCGATAAAGCGCGACGCGCTGGTTGGGGCCGGAATCGATGATTTGCGGGCTGGCAATGAGCGATTCCAGGGTGGCAGCGACATAGGCGTCGCCGGATGCCTGGCTGCCGGTCAGCGCGCGAGCGTACCGGCGCAAGAACGGCAGGTGCTGAAGTACCGCTTGTGAGGTCGACAAAGAACCCTCCCCTTCCAAGTTCCCGAGGCTACGGGCTACAACGTCGCTGCGCAACCAAGGTTCCAAAAAACAGTTCCCGCGGCCGGAACCAACGCTAAAGACAAGCGTTGGTGGCCAGCGATGAGGGGAGCGCCATGCGGAATTCCGGTGGACGACGGTAACGGGGGCATGACGAAAAATGAAGACCGGTAAGACAGTTATCATCGAGCCGCTGGCTCCGAACGAAGCCAAGCCGGAAACCCGGGACGCCATGGGAAGGCCAGTCACACAACGCAAGAGCGAGGTTCGCCTTGGGCGCGAGGTTCAGGCGCGCATCGGGCAGCAGTTGCGCGCCATGTATGACGAAGTCGTCAGCGAAGGCGTGCCGCAGCATATCTCCGACCTGATTCGCCGGTTGAGCGACCGAGATGATGGGGCGGCATGAAGCTCGATCCTGCCATACGCGATCAAGTGCTTGCGACGGTGCCGAGCCTGCGCGCCTTCGCCATCTCGTTGTGCGGCAATATCGACCGCGCCGACGATCTGGTGCAGGAGACCTTGCTGCGCGCGCTTGCCCATATCGACTCGTTTCAGCCCGGCACCAACATGCCGGCTTGGCTCTTCACCATCCTGCGCAATCTGTTCCGCTCCGAATACCGCAAGCGGCGGCGCGAGGTCGAGGACGCCGACGGCCGCTACGCCGAGACCCTCAAATCGCACCCCGAGCAGACCGGGCGGGTCGAATTCAGCGAGTTCCGCGCCGCGCTTGCCAAGCTGCCGTCGGAGCAACGCGAGGCGCTGATCCTGGTCGGTGCCTCGGGCTTCTCCTACGAGGACGCGGCGGCGATCTGCGGCTGCGCGGTCGGAACCATCAAGAGCCGCGTCAACCGCGCGCGCACGCGGCTTGCCGACCTGTTGGCGATCGACAGCGTCGACGATTTCGGCCCGGACCGCGCCACGCGCGCCGTGCTTGCCGGCAGCGGCCGGACTTAAACGGACAATCCTCAGAGTCGTCATTCCGGATGGGCCACTTGAGGCCGGAGCCATTGGCTCGCCCCCGGACACGAAAGCGACGGCGCTAGT
>Ga0187891_1000889_pt1 | contig 27743 bp, 19 predicted proteins | sample June2016WEW_21_4_FD_132990 | JGI IMG/M metagenome (GOLD analysis project Ga0187891, IMG submission 132990) | Peatland microbial communities from SPRUCE experiment site at the Marcell Experimental Forest, Minnesota, USA - June2016WEW_21_40 | ecosystem: Environmental > Terrestrial > Soil >... | reverse complement strand
CTCGGCCTGACGTTGCCGACCCAGCAAAGCGTTCCGGCGGACTCTCAAGTTCAGATTAAAGCGCCAGATTATTCTCTCGATTACGCGCGGCGGAATCTAGTTCCTCTCTTCGGGCGTTCCCTGACGTTCGGCGATTATGATGGTGACGGCCACTTGGACATCTATGTGGTCAACCCCGCCGGCTCCAACCATCTCCTGCACAACAATGGCGACGGGACATTCACTGAAGTCACGGACAAGGCGGGCGTGGCCGGGCCGGGCGCTACCCTGTCCGCCACCTTTGCCGACTATAACAACAGCGGTAAGCCCAGCCTTTTCGTGGCCGGCCTGGACGGCGTGCGGCTCTACCGGAATATGGGCGATGGGGTTTTCCAGGATGAGACAGAAAAAGCGGGCCTGAGTCCGACTCCCGGCGAGCTTGACACCCAAGCGGTGCTGTTCGACGCCGACGTCGACGGCTTTCTCGACTTGGTGGTCACGGCCTATACGAATCTGAACGATCCGCCCAAGAAAGACTCTTTCGCTTTCCCCAGTGATTTCGCCGGCGGCACGACACGCTTTTATCGCAACAATGGCGACGGCACTTTCACAGAAGCCACTCCCTCTTCAGGGCTGGCCTCGGCCAAGGGACGCATGCGCGGCGCAGTCTTCGCGGACTTCGATAATGACGGCTACACCGATCTCTGCTTCTACCGTGACGACGGCCCGCCTTTGCTCTACGCAAACCTGGGCGAGGACAAGTTTGTGAACCGGACCGCCGAGGCAGAGCCTGCGTTTGCTCATTGGGTGGCCTACGCCGTGCAAGTGGCGGATTTCAACCATGATGGCCGATTCGACCTGGCCCTTTGGGGGCCCAAAGGCTATCAGGTGCTGATGAACCGGGGCGATTGGAAATTCGCTCCTCTTGCTTCGCTTCCGCCCATTTCCGCCCCGGCGGGTATCTTTGGATTTCGCGGCACGGTGGTGGATGTGAACGGGGACAGCTTTGGGGATCTGCTTACACGCGATGCGGGAGGCAAGTGGCGTCTGCTCGTCAACCAATTCGGCAAGTTCCGGGAAGGAAACATCAGCATCCCGCCAGGCACGGCAAGTACCGTTGCCACGCTCAGCCCCACGTGGTTGAGCAATCCCGGCAAATTGGACTTGGTGGGGCTCGCCACCAACGGTCAATTGCTCGCCTATGAAGAAGAAGGGCCCACGCCGCACTGGTTGGAAGTGAAGATGATCGGTTACAAAAGCAACGCGGAAGGAATCGGCAGTCTGGTCGAGGTCAAAGCAGGCAACTATTACAACAAGATTCTGGTAACGGGAAATCCCATCCGGGTTTTTGCCGGAAACCTATCCAAGGTTGATGTGGTGCGCGTCACCTGGCCCAACGCGGTCATACAAAACTGGATTGACGTGCCCACCGACAAGCCGATTGACGTCCGGGAGTCCGAACGTCTGGCTACCTCCTGCCCCCTGCTTTACGCCTGGAATGGCGAGCGTTATGTGTTTGTCACGGATGTTCTGGGCGCGGGCCCGCTCGGCGAGCTTAACCCGGACGGAACTCGCATCAAACCCTTCCCTGAGGAGTTTGTGCGCCTGCCGCATGACCTGCAGGCCCAGAACGGCCGGTACGTTTTCCAACTCACCGACGAATTGAGGGAAGCTGATTTCTTTGATGAGCTTCGACTCTTGGCGGTAGACCACCCTGCCGGCCAGGAGATCTACTCGAACGAGATTTATGCCTCTTCGCCTCAGCCTCCGGCGCTCTATTCCGTGCGCGAAAAGCGCTTCCCGATTTCGGCGGTTGACGATCGGGGCCGCGACGTCCTGCCCTTGCTCTTGAAGCAGGATGGTGAGTATCCCACCGATTTCGCCCGCCATCGCATCCTTGGCCTCGCCGAGCATCACTCGCTTACGCTGGATTTGGGAGACTTGCCGGCTTCCGCGCGTGTTTCATTGTGGTTGAACGGTTGGGTGTATTGGACGGACTCGAACGGTTCGCGCGCCTTGATGTCCAATAAGCAGACCGAACTGATTTCTCCCTACTTGCAAGTTCGCAACGCGCAGGGTGAATGGCAAACCGTGATTCCGGATATGGGCCTGCCGAGCGGCACGCGCCGCACCATGCGAGTCGACTTAACCGGCAAGTTCCTCACCTCCGACCACCATGTGCGCATCGTCACCAACCTCTGCGTCTACTGGGACCAGGTCTTTTTCTCATTGGACGATGCCCCGGCGCCTGCTCCGTCCGAGCTTCCGCTCCTCTCCGCGGACCTGCATTACCGCGGATTCTCAACCCCCGTCAGCGATCCGGAACACCATCGCCCCGACTCCTTCGATTATGAAAACGCGCTTGCCACCGCTCCCTGGAATCCCCTGCTTGGTAAGTACACGCGCTATGGCCCGGTGGAGAAACTGCTCGCTCGCGCTGATGATCAGTTGGTGGTGATGGCGCCGGGCGACGAAATTACGGTGAGCTTCGATGCCGGAAGGCTCCCCGCCCTACAGCCCGGGTGGGCGCGCGAATTCTTTCTCTATACGAACGGCTGGGCGAAGGACGGCGAGCCCAACACCGCTTTTTCCGCAACCGTCCAGCCGTTGCCCTTCCACGGAATGGCGAACTACCCGCCCGGCGCAACTGACCACGCGCCTTCGGGCGACGAGTACCGGCGTTACCAGCACGAGTATTTAACTCGCCCCAGGCTTTTGCTGATTCCGCCCCTCGCCCCGGCCGTTAACTAGGGGCCGGGTGCTGGGGACTCGGGGCTGGGAGCAATGGGCGCCCGCTTCCGTGGGGGCGGCACGGGTAAGGCAGAGCCGCACCACAGCAAGTCATTCCCGCGCAAGCGGGAATCCATCGGCGGAATTGAGTGAAGCCTTTTCGCACGTCGATATTTAAGACCCTCTCCGGGAGTTGACATGATGCACTCACATATTGGAACGGTACTGGCCACTACGATGGCGGCAGTTGCAGTGTTCGCACTGGCGGCCGGCGGCAAGCTTATCGCCACAGAATTTCCGCAGACCGAGATTTCAAACGGCAAGCTTCGCGTGAAGTTATATCTTCCCGATCCTAAGAATGGATATTATCGTGGCACACGGTTTGACTGGTCAGGAGTCATCGCCAGCCTCGAATATGAAGGGCACAACTATTACGGGCCGTGGTTTGACAGGATCGACCCGCCTATCCACGATTATATTTTCAAGGGAACCGAAGTAGTGGCGGGCGCCTGCAGCGGCATTTCAGGGCCCGTCGAGGAGTTCCAGACCAATGATGCAGCCCTCGGGTGGAACGAAGCCAAGGCCGGCGGGACTTTTATCAAAATCGGCGTCGGGGTGCTTCGAAAGGCCGGCGCGAGCTATGACGCGTACACGCTGTATGAGATCGTGGACCAGGGGAAACGGACGGTCAAACTGCATTCCGATTCCGTCGAGTTCACGCAGGAGTTGACTGACCCGTCTTCAGGCTATGGCTACGTGTACCGCAAGATCGTGCGGCTTAAAGAAGGCAAGCCGGAGATGGTGCTCGAGCACAGTTTGAAGAACACCGGCCGCCGCACGATCCATAGCGCCGTTTACAATCACAATTTTCTGGTGCTCGACAAACAGCCGCCCGGTCCCGATTTCTCTATCTCGGTCCCCTTCCAGATTCATCCCACGCAGTCGGCTGACGAGCGCTTCGCGAAGGCTCAGGAGAACCGCATTGTCTTTGCGAAAGCCCTGGAGAATGAAGATATGGTGGAAATCCCCTTTCGGGGTTTCGGCGACACTCCTAAAGACTACGACATTCGCATCGAGAACCCCAAAGTGGGCGCGGGAATGAGGATTCAAGGAGACCGCCCGCTGTCGTTTGTCAACTTCTGGTCGATGCGCAAAGTCCTCGCCATGGAGCCCTTCATCGCCATGACGATCGACCCGGGCCAGGAATTTACCTGGAATACCCACTACGAGTATTACACCCTCTCGGCGAGCCGGACTCCTTAAAATGCCGGCCACATCGCGAGCCTCATGGCCTGAGTGTCATCCATGCGGCGAGCAGATCCATGGGCCAGTGCATGAAGATCAAGCGGGGGAGGGCGCGCGTGTGCAGATAGATGAGTTGGATGACGACGATCAAAGGGATAAACTGGAGGAAGCGGAACAGCATGAGCCGCCAGTCGAGGACCAGGGGAAACAGGCTATGCTCGAAGGCCCACCAGAACCCTACCACCGTCACCGTGACCCAGGTCTTGCCGGTCAGCGCCTTGAGCCGGGCGGCACAATAAGCCTGGTAAATGGCTTCTTCGGTGGGCGACCAGACGAGCCAGAAGACAGACAAGCTGTAGTAGACGGCCCAAGGCGGAAGATGGCGCGCGGAGAGGAGGCCCGGTGCCAGACCCTTAGGGTTGAGATGGGTTGTTCCATAAACCAGCCAGGACGCAAGCGTCCCGCCGCCCCCCACGATGGTCGGGAAGAGGATGAGGAAGAGCGCGAGGCCCCAAAGCGCCTCCCAACCAAGCCGGGATCGATCGACGCCGAAAAGGTCAACGAGCCGGATACCTTCCGAACGCGCCTGTCGCCAGAGCAGGAGTAGACATCCGATGTCGATGAGGGTTGCATAGACAGTCCACCACGGCGCCTGAGCGCGCCAAGGAGAAGGATTACCCCGGAGCCAGAGGACGGCCGCCAATCCGCCTTGCACCAACAGCATCAGGCAGGCCCGGGCCGGCGTCAGAGCTAGAGGTCCCCACCACCCGATGCGGCCGGATTGCACGCGTTGTTGGATTGCGGAGGCGGAGTTGGGGGTCAGCACTTCGTCCATCGGGTTTTCACCTCTTTGCCAGTCTCCTGAGGTAGTCCTCGACTTCCCTCAACCGAAACAGTCTGGCGAGGAGCGCCAACAGCACCAAACCTACTGAACTCACGATTACCAAAACGAGCAGCGCCTGATGGGTGGTTTGCCAGCCAAGACCCGCTCCCAACCAATTACTCAGCTTGAAGCACGCGACTCCCGCCAGCGCTGAAATCGCGCCAATCTTAAGGAAAAACACCAGAAACGCGTGGCCCTCGCGGTTGCGGATTCGGCGATTCAACAGAAAATGGAGAATCACTGTGCAAGCGGTGATCCCCAGGGAACTCGCCCAGGCAAGACCAAGGTACTGAAAGTGGTGGGCCAGCCACCAGTACGCGGGGAGGCTAAGGAAAGTAATCCCTGTACCCACGACGGCGGGCGTAATGGTGTCGCGAGCGGCGTAGAAAGCACGCGCCAGGATATTCTGCATCGCCCAGGCGAACATGCCGAGGGAAAACACCCGCAGGGCGGCAGAGGTGGCTTCGAAATCGCCTCCTTGCAGGCGCGTGTGCGAGAACAGGAAATGGACAAGCGGCGTGCTCTGGGCGATGATCAAGGCGGAAATCGGGAGAAGCGGGATGAGCAACCCTTTCAGCGTGGCGTTCACGGCACGGTTGAGTTCTTCGAGTTTCCCCTCCGAATAAAGCTGTGCCATAAAAGGAAACGATGCCACCCCCACCGACATACCGACCACGCCCAGCGGAACGCGCATCAGCGACTTCGCGTACGTCAGCCAGGTGATGGACGCGCGGCCCAGGAAAGAGCCGAACCAGCGGATGATCCAATCATCCGTAGCAGGGAGAGAGAGTGCGAGCATAATTGGAATCGAGAGTTTGATGAACGACCGGAAGCCGGGATGCCGGATGTCGAGGCTGGGAGCGAACCGGGCTCCAGCCCGGCGTGCGCCGTAAATCTGGAGAAGGAAATTCCCAAAGAACGCGCCAGCCACCACTCCCAGCGCGAATCCTGTCATGCCGATTCGCGAAGAAAGCAACAGTCCACCGAGAACGACCCCGAGGTTATAGATCACCCCACCAAGGGATGGGATGACGAATCTCCCCTTGGCGTACTGGACGGCCGTCAGAATGCTTCCCAGGTAGAAGAAAATCTGCGCGGGCAACATCACGCGGGTCAGAAACACAGTTTGCGCCTTGGCTGGGGGAGCAAAACCCGGGGCGATGGCTGCAACCAAGTGAGGTGCGAAGATCTCCCCAATCCCCACCAAAGCCACGACTACCAACCCCATCACCGAGACCACCGTCGAGAAGGCGCGCCACCCCTCGTCCTCCCGGTTTTCGGCCATGTAGCGGGCGAAGACGGGTATAAAGGTCACGCTAAGAGCGCCGGCGGCTACCAGGTAATTCAAGAAATCGGGCAGCGTGAAGGCTGCGTAATAAGTGTCGGTGATGGCGTTGGCGCCACTCGTGTGGGCCACCGTCCACTCGCGAAAGTAACCCAACACGCGGCTCACCAACACCCCCGCCATCACGATCCCGGAGGCTTTGGCGATGCGGCTCGTGACACTCGAAGAGGCCATTTGAAAATGCTATCTCTCTGGGAAGGGGAAGCGCTTCCGGCAATGACTGCAACGTGCCATCTTGGGACGGAACAGGAGGCGTTCCGCGGCGGTACGCCGAGAACGGCGGTAGTTGCCGCTGCCACAATAGGGACAGCGGCCTGATTCCTGGTTCGAGGAGCCAGCGGCGTCTGCTTGCTTCCCGGCGTTCGGCTGAGCTTTCTTGCCGGCGGTTCTTGAAGCGCTTGGCTCATCAGGGTGTCTGACATAGGGAAACCGCTTGCCGCACCTCTCGCAACGTGCCATCGGCGGGCGTTGCAAGGCTTTTTCCAGGGCAGTGCGCTCGGTACGATGGTATTTCGAGCTGCCGCAAGACGGACATTTGGGCACGTCCTCACTTGAGGATCTGGCTTGGGCCGCCTTTTGGGGGACTTCGCCTGGGGTGTTCTCTTTGGTCATTTTTGGAACTTGTTTCTCCTCTGCCGGTTGAGATCCGGCTGCCGGCGCCTCCGCCAACTTCGTCGAGTTCGGATGTCCGGGGTGCGGAAAGCGCAGGCCACAGACCTCGCAACGAGCCATTGGTGCATGGCGCAAGATCCGTTCCCCGGTGGTTCGCTCCGTCCGGTGGTATCCCTTGCTGCCGCAAGCCGGACAGTGGAACACGTCCTCGTTCGGAAAGTCAGCCGCGGCGACTGGATGCCCTTCCGGTTCGGGGCTCGCCTCCGGCCTCACTAAACCCTCTGGTTCACCCCCAAACCCGGGTACGCTTATCGGCTGTTTCCCTGCCTGGGATGAGCCATCAGGTTTTCTAGTATGCCTCGGCAGATAGCGCGCCGCCCGACACCGCGAGCACTTTTGCAGTCGATACCCGAAGGCCCGCGCAAGGTTGTACTTGAAGTCGTGCGGGACGGGATCGGTTTTTGTCGCGCCGCATTTGGGACATGGCGGAATCATGACCGACAATCGTGACAGAGACGTTACAACGGCATTACATTAGCAGACGCCAACCGAGTCCGCAACCCGGAAGTGCGTCACTTGCAAGTGTCCAGGCGCCTATAAGGCCGCCGTACTTCCCACGGAGGCGGCTCCTTTGCGCAATCCCTTGTGGTGACGCCATCTGCTGGCGAGCCTCCCACCGTTCGCGTACTGCGCACTTCGTAATCAGGCAGCTTGCATTTTTGTCCAAAATCTGTTTGAAATGTTGGGGCCTGGAAGGCAGGGGGACCGGAGCAGGTAGGAAGTTCTGGTCCGCAGGAGGTCTTATGCGTAAGCTCATGGGGCTTGTTTTCATCGTTGCAATCTTTGTTTCTTCCGCCCACGCTCAATCCCCCGAGCAGCCAAAAGACTACACCGCCCACGTAGTGGGCTACGCACATATGGACATGGCCTGGCTTTGGCGCTGGGAGGAATCCATCTATGACATCATGTACAACACCTTCAGCAACCAGCTTAAGCTGATGGACCAGTTCCCTGATTATACTTATGCCCAGGATCAGGCCGTTGTGCTCGAAATGATGGAGCGTTACTTTCCCGACATCTTCAAGGGAATGGTCCAAAAGGCCAGAACCGGCAATTTCATCCCCGTCACTTCCAGTTGGGTGCAGATGGACGAAAACGTTTCGGACGGCGAGTCGCTGGTGCGCCAGTTCCTCTACGGCCAGAAATATAGTAAGGAAAAGTTCGGCCATTATATTCGGGCCGCATGGCAGCCGGACGTGTTCGGCCATCCTTACTCGATGCCGCAGATCGCACACCAAGCCGGCATTGAACTCTATCTTTTCAACCGGCCTCACGATCCGTCCCGGCCGCCCATCATCTGGTGGCAGGGTCTGGACGGGAGCCGGGTGTTGGGCTACACCACGCCCGGCGAGTACACTCAGCCCATGGACCATGAGCACACCACCGTACTGGGGATGAAGAACGCGGATCGCGCCGGGGTTAAGAACATCATGGTGCTGTACGGCATGGGGGATCACGGTGGCGGTCCAAACCCCGAAGACGTGGCGGGAATTGCGAAGTTGAACGCTTCCCCCAATGATGTGCGGGTGAGGACCACTAACGTCGCGGATTACATTGATATCCTGCTCACCGAAAAGAGAGACTTCCCGGTCGTGGCGGGCGAGATGCAGAATGTTTTTCCCGGGTGCTATACAACCCAAGTAGATATGAAACGCCATAATCGGCAGGCCGAGCAGCTCCTTCTGGATGCCGAGAAGATGTCGGAACTGGCGGTATTCTTTGACTACCGGGATTACTACCCCAATCGTGATATCACAGAGGCCTGGAAGATAGCCCTGCTGGACCAAGCTCACGACCTGGCCGCCGGCTCGGGCATCGGTCCTATTTATGCCGACGCCGCCAAGCAATACCAGGAAGTGTTTGAGCGCGCTCACCGGGCTTTGAACTTCTCCCTTCAAAACCTCGGCCTGCAGGTAGACACGCGAGGCGAGGGGATTCCGGTGGCCGTCTATAACCCTCAATCCTGGGACCGCACAGATTTGGTCATCAGCGAAGTGTCCGCTTTTTCGTTGCCCCCGCGCATGGTGGCCGTGCACGGCAAAGAGGCTGTTCCGGTGCAGGTGCTGAAGCCGGCGGCCAAAGTGGGCGCGCGTGAAACCGCCACGGTTGCTTTCGTCGCCCAGAAGGTTCCGCAGATGGGATTGAAGCTTTATAGGCTCGTTCCTGAAACCGGAATCTCCAAGTCCCCCGCATCATCTGTTCAGGCGGGCACGAAACCTCGCTGGTATCTCGAAAATGAGTTCTTCCGAGTTGAACTTAATCCCGAGACCGGCTACATTGCCCGGCTTTACGACAAAGCACATAAGCGTGAAGCGTTTCGGGGCGAGGGTAATTTCCTGTTGGCGCTCGAGGACACGGCGGAGAGAGCCAAGGAAACCTCTCCCGAGTACGCCGGGCCAGCCTGGGATATCGGGCTGACGGGAAAGAAGTGGGATGTCGGAAAAGCGGCGCACATCGAGATCATCGAGCAGGGACCGGCGCGGGCTACGCTCCGTGTGGTCCATCGCTTCCGGGACTCGGAATTCTCCCAGGAGATCAGTCTGATTGCGGGTGTACCTCGCGTAGATGTGGAATTCTCAACCGACTGGTACGAACGCGCTACGTTCCTGAAGGCAGGCTTCCCGGTCAACGTTTCCTCCACCAAAGTGGCGGCGGAGATCCCCTATGGCGCCATCGAACGCGGACAGACAGGGAATGAAATGGTGATGGGCAAGTGGGTCGACATCTCCAACGCGGATTATGGCGTAGCCATTCTCAACAACGGCCGCAACGGCTTTGATGCCAAAGACAACGTGATCCGACTCTCCGTGATTCGTGGCCCCTGGGGTCCCGACCCGCGAGCCGATGAGGGACACCACAGCTTCGGATACTCCCTATACCCTCACCAGGGCGGATGGCGAGAGGGCAAAGTGGAGTTCCAGGCCCTAGCTTTCAACTCGCCCTTGCTGGCGCTGCAAGAGCCGGCCCACGCGAGCCCCCAGGAACAGTGGGCGGGCAAGGCAGGCGGTTTGCCGGATTCGTACTCGTTCATAAAGACGGATAGCGATCACGTAATTCTGTATGCCCTGAAGCAGATGGAAGGGTTCTACGACACTGACGCTATCCTGCGGTTTTTTGAATGCGAAGGCCGCGAAGGAGATGTCTCGCTTCAACTCCCGCGTTCGGTTCGCGTGCTGGAAACGAATCTACTGGAGGATGTGGTCCTGGGGACAGTCGGAGAGGGCCAGACCATCCACTTCCATATGAAGCCCTGGGAGATTAAAACCTTGCGATTGGTTAGGCGCTAATACGGTCGTAGGGGCGGTTCGCGAACCGCCTAGGCTTGGCGACGCTCGGCCCTCCGGCTGGTGTTGAACCCGCCGCAATGCCCGCAAGTCCTTGATTCTCAGAAGCGCCCACCACTCCCCGACGACCCGGCACGACTTTGCGCCTTTTCACCCCTCCTGCCAGTTTGGCAACAGTCATTTTGCGCACTTCCTAATCTCAGAATCTGCGCCCACTTTTTGCCCTCGTGACGCTCCGTAATTCGCTAAGCTGTTTTGTTCCTTCGGCTTGAATCCATCCTGTTGACGTTTGTTGATCGCCTCGAGTTTGGCATGTAGCGTGCCCTCTCACAAGGTGCGAGGGACTTCGGGTCCTAGGGACCCGTCGTTCGACGGGTTGGGGGTTAGGGATTCCAGAAGTTCGACGAACTGGAGTTCTTAACCCCTATAGAATCTCAAGCTCAAACGCACGCCACGAATAGTTTCCTTCGCGACTCCAGGGCTACCCAACAGAGGAATAGGATAGTGAGTATCGCAAACCTATATCGGCCAATCTGCTCAAGGGGGCAACCTGGATGCGGTATTGATTGGAGTTGCAACCCTTTCGAACCTTCCGGCTACTTTGCACACAAGCAGGCATCGTTGCAGCGCACGATGCATTTCGGATGCAACGCATTGGATTTACGCAGGTTCGAGGGAAGCACGCTGGCTTGGAGCACGGCCGAGCGCCGCAATTCCCGAAGGGATGGGCAAATACGTGCTCACGGAAATAGTGGCTGCGTCAAACAGCCGCTACTAAGGAACGGGTCGTGCGATGTGGCTTAACAATCTAGACTACAAACCGCGGCTCGTTTTTTGGGAGGTTACCAAGGGGTGCAATCTACGTTGTATCCATTGTCGCGCCACCGCATCAGAACTCTCATCACCATTAGACCTACCTACAACCAAAGCCCTGAACTTAATAAAGCAAGTCTCTCAGTCATTCCTACCAATCCTAGTTCTGAGCGGTGGCGAACCTCTCTATCGTCACGACATCTTCGAGCTTTCGAGCTACGCCGCGTCCCTGGGGATGCGAGTGGCGCTGGCCACCAATGGAACGCTGGTTGACAAACAGGTGGCGCGCCGGATTCTCGAATCAGGAGTGCGGCGTGTTTCCATCAGTCTGGACGGCGCCGACGCTGCGACCCATGACGCGTTTCGCGGCATTACCGGCGCCTTCGACGCCGCACTGCGCGGCTTCCGGAACCTTCGCGAGCTGGGAATGTCGCTGCAGATCAACATGACGATTGCTCGTCATAATGCGCACCAACTTCCCGCAGTGCTGGAGTTGGCCAAAGAGATCGGGGCGGATGCCCTGCACACGTTCCTTCTGGTTCCGGTGGGTTGCGGCGTGGACATCGCCGCGGAGCAAATGGTGCCCGCCGCAGAATACGAAGCGATCTTGAACTGGTTCTACGATCGTTCGCTGGAAGGCGGGATCGAGCTGAAAGCCACCTGCGCTCCTCATTATTTCCGCGTGATGCGGCAACGCCGCGCCGCCGAGCGCCGGGCGGCCACGAGCGTACACATCGAGACGCGCCCGGTAGAAGCCGGCGGATCGAAAGATGCCATCGGCCCAACTGAAATGACTATGCCCGGGTCGACGGGCATCGCCCTCCATCCACACGCTGCCCCTTCCGGCTCGGCGCATCCCCAGGGCATGAACGCCATGACCAAGGGCTGTCTGGCCGGCACGGGCGTCTGCTTCATTTCACACCGAGGCGAGGTTTATCCCTGCGGATACCTGCCGGTCTTGGCGGGCGACCTAAACAAGCAATCGTTCGGTGAGATTTGGGAGAGCGCCCCGGTTTTTCAGCAACTGCGTAGCACGGATAATCTAAAAGGCAAGTGCGGCTATTGTGAGTTTCGTAATGTTTGTATGGGGTGCCGCGCACGGGCCTACGCGGCCAGCGGCGATTATCTGGACGAAGAGCCATTCTGCGTTTACCAACCCCGGCGGAAGGACTCCGCGGCGGGCATGCGGGAGGAAGTGACCCATGTTTCAGTTTAGCGATCTCGTTCGTGGTGGCGAACTGGTCCGCGACATAAAGCAGAAATTCCCCGAGACCGACGAGGTGTTCGTGAAGTTCGGCCTTCGCCCCTCATGCTATGACTGCTCGATCGAGATGGCTGCGCGCAAAGTCGGCGCCTCACTCGAAGACCTGATGGTGGAAGTAAACAAAGCGATCTACAAGAGCCGTGGCGTTACAGCTTGATTCTTTCTTAGGCGATCCCAGTTCGACGCTCACTCATGATACTCGCCCCTGATCACGCACAACCCAAGAGGACGGAGGGGCATTTTTCATACCCTTAATATACGCTCCCCCGTCCTTCTTGAAGCGCAGCCAAGCGCTCGCCTGAACTTGTCAGCAACAATAGACGGGCAGGGCTGAATCCCCCCTTCCCAGACGCGATCCAAAACTCATCGGCGTGGTGAGAAATCGAGGCTCGGGGACTCGTGTTTGGCAACGCCGTATGATATGCTTGTTTTGATGGTTGCGATTCGTTTCCCCCATCCCGAAGACCGAGCCCAGGGGTTCCTGCTGCTGGCTGCAGTGGGCACAGTTCGAACCCTGCGTGGCGAAGTTTACTTATGCACTGAGAAGGCCCTCGAGGTCCTTGACTCGAATCATATCCCCTACTCCAGAGTCTCCCCTCCAATAAACCAAAATGAAGTGGACTCGGTACGAAATACTCTTACCACTGCGATATAACGACGGCCGGCGAATCGAAGCAACAAAATTCGACCAAACCAATTTGGAACTTCTTGAGAGGTTCTCCGCCACCACAACCGATATGATCACGGCAGTGGGCTCCTGGAAATACCAGGGTACGCTTTATGAGGATCGGCTCCTTCGTCTCATCGTTGATGTCGAAGGATCACGGCCTGCGGACGAGTTCTTCCGTGAGTATAAAGAAGTCTTGAAAGCCGGATTCGAACAAATCGATGTTTGGATCAGTAGCCATGAGGTCGAGATTCTGTAGCCTCGCACACCCACGCCCTCCGGCCTCACCCTTTCCCACACCTTTCAAGCGAACTCCCACCCCCGGCATTTATCGATTTCGCATTGACTTCGGTTGAGGTAATGTCTTAGCTCTTCCAATCCGTATTCTCGAGCCAATTCACGGACACTCACACCCGGCCGCTTGGCTTTCAACACGAACCAACCTTCCGACGACAACCACTTATCTTCCGCTATGTCCTCTCCTCGCTCCTTGAGCAGCCGCCCGATCTTCTCAGGGCGGTTCAAATCCTGATGGAAGATGCAGCGGTCCAAGTCAAGTGTGAGACGAGTGACGTTCTTTCCATTGCCCTGGTTGTTGGTATCGTAGACCAGCTCTTCCCCATCGAGATCGTAAACCCGGCAATCCGGAATCCAGGTGGAACTAACCACGTAATAGTTATAGCTGATCGCCTGCGCCTGGAGCGAGCGGCCGGCCGAGTAGGCGCTCACCCAGATTACCAATTCCGCCCCCTGGTTGGAGAGCTGCTCCCAGAGTGGGGACCAGTTGACGTCGAAGCAGATGGCCAAACCTATTCGCCCGAAATCCGCCTGGTGGACGCACACGACCGACCCGGGTTGCACGGAAAGACCCACGCATTCTTCTCCCCACACAGGGTAGAGTTTGTTGTAGATACAGGCGACCTTTCCCTCGCGGTCAATTAGAACTGCAGAGTTGAAGCCTTGCTTCCCGTCGGTTCGATGGATCGGGCAAACAATGTAGGTTCGATGTTTCCTGGCCAGGCGCGACATCGCAGTGACGGTGGCGCCGTCGAGCGGTTCGGCACTCTCTTTGGTGTTGCCGCGAAACGTCTCGGGAAGCGCGATGATGTCCGCCCCCAAGGCTCCTTCCGCATCCACCTGACTGGCGACCCACTCCAGAGGGTGCTCTCCCGCGTGGAAGCCGAGACTAACTACTCGAACCGGGCGCCCGATCTTTTCCCCTGATGATTCCGGAGTGTAGACTCGCTCTCCTCCTTCCGTAGCGGCTGCCGGCGCCGCGCTGCTTAATCCCGCCGCCAACGCCGACACGCCCATCGCCGACCCCTTTAGGAATTCCCGCCTCTTCATGTCGTTGAACATCGTTCCCCCCTGGTACCGATTATGCCGGCGATTGTAACTCGCCACCGAGGGTGTTGTCGACCAACTTCGCCAGCGTGGCTGTCGGCCTGCCCAGAATCGTCTCAACCCGCCACTTCCCGCCTCGGCTCGGAGTGGTTCAGACACGAGAGTGGTTTTTTGCACTTGACATCGTCGCCCGTGTGACACTACGTTCCTGTTTCCGGGTTCTCGGATAAGGAACGTCGCTGTTACATAGGCTGAGAACCCCACCTGCCGGGCACGCCCCGAGGCCGCCCGAAAGAGAAGGAGAAATGCCATGCAACGTCGCGATTTCTTGTCGGCCGTGGGTCTGGGCGGTTACTCGTTGTTTGCGGGCGCCGGCCCATCGCCCGGCTCGCCACTCCCAGCGGCTGCCCTGTCTGAGAATGGGCCTGGCGGGCGGCGCGCCAAGATCGGCTGCGTCAGTTGGAACTTCCATAGCCTCGGTCCGGGTGCCCACCCCGAAGAGGCCATCGATTTCATTGGCAGCCTCGGCTTCGAAGGAGTGGAACTGATCGCCAACTCGCCCATGGACGTTGACGAATATTGGACTGATGCCACAATCGACCGCATCAAGAAACAACTGGAACGAAATCACCTGGTATTGAACCAGTTTCCTTTTTTTCAACCGGTGGTCGAGGATTTGACCAGCTCCGACCCCGAAAAGCGCAAGGTCAGCTTGGACTACTTTGAGAAGGGCTGCCGCATCGCGCATAAGCTTGGCGCTCCCATGGTGAACATCGTCGCGCCGTGGGCGCGGCAATTGAGCGCCACTGGCACTTCCTACCTGCCCCGCTACTTCCTGAGTGATGTCAAGCCCGGCGAGAAGTTTCACATCAACATCGCTCCGGGCTACAACTTCGATGAACTGTGGCCGCTTTTCATCGAAACGATGAAGAGTTGCCTGGAGCGCGCCCAGGCGCTCGGCATGAAATTCTCCATCGAAAACCACACTTACACCATGCTTCCCGTCTCCGACAGCTTCCTGCGCCTCTGCGACCACATCCCTAGCCCAGCTTTCGGCTGCAACCTCGACTGCGGCTGGGCCATGAACCAGCGGGACTATCCTCCCGTCGCCATTCACAAGCTCAATCGGCGCCTGATGAATCTTCACGTTCGCGATATCGACCTCACCATGCGCGAATACGTTCCCATCGGGCAAGGCGTGATGGATATCAAAGCCATTGCGGACGCGGTGAAAGCCATCGGCTTCACCGGCTTCCTCTCCCTTGAGCAGGACGGCTCGAGCGAAGATATGAAAGTGACCTGTCAGCGCTATATCAGCATGATGAAGGAGTACCTCGCGTAAAGGGAGAAGGCAGTCGGCAGTGGGCAGTCGGCAGTAGGCGGAAGGCAGCCGACGGCCACCGGCGTTGCGTGATTTGTGGGGCTGATGATTCCCCTCCCTGTTAAGGAGGGGGTAGGGGTGGTTGACTTTTTGTCCCCATTCATTGATCTTCCCTCGCGCCAGCCGGGCATCCGGAAAGCCCGCTTTTGGCGATTGGTCGTCGCATTCTGCGCTCGGACTGGCTTCGTTTTGGGTTCGTTTTGCACCTCATCAAAAAGTGATGTCCTTTATTTTCAGCAACTTCTTGGCTTTGTTTCCACGATTTTGTGTTTTCCCCGTTCTGCCATTCCGAGCGGCCATAGGCGTGGGCCCCACCTCAGCAGATAAGAATCCCGCTCCGATCCTCGCGTAGGGGCACGCCATGGCGTGCCCGTAGAGTAGGTGGCGGGGGATGATCGGGGAGCCCGGATGTCGCAGCCATCTGGTGCGGGCGTCTCGCCCGCAGTCGCGCGGGCATTCCTTCGTTACGCTCAGGACAGGCTCTGCCCGCGCTCGGGGAGCGGGACGGCTCCACGACGGCCGGACAGACGCCTGCGCTACAAAAAGACCCGCTCTTGGGGCCCAATCCGCGCATTTTGCGCTCAAATAGGCTTCGTATTGAGTTCGTTTTAGGTTCGTTTTTCAATGCGCTTCCTGTGTTTTCAATAACATACTGGCTTCGATCGTATATTTTTTGTATTTTTCTCGGGTTGCCCCAGGCTTCCGGCCTCGGACCCTCTCTGTGCCCTTCCGCATTTCGGGGCGCGATTCCCCCGCCTGGACACATGCTGCACGGGGAAGCTCACTATTTGAATTTAATTCGCGCATTTGGCACTCAAATCCGGGTTCGTTTTGAGTTCGTTTCCAAATTCCCGCTTGTGTTTTCAATAACATACTGGCTTCGGTCGTATTATTTTTGTGTTTTTCACGGGTCCTTCATTCCGAGCGGTCACCGGCGAGCGTCCCACCCACAGATCCACAATTTAGAAACCTCGTCGTCCCCGCGCAAGCGGGGCCCCACATCCGGTGGATTCCCGCCTGCGCGGGAATGACGTAACTTGCGACAAAGTGAGAAGGGGAATCTTGCTCTGTCTGGCATTTGGCACTCCAGCAGGCAACAACGGGAACCGCAGGCAGGGACTCAGGCATCGCAAGCACGATACGGAGACGGATCAGACCTTGCCAGCCCAAGGCTTCCGGCCTGGCCAGATCTCCAACGCAACCCCACGCCCCAACTCTAACCCAAGTTTTAACGTTTGGCAAGTCCCCAGAAAGTTAACAGTCCCGAGGGTACGAAGGACACGCGGATGGCGCATACAGGTAGAACAACGTATGCGCCACTCACGCTCAGGCAGTACGCGGAAGGCAGGGATCTCCTGTTCGCTGCACGCGAATCGAGAGCCTCAGCAAAAACGCCCTCTCCCATGTGAAGAGGGTGGCCCGCTGACGGCGCTTTCATCAGCCGAGCGGGCCGGGTGAGGGGTTTGGGGCCTGCGCTTGGCCCGGAGCCGAGTGGGGTCACTTCAGCTCGACGCCGGTCACTTCCCCTGATCGTGGGGCACGAGCACCGTAGCTGCCGCCGAAGCCGGGTTGCCGGCGTAGTCGCTGGCGCTGACCGTAATCGTGTAGGTCCGGCCATTCTTATCACCGCCGTTGCGAGAGGCCACCAGTGACACGACAAAGGAGTACGCTCCTCCCGTCCCCAGAGAACCCACAGAACAAGCCGGTTGGTCCTGCCCATACGAGTCGACGACAGCGCATGCCAGCGTGGTGGGATTGACTCCTGCGCCGCTGTCTGTGATCGCGCCCGAAACGGTGACTGGGACAGGTTTTCCGTTAGGCGGCCACAGGGTTGAGGGATTCGCCAAGATTGAGATTGTTGGCGGCATGTTGTCGATTCCTGTACCCGACAGGATGATGGGCTGAGGGCTGCCTGCAGCGTTGTCCGTGATGGAGATTGTGCCCGTTTGCGCGCCCAAGCCGGCCTGACCCACAGGCGTGAAGGTTACGTCGATCGTGCAATTCGCCCCAGCGGCCACTGTACCACCAGTGTAGGGGCAGGAAGTCGGAGTTGTAGCGAGTTCGAAGAAGTTCCCGTTGACGCTGACGGAGGTGATATTCAGAGTGGCATTGCCTGCGTTCGTCAAGGTTACTGTCTGCACGCCGCTTGAGGTGCCGACCTGTTGATTGCCAAAACTCAGAGAGCCGGGGGACAGGTTGGCCATGGGCCCGCCGAGAGTAATTGTGTAAACGGTTCCGTCGCCGTTCGCCCCCCCATCGAGCTGGAAGCCGTATAGTTGACCATTGGGGTGTTGTAGCAAACCACTTTGGCTTGTCGTCCCGTCTGTGCTCGTGAAGTTGTGAAGTACAGTCAACGTGCCAGTGGGCGTCATCTGGAAGATCGTGCCGTACCCATAAGCCCCTCCGAGCTCCGTCGTGCCATAAAAATTGCCGTCCGAGGCCTGCAGGAGCGGGCCCGACGGGCCGGCACCATCGCTGCTCACGAAGTTGTGAAGGATCGAAACCGTCCCGTTAGGCGTCATCTTGAAGATCGTGCCGCAGGTATTGGATGGACCAACCGGGCAGTTGTTCGGTCCCCCCACTTCAGTCGTGCCGTAGAAGTTCCCATCTTTTGCTAGGATCAGGGCTGCGCTCGAAGTTCCCTCGTTCTCCCCGAAGCTGTAAAGCGATGCAAAAGTGCCGGTAGGACTTATCTTGAAAATGGTTCCGCCCGTCTCGAATCCGTCGTCGTAGAGGCCGCCAAACAATGTAGTTCCGTAAAAGTACCCGTCAGGCCCCAGTACCAATGCGCAAAAAGGGCCTTTTCCATCTGGCCCGCTGAAGGTGTGCAGGTTGGTAAATGTGCCATCTGGCGCAATCTTGAACACTGCGCCGGATCCAAAGTTGAAGGCTACGCCATAGAAGTACCCGTCTGTCCCTTGTACAAGAGAAAAAGGAGCTGTCTGGTAACCGCTGTCAAAGATATCGAATGTGTGTAGTACTGTCAGCAGGCCGCCGGGCGTAAGTCTGTATACGATGCCTGGAATTTCGTGTGTGCCACAGGCGGTGCCGTAGAGATTGCCATCGGTGCCGAAAATCGGAGCAGTGCAGGGCTGTGCGCTGTCGCCGGGTGCGGAACCGAAGTTATACACGGTGGTGAGGGCGCCACTGGGGCTCATCTCATAGATTGTGCCCAAGTTGTTGGTGCCTCCCCAACCGGTCGCCCCCCACAGGTTGCCCTGGAGGTCCACCGTTAAGATCCCCGAGTCAGGATTGGCCCCATTTGAGCCGTCGAAGTTCGCCAACACAGTGAAGGTCTGTGCCGCGCTATCACCGGAGATCCCTAACAATCCAATTAAGACTAGAAACGCTAACCTAAGGATTGCATTTGTGTTGCTTTGAGTCCTCATATATCGCCTCCGATTGAATTAGTCCATTGTGTCAAGTGCCCACGTCATTCGTGCGACAGAGGCACCGCAAACCCCCGCGATTCCCAGTCTGGCAGGAATGACAGAGGTCTGAAGTGCGCATCTCTCGCGACTGAGACCGCTAGCCGATCACGCGAAGATTGCAGCGATCAGCCTCGCTTTGGTAAAATCCGCTGCATTCCGGATCGAAACTGTGCCGCACACGATCCGGTAGCGGCGGAAGGTATTCGGGGATGGTCCCGAATGTCCTTTGGAAAAGCTTAAGAATTTCTGAAGGTTCCCATGTCCGGTCAGACTGTCCGGTTTTACGAATTTGGCCCCTTCTCCATTGACTTGCTGTCACGGGTGTTGCTCCGCGACGGAAAGCCTGTACCTCTTGAGCCAAAGGTTTTTGACACCCTGCTGGTATTGGTTGAAAACCACGGCAAGGTGGTGAGCAAAGAGGAGTTGATGAAAGCGGTTTGGGGGGCGGACACCTTCGTTGAGGAGGGGAGCATCGCCCGTAACATTTCGCTATTGCGGAAGACCGTAGCCGAGGGGCTCGGGGACACCCAGTGCATCGCAACATTTCCGAAACGTGGATACCAGTTCGTCGCCGCGGTGCGCGAGGTGGCGACAAGCCGGTCGGAGGAAGGAGTTGAAGGGCACGGCCAGGGTTCCGAAGAGGCCGGCGGTGGGTACCCACAAGAGGCGCCCCTACGAAGTGGGCTTGCAGGGCTGCGGCGCCATCCTGTCGCGGTCGTCGCCGGATGCGTGGCCGTTTTGGCGCTGGTTCTAGCATATTGGTTTGTGCGTCCACTCCCGGCACCGGTAGTTGGAGGTCATCAAGCGCTTACTCACGACGGGCGGGAAAAGCGGGGTCCGCTGCTTACGGATGGGCCGCGACTCTATTTTGAGGAGAAAGTTGACGGCAAGTGGGTGTTGGCGGTCGCGCCAACCGTGGGAGGTAATCTCTCGACATATTCCCTTCCTTCACCTGACGTAAGAATCTCGGACATTGCGCCTGACGGCTCAGACCTGGTGGGTTGGGAGCCAGTTGCCGGAACCTCCGCGGGGACACTGCTGATCTGGCCGGTGGCGAGCGGTACCCCGGAGGTCGTGGCCGGTTCACGGGTCAAAGTGCCGACATGGTCGCCTGACAGAGCCAGAATTGCCTACGGTGATGGCATGCACAGCTTGTTCGTGGCAGGACGGCACGGGGAGAGCCCTCAGAAGGTTGCCACGGTCGAAGGACCAATAGACGATTTGCGCTGGTCGCCGGACGGGAAGTCCTTGCGTTTCTCGCAGCGAGACCCCAGGAGCGAAGTAGAGTCCATTTGGGACGTTCCTGCGGCGGGAGGCCAGCCTCACCCTGTACCTCTCGGCTGGAAGTATTCGGCTATGGAACCAGCATGGACTGCCGATGGGAGTTACTCTCTTTTCGTTGTGCGCGTGGGGGGCGAGCGAGCCATCTGGGCGCGGCGTGAGAACTGCAATCCGCTTCGCTGGCGGTGCCGGGAGCCGATCCGAGTCACCGCCGGTCTTGGCAACAATTTCGCACCGCTCCCAAGCCGCGACGGCAGGAAGCTGTTCGTGCTCAGCGGGCGAGACAAAAGGGAGTTAATGCGTTACGACCAGAAGTCAAGGACGTTTGTGGCCTGCTTGCCAACCCTTCTAGCTGGCGACGCGGACTTTTCTCCCGATGGGAACTGGGTGGTTTACGCGCGACTGCCGGAGCGAACCCTGTGGCGAAGCCGGACGGACGGAAGCAATGCCGTTCCCTTGACTTTCGCGGGTGCGGAGGCCTATTCGCCCCATTGGTCGCCCGACGGGAAGCGAATCGCGTACATGTCTATTTCTGCGCAGAATCAGTATAAAGCCTGTGTTGTCGCCGCCGGCGGCGGGCAACCCCAACAGGTAGTTCAAGGAGCGGGAGAGGAAGGCATTCCAACTTGGTCGCCGGACGGGAACTTCCTAGTCTTCGGGGACACCTTACATATCGGGCATGCCTCCAAAATGGCTGTTCACTTATTGGATTTAAGAAACCACCGACTCTCGACTTTGCCCGGCTCGAAAGGGCTTTGGACGCCCCGCTGGTCTCCTGATGGGCGCTACATTGCCGCTCTCGCATTGGGTGACGCGACCAAGGCCCAGTTGGGCAACTGCCAGTCGCTGTTGCTTTACAACTTCAGGGCACGCAACTGGTCCACGTTGGCGAATATCTGGAACGTTGCCAGCCTCGCTTGGTCCGGCGACAGTGAATATGTGTATTTCGTCGCTTCCGGACCTGCCATCGAGTTGTACCGTGTGAGCATAGCCACGAAGAGGGTCGAACACCTGTCGAGCATCGGCGTTTCTGGAGGGGGCGGGGGTGACTGGATCGGTGTGGCGCCGGACGGTTCCCCCCTGATTATCGGCGACACCCGCATCGACGAAGTCTACGCCTTGGACGTGCGGTGGCCTTGAGAGCAGGTGTCAGGTAGCGGGTGTCAGGTGTTAGGGGATGACCACAGCGCGGCATGTCGGCGGCATCGAAGATTCCAGATTTAAGATTTCAGACCAATAAACCAATTCCAGATTTGAGATTCCAGACCAAAAACCCTTGCGCGCCGTAAAAAACCTTGGGAACAGTAGTTGAGAGGCGACCTTCGTCTCTATGGGTAGACCACAGGCCGTTATTCATTCAGGCTTTGGCTCTCTCCTCCAAGACGCGGCGCAGAAGTGGCAGGGCGGCTCGATCCTTTTCCTGGCCGGTTTCTTCTTTCGTCTTAATCAAGCTTTCCAGTGTCGAAACGCGAACTTTGAGTGCCGGACCAACCTGCATTTCCACGGTTTCTTGGAGAAGCTGGTTGTAATCGCGGCCCTTTCCGATCGTTCCAAGAAGGTCGAGAGGCCCGAAGCGGGTCATCAATAGCTGATGTCCTTCAGAGGCAAGATGGGAAGGGCCGGGTTTCAATTCATGGCGGCCGGGAACGCGATAAAGGGCGCCCAACTCTTCCAAGGCTGCCGAGAGGCGGGTGAGGTTGTCCGGCTCGCGAGAATGGACGATGTCGAGATCAAAGGTCGCCAGCGGAGCACCATGCAAGACTGCGCAAACTCCGCCCACAATGATGAAATCGACCCCGTGACGGATGAGCGTTTCGAGGATCGCCACGTAATCAACTCTTGGCGTCTCCATCTCGGAGCCTCAGGAGAGATTTCACCGATTGCTGAAGGACTTGCAGGCGCTCTGCAGGTGTGAGCGACAGCATCCAGCGAATCAGGGTCAGGTCTACACCATCGTCACTGTGGGTCCCCTCGCTCCCGGGCAAACGCGGGGAAGCCTCCGTGGTGCGCGAGGAGTCGCGTTGTGCCATGTCACTCCCTCAAAGGGACTCGATGATTTCCTGCCGACCCACTCCCTTGTGTTTCGATACGGCGCGTAAAATGGCACTCAGAGTCCCCACGCGAAGGTTGCTGTGCGCGGGAACGGCAAGGCGCTGGTGAGTAGGTTCGGTGGTCTCCAACACGATGTGGCTGCCTTCCTGGTGCACGATACGATAGTCCCAACGGCGGCAGAGAGCTTTAACGAGGTCGTGGCCGCTCAGGTCGCGTGGAATCTTCATGAATTGGCGAGAACTTCGTCACGGACCAGATGGAGACGGATCGCGGCGGGCGGGTGAGGATGGTCAAAGTAAAAGGCAGACACGGCTTCTCTCACATTCCGGCGTAGCTCCTCCCAATTGTCAGCCTGAGTGACTATGCTCTCCGTCAGGCACTCTGCGACGAACCCACCATCAGGTTCCTGGCTCACCTCGAAAACGATATCGTTCATAGGTGCAGCTTATTCCATTCTCGCCAGAGATACAAGGCCACTGCCCTTCTCACGCCCAGTAGTTGCGGTCGAGCGAGCGGTACTGAATGGCTTCCGAGATATGGTCAGTGCCGATCGAGTCCGCGGCGGCGAGGTCGGAGATGGTGAGCGCCACTTTGAGGATTCGATCGTGGGCGCGGGCGCTCAAGCCCAAGCGCGTCATGGCGCTCTCCAGCAAGCGTTCGCAGTCAGCGGAGATGTTGCAATACTTGCGAATCTGGCGCGAGCTCATTTGCGCGTTGCAGTAGATTTTCTCGCCGGCGAAGCGGCGCAACTGCCGCTGGCGTGCTTTGATGACGCGCTCACGGATCTCCTGTGAGGTTTCGCCGCCCGAGTCCTGCCTCAGCTCCTGATAGCGGACGGCCGGCATATCGATGTGGATATCAATGCGGTCGAGCAGCGGGCCGGAGATTTTCGAGACGTAACGCTGAATGAGGGGCGGGGTGCAGGTGCACTCGCGCGTAGGATCGTTGAAGAAACCGCACGGGCAGGGATTCATCGCGGCGGCCAGCATGAAGCGCGACGGGAAAGTCAGGGACATCGAGGCGCGCGAGATCGTAACCGTGCCGTCCTCAACGGGCTGGCGCAATACCTCCAGCACGTTGCGTTGGAATTCCGGCAACTCGTCGAGGAAGAGCACGCCGTTGTGCGCCAAGCTCACTTCCCCGGGGCGAGGCACGGTGCCTCCGCCGATCAATCCGGCGTCCGAAATCGTGTGGTGGGGGGAGCGAAAGGGGCGAGTGCCGACCAACCCTCCACCGGGCTCGAGCAGCCCGGCCACGCTGTGGATCTTGGTGGTCTGAATCGCTTCATTAAAGGTCAGGGGCGGCAGAATGGTGGGGATGCGTTTCGCCAGCATGGTCTTGCCCGCGCCGGGCGGGCCGATCATCAGGATGTTGTGGCCCCCCGCCGTCGCCACTTCAATGGCGCGCTTGGCGTGAAGCTGCCCTTTGACGTCGCGGAAATCCACGCTGTACTGGCTGGCTTGAGCCAGCAGGGCGGCGCTGTCCACCCTGGCCGGGACGAACTCGCGCGTCTCGTTGATGAAGTCCAGGGCCTCCGGCAAAGAACGCAGGCCGTAAATCTTCAACTCTTCCACCACCGCCGCCTCGCTGGCGTTTTCCAGCGGCAGCACCATCCGCTGGATGCCCTTCTGCCGCGCCATGGCGGCAATCGAAAGAGCGCCCTTCACGGGGCGCAGGCTGCCATCCAGCGAAAGCTCGCCCAAGAACAATGTGTTCTTGAGGTCCGCTTTCAAGAGAACGCCTGTGGTGCCCAGAATTCCCAGGGCGATCGCGAGGTCAAATCCGGAGCCTTCCTTCTTCACGTCCGCGGGAGCAAGATTTACGGTGATCTTTTGGAAGGGAAATTCCAGCCCGCAATTCCTGATGGCGGACTGTATGCGTTCGCGGCTCTCGCGCACCGCGGCGTCGGGCAAACCCACCGTGGTGAAATTGGGCAAGCCGGCAGAAATATCGACCTCGACCTCAACCGGGTAGGCGTCGATGCCGAAGACGGCGGCGCTGAAAGCTTTGAAAAGCATGGGAATGCATTCCGGCAGCAAGGTACATGCAGGGAATGGCAAGCCGTGGGCTGCACTCGCAACGAGTGGAGAAATGGCCTGCCCTACCCTTGCCGGTGATCGGCCGAGCATGCCCCTCGAAGCTCAGGCCAGATAACTCTTTCGTGCCGGGCGCTGAGCCCTCAAGAGGGGTGGGAGTATACCAGAACAAACAACTTGACGTCCCGGAAATCGCGACCCGTGTCTCCCCTGGCCCGAGAACATCGAAAACAGGGTGTTGACATTCTACATCCTTGGGTGTAGAGTGCCTACATGGTAAAAGCCAAGAAAGAACTCTATCAAAATCGCATCGAGTTGTTGCAAGGCACGCTCGACATGCTCATCCTCCAGACCTTGCAGTGGGGGCCGCAGCACGGCTACGCGATCAGCCAGTCAATTCGCGGCCGCTCGGGCGAAGTCTTGCAGGTTGAAACCGGGTCGCTCTACCCGGCGCTGCACCGGCTGGAAAAACAGGGCTGGGTGACCTCGCAATGGAAACAAACGGAGAGCAACCAGCGCGCCAAGTTTTATCGCCTGACTTCCGCCGGCAAGAGGCAGTTGCTCTCGGAACAGGCCCGCTGGAGCCAGATCGTCAGCGCCATCGCCGGGATCATGAACCCTGCGGCGAGCGGGAGCAGCTAGTGGTTCGGCCTGAGAAGGAACGGATGTCATTCTGAGCTGCGCCTTGTGGTGGATCGCAGGAAATGCTGAGGGCAAGCTTCCTCGCGGAGTTTACCCTGAGCACCCAGAGCGAGATTCCTTCACTTCGTTCAGGACAGGCTCTTCGCTTCGCTCAGGATGACAGCGAAGGGCTCGGAATGACACCGCTGACTAAAGGCTGAGAGCCAAGTGGAGATGCTGGTGAATAGCGATCTCTGGTTTCGCCTTCGAGCGTTGTTTCGGCGCAAGTCCAGGGAAGAGGACCTGGAAGAGGAGGTCCAATCTCATTTGCGTATGGACGAGAGGGAACGTGTGGCGCAGGGTGAATCTGCCGGCCAAGCTCGAACCGCCGCGCTCCGCGAATTCGGCAACGTCGGGCTTGTGAAGGAAGTTACGCGGGATATGTGGGGCTGGCGCTGGCTTGAAACTTTGCGGCAGGACGTTCGCTTCGCCCTGCGCCTGTTACGCCGCAGCCCCGGTTTTACCGCCGTCGCCGTGCTTTCGTTAGCGCTGGGAATCGGCGCCAATACAGGCGTCTTCAGCCTGATCAACACCCTCATGCTTCGCCTTCTTCCCGTCCGAGATCCCGAGGGCCTCGTAGAGTTGCTGCACCAATATCCTGGGGAACCTCGGATGAACGGATACTCCTGGCAGAGCTACGAGCATTTTCGTGATCACAATCACGCCTTCTCCGGCCTTATTGGCTTCAGTCCCTCCCGGTTCGATTTGCGGGGCGAAGGCCTGGGTGGCCAGACAGTGGATGGCGAATACGTAGTTGGAGACTTCTTTCGTGTGCTGGGGGTGAAGCCCGCCGTCGGCCGCCTCATTGGACCCGAGGACGACCGGCTGGGCGGTGCGCACTCGGCAGTGGCCGTGGTGAGTTGGTCCTTCTGGAAGAGCCGCTTTAATCTGGATCCGCGAATTCTGGGCAAGCGAATCATTTTGCAGAATGTGCCGGTCGCGGTCATTGGAGTGGCGCCGCGTGAATTCTTCGGGCTGGAGATCTGGTCGCGGCCCGACGTTTGGGTGCCCACCGGCCTGGAACCCCTCATCGACGCCCCCGGCCGGACGTATTTTGGAGCGCCGCTCGCCTTGATCGGGCGCTTGAAGCCCGGCGTTTCCGTCGATCAAGCGCGAGCGGAAATGAGCGTGTTGTTCCAGTTCACTCTCGATGAAATGAGCAAAGGGAGCAAAAACCCCCTCATTCGCAAAATCAAATTGGAAATCGTGCCAGCGGGGGCCGGGCTGGCGTTCCTGCGTGACCAGTTCGAGCAGCCGCTGCTGGTCCTGATGGTGCTTGTCGGTCTGCTCCTTCTGATTGCCTGCACCAGCATCGCTACTCTGCTGCTGGCACGCGGGGCGGCACGCGAGCATGAAATGGCGCTGCGGGTTTCCCTCGGCGCCGGCAGGATGCGCCTTCTAAGGCAGGTGATGACCGAATCGCTGTTGCTTTCCGGCGTGGGCAGCCTACTGGGAATCCTGGTGGCCTATGTCGGCGCCCGCGCGCTGGTTCGGATTCTCCTTTCCGGGCGGCCGATTGTGGGGTTGCCGCCTCATTTCACGTTCGAAGTTCGGCCGGATGCCCACGTGCTGCTCTTCACCCTCGGAGCGGCATTACTGACGGGCGTGCTATTCGGGCTGGTTCCCGCTCTGCGGGCTGTGATATCGGCGCCGGCGTCCATGTTGCTGGGCGCCACCCGGCCCTCGCAGGCTCGAGCTGCGCGCTTGTTCGGGAAGAGCCTTGTCGCGGCCCAGGTGGCATTGTCCGTGGGAGTGTTGAGCCTCGCCGGCGTATTCACCCGCCACTTGTCCGACCTGCGGAATCAGCTCGGCTTTGAGCGCGACCACCTTCTGCTCGTGAGCCTCGATACGGCCCACACCGGGTATTCCGCGGAACAACTATCTCTCTTATATCAGGAGTTGCTGGGGCGCCTGGATGCTCTTCCCGGCGTGCGCTCGGCAACGATTGGTTCCCCCACTCCGATCTCAGGCGCTGGAGCGGCGAGCTTTGTAGACGTGGAAGGCCGCCAGCAGAAGCCCGAGGACCGCCGCTACGTGGCGATATCATGGATCGCGCCCAAGTATTTCCAGACGCTCGGCACGCCTTTGCTGGCAGGCCGTGATTTTACCTTCCAGGATGAAGGCGGCCCGCGCGTCGCGATCATCAACGAGGCCATGGCGCGATATTACTTCGCCGACGCTAACCCTATTGGAAAGCATCTCAGTATCGAGAAGGATTGGAAAAACATCGGCGGCCCGGACAAGCCGTATGAAATCGTCGGCGTCGTGGGCGATGCAAAATACGATGACGCGCACGGGGCGCCGCCACGCACCCTCTACCTGACCGCTTTCGGCGACGGCAGAATGTACGCAAGTGATTTCATCCTCCGCACCAGCATGCCCCCTGATGCAGTGACTGGTGAGGTACGGCGCAGCGTTACCGAGATACTGAAGGGCGTTGCGGTGCGCCACGCCACAACCATGTCCGAGCAGGTCGATGCTGCCCTCGTTCCGGAGCGGCTCATCGCCATGCTCTCCGGCTCATTCGGCACGCTGGGGTTAATCCTCGCCGCGATCGGCCTCTATGGCCTGCTGGCGTACACAGCAGCGCGGCGCACGAAAGAGATTGGCGTCCGCATGGCGCTCGGCGCGACGCGCGGCACGGTGACTTGGATG
>Ga0187891_1000882_pt1 | contig 27827 bp, 27 predicted proteins | sample June2016WEW_21_4_FD_132990 | JGI IMG/M metagenome (GOLD analysis project Ga0187891, IMG submission 132990) | Peatland microbial communities from SPRUCE experiment site at the Marcell Experimental Forest, Minnesota, USA - June2016WEW_21_40 | ecosystem: Environmental > Terrestrial > Soil >... | reverse complement strand
ACCCGCTCCCTCCGGCAAACGCAGCTCGATCGGCTCAGTGCGGGTCGTAGGCCCAGGTCATGTAGATGCCGCCCCAGGTGAAGCCGCCGCCGAAGGCGGCCAGCAGCAGCCGATCGCCGGCTTTGAGCTTGTTTTCGTATTCCCACAGGCATAGCGGGATCGTTGCCGCGGTGGTGTTGCCGTATTTGTCGATCGTCACCATCACCCGCTCCGCCGGAAGCCCGACGCGCTCGGCGGTCGCTTCGATGATGCGCCGGTTGGCCTGGTGCGGCACCAGCCAATCGACCGTGTCCTTGGTCAGGTGGTTACGCCGCATCAGTTCGGTTGCCACTTCGGCCATACGCGCGATGGCGAACTTGTAGACCGCGGCGCCTTCCTGGTGGACGTAGTGCAGGCGCTTGGCGACGGTCTCCGCCGTCGGCGGCATGCGGCTGCCGCCGGCCTTCTGGTGCAAGTGCTTCATGCCGGCGCCATCGGAGGCGATCAGCGTGTCGATGATGCCGTATTTTTTGTTCGGCTCGACGAGCACCGCGCCGGCGGCGTCGCCGAACAACACGCAGGTGGCGCGGTCGGTATAGTCGATGATCGCCGACATCTTGTCGGCGCCGACCACCACGATCTTGCGACAGGTGCCTCGCTCGATGAACTGCGCGGCAATGGTGAGCGCATAGACGAAGCCGGAACACGCCGCCTGCACGTCGAAGCTGCCGATGTTGCGAATATCCGCCATGTCGCAAATCAGATTGGCGGTCGAGGGAAACACGAAGTCGGGGGTCGTCGTGGCGCAGATCAGAAGATCGACGTCGCCCGGTGCGGTGCCGGTCTTCTGCAGCAGACCGCGCACGGCTTCGGCGCCCATATGCGAGGTGCCGAGGCCCTTGCCCTTGAGAATATGCCGTTCCTTGATGCCGGTGCGCTCGACGATCCACTGGTCGGTGGTGCCGACCATGCGCGCCAGCTCGGCATTGGTCAGCACGTCGGGCGGCACGTAACAATGCACCCCGGTAATCGCGGCGTGGACTGCGGATTTTTGCTGCTTGGTTGTCTTCGTCATGCGCCCGTGAACCGTGGGGGTTGCTCGAACACGGTGGCTCTCGTTAGCAGGATGGTTAAGCCATGCATAGCGCCGCGCCGACAATAAGCCATCAGGCTTCACCGGTGGCGGCGGCGAGATTGCGGCGGCCGCGGCGCGCCAGATCGAGCACGGTTGCCGCGGCCATCGCGCTCGGTGCCGCAGCGGCCGGCGCCATAATGCCATCGAGCCTGCCGAAGGCCTCGACCTGCCGCCGACGCTGCGGGGTGTCGGACAAGAGCGGAATCAGCGCATCAGCGAGCCGCTCCGGCGTGCAATTCCGCTGCAGGAATTCCGGGATGTCGTTCTCGCCGAGCACCAGATTGGCGAGGATCACGCTGTGCAGCGTCCCTTGAAATCCCATGATCCGTAGCGCCAGCTCTTCAAACAGCGGCAGCCAGTAGGCGGCAACGGTCGGGACGCCGGCCAGCGCCAGCTCGAGCGTCACCGTGCCGGATGCCGCAAGCGCGGCGCGCGCCGTGCGAAACGCGGCCCACTTCGCCGCGGGCTCGACCACAATGCGCGGCGTCACGGCCCAGCCGGCGACCGCCTCGCGCACCCGCGATGCCAGGTGGGGCATAGTCGGCAAAACCACCTCGATCGGTCCGACACGGGCGGCCATCCGCGCGATCGCTTCGCCGAAAATGCCGATGAGCCGCCGGATCTCACCGGAGCGGCTGCCCGGCAGCACCAGAACAAGCGGCGGCTCGGCGCGGCGGCGTTGCGCTTCATCCGCATCGGGATGCAGCTCCGCGACACGCTCGATCAGCGGATGGCCGACATAGATGCAGGGCGGACCGCCAAGCCGGACATGCGCGGCGGGCTCGAATGGCAGAATGGCGAGCACGCAATCGACATAGCCGCGCATCGCGCGCGCGCGTCCTGGCCGCCAGGCCCAAACCGACGGCGAGACATAATCGAGAATCGGAATCGTGGGGGCCAGGCGGCGCACGCGGCGGGCCACCCGGTGGGTGAAGTCGGGACTGTCGATGATAACGAGAGCGTCCGGCTGTGCGGCGACGATCGCAGCCGCGGTCTCGCGGATGCGGCGCAAGATCATCGGCAGCCGGCGTGGGATCGCATTGAGACCGATGATCGACAGCTCCCCGATCGGGAAGGGGCTGGCAATTCCCGCAGCCGCCATCGCCCACCCGCCGACGCCGGAGAGCTTCACCGCTCCGCCCTGCGCCAGGAGCGCGCGCGCCAATGTCGCGCCCAGCGCGTCGCCCGATTCCTCCGCGGCGACGATGTAAATCGACAGCGGCCGTGATTGCGGCTCATGCTTCATCACGCCGCTTCCTCGCGCACCCCGACGAGAAAAATCTTCGCGCGGTCCGCGGCAGCGACGACGTCGGCCGCTTCGGCGACGATCGTGTTGCCGGCGGCGACCGCCAATCCGGCAAGGCCGGCGCGCGCCACATGCTCGACTGTCTGCGGACCGATCGCCGGCAGATCGAAGCGGCGATCCTGGCCGGGCTTTGGCGCCTTGACGAGAACGCCCACACCGGGGGGCGTCACCACCCGCCCTTGGCGGCGCAAATCGGCAATGCGGGCGAGCAGATTATCGGTGCCCTCCGCCGCCTCCACCGCGAGCACGTGGTTGTCGGCGACCACCGCGGCCTGGCCCACGTCGAACGGTCCGAGCGCTGCGATCACCGTGAGCGCCAGCGCAATATCGGCACGGTCGCGCGGCGACGGCTGATAGCGGCCCAGCACGCCATCGGGCACGACGATGTCGGGCGCTACTTCCTCGACACCGATGACGCGCAAGCCGCCCTCTTCCGCCAAGCGCGCGACCCCGGACAACAGCCGGTCATCGCCGCCGCGCAACATCCGGATCATGCGCGGCAGCAGCCGGATCGACTGCCAGTCGAGACGGATTTGCGTGAGCGGCGGCCGCAACAGCGTGCCGATGAACAACAGCTCGCGGCAATGCTCCGCGCGGACCAGCCGAAGGAAGCGCCCCGCCTGTCCGATCGCGATCCAGTGATGGTCGTAGCGCTCGACCACCTTGGGATCGGCCCAGCCCCTGACGGCGAACATCACCGGCCGCCGGCCTCGCCTCGCCACGGCGTCGGCGACCGCGCCGGGAAAACTGCCGCCGCCGCAGATGATCGCTAGCGGCTCGCGTCCCGGCGCGTCAACCATTCATCGGCTCATTGGGCTGCTTCATCGCCGCGCTCGTCCGCTTGCCCGCCGGCGCCAGGCCGCATCAAAGGGCGTTTGCCGCGCGAGCGCATGAACCCGACGATCTTGCCGACCAACGGATCGTCGGCAAACTCGCGCTCCACCGCATCGATGCGGTCCGCCAGCCGCCCCGCGACGAAGAACAGGCTGCGATAGGCGCGGCGCAGCCGATGCAGCTCCGCCCGCGTCGCGCCGCGCCGCCGCAAGCCGACGATGTTCAGCCCGACCAGCACCGCGTCCTGGCCGAGCGCAAATCCGAAGGGAATGATGTCGGCGCGCGTGGCCGACATGCCCCCCATCATGGCGCCCTCCCCGATCCGCACGAATTGATGGATCGCCACGTGCCCGCCGAGGAACGTGTAATCGCCGACACCAACGTGACCGCCGAGCACGGCGTTGTTGGCCAGGGTCACGTCATTGCCGACCTGGCAATCGTGCCCGACATGGGATCCGGCCATGAAGAAGCAGCGCTCGCCGACGCGGGTCACTCCGCCGCCGTCTTCGGTCCCGGTATTCATGGTGACGCTTTCGCGCAGCTCGCAGCGCGCCCCGATCACCAGCCGCGTCGCCCCGCCGCGATAGTGCACCGATTGCGGCGGCGTGCCCAGCGAGGCGAACGGATAAACGACGGTGCCTTCGCCGATCGTCGTAACGCCGGTGACATGGACATGTGCAAGCAGGCGCACGCCGTTTTGCATCTCCACCTGCGGCCCGACGATGCAGTAGGGCCCGATCTCGACGCTGTCGCCAATGCGCGCGCCCGCGGCGACACGCGCGGTCGGATCGATCACCATCTAGCCCTCGGTAATGATGGCCCCGACTTCGGCCTCGGCGATCAGAACACCGCCCACTTTGGCCTCGGCCCGGTACCACCACATGTTGCGCCGGCGCGCGATCTTATTGACGTGATATTCGATGGTGTCGCCCGGCACCGCCGGCTTGCGGAATTTGGCCTTGTCGATGGTGAGGAAATACATCGAGCTGCGACGTTCGCGCGACCCCATGAGACGCAGACATAACACGCCCGCCGTCTGCGCCATCCCCTCGATGATCAGCACCCCCGGCATCACCGGATTTTCCGGAAAATGACCGAGAAATTGCGGCTCGTTGATCGTGACATTCTTGATGCCGATGGCGTGGTCATCGCCGCGCATGTCGACGATACGGTCGATCATGAGGAAGGGATAGCGATGCGGCAACAACCGCAGGATCTCGCGGATGTCGGCGGCCTCCATTTTCTCCTCGCTCATTCGCTCGCCCCCTCGGACTTACGGCCGCTGCGTACCAGACGACGAATGGTGGCCACTCCGCGTTTCCAATCGCCCGCCGGCTCAGCCGGAAAGCCGCCCCAGCGGGCGCCCGGCGGGACATTCGAGGTGACGCCGGCCCGCGCGCCGAGTATGGCACCGCTCCCGATCGACAAATGATCGCCGATGCCGACCTGCCCGCCCAGCATGACGAAATCGCCCACCTCCACGCTGCCGGAGATTCCGGTTTGCGAGACAATCACGCAGTGCCGCCCGATCGAGACGTTGTGTCCGATTTGCACGAGATTGTCGATCTTGGTGCCCTCGCCGATGACCGTGTCTCGGGTCCCGCCGCGGTCGATCGTGGTGTTGGCGCCGATCTCGACGTCGTCTTGAATGATGACGCGGCGGGTTTGCGGGATTTTCTGATGCCCCTTCGGGCTCGGAAGATAGCCGAAGCCGTCCTGACCGATACGGGCGCCGGGATGAATGATGACACGATCGCCGATCAGGGCGCAGAGCACGGTGGTGCCGGCGCCGATCGCGCAGTCGCGTCCGATGGCGACGCGCGGGCCGATCACCGCGCCGGCGCCAATCAGCGTGCCGGCTCCGATCTCGGCGCCCGGCCCGATCACCGCCAGCGGATCGATCGTCGCGCCCGCCTCGATTCGCGCCGAGGCATGCACCTGCGCACTCGGCGCGCGTCCGCTGGCGCCGAACAGCGAGGACGGCCGCAACGCCACGGGAAATAGCGCACGCGCCACCGCGACGAAGGCGCGATAGGGCTCCGGCGTCACCAGCACCGCAAGAGCATCCGGCGCGGCATCCTCAAACTGCGGCTTCAGCAGGCAGGCTCCGGCGCGCGTCACCGCCAATTGACCGAGATATTTCTTATTGTCGAGGAAGCTGATGTCGGAGGCTCGCGCCGTATCCAGCGGAGCGATGTTGCCGATGCGCCGGTCGAGCGGAGTGCCGGCGCGCGGCTTGGCACGCGTGAGCGCGGCGATCTCTCCGATCGTCAGCTCGCGTTCTATTGGGAAGAAGTCCGGCATGCGCCCGCCGTTGACGAGGGCCGCGGCCGCGATCAGAACCGCGTTCCGCCGCCGAACTGGAACCATTGCGTGCGGTCATAGGGCTGTTTCAGAACCGGATAGGCAAGGTCAAACCGCAGCGGACCGAACGGCGAGTCCCAGATCAGGCTGGCGCCGACCGATACGCGCGGCGCGGCAGTGTCGCTGTATTGCATGCCGCACTGGCAAACAAAGGTTCCCGTCCCGGGTATGGTGACGTTGCCGTTGACTTCGCCGGTTGCCGGATACTGGGTCTCTCCTTTGTAACCCCACTCTGAACCGGAATCGACAAAGACGGCACCGCGGAAGCCGGAATCCTTGGGCAGGAAGTAGAATGGATATTGCATCTCAATACTGGCCCCCCAGTACATAGTGCCGCCGAGCGGATCGCCCGCCGTGAACGGCGTGGTGTCGCGCGGACCGAAGCCGGCCGGCTGAAATCCGCGCACCAGATTGGGGCCCATCTTGAAATCGTCGAGCATGCGCACATAGCCGCCATTGGAAACGCATGTGCCGCTGGTCGGGCAGCCGGTCAGGCCCAACATGTCGCCGCCCTGCAGATGCAGAATGCTGATCAGATCGGAGACGATTTCGTAATAGCTGCGTAAGTCGACGGTGGTGCGAATATAGGCCGCATCGCCGCCGAGACCGGCGAAATCCTGACCGAAGCTGACGAGGATGCCGTTGGTGGGGTGCTTGTTGTTGTCAAGCGTGTTGTAGGTAAATCCATATCCGGCCAGCGAGGTCAGATAGCCGCCCTGGGCAAGCTCCGCACGCACCGGTAACGAGGCCTGACCGATGGACGCCTGGCCGAGAGCGGCGCCGGCGAGGAGGCAGTTCGTTTGGTTACCGCTCGCCACGGCACCGAAGTAGCCGGGATAGGCGAGGCCCGCGGCCGCCGCGCCGACGACGCCGGTCCACGTCGGAAAGGTGCTCTGGAAATCCGGATTGATGTTGTTGCAGTCGTCCATGGTCGACGACAGCTCGATCTGCTGCCAATAAATCGAATAGCGCAGTTGCATGGTGAGGTCTTCGCGCAGCGGAATGCCAAGCTTCAAGCTGGTGCCGATCGTCTCGGTTCCGTACGAGATATAGGGGTTGGTCAACGACTCACGGGCGAACAAATCGACGCCGCCGGACAGCCGCTGGTCGAGAAGATAAGGCTCGACGAAATTAAGCTCGACGCCGCGAATATATTCGCCGTAGGTGAGCGAAGCCTTGGCGAACCGGCCGGTGCCGAGCAGGTTCTTTTCCGAGACCGACACCTGCCCCATCCAGCCGTCCGCGGTCGAGAAACCGCCCATGATCGAGAAGTCGCCGGTCGACTGCTCCTCGACGTCGACGTTGATGACCACCCGGTCCGGCGCCGAGCCAGGTTCGTTGGTGATCTTCACCGTTTTGAAGAAGTTGAGGTTCTTGATCCGGCGCTCGGCGCGATCGATCAAGGCGCGGTTGTACGGATCGCCTTCGGAAATATCGAACTCGCGCCGGATCACATAATCGCGGGTCCTGGTGTTGCCGCGGATATTGATGCGCTCGATATAGGCGCGCACGCCTTCATCCAAGGCAAACACCAGGCTGATGGTGCGCGTCTGCGGATTGCGGTCGCCGCGCGGCCGCACCGTAGCGAACGGATAGCCGTGCTTGCTGATTTCGACGGTGAGGCTCTCGACCGTCTTCTCGACAGCGTCGCTATTGTAGACGTCGCCCCGTTTCATCCGCAGGATGGAGCGCAGCGATTGCGGATCGACGGCGCGGATATTTGATTGAATGTCGATGGTGCCGAAGTGGTACTGCGGCCCTTCCTCGATCGTGAAAGTGACGATGAAGCCCTTCTGCGCCGGGTCATACTCGCCGGTCGCGGAGACCACCTGCACGTCGGCATAGCCGTGGCTCAGATAGAAGCGGCGGATCAGATCGCGGTCGGCTTCGATGCGATCGGCGTCATAGACGTCGGTGGTCTGCAGGAAGCTCAAGAAGTTCGAGGTCGAGGTCTTGACCACTTCCTTCAGGCGGTAGGACGAATAGACTTTGTTGCCGACGAAGTTGAGGGCTTTGACGCCGGTTTTCTCGCCTTCCTTGACCTCGAAAATCAGGTCGACGCGATTGTTCGGCCGCGCGATGATCTTCGGCACGACCTGGACGTCGAAACGGCCGTTGCGATGATAGACCTCGATGATGCGCTGAACGTCCGCCTGCACCGTCGGACGCGACAGCGTCCCGCGCGCCTTCGATTGGATTTCCTGCTGGAGCTGCTCGTCCTTGATCTTGCTGGTGCCCTCGAAGACCAGTCGATCGATGACCGGCGCTTCCACCACGGTGACGACCAGGTGGCCGCCTGCCTGGGAGATGCGTACATCCTCGAACAGGCCTGAGGCGTAAAGCGCCTTCAGCGCGGCGTCGATCTTGGCGGCATCGAGAGCTTCGCCCGGCGCAACCTTGAAATACGAGCGGATCGTGTCGGTTTCGACGCGGCGGTTACCCTGGACGACAATCGAGCCCCCAGTCATGCCGGTTTGCGCCGGCGCCGCAAATGCCGCCCCGGGAGCATAGCCAAGCAATACCCCGCCGAGGAGCAAGCCGGCCACGACAAGCCCTCGTCTTACCCACACACACATTTCCATGCGCAAAGCGCCCTTATTCCCCTCGTGGCCGCCCCCATGTGGCGGGTTACTCGCAGTCTCCCTTGGCTCTGTTTGACGTCTCAACCTGCCGAATATTTCTCTCCGCTTGATTGAGACACCCAGCCTCCTTCACCCACGCACCCCTGCCTGCCTTCGGCGATCGCCTTAGGACGTCGTCAGATGAACGATGTCATTGAAAGTTGCAAATATCATCAGCATCAGGACGATCGCGAGACCGATGCGGAAACCGACTTCCTGGGCTCTTTCGGAGAGCGGGCGGCCGCGCAGCGCTTCGATCGCATAGAACAAAAGGTGACCGCCGTCGAGCAGCGGAATCGGAAACAGATTGAGCAATCCGATCGACACCGACAGCACGGCGGCGAGTTGGATCAGCGGCACAAAGCCGAAACTCGCAACCTGTCCGGACATTTGCGCGATGCGGATCGGGCCGCCCAGCTGGTTGGCAGCCTCGCGGCCGACGATAACGCCGCCGATATAGCCGAGCGTCCGATCGATAACCGACCAAGTCTCCTGCACGCTCATCCAAACGGCCTGCGGCGGCGCCACCGGGTGCAGCTTCAGGTCCTCGGGAGCCATCGACCGGCTGATGCCGAGAACCCCGATGCGCTGCACGTTGCCGAAATTGTCCTTGACCTCTTTCAGCGCCGGCGTTGCCTTGAGCACCTGCTGGACGCCGTCGCGATCCACCGTGACGGCGATGGTTTCGCCCGCGCTGGCGCTGACGATGCGCTGCATCTCGGCGAAGTTGTCGATGGGGCGGCCGTCGATCGCCACGACGAGATCGCCGGGCTTGAAGCCTGCTGCCGCAGCGGCGCTGTCCGGTTGGACGGAATCCACCCGGGCGCTCATCGTCTGCTTGCCGTAGAGCATGAAAACGGCGGCGAAGATCACGATCGCCAAGATGAAATTCGCCAGCGGCCCGGCCACGACAATGGCGGCGCGCTTGAGCACCGGCTGAAACGCGAAGCTTTGCGCGCGCTCCTGCGCGTTCATGCTGGCGATGCGCGCGGCATCAGGGACGCTTGCTGCGTTCTCGTCGCCGAAGAACTTCACGAAGCCGCCGAGAGGAATGGCGGAGATTTTCCAGCGCGTCCCGTAGCGGTCATTGAAGCCGATGATTTCCGGCCCGAAGCCGATGGAGAACACCATGATCCGCACGCCGCACCAGCGCGCGATCAGAAAATGGCCGAGCTCATGAAAAAAGACGACGAGGCTGAGAACAAAGACAAAGGGAATGACATACCCGACAAGGCCGCCCCCGAGCGCATGCACATGCGACAAAAAATAGGACCCCATGACCTCGCCTACCCCATCCCCTGATTATTCCGGCCCAATTCTTAACGTTAAGATGCCATTGCGGCAATTTCGGGCAAGAGTTCGGCCGCCAACCTTCTTGCATTATGGTCAATGGCGATCGCGTCCTCGACGGATTGTGGCTCCGCCGTCGCGCCGCGCCGTTCTGCTGCATCGAGCGTCGCCTCGACCAGGGCGGGAATTCCACCGAAACCGAGGCGTCGGCCGATGAATTCCCGCACCGCGATCTCGTTGGCCGCGTTGAGTATCGTCGGGGCGGCGCCGCCGGCGGCGAGCGCCCGGCGCGCAATCGCCAGCGCCGGGAAGCGGATGGGATCGGGCTCCTCGAAGGTCAGCGTGGCAAGCCGGGCGAGGTCGAGCCGGGGCGCCGGCGTGCCCATGCGGACCGGCCACGCCAGACAATGGGCGATCGGAATCCGCATGTCCGGCGACCCCAGCTGGGCGACCACCGAGCCGTCGCGGAATTCCACCAAGCCGTGAACGATGGATTGCGGATGCACCACGACGTCGAGCGCCTCCGGTCCCAGCGCGAACAGATGGTGGGCCTCGATGAGTTCGAGACCTTTATTCATGAGGGTCGCCGAATCGATCGTGATCTTCGGGCCCATGGACCAGGTCGGATGCTTGAGCGCCTGCTCCACCGTCACCTTGCGGATGGCTTCGAGCGACCAGGTGCGAAATGGCCCCCCAGAAGCGGTCAAGACGATGCGGCGCACGTCCTCGCGCCGGCCCGCGCCTAACGCCTGGAAGATCGCGTTGTGCTCGGAATCGACCGGCAGCACCGTGGCGCCGGCAGCCGCCGCCCGCCGCATGAACAGCGCGCCGGCGCAGACCAGACATTCCTTGTTGGCAAGCGCAACCGTTGCGCCGCGCTCGGCCGCGGCGAGCGTCGGCTCGAGGCTGGTGGCGCCGGTGATCGCGGCCATCACCCAATCGGCGGGCCGCTGCGCCGCCTCGACGACGGCCGCGGGACCGGCGGCAGCCTCAATGCCGGAGCCGGAAAGCTCGGCTTTGAGTTCGCCATACGCGTCGGGATCGGCGACGGCGGCAAAGCCCGCGCCGAGTTCGCGCGCCAAGCGCGCCAGCGCCGCGGCATTGCGGTGCGCGGTCACCGCCGCGACGCGATAGCGGGCGGGATCCTGCCGCAGGAGATCGATGGTGCTCGAACCGATCGAGCCGGTGGCGCCGAGTAGCGTCACCGTGCGCGGCACGGGCGCCAGCTCGACTCTGGCCCGGGGAGGCTTCTGCTTCATCAGCTTACCATACCAGGAAGCCGCGGGCCGGCGTACCTGTTCCCTCACGAATGATTCCGATGACAAGGGCGGCGAAGGCGGCCACCAGGAAGCCGTCGAGGCGGTCCATCAAGCCCCCATGACCCGGAATAAGTCGGCTCGTGTCCTTGGCCCCAAAGTGCCGCTTGACCGCAGACTCGAACAGGTCGCCGGCCTGCGCCAGGACTGAAAGCACGAACGCCATGACCGCGATGATCCCCAGCCTGCCGAGTCCGCTCGCATAGGCGACCGCGACGCCTGCGGCAACCCCCCCGGCGAGTCCCCCGACCGCCCCCGCCCAGGTTTTGTTCGGGCTGACCTGCGGCGACAACCGCGGGCCCCCGATCGCTCGACCGCAGAAATAGGCAAAAATGTCGGTAATCCAGACCGTTGCGAAGAGAAATAAAAGTGCCGTGAGACCCCAATCCGGATCGCGGCGCAACAGCGTGGGCCCGAGCAGGGTCGCACCGGCATAGGCCACCCCGCCGGCGGCCCAAACCGTCGATGCCGAGGCGGGGCCGTTGCGCGGCCAGGCAGCCGCGACAAGCCCGGCCAGCACCAACCCGATCGCGATCATGCCGAATGCGGCGCCGGGCAAGCCTAGCCCGACAAGCGCAGCCGCCCCGAGCAAGGCCGCCAATCCCGGCGCCAGAATTCGAGGGTCGCCGTTGCGGGCGACCAGCGACGCCCACTCCCAGAGCACCGCAGCGGCCGCGACCGCGCAGAGAGCGAGAAAAATCCAGCCGCCGGCGTAAGTGCTCGCGAGCGCAATCGGCACGAGCACGGCGGCGGAGGCCACGCGCAGCATGAGATTGCCGCTGCCTCGTGCCGGCGCGACGGTTTCGCCGGCGCGGCCGGCGCGATGGTCAGGCGCGATCACGATCCGGTCTTCACGATCCGGTATTGGCGACCAAGCCGCCGAAGCGGCGCTCGCGGCGGCGGAACTCCACGATCGCGCCTTCCAGCGCGGCGCGGTCGAAATCGGGCCAGTTGACCGGCACGAAAACCAGCTCGCTATAGGCCGCCTGCCACAGCAGGAAGTTGGAAAGCCGCTGTTCGCCGCTGGTGCGAATGATCAGGTCGGGATCGGGAATATCGGGCGCGTGAAAAAAGCTGCCGAGCCGCTCCGGCGTTATCTCGGCGGCCGAGAGCCGGCCTGCCGCCACCTCGATCGCCAGCCGCCGCGCGGCGCGCGCGATCTCCTGCCGCGCGCCGTAATTGAAGGCCACGACCAGCGTGAGGCCGTCGTTGCCGCGCGTCAGATCTTCCGCCTCCTGCAGTAGCAGGCAGATGTCGCGATCGAGATCGTCGCGCTCGCCGATGATGCGCACGCGCACATTGCTTTTGTGCAAGTCGGCCAGATCGTTGCGGATGAAGCGGCGCAGCAGACCCATCAGGTCGCGGATTTCCGACGGCGGCCGCGACCAGTTCTCTGAGCTAAAGGAGAAAATGGTCAACACGGAAATGCCGAGATCGGCCGCCGCGCGCACGGTGCGGCGCAAAGCCTCGACCCCGCGGCGGTGGCCTTCCACCCGCGGCATGCCGTGAGCGGCCGCCCAGCGCCCGTTACCATCCATGATGATGGCGACGTGGCGGGGCACCTCGAAGGAGTCGCCTCCGGCCGGCAGTGGCTGCGCGGCCTTGCTTCGCGATCGTGCAACGTCACTCAAACGGTCATGATCTCCTTTTCCTTGCCGGCCAAGAGCCGGTCGACCTCGGCGATGGTCGCGTCGGTCGCTTTCTGCACCTCGCCGGCTTGGCGATTGTGTTCGTCCTCGCTGATCTTGTGCTCCTTCTCCAGCTTCTTGAGAAGGTCGAGGCCGTCGCGGCGGACGTGGCGTACCGCCACGCGCGCGGCTTCGGTGTATTTATGGGCGACTTTCACGATTTCACGCCGCCGCTCTTCGTTAAGCTCGGGAATACGCAGTTTGATGACCTGCCCTTCGGTCGAGGGCGTCAATCCGAGATTGGCCGCCGAAATGGCCTTCTCCACCGCGTGGATCATCGACCGATCCCAGACCTGGACGTTGAGGAGCCGCGGCTCCGGCGCGCTGACCGTGGCCAGCTGATTGAGCGGCATTTGGCTGCCATAGGCCTCGACGTGGACGTGTTCAAGCAGCGCCGTCGAGGCGCGGCCGGTGCGCAAGCCCGCCAGCTCCTGCTTGAGCGCGGCCAGCGCGCCCTGCATGCGGCGCTTGAGGTCATTCATGTCGAATGTGGTGGTTGCCATGGCGCCCTCCGCGATCCAACCGGCCGCTTTCGCCCACTGCGCGCAGCTTCAGCCGACAGTGGTGAAGTGACCCTTTCCGCGCACGACGGTCTCGATCGCACCGTGCTCCCGGATCGAAAACACGATGATAGGCATACGGTTCTCCCGGGCAAGCGCGAAGGCCGTCGCATCCATGATTTTCAAGTTGCGGTCGAGCGCCTCCTGATGGTCGAGACGTTCGTATCGCTTCGCCGTCGGGTCCCGCTTGGGGTCGGCCGTATAGACCCCGTCGACGTCGGTCGCCTTGAGAACGGCGTCGCACCCCATCTCGGCGGCGCGCAACACCGCCGTGGTGTCGGTGGTGAAGTACGGATTGCCGGTGCCGCCGGCGAAAACGATGATGCGGCCGTCGTCGAGATGCCGCAGCGCGCGCGCCCGCTCATAGGTCTCGCAAACTTGCGGCATGGCCAGCGCCGACATGGTGCGGGCGCTGACGCCGGCCCGCTCGATCGCCGCTTCCAGGACCAGCGCGTTCATCACGGTCGCCAGCATCCCCATCGCATCGGCCGTCGGCCGCGACAGTCCCTCCTCGGAGATCTGCGCGCCGCGCAGAATATTGCCGCCGCCGACCACGACGCCGAGGCCTATGCCCAGCTTATGCACGCTGACCAGATCGGCGGCGAAGCGGTCGATCGTCGCGCGATGGATACCGAATTTTTCCGGACCGCTCAGGGCTTCGCCGGAGAGCTTGACGATCAGGCGTCGGTAGTTCGACTTCGCCATCGCAACGTTCCGCCCCTCGCCGCCGCCAGCGCGGTGGATTTCAATTCCAGCGGCACATTGGACTGAATCACCAGCGGCGCGACTATACGGCTATCGCATCTGCAGGCGAAACCCAACAGCGCGGTACTGACTTCGGCTGGAGCATGATCTTTTCCGAAAACCGGCTTCCACTTTTCGGGATCATGCTCTATTGCGTGCCGGCCAGCGCCGCCACCTCGCCGCCGAAATCGCCCCCGGGCCGGTCGATGCCTTCGCCCAGTGCATAGCGCACGAAGCCGCCTATCCTGATCGGCGCGCCGGCCTTCGCCTCGCTCTCCTTCAGCGCTTGGGCCACGCTCTTCTTATCGTCGAAGATGAAGCCCTGATCGAGCAGGCAGACTTCCTTGTAGAAGGTCTTCAGCCCCGACTCGACGATCTTGTCGATGACGTTGGCCGGTTTGCCCTGCGCCTTGAACTTTTCCGCCAAGATGTTCTTCTCACGCTCGACCGTGGCCGGATCGAGCCCGGACACGTCGATCGCCTGCGGGTTGGCGGAGGCGACATGCATCGCCACCATGCGGCCGAAGGCTTTGAGCTCGTCGGTGCTGCCGGCGGATTCGAGCGCGACGATCACGCCGATCCGGCCCAGGCCGTCGGCCACGGAATTGTGCACGTAGCTGGCGATGACGCCCTTGCCGACCGACAGCGCGGCGGCCCGGCGCAGCGTCATGTTCTCGCCGACCTTGGCGATCGTCTCGGAGATGGCGTCGGCGACGGTGCGGTCGCCGACCCGCGCGGCGAGGATTTTGTTCACGTCGGGCCCGACGTCGAGAGCGACGTCCGCGATCATCTTCACCAGGCCCTTGAACAGGTCGTTGCGCGCCACGAAATCGGTTTCGGAATTGACCTCGACGACAAGGCCCTTGCTCGCCGTGAGCGCGACGCCGATGAGACCCTCGGCCGCGACCCGTCCCGCCTTCTTGGCGGCCTTGGCCAGGCCCTTCTTGCGCAGCCAGTCAACCGCGGCCTCGAGATCGCCGCCGCTCTCGCCGAGCGCCGCCTTGCAATCCATCATGCCCGCGCCGGTCTTGTCGCGAAGCTCTTTCACCATGCTCGCGGTGATGTTCGTCGCCATAAAGTTAGTCCCTATCCCATCGTCATTCCGGGCCGGCGGGCTTCGCCCGCGCCCCGGATTGACGCCAGCGCTCACTCGGCTTCGGTGGCCATCTGTTCCTTCGCCCGGGCGATCCAGCCTTCGATGCGGCCGGGAAGCCCGATCTCCTCGCCGATCTTGTGCGCGGCAACCGGCGACAGTTCGGCGATCTGCCAGACGTGGAAGATGCCGAGGTCGTTGAGCTGCTTTTCGATGGCCGGCGAGGCGCCGGGGAATTTTTTCAGATCGTCGGCCACGCCGCGCGGTCCGGACAGCGGCTGGAAGCCCAGCTTGTCGGTCTCGGTCGGCAGTTGCTCGGCCACCTCCGGCTCGACCAGGCCGCCGAGATCGATGCGTTCGCCCTGCGCCCGCGAAATGCCGTCGATCACCGCCTTGGCGACGAGATCGCAGTACAGCGTGATGGCGCGGCTGGCGTCGTCATTGCCGGGCACCACATGGGTGATGCCATCCGGGTCGCAATTGGTGTCGACGATGGCGGCGACCGGAACCCCGAGGCGGCGCGCCTCCTTGATGGCGATGTCTTCCTTGTTGGTGTCGATCACGAACAGAAGGTCGGGAAGCCCGCCCATGTCCTTGATGCCGCCGAGCGCCCGATCGAGCTTGTCGCGCTCGCGCTGCAGCGTCAGCCGCTCTTTCTTGGTGTAACCCTGCGCCTCGTTGGAGGCGAGCATCTCGTCGAGCGTGCGCAGCCGCTTGATCGAATTGGAGACGGTTTTCCAATTGGTCAGCGTGCCGCCGAGCCAGCGCGAATTGACGTAATATTGCGCGCACCGCTTGGCCGCTTCGGCGATGCCGTCCTGCGCCTGCCGCTTGGTGCCGACGAACAGCACGCGTCCGCCGTTCGCCACCGTATCGCTGATCGCCTGCAGCGCCCGGTGCAGCATCGGCACCGTCTGCGTCAGGTCGATGATGTGAATGTTGTTGCGGGTGCCGAAGATGTACTCCGCCATCTTCGGATTCCAGCGGTGGGATTGATGACCGAAATGAACGCCAGCTTCCAAAAGCTGACGCATGCTGAAGTCAGGCAGCGCCATGTCATTCTCCGGTTGATCCGCCGCGGACCGATGAGCCCGAGCCTTATGGCCGGGCACCGGACGGCTTTTAACGGCCAAGGTCCGCGTGTGAAGTTGCCGGGCTTATATAGGGAGGCTCGCCTGGGCGCAACAAGTCACAGCGTCTCCACCGTCACCACGCCGGAAACGGCCTTGATGGCGCCGGCGATCTGCGGGGAAATCTTGAAGCGGCCGGGCAGCTTGACCTCGACCTCATTGCCGTTGCCGAGCAGGAGCACCATCGAAACCTCGCCGTCGCCGTGATCCGCCCCGTTGCGGGCTGCGCCGAGCTTGATCGGCTCGAGCCGCCGCGCCACCCCTTCGAGCGGTAGGCCGTCGCGCAGGAACACGCGCAAGCCCTTCTGCGTCTTGGCCGCCGCCTGGTCGAGCGGCTCGACCGACTGGATGCGGGCGCGCACTTCGTCACCCTGCACCTCGGCGGTCAGCGACAGCAGCACAGCGGTTCCCGGCTCGAGCAGGTCGCGATACTGCGCCAGGCCTTCGGCGAACAGCACCGCCTCGTAATGGCCGCTGGCATCGGATAGGCCGATGATGCCCATCTTGGTGCCGTTCTTGGTGCGCCGCTCAGTGCGCGACACCACCGTGCCGGCGACCCGGCCGGCGCCGGCGCCGGCCTTCACGGCGCGGGCGAATTCGGACCACGACTGCACGCGCAGCCGCTTCAGCGCGGCGGCATAATCGTCGAGCGGATGGCCGCTGAGAAAAAAGCCGACCGCTTCGTATTCGCGCTGCAGGCGTTCCGCGGGCAGCCACGGCTCGACCGCCGGCAGCGCCATCGGCTCGGGCGCCGTGGCGCCGCCGAACAGCTCCGATTGGCCGATGGCCGCATCCTGGTGCGCGCGTTGCGCGATGGCGAGGATGGCATCGACGGCGGCGAAGGCGCGGGCGCGGCTGGCCTCGATCGCATCGAAGGCGCCGGCGGCGACCAGGCTTTCCAGCACCCGCTTGTTCATGGCGCGGGGATTGATGCGGCGGGCGAAGTCGGCAAGGTCGGTGAACGGGCGCTCGCCGCGCGCCGCCAGAATGCTTTCGATGGCCTGCGGGCCGACGCCGCGCAGCGCCGCCAGCGCATAGTGGATGGTGTTGCCCGCCACGTCGAAGGTGACGCCGGAGCGGTTGATCGAGGGCGGCTCGACGGTGATGGCGAGCCGCTCGGCCTCGGCGCGGAATTCCGCAAGCTTGTCGGTATTGCCCATGTCGAGCGTCATCGAGGCGGCGAGAAACTCGACCGGGAAATTGGCCTTCATGTAGGCGGTCTGATAGGCGACCAACGCGTAGGCGGCGGCGTGGCTCTTGTTGAAGCCGTAATCGGCAAAGCGGGCGAGCAATTCGAAGATCGCCTCGGCCTGCGCCGGATCGACGCCGGCCTTGACGCTGCCGGAAACGAAACCCTTGCGCTGCGCCTCCATCTCCTTGCGGATCTTCTTGCCCATGGCGCGGCGCAGTTGGTCGGCTTGCGCCAGCGAATAGCCGGCCAAGACCTGCGCGATCTGCATCACCTGTTCCTGATAGATGATGACGCCGTAGGTCTCGCGCAGGATCGGCTCGAGTTTCGGGTGGATGAAATCCGGCTGCTCGGCGCCGTGCTTGCGCGCGCAATAGGTCGGGATGTTCGCCATCGGGCCCGGCCGGTAGAGCGCGACCAGCGCGATGATGTCCTCGAAGCGGTCCGGCCGCATGTCGATGAGCGCCCGCCGCATGCCGGCGCTTTCCACCTGGAACACGCCGACGGTCTCGCCGCGCGCCATCATGTCGTAGGATTTGGTGTCGTCGAGCGGCAGGTTGGACAGGTCAAGATCGATGCCGCGCCGCCGCACCAGCTTGGCGGCGAGATCGAGCACGGTGAGCGTTTTCAGGCCGAGGAAATCGAACTTCACCAGTCCCGCAGGCTCGACCCATTTCATGTTGAACTGGGTCACCGGCATCAAGGATTTGGGATCGCGGTAGAGCGGCACCAGCTCGGTGAGCGGCCGGTCGCCGATGACGATGCCGGCGGCGTGCGTCGAGGCGTGCCGGGTGAGCCCTTCGAGCTTCTGCGCGATGTCGAAGGCGCGCCGCACCACCGGATCGCGGTCGCGCTCGGCCTGCAGCCGCGGCTCGCCGTCGATGGCGCTTTTCAGCGAGATCGGGTTGGTCGGATTTTGCGGCACCAGCTTGCACAGCCGGTCGACCTGGCCGTACGGCATCTGCAGCACGCGGCCGACGTCGCGCAGCACGCCGCGCGCCTGCAAGGTGCCGAAGGTGATGATTTGGGCCACCTGATCGCGGCCGTACTTCTCCTGCACGTAGCAGATCACCTCGTCGCGCCGCTCCTGGCAGAAGTCGATGTCGAAATCCGGCATCGAGATGCGTTCGGGATTGAGGAAGCGCTCGAAGAGAAGCCCGAAGCGGATCGGATCGAGATCGGTGATGGTGAGCGCATAAGCGACCAGCGAGCCGGCGCCGGAGCCGCGGCCCGGGCCGACCGGGATGCCCTGCGCCTTCGCCCACTGGATGAAGTCGGCGACGATCAGGAAGTAGCCGGCATATTTCATGCTGGCGATGACGCCGAGCTCGAAGGAAAGCCGCTCGCGGTAATCTTCGGCGGTATGGCCCGGCGCCAGCGGATAGCGCGCGAGCCGGCGCTCGAGGCCGGCGAAAGCGGCGCGGCGAAGCTCATCGGCTTCCTTGGCCTCGTGCGCCTTCTTGGCCTCTTTGGTCTCCCGCGCGCCCGCCGCCTCGCCCTGCCCCGGCCCGGTGGAGAAGCGCGGCAGGATCGGCGCCAGCGTGCGCGGGCGGAAGGCACAGCGTTGGGCGATCTCGACGGTTGCCGCCAGCGCCTCCGGCAGATCGGCGAACAAGGCGGCCATTTCGGCGCGGCTCTTGAAACGATGCTCAGGCGTGAGCTGGCGGCGCTCGCCGTCGGCGAGCAAGCGGCCCTCGGCGATGCACAGGAGCGCATCGTGCGCCTCGTAATCCTCGCGGGTGGCGAAGAACGGCTCGTTGCTGGCGACCAGCGCAATGCCGCGGGTAAAGGCAAGCTCGATCAAGGCCGGCTCGGCCAGCCGTTCGGCCGCCATGCCGTGGCGCTGCAATTCGATATAAAACCGGTCGCCGAACAGGCGCTGCAACGCCTCGCAGCGCGCTAGCGCCAGTGCGCTCTGGCCGCCGCCGATGGCGGCATCGAGCGGGCCGTTCGGACCGCCGGACAGCGCGATCAGTCCGCTTGCCTCCTCGGCGAGCCAGGAAAGCTGGATATGCGGACGGACGGTCGGCGCGGTGTCGAGATAGGCGCGCGAGCAAAGCCGCATCAGGCTTCGATAGCCGTTCTCGCGCGCGGCCAGGAGCACGATGCGCGGCCAGCTCTCGCCCACCGCCCCGCCGCGGTTGTCCTGATCGGCGAAGTCGATGCCGAGCGCGCAGCCGACGATCGGCTGGATGCCGGCGGCCGCCATTTTCTCGGAGAATTCCAGCGCGCCGAACATGTTGTCGGTGTCGGTCAGCGCCAGCGCCGGTTGGCGGTCTTTTTTGGCGACCTCCGCCAGGCGCGCGATAGTCAGCGCGCCCTCAAGCAGCGAATAGGACGAATGAACGTGCAGGTGCACGAAGCCGGGGTCGGTCGCGGCGGCAGGCATATCGATACATACTCGCGGCTGGCGATTCTGCGAGCGGCGAGCATGCGGGATCGCAAGCGCTGGAGTCCATCGCGACGGCGCGCTCCGTCACCGCGGCGCACAGAAAGTTTGCCGCATCGCGTGGCGGACCCACGACTTAGCTCGGCATCGGGCTAAAGTCGTGGATGGCCGGAACAAGTCCGGCCATGACGGCGTGAAGGTACGTGCTCTCAGACAACCCCCAGGACCTGGGCCCAGATCGCAACCATCGCCAGGAACAAGGTGACGGACGCGAGCGCTAAAGCCTCCTCGGCAACGGCGCGAACCATGGTGCTTCTCCCTTCGTGTAGAACGAACAGAGAACATAGTTCACTTATTGTTCTGGAGTCAACAGGGCGGAATTATCCCCTAGCCCCAAGTGACGGTTGTGGGCTATAAAGCGGGGTGATTCCGCCGAACTTGACGGTGGAACATGACTTGTGATGCTCAAACGGCTCTAGCCCGTGGATCGGGGAAGGATGCGATTGTAATTGTCCCGCCCTCCTTGTTCGCCGAGCGGAGCGCACTGACAACTGATCCGCTGATGCCACGGGTTCCCGACAACTTCTTGGATGCTGTTGTTTTCCTCTATCCGCGCCGGGAGGAAGCGGAGCAGCATGCCAAGGCTGGTGGCACTGCCTTTATGGTTGGGTGCCCTATCGAGATCGACGATGTAGAGACACCCTTCTACGTGCCCTACATGGTCACTTGTCGCCATGTCGCATGGGGATCACCCGTAATCCGCATGAACCGCAGGGACGGCAATCCTCCCGATATAGTTGACCTGGAAATTGACGATTGGATCGCCCATCCGGATGGATACGACGTGGCCGCAACGTGCATGCTCGGCAAAATCGATCACGCTATCCATTCGATCAAATACTTGAGGTTAGATAAGATATTTTCTCGCGAACACGCAAGATATTGGAGGATCGGCATTGGGGACGAGGTTGTCATGATCGGTCGCCTCGTCAACTATCAAGGACGGCGGGACAATGAGGCCTCTGTCCGGTTTGGCCGAATCAGTAAGCCGCCGAGGCCAATTTACAATGCTGGGATCACCAAAGATCAGGAAAGCTGGGCAGTCGAAATGCAATCGAGAACTGGATTCTCGGGCTCGCCTGTCGCAACGTGGCGCAACATCTTTACGATCCTAGATGACGATCTCCTTGCCGACGTGGCGCGCCGGCAGTTTTTTGGGCTGCTTGGGATCAACTGGGGCTACATTAAAGACGAGGATGGCGAAAACACGTGGTTGAATGGTGTGGTACCGTCGTGGCAGATTCTCGAAACTTTGGAGGTTCCGGCTTTGGCGAACAAGCGCAAGGAAGCGATTGAAGCGGTGAAAAATGCTAACGGGAAGCAGCCGAACGAGGTGGCTGAACTCGCCGTCGCCGTCCCTCCCGCCAGCGACGCGAACCCCAAGCACCGAGAGGATTTCAACTCTCTCTTAAACGCGGCAGTGCGAAAGCCTGAACGAGAAGATTAAACATCGCCCAATGTGAGTGCCGCATATTTCGGCGATAGCTGAACTCGGCGATGTATTTCCAAGCGTGTTTGCTGGAAATGTGAACATGCGTGCCCTTGATCGCGCGCTTTAGCAATGACCAGTGGCCTTCAATCGTGTTCGTGTGGTGGATGCCGCGCACGTACTCGCCCGCGTCGTGATTGACCGCACCGTGATCGTAAGTTTTGCCGAGATCGCGGTAGGACACATGGCCGTCTGTGCTAACAGTAGTTCCCGGCTCAACGTTCTCCTCGATAATTCCCTCTAGTGTGAACTTGGTTTCATCCGGTACTGGGCCAGAGCGAAGCCTGCCGCCGCGTTCAACCATGCCGAATACCGTAGTCTTGTTCAGCCGGTGCTTGCCCTTCCCGTGCTGGCGGAGCTTCCCACCGACTAGCGTTTCATCCATTTCGACGTGCTTACCCTTACCGCCGATGGGGCCGCGCGCGTCGGCGGCGGCCATGAGCTTTCGCAGTTCGTGGCAAATGCGCCATGCGCATTTGTAAGTCACGCCGGTTTGCCGCTCGATTTCCTTGGCCGCGACGCCATGCCGAGTGCTGGTCATGAGGTACAGCGCAAAGAACCATACGGTGAGCTTGGTGCGGCTCTTGTGGAAAATGGTTCCGGCGCACGGATAGATATGATGGCCGCACCCTTGGCAGGCATAGGCCCGCCGCTTGCCCATCGGATGGAACTGCATCCGCTTATCGCAAACCGGGCAGTAGGTTTCGTCCCCGCCGTACTGAATTTCCATAATCCGGGCGAGGCACGCCGCGTCGTTCGGATATTCGGCCTGAAACTGCTTGAAGGTGTATTCCATGACTATCGAATCCTCGGCTGCTGCTGCGCTTCAAGAATTGCGTGCCCCAGATCGGCAATTAGTTGACGCGCCTCAGGAACCGACATGCCACCAAGGCGTACTGGAAAGTCGGCGGGACCTTTACCTTCAACGCTTGCAAAGACAGTCACCTCTACGGTTCCATTGTCACCGCGCACTGACGCGGCTTGCGTTGTGGGCAAATGAAATGGCGGCTCGCCTCGATAAGTGACCTCGCCCATGGCCACCTCAATCCAGCCGTTCGACTTTTTTACCGCGCTGGCGTTCCTGCTTGTCGTGCTCGGAGGCGACGTGCCGCTGTTGTTCAATTTCTGACTTGTGGGGATCGACGCGAAAATCCGTGGTCTGGCCACACTTCTCGCAGGGCCAATCGGTCACATTGTCCAGCCGGCTTATGACGATCGCCTCGGTATGTCCGCAGTGTGGACAGGTGAACCGATAAGTAAGCTGATTGAACATGCTGAGGGCCATGGCCTCTCCCCTTGGTTGTCCTTGATAGTGCCAGACCGCTTACTTGCTGTCAAGGGATAAATGCGCAACAGGGGGTAGTGGGTCAGTTTCAATTGTGGCGGGGAATCCCGCTATGATTGACATATGGACTATCAGCTTTTCATTGCGGTGCTGGCTGTGGCCATCGCGGGCTACACCGCTCACCTGCAACGCGAACAGATCAAAATCATGAAGGCGGGTCAAGAAAGCCTGCCTGGGCTGCCCCGCCCTGCCCCGTGGTGGAGGATGTCGCCTGTTATAGCGGTTTTCGCGCTCGCACTTCTCACTTGGGTTCCTTGGGTTTGGGCGACGTGGATCACACCAATGAGCCAACCCCAAGTAGCAGTAGCCAGTTGGGGGCTATACGATCTTACAAACCGACAACTTCAAATGACTGTTGCCTCTGCCAGAGCAAATAAAGACCAAAAATTTTTGGCTGTCGCCTTTCACTATAAAGGTGAAGTTGATTTTGAAGATGTTTCAGAACTCCAAAAGAGCGCGCTTTATGATGTCAGAGTCGGCGCGCAAGTTATGATTTTCCGCTACGATGAAAAGTTTGCCGCTGAGTGGGCTTCAGGCATCAAAACCACGTCTTATATTTTGTTGATAGTTCCTTCCACCGTGAGACCCGAAGATTTCTCTACGATTAGGCAGGCTCTCTCTAAAGGAGCTAAAATCGTTGGTGGCGGGTCGGGTCCACCCTAGGCCAATCTCTTCGCCTGCTCATTTAGCCAAACTACGGACTCGTTTTTAATCCATCGTCCAGCCTCACCCTCAGTCGCAAATCCTTCGATCCGATCAATTGTGCCATCTGGTAGCGTGGCGCGTACATAGTAGCCGCCACCAATCGCCCATTGCTGAACTTCAAAAATGGGCTCCGCAGCGCGCTTGCGCTTGGCCTCGAACGCATCGAGCATGTCCACAACGTCAACCATTTCCCAAAGGCGATCTGTCACACCAGAGGCCATCGCTGGACTGACCTTTAGCGTTTGGTGAAGCCGAACGAAATTGTAATACATCGAATGCAGCGCGACCGCGCACGCATGGTTTTCGATCTTTTTGCTGAATGCGTTCGTTAGCCGAGTGAAGCGGCGCATGTGCATCCGCATCGTAAGGTTCTGACGTTCAACGTAAGACGTGCTGACATGCTTCGGGTCAGGGTTGCCGGTAATTTCGCGCTTCTGCGCGCCGATGCACTTCGCGGGGCTGTAACGCTTCTCTCCTACCGGATCGGCACCATAGATTTTTTGGAGCATCGCGTAGTCAATGTCATTCCCGAACACGGTATCAACCGCGGTCAAATGAGGACGGTGACCGTCGCTCGTTAATTGCACGCGATTGGCAAGCCGCTCCTTTAGATCGTCCATAAACATCATTGCGGAGTCGGTCGTGCGATCCGCGACAAGCCAACTCACAAGCAACTTGGTATCCGCGTCGATGGCAGTCCATGTCCATACGTCGCCAGCGTCGGCAGGCGCAGCTTTGGCAGCCTTCACGTTGTCGTTCTTTGCGTAAATGAAATTCCAGATTTCATCGACCTGCACCCGCTTGGACGGCAGGTTCCGAAGCACGCGATCCTGGTATTCGGTGCAGGCGTGCCCGGCATCGACCACAAGCTTGGTGATCGTATTCTTGCTGGCTCCGGTCAGCCGGGTCACGGCGCGGATCGACTGCCCTTCGCAAAGGAGGTGAAGGATATGGGCACGAGTCACGCGGTCGAGCTTGTTCATGGCCCGACTATATGACCTTTTATGCTTAGCGTCAAGCGTAATGGTCAGTTTATTTAATGCCTTGTTTGCCTTCGATTGAGGGAGGCAAAATACCCTATCGCCGGGGGTTGTAATTCCCGGGGTATTGATTTATATGTCAATACGAGAAGAAATCAAGCATCGAATGGACGAGGGGCGGCTATTCCTGCTCTCCCCGGCCATTTCGCTCGTTGTTCGACCCATGTTTGTCTCGCAGGAAATCAAGGACTTGGTGCTTGGGCCCTGGAACGATCCCGAATGGGCTATCCGATGCGGCTTGTTGCGCGCCGATCTTGATCGGTTCATCACTGGAGCCAGGATTCCCGTCGCCGCCCGCCCCTACCAAGCAAGATCGGCCTATATCGCCCAACTCGACCAGCCTCGCGACGAGGCGTGGGAAATCAGAAGCCGCGATCCTGAACCCAGCATCCGCGTCTTTGGGCGGTTTGCGATGACAAATTGGTTTGTCGCTTTGACTTGGTCGAAACGCGCGGACCTAGAGGGGCCGGATTCGCGAGAATGGAGAGACGCAATCGAGACGTGCAAAGCGGAATGGCGAAAGCTTTTCCCAACCTATGACCCAAAAACCGGGGATAATGTCCATGACTACATCTCAGCCAAATATTTTCTTGTCTGAAGTCGTCAGCGGAGAGCTCATTCCCCCAGAGAAGTTGGGATATTTTCGCGGGCGTCTCAGCAACCGATTTCATGAAATCGTCCTAGATTTGTTCGACGAACTTGAACGCGCCGGGAAAATCACGCGCGCCGCTTTGGCGCGGCGGATTGGCAAAGCACCCGAGCAAGTGACACGATGGCTCGGCGCGCCGGGAAATTGGACACTCGACACTGTGAGCGATTTGTTCCTCGGAATGGGTTACGAGCCGGCGCTGGCTGCGACCGATCTTGCACAACAAGCGTTGACTGAGATTGTCGATGTAAGCTTTGATGAACTGCCTTATGAAACAAATCCGAGCATTGTTCCAGCGCCTGGGCTCGTGAGTGTTGATCCCGCTCAGTCACAAGCAGGAGGATATTATCTGGACCTCTTCCGCGGAGCGACCTTACCTGCTCAGTCGGCAGCTATGTATAACTTCTTGTTTTTCGAAAGCGCACAATGGCCAGCGTCTCTTAATGTGGTCGCCTCCAATACCTATTTTCGGTATCTAGCGGCAAGCGGTGCTCTTCCGGCTGACGATCAAGAAAGTGAGGAAGAAACCAATGAATGGGTGCCGTTCGACGTGATTGGTGCGGAGAGTCTGCTGGGCGATAAAAACTATTTGCACAAGCATAAATTACAGGGCCTACTGCAATGAAAATAATCGGATCCCAAGCAGCGGGAGCGGTACTCCTTCTCCCGTTAGATGACGTGCGCCCCGCTCAAGGTGTCACGCCACAGCAAATTATTGACGTACTTGCACCTAGGTACAAATTCGCAACGCGCCCCCGCACGGCTGGTGCTTCTCCACTTTTAGGGCGATTCCCGACAACCGCTGCAGGCACAGGTGCAGCGCCCGTACAAATGTTCTTTCAAATGCCTCTGACATTGCAAAATGGAATGGCAATTATTGGCGAGAAGAAAATTATAATTACCCGTCTTGATGTTTTTACTGATGTTAGTCGGATCGTTGTGCAAACGGTAACGACAGATGAGGGCGATATTGTTCTAGACGATATTTCTTCCGTGTTGGAAGGTGCTTGCGGTTTTAGGAACCTTAAGGAATTTACTACACGTCAATATGTAAGCAATTGCATTGTCCAGTTTGAAAAAAGCATTGAGGAATATATATCCGCACTCAGTGAAATTCAGAAAATCATCAGTCCGGCGCTAAAAGCCGCGACTGGAATTGATCAAGAACCGCAAGTCGAGAGAATAGGATTTGCATTTGATCCAACACTTCTGCCGGCATCGAAGGCCCAAACTCTTGGTTTCATTTTAGAGAGACGCATTGAGAGTCCTTTTTCTGAGAACAGGTATTTTTCCGGCGCGCCTTTGCGCACGAATGATCACATACGGGTTTTGGAGCAAATCGGCCGTGCACTTGAGGGAAAGCGCTAGTCCTTCTTCCAGCGCTTGGCCGCTGCCGTGCGGGCGATCTCGGCGCGCCGTGTAGGCGATATCTTCGCCGCCCGCGCCGCCCCGCCCTTCCGGCCTAGCGCCGCCGCAGCGGGATCCTTGCCCCGTTCCTCGGGCGTAGGCTCGCGATCCTCGACCTGCCCCGTGGCGACGTCGATCACCAGTTTAGCGGCCTGGGAGAAGTCCCTAGGGCGTTTGCGGAGCTTGTCGGCCATCATCTGCCCCGGTTCTGCGCTTCGCGATTCTTGACAACTTCAAGCGCAGCACAGCCTTCCCGAAGAGCTTCGCTCTCGGTCGAATATCCATGCATTGCCCGCTCTATCCATCCCGGATCGCCACCACGATAGATTTCCCATCGGTAGGGCGGTCCAGTGGTGATCTTTACATGAAGCTCGGTAAATTTGCGGGCCATGCTGCCGAATATGGCCGGATCGGGCTAGGCCGCAAGCCCTAATCGGACCTGCCTTATTCAAACTGACCCACTACCCAACAGGGCGGAATTATCCCCTAGGTAACGGTTGATAGGATAACATTCCCCCCAAGCTACCCCCCGAGGGCGCAGCGGGTTTCAACCGAAAAAATGGCTATGGTGGGTAGTTCCGTCACCTTGAGGACGGAACATGATTCAGTGGTCGCAGGCTTATGCTGGCCTGCAATTAGGCTATGTTCCCCGGTGGCTAAGCATCAACTGAGCGGGAGAATAAGCGCGCGTCTTAGCGTCGAAGTCACAAACACGAATGATTTTTTGGTTAAATATCGCGTGACCGTTAAGTGTGAAGTCAATGGCACGCAAAGCGACACCGCCACATTTGAGGGCTTTGTTCCGGCGCACCAGAATAGATTTCTGATAGCCAGTGAAATTCCGAACGTTGCCAGTGCTGCACAAAATCAACCGTTTGTTTCTGGTTGGTTAGATTATGACGTTACTTATTTTGCCGCGCCAGCGGGCCGCGCTACGCGAAGAACATCGAGACATGTCGAATTTCACACCGACCAGGGCCGACAAGATAATCCACCGGGAACACAGATTAGAGCACCTATCATCACTCGTTTTAGTTTTCCATCGGGCCTTGCCGGACCTGCAGCGCATGAAACTTTGCCATTCTGTGGCCGCGCCGTCGGCATCGAGGTCGGTATTCCCTTGGTGCGATTAAGCCCGCGTTTTAGTTGGACCCGGGGTTCCTGGAGCACCTCAGACTGTCGCCACGGGCCGTCATCGGCCCCGGAGCACGCGTCTTAGACTTCTTATTTACGGGAGCCCTACGCCGACGGCGCAACCCAGGAGGAGAAGATGGAACTGTTGCATCGGCGATGTTGCGGTCTTGACGTTCACAAAGAGACGGTGGTGGCCTGCCTGCGCCTTGTATCCGATGGCAAGGTCACGACTGAAGTTCGTACCTTCAAGACGACCACGGCGGACCTTCTGCACTTATCGGAGTGGTTGGCGGCAAACGGTTGCACGCATGTGGCGATGGAGGCGACCGGCGTCTACTGGAAGCCGGTGTGGCACATCTT